>ERZ791702.57-NODE-57-length-78971-cov-6.68745_pt1 | contig 78971 bp, 67 predicted proteins | sample MGYA00510050_ERZ791702 | MGnify/ENA primary metagenome ERZ791702 (study PRJEB30046, sample SAMN00715230) | human gut metagenome | study: EMG produced TPA metagenomics assembly of the A metagenome-wide association study of gut microbiota in type 2... | reverse complement strand
TTGGTGCTTTGGGAAGATGTAATCATGTTTTGATTACATTTTGCGGAAACTCAAGAGGGATAGCAGATGGGTATAAAAAGTTTGCTTGGTTTCGGTCAGGCGAGGGATAAGCCTGTACGGAATTACAGTAATGGTGAGTATTCGTTCAATTTCGGACGAAGCACCAGCGGAAAGAGCGTCAATGAAATGACAGCCATGCAGACTACTGCAGTTTATGCATGTGTGAGGATTTTGTCAGAAGCAATTGCATCACTTCCGATTCATGTATATCGATACAAAGATGGTGGGAAGGAAATGGTCTATGACCACCCGCTTTATACGCTGCTCCATGATGAGCCAAACCCGGAGATGACTTCATTTGTGTTCAGAGAAACACTGATGAGTCATCTTTTAATTTTGGGAAATGCGTATGCACAGATCGTACGAAACGGGAAAGGAGAGGTGCTTTCGCTGTATCCGCTTCTGCCTAACAAAATGAGTGTGGAGAGAGACAGCAATGGTGTTCTGTATTATGTGTATTCACGCAATTCGGATGAAAACCCCAATATGAAAAAGATGGGAGATATTACCTTAAGGCAGGAGGATGTGCTTCATATTCCCGGACTTGGATTTGATGGTCTTATCGGTTACTCACCTATTGCGATGGCAAGAAATGCTGTCGGTATGACAATGGCCTGTGAAGAATACGGAGCCAGCTTTTTTGCCAATGGCGCAAATCCCGGTGGTGTATTAGAGCATCCGGGAGTATTGAAAGACCCGGCAAAGGTAAGGGATTCATGGAATGCAGTGTACCGTGGAACGACCAATGCCCATAAGATTGCGGTACTTGAGGAAGGGATGAAGTATCAGCAGATAGGAATTCCACCGGAAGAAGTACAGTTCCTGGAAACAAGGAAATTTCAGATTAACGAAATCGCAAGGCTGTTTCGGATACCGCCACACATGGTGGGGGATTTGGAAAAGAGCAGCTTTTCAAATATTGAGCAGCAGTCTTTGGAGTTTGTGAAATACACACTTGACCCGTGGGTGATCCGATGGGAACAGGCACTTAAGAAATCCCTCTTTCTGCCGGAGGAGAAGAAAGAGTTTTTTATAAAGCTGAATGTGGATGGTCTGATCCGTGGGGACTATCAGAGCCGAATGAACGGTTATGCCATCGGCAGACAGAACGGTTGGCTGTCCACCAACGATATCCGTGAAATGGAAGATATGAATCCATTGCCGGAAGAGGAAGGCGGCAATCTGTACCTTGTGAATGGTGCGATGACGAAGCTGAAAGATGCCGGAGCATTTGCCAAAGATGGAACAGAAAGCACGGTAGAGGAAACCGAACCACAGCAGCCACCAGTCAATAGAAACAGAGGAGGTCTACGATGAACAGTTATGAAACAGGTAGTAACAACAATGCAGTATGTATTTGCAGGAGTAGGAGGCTTTATGGGTTGGTTTCTTGGAGGACTGGATGGTTTTCTGTATGCACTCCTTATGTTCGTGGTCATCGATTATGCCACCGGACTTATGGCAGCATTTGTACAGAAAAAAATATCCAGCGAGGTCGGTTTTAAAGGCATCTGCAAAAAGGTGGCAATCTTCTGTCTGGTAGGTATCGGCCATGTGCTTGATACGCAGGTCATCCAGAACGGAAGTGTACTCCGCACCGCAGTCATTTTCTTTTACTTATCCAATGAGGGAATTTCCATTATTGAGAATGTTGCCCTTATCGGACTTCCGGTTCCAAAGAAGCTGAAAGAGGTATTGGAGCAGCTGCACGAAGAAGCGGATGAGAAAAAGGAGGATGAGTAATATGGCAAGGAGTACTTAATATGGTGATTGCAGGAACGATAAATAGGGTGGCTTTTTACTGCAGAGTCAACCATCGTGACAGAGACTATGAAAAATATCTGGACGATGTGATGAGGCGGTTGGAAGAAGAATATGGAAAACAGAAATGGGATTTGCAGATATTCTTTGAGGAAGCTTCAGGAGCCGACCCGAACAGAAAAGAATTTAATCGTCTGAAAGCGGAAATCGCAGCAAAGAAGATAGATGTGGTGGTTACCATGAGGGCTGCTACGATTGCCCGTAACTGGGGACAGTTTATGGAGTTCATGCTGATCTGCAGTAAGAAAAATGTGGATGTGGTGTGCATTGACAAGGTAGAGGATGCACAGACCATTTTCCGAAGAATTCAAGAGTTTAAGAAAAGGTTTTTTGAAGGAAGTGATGTAACGTGCGAGTAAAAGTGATTAACAAACGACCAGCTTCGGTCTTACAAAAGAAAAGGGTTTGTGCTTATGCCAGAGTTTCCACAGACAGCAGAAGACAGGAAGACTCTCTTGAAAACCAGATGGAAACCTATGAGAGACTGATTACTGGAAATCCGAAATATGAATTTATCGGAGTATTTGCTGATCAGGGTATATCCGGCTATTGTGAAAACCGCCCACAGTTCCAGAGAATGATGGAGAAGGCAAGGGCAGGAGAAATTGATTTAATTATTACAAAATCCATATCGAGATTTGCAAGAAATACCGTCACCGTTCTAAAGTGCGCCACCCCTGAAAACAAAAGAAACCATACAAGGAAAAACAACGGGGAAGTACAGAGTTATTACATTTCGGAAAATCACGAACCAATTGTATCGCCGGAGGTATGGGAAAAGGTGCAGGAAGTCAGGGAACAGAGAAAACGTGACAGGAATATCGGACAGGACAGCACAATGAAGTTCCAAAACCGCTATCCCTTAAGCGGAATGCTGATTTGCCCTTACTGCGGAAAAACGCTCCGGCGCAGACAGGTTTAAAAGAAGAAAATCCAATGGCTTTGCAGCACCTACATTGAAAAGGGAGTCAAGGCATGTAAAGGGATAAGGATTGATGATGCCGAATTGCAAGGTTTGAACATTACGGAATAGACAGTGGTTGAGGAGGTGGTTAAAAATGGCAAGAAGCATTACTGTTATACCAGCAAAGCAGATTTCGACTGCGGAATCAGGAACAGCACAGACAGTACAGAAGTTGAGGATGGCTGCGTACTGCAGAGTGTCAACCGACCAAGAAGAACAGTTATTAAGTTATGAGAATCAGGTCAATTATTACACAAATTATATCAGCGAAAATCCTCTCTATGAATATGCAGGGACTTATGCGGATGAAGGTATTTCGGGAACCAATACCAAAAAGAGAGATGAGTTCAATCGTATGATTACCGATTGCAGGGCGGGAAAAATTGACATGATCATTACCAAGTCCATTTCCCGATTCGCAAGAAATACGCTGGACTGCTTGAATTATGTGCGAGAGTTGAAGGACTTGGGGATAGGGATTATTTTTGAAAAGGAAAATATCAATACCCTCGATGCAAAGGGCGAAGTGCTGCTTACCATTCTTTCCTCACTGGCACAGGATGAGAGACGATCCATTTCAGAAAATTGCACATGGGGAATCCGCAGAAGGTTTGAAACAGGAAAACATAAAATGAGTACAAAGCGTTTTCTTGGCTACGACACGGACGAGAATGGCAAGCTGGTAATTAACAGGACACAGGAGCCGATTGTGGTTCGGCTGTATCAGGAATTCCTAGACGGAAAAACAACCGATTACATCAAGAGGATTTTTGAACGGGAAGGTGTGAAAAATTGGGATGGCGGTACGAAGTGGCAGTCCACAACCTTAATGAGTATGTTGGAGAATGAAAAATACAAGGGTGATGCCTTGTTGCAGAAAAGTTATACGGTGGATTTCCTTACCAAGAAACGTACACAGAACAAAGGTGAAATTCAGATGTTTTATGTGGAGGATGACCACGATGCCATCATTTCAAAGTGGATATGGGAATGTGTACAGCTTGAAATAAAACGCAGAAAAAAGTACCTGGAGGAGCATGGGACAAACTCCTATTCCCACCGGCCGGAAAGCAATCCATTTGCATCCAAGATAATTTGCGGAGACTGTAATAAGGTATTTGCACGGAAAGGCTGGCGGAGCAGCACGGGCGTTGACCGTAAGGTATGGCAGTGCAGTGAACGCTACAAGGTCAAAGGAGTCATGGGATGCGCCAACCGTCACGTAGAGGAAGAAACGCTGGTAAAGGCTTATCTGATGGCTTGGAACGCACTGGTGGAGAACAGAGAGGATTTCATGGAGCAGTGGACGGAGCAGCTTCAGAGCGAGAACCTATTGGAAGGTTATCGAGCAGAGAAGTTCATAGAATACACCGATGGGGCAGAACCTTTGACGAAGATGGATACGGACTTCATGCTGAAAACGCTGGACCACATCAAGGTTTTTGAAGATGGAACATTGCTAGTGGTATTCCTGGACGGAACGGAGATTGAATGTAAAAATGAAGAGGAGTAAGAAAAGATGCCGATTGGGGGTTGCGATTCCTGATCGGCCTTTTTTCTTGCTCTTTTGCGGATGGTAAAAGGTGGAGTTTTATGGTAAAATATTATAATAGCGAGTAGAGATATCGATGAAAAGAACGTGTTATTATGTGCTTTATTTGGTTTTGTGGAGGTACTGCTTAATATGGTTAACAGAATTTTCGATAAAAAGAATGTAATATTACTGAAAGTTAACGAAGATGATTTGAATACCTTTTTAGTTGATATGGATATTGATGATGAAGGAAATCCCAAATATTGCTTGGATGATTTTACCAAAGCCATATGTAATACAATTCCAGAATATGTTTTTGCACAATATGAAGATCCCAATATTCCTCAAAATGACATTGTTGAAAAGTTAAGAGAAGCGGCTCATTGTATTTATAAAATCAAAGATTTTCAATTAATGAAACAGTGGTGTGTAGATAAAGATATTAATGCATATAACGAATTAAAAAGGTCTAGTACAGCAAAAAGAGGAGAATTTGGTGAGTTGTTGTTGCATTTGATATTAAGGGAATTTAAGCATACAATACCACTAATTTCTAAAGTTTATTTCAAAGATAGTGCGAGTGTGCCTGCACATGGATTTGATGCGGTACATGTTTCCACGAATGAAAAAATTTTATGGCTTGGTGAAAGTAAGCTTTATGATGATAGTAAAGAGGGGATAAAAGCATTAGTGAAAGATTTGAATGAACATATTAATACAGACTATTTAAATGACCAGTTTGTGATAATTAAAAAGAATCTGGATAATAATTCTATACCTGGCAGAGAGGAATGGATTGATACAATAACGAATTGTACAAAGCTAAGCGACAAACTTAATATTATAAACATACCAATGCTTTGTACTTATACACATGACATTTACAAAAAGTTTTCTGATATGAATGATCCTAATGCAATAGCCTACCACGAATTAAATGTCAGAGAGTTAAAAGAGTATTTTGATAAACAGAACAAAATGCCACTAAAAGACAGAGTTAATATTATACTTATGCTATTTCCTGTAAATGACAAAAATGAATTAGTCATTAATTTGCATAAACGTCTTTGGCATATGCAGAATATTTGAGGTGAAATATGGACAAGACAACCGAAATCATATTAGAAATTGAAAATGCAGAAAGAATCTCTTTTGAACAGAGTTTTAAAATTGTTTCATATTGCACACAATTGTTGTCACAACATTCAGCGGAAGCAGAATTATCCGCGAGAAAGATAGTAATACATGTTCTGAATAATTGGGGAAAAATTGATAAAAATTTATATGTAGTGTGGGCGGATTTGATTGAAACGTTAGGATTTTATCCGTATATTCAAAAAAATAGTTCTGATTTGAAAATTATGTCTTTTGCAGACGATGTGCGAATGAGTTATTTTAAGTCAGATTTTTTAAAGAATACATATCTACATAAAGAGCAAAAGAAAATTTCTAATTATCTTTTGTCAGGGAAAAATATAATTGCTAGTGCGCCAACAAGCTTTGGAAAAAGTTTGCTTATAGAAGAAATCGTAGCTTCAAAAAAATATAAAAACATAGTTATCATACAGCCAACATTAGCATTGTTAGATGAAACTCGATTAAAATTGAAGAAATATGCCGATGATTACAAAATTATAGTGAGAACTTCGCAACCATATTCTGAAGACAAGAGAAATCTTTTCCTGTTAACAGCGGAAAGGGTAATGGAGTATGAGCCTCTACCTCAAATAGATTTTCTTATTATAGATGAATTCTACAAATTGAGCCTCAGAAGAAAGGATGACCGGGCAGATACCTTAAACAATGCGTTTTTGAAGGTGGTAAATAAATTTCATCCCAGATTTTACTTCTTAGGCCCCAATATTGATGGAATAACAGATGGATTTGCAGAAAAATATGATGCAATATTTTATAAGTCAGATTTTTCTTTAGTAGATTGTAATGTAATAGATAAGAGTAATTTAATTAACTGGAGTAACAGCGATAAACAGATTGATAAGGAAAAAATCACAATTTTGTGTGAACTGTTAGATGAGTTGCGAAATGAACAAACGCTTATTTATTGTTCAACTCCTGCACGAGCAAGGCGTATGGCCAAAGTATATTTAGAATATTTGCAAAGAATAGAACGAGAAAAGAATAATCAACTTCCATTAATAGAATGGATTAATAAAAATGTCTCGCCGGAATGGAGTTTAGCTAAGGAATTACAATACGGTGTGGCAATTCATGATGGCTCTTTACAAAAGCATATAGGAGCTTCAATTATTAAGTATTTTAATGAGGGACGGTTAAACTGTATTTTTTGTACCTCTACGATAATTGAAGGTGTCAATACTAGTGCTAAAAATGTAATTTTGTTCGATGAAAAAAAGGGAGGAAATGAAATAGATTTTTTTGACTACAGTAATATTAAGGGTCGTTCTGGAAGGATGATGGAACATTATGTGGGAAGAATATTTAATTTTTGTCACGTTCCGGTGCAGAAGTCTATTGTAATAGATATCCCATTTTATGAACAAGATCCAGAAATATTGACAAATGAAATACTTATTAACATAAAAAAGAATGATGTAAAGCAAGAGGTCAGAAATCGTTATGATCAGATTAATGAGCTTCCCGCTGATTTATTAAGTATTATTAAACAAAATGGCGTTTCTGTAAATGGACAAATCAGGATTTATAACAAATTAATTAGTGACTTGAAATCAAAAAGTGTATTACAAAATATTCAGTGGAGCCAATTACCTACATGGGATCAAATGTACTATGTTTTAGAACTGGCAGAAAATAATCTATTTAACTTTGATAGCAAAAGGGGCGTGTTTTCAGTAAAGCAGCTTGCAAGATATTTGAATATGTACAGAACGAAAAAGAATATTATTGATATTGTTAATGATATTTATAATAGTAAAATTGCGACTGTAAAGACTTTGACAGATGAGAGAAAAGCAAGATATTATGATGAAGCTGTAGAAACAGCATTTCATATCTACAGACATTGGTTTCAATTTACTGTGCCGAAGGCGTTTAGAGTTGTAGATAGTATCCAACGTCTGATATGTGAAACGAGAAACATTAAACCAGGGTCTTATAGCTTTTTCGTACAACAATTGGAAAATGATTTTATACGTGAGAATTTATCGATTCTGGTCGAATTTGGGATACCAAGTAACGCTGTAAGAAGATTGGAGAATGTAATTCCGTCTAATCTGTCAGAGGATGAAGTCATTGACTTTATTAAGAAAAATCGCAGCAATATAAAAAAATATTTGTTGCCATATGAAAGTGAGCGGTTAGAACAGTGTATATAGAAATAAGTAGAAGAATGCTTATTGTTCCTTAAAATAATGTTTTAGATGAAAGAAGAGAATGTATGGGGAAGAAAATTGGAAGAAATGATCCATGTCCATGTGGAAGTGGAAAAAAATATAAATTGTGTTGCATCAATAAGATGTCGGAGGAAGAAATACAAGCATTGTATTTAGAGCAATTTGAATTGACCAAAGGACTGAATGAGGCGAATAAGTGTCACAAAATATTAGATATAGGAAAAAGGATAATCGAACATCAACAAAATAGTATATGTGCCACAGGAACATATGTAAATATGGCACTCGCTAAAAGGGTATTATATTTATTAAATCATAATCAGTTAGATTTAGAGGAAGCAAAAGATTTTTGTTCACGTGCTCTTGAGTTGAAACATAATAATCAAGTGGCATTGAGAATGCTGTATGGTATTTGTTTAGATTTAAAACAATACGGAGATGCGAACAAAGCATTAGCGCAATATGAAGATACTAATATATTTAGTCCTATGAGTGTACAGATTGTAGAAGAATATCAAAATGCAATAGAATGGGCTAACAGAGAAGAGTATAGAGAAGATAATAAAAAAGGATTAGATGAAATAACCAATACATTATTTGAGAAATTTGGTATGAATGCAGGTTTATGTGCAGTTGCTATTTCATATTATTTAGGGGTTGGCAATGATGCACTTAAAGCGTATGAACTTGGCAAAAGAAGTGTTGAGGAATATCCAAATTCGGTGACTTATAATAGTTTAGGCTGGGTATGTTTAACACCAGAAATTAATAGGAAGGATATTGCAGTTGGATTTTTTGAGAAAGCAATAGAATTAGCAGAAGATGAAGAATTGAAAAAAGATATTACTGGAAATTATTTTATTGCTTTGCTGGAGAACGAACAATTTAAAGAGGCTGAAAAAGTTATGTGTGATTTGATTGAGGAATATCCATGTAATCAAAATTTTTCAAATTATGCAGAACTGTTGAAACGGCAAGGGAAATTAGAAGATGCATTGGAATGGGGAAAAAAAGCGCTTTTTATTGTAGAGGATGATACAACGTTATTAGTTGTTGCTGATATTTATAAGAAAATGAAGCAATACGAGAATGCAGTTTTTATGTATCAAAAATGCCTTGAACATATTAGTGTGGATGAGAATGTTTATCAGTTTCAAGATATAAATGGAAAGCAATTGTATTCAATAGCATCTAACAATAGTCTTGGCGTGATAATGTTTGAAGCTTTAAAAGGAATTATTTCAGCATATAGTTTTTTGAGAGAGTATGAGCAAGCAAAAGCATATTTATTAATTGCGAAAGAAAGAATGTCTCAAAAAAGTGAGTGGGAAATATGGGAACAAACCTTACCAGAGATAGAAAGTGCAAATCAGCGTTATATAGAAATTAAGGAACAACTTAGTCAAAACAGTAAAAAAGCTGTAGAGCAGAAACGTTCTGTTCGCCAGTGGGCGCTTCAATTGATACAGCTTCAGAATAATTCTGGACAATTAAATCTGGATGAAAACGATGATTGGGATAAATATTTAGAAAAAATGGACGAGGTTCTCAATCAAATGGTCCAGGCGGTAAATAAAGATAGTATCATATATCAAAATAGCCGGAATTGGGTTAATTCAATATATACACATCTTGATGCAGATGCAAAGGAATTTTTAATTACAGCAGAAACTCTTTATGAAATACATAAAATGAGCATTATCGATTTTGCACCTATAATAGTGGAATATTGTAAGGTTGTTGAAAAGCAATTAAGGGTACTGTTGGGAAGTCAAATACCTAGCAGTATGCACATGTTAGGACAGATAATCGGTGTGATTTCGACAAATAATATACATCCTTATACCTTATATTTGTCAGATTTACGAGCTGTAAATCAATTGCGTAGAAATAGTGCACATACAGGATTATTAGTAAGAAATGATGCAGACACGATAAGAAATATTCTTTATGTAAATAATTTACTTAATAATCTTGTTTGATTTATATGCCATAATCGGGGCGCAAGCTATCCTATCCCCCTAAGTGGGGGATGAACCTTTTCGCAAAAGGTGACGGTTTCGCTATTTAGTATAAGAAGTAACTTTCACCGCATGTTGAAACAGTCTGCCTTCTGTCGAAAAAAGCCCAATAAATCAAAGGTTTTTGCAATTTCGGCAGAAAAATGGATGTGTGTTTCTGTTTCCGCAGAGTGATGATATAAGCTGAGGTTTACCCCAGGGGATAAGCTTTGGAGAACGGGAAATATACATTTTGGCGAAAGGATACTTTTTCGCAAAAGTTATTTCACGTCATGAGGATGAGAAGATGAGTAATGATTTTGAAAATTCACAGGAATATAGGAAAGCACTTGAGATAGCTAAGAAGCAGGAGGAATTATATAAAAATATTACGAGAGCAATATCTCCGGAAGCATTAGCAAAATTTCAAGAACTCAGTGATAAACTAAATGAATGGAAGAATTCACTTAACAATATGCCGGGTCTTCTCAAGTTGGCAGAAATGCTCAAAAATTATCAGCAAGAGGTCAGAGAAACTGAAGGTTTAACTGAAGCTGAATTTGAAGAAAAATATAGATCTGAAATTGAGTGGAGTGAAAAGTTCGGGAAAAATGGTTGGGTTATTTCTGAGCATTCAAATCCTGCAGATATTAAGAATTGGGAACAATTATTATGTGAAGGGGAAGCAAAGGTAGCAGATTTTTTTGACGGAGAAGATATTGTAATTCTTGATGTGATTATAGAGAGGCTACAGGAAAAGTACGTTTCGGACGAGACACAGTTATATTTTAAGAATGGAATGCAGGCTTTTGAAAATGAAGATTATATGACTGCAGCTATGTACTTGCTTGCATTACTTGATAATAGGGTGAATGAATTAGTAGATTTTCCGAACCAACGGATGAGTTACAGAGTTAAATATTCTAATGATGGCTTTGCGAATCAAAAGGCGGAAGATTTTAGACAGCTTACCGAAAAACGAGGATTCATGTCAAAGAAAATATACTTTTTGGAAATGTATCCTTCGTTAATAGCATATTTGAATAGGATATTTATCGATGGCCTATACAAGTTCGAAAATGGCATAGAACCTCCGTATTTGAATAGAAATTGGTTAATGCATGGTCGAATGAATAGAAGCATTGAAAGATATGAATGTATACAGATTTTGAATGCGCTAAGTGTTATTGAGTTCATGTTTGGAGATAGGTAAGGAGCATTACGAATGAATAAAAGAGATGACTTTTCGCAAAAAACTATAGATAGATTATGTGAGAGAGTGGGAGGAAAGTGTTCTAATCCAAACTGTAGAAGAGAAACAAAAGGTCCTCACAGCAATCCTCAAAAGCGAGTATCAATAGGTGAGGCTGCGCATATAACTGCAGCGGCTGAAGGTGGACCAAGATACAACCCTGACTTAACGCCAGAAGAGAGAAGTAGTATAGAAAATGGAATTTGGTTATGCAAGTCGTGTGCAAGAATGATAGATAGTGATGAAAATCAGTATCCGGCAGAATTGTTATATACATGGAAAAGTATGGCCGAGTATGAACAATTTTGTATTATTAATCAAATGGATAACTGGTTAAAATCAAATGTGGTATTTGAAAGTAGAAAAAACATAGCATGTAGGAAGGCAAAAGAAGCATTAGATAATTTGCACGGTATATTACAGTACGCATACGAATATTGGAAACATAATTTTGAGAATCGACATTATGGTTCATTTTTGGAAAATGAGCTAATGGAACATTGGGTTCTATATGAAGATGATTTAAAAAGAATATATACGTTTCAAGAGAAAAGAGTGCTTTTGAATGAGGTGCTATTGGAGTATTCACTGGATTTAGGACCAGAGATATGTCAAGAAATAAATAATTATTGTAATTATTTGAATTTCTCTTATCAAAGCGATACTTGTGGTCTATATGATAATTACTGGAGATGCTTTTTTGAAATGTTGTCTACTTGTTTTGGTATTTTAGCGAGTATCAAGAAGAAGGTTGATGATATATTATACCAACAGTATTCCGCATAACAAGGGGATAAATTAGTTACCCCACTTTGAAAACCTATTGCATACTTTCGCTATGCAGTATAAAATCAAAGTTCAGGGGAATTGTGAGACGGTATGCTTATTGTCCAAACTTCATGAAGCGAAGCATCATGTGAATGTGAGACTGGATATGGATGAACTGGATTTGACATCTGCGGAGAGTAAGGCAACCTATGAGGAAATCAAAGCATACGTGGCTGAGCATAATGATGGAATGAAAGTTTCAAATCTGTATATTGCACAGGTTAAGGCTAAGTATGGGATTATAGAGCGAGAAAATTATAACAAGCCTAAGTCAGATGATTCCAGACAGCCTAAGTGTCCAAAGGAGAAGGAAGAGGCAATAGTAGAAGCGTTGAAAGCTTTTAAGATGATTTAGTTTAGGAGTATGACGATATGAGGGTTTTATTAGGAACAACAAATCCATCAAAGGTAAAAAGATTTTCGGATTTGTTAAAAGGGTATGATATTGAATTTATTACTTTAAGAGATATCGAAGTTATAGAAGAACCTAAGGAAATGGGGAATACACCAGAAGAAAATGCTATTATGAAGGCAGAGTTTTATGGACAATACTTTGATGTTGTTATTTGTAATGATTCTGGATTATATTTTGAAGAACTGGATTTTGAGGATTTGCGTCAGCCGGGACTAAATATTAGAACACCTATGAATAGGGATAGACTGTCAGATGAAGAGATGATTGATTACTATTCAAAACTTATTACAGGGCTTGGAGGTAAAGTCACAGCATATTACCTAGATGGAATTGCAGTTTATAATCACGGAGTAATTTCATCGTTTATGGACAATATGGCAGCTCAAAAAAACGGATCATTCTATATGATTGATAAAGCTTCATCAAAAAGATTTGAAGGATGGCCTCTTGATTCATTATCAATCAATAAAGAAAACGGCAAATATTTTGTTGATGGAAGTATTGAAGAAAGCAAAGAAAATATCATAAAAGATCAATATGAAAAGAGTGTCGTAGATTTTTTGATTAAGTCTTTACATATAGCATAGTATAGGAGAAATGAGACAACTGGAGTTTTCTGAGAATATTCAGGCAATTGTCGGCGGAAAAGAATATTCGCTGGATAATGTTGTCTTAAAAATCTGACCGGAAAGTGAAGAAACAAATGGCGAATATGCAAGTGCAATAAGAAGTTTCAAACACAATTTGGATATTCAAAAGATACACATAAATTTTGATACAAAAGATACTATTGTGATGCCGAATGACATTTGAAGGAGAAAATAGTGGACAGAAATAATGCATTAACAGATCCTAAGAAACTTGTCAGAGTAGAATTAAAAAATGCTGGATTTGATATTGATAAAATCAAAATACCGGATAGAGTATATCTTCTTGCTGATGACATTTTTGATGAAATGGTGTCAAGAAATGTAGGAGAATATAGATATCCATTAGGTGGGAAGCTGTATGTGTTTAATAAAAATGAAAACATTGGTTTTATAAAAGGGCATATGTGTTCGCCTGCGATAGCTACACAAGCGGAGGATTTAATTGCCGGAGGCGTTAAAGAATTAATTCATGTTGGATATGCCGGAGGCTTACAACCAGAATTAGTTCCGGGAGAGATTATTCTTACGGACGGCGCTTTTAATGATACTGCAGTAGCAAGGTTGTACGGATATGATTATGATATAATTCATTCATCGAAGGATTTGACGAACGAGATTGAAGAAATGATAACAAGTGCAGAAATTCTATACAAGAGAGGATTTCATTGGACAACGGACGCAGGTTATAGAGAAACGTGGGGACAAGTCATGGATTATCGGGACAAAGGAGCACTTTGTGTTGAAATGGAAGGTGTTGGTTTGTTCACAATAGCTAATTATAGAAAATGTGTAGCAACGGGTATATATGTTGTTTCTGATGTATATTTAGAGGATGATTGGAAACTTGGATGGGAAGGCAATGATATAAAAAAGGCTGTCGGTGAAATTATTGATATGATAATTAAGTCTATAAGATAAACGGGAGTAGTAAGATTGTTATGAAGTTTGAAAATGTATACTTTATTAATGGGACAGCATATGCCGGAAAATCCACAATGGTAAAACTTCTGGCAGAAAAATATGACGGAATTGTATGTGAAGAAAATTATCAGGATAGGCTTTTAGAAAATTTGGATGCCAAGGAGTTTCCTAATCTTACTTACACAAGAGATTTACAGGATTGGAGAGAATTTGTAAAAAGAACTCCAGATGAATATGAGGCATGGGTAAATGGTGTTACGAAAGAATGTACGGTCTTAGAACTTGAAATTTTAAAGAACTTGGTTTCAAGAACAAAGAAAAGAATATTTGTGGATACTAATATTCCGGTTGAAATTCTACATAAGATTTCAGATGAGAATCATGTTTTGATTATGTTAGCAGATCCGAATATTTCTGTTCAGAGATTTTTTGAAAGACCCGATAAGGAAAAACAGTTTTTATATCAGTTGTTATTGAAAGAAGATAGTCCAGAGGATGCTATGATAAATTTCAGAGAATGTCTGAAAAGAGTTAATTCACAGGAAAGATATATGATGTTTCAAAAATCTGGATTTAATGTAATAACAAGAGACGAAAACCGTAGTATTGATGAGACATTTGCTTTGGTAGAAAGTATGTTTGGATTAAATAGATAAAGTCGATACAATGTCTGAGAATGTTAATGCGGAGCAAGGTGTTAGTGCGCATTGACAGACTTTTAGTAAAGCTGGATTGCCGAAGAAGAAAGCGAAAAATTGCAAGTAAGAATTGACAAAAACGAACAAATATTCTATATTTAACAGCGGAGATTTTATACCCAAAAGCAGAAAATACGAATGTACAAATGGAGCTCAAACCCTTGTGGTTTGGGCTTTTTCTAATTTTGATAGAAACCTGAGAACAATAATTTTCAAAAAGTCAATTATCAATTTGTACTGCTTTTTGGAGGAAAAAGTTCACAAACGCATTTAGACAATATTTACAAATTTTTTGAAAAAGGAATAGTTTCGCAAGAGTAACAGAGTGGCAATCGAGTAATATCGGTTGCTTTTTTGCTATTCAATTTTAGAAATTGCCGATTGCCCCCGGAAGAATGATTTCTAAAAATTACAAATTTGAAAAAGAAATGGAGGAAAAGAAAAGTGAAAGAGTATTCAAAAGGAATTTATGTAAAATTCAAACCGGAAGAGGTGGAGATACTGCATAATCGAATGAAGGAAGCTGGAGTTCAAAATATGAGTGCATATATCAGAAAGATGGCATTGAACGGATATGTGATTATTCCTGAGTGACCGGATTTGAATCAGGTAATATCCTTGCATTCAAGGATTAGCAATAATCTCAATCAGTATGCAAGGAAAGCAAATAAAACCGGATACTGATAATTATCTTTGCATGAAGAGAATAAAACAGTTGTACATGGAATTATATAAAACAGAAAATATTGAGAAATTCAGAAGTATTATCATTCCTATTGAAAGAAATGCTGCGGCATGATAGAATGTCCGTATAAACGGAAAATTAAATCTATAAATACGGATTTATAACATAACGGAGGAACACACATGATTATCAGTGAAAGAATTTTTTACATAATGGAGCAGAAGAACATGACCCAGCTGGAATTGTCAAGAAGAACGGGGATTGCAACTAGCAATATCAGTGACTGGAAAAAGAAAAAGACAAATCCAAAAGCAGACTGTCTGTTATCCATATGTGACGCATTGGACATTACACCGGAACAGCTTTTAACGGGTAAAGGAATTGATACGGAGTATAAAGATACAGATATGGATTATGAAGTTACCAGGTCGGACATTAGGATATTGAAGCAGATTCACAGTCTTGGAGATGATCAGTATAAAAGACTGATGGCGTATATGAAAGCATTGCAGAAACTGGAGCAGATGGAAAGCATGGTGGAGGAATAGCCTGTGAAGTCGCAATTGACCGAGCTCTTTGAGTGAAGGATGCTTCTTGTCCGAAGGGCAAGAAGATGGAATATACAAGGAATGCTAATAACAAGGGATGTGTGATTTCATAGCAACAGAATAGGAATCAGCAATTTATAGAAATTGTAACCGAATTGTGGGGAGGAAGAATGGAAGGAACAAAAGAATTGATTACTACGGACGATATTCGTAGTAATGTGTATATAATTCGTGGTCAACAGGTAATGTTAGACAAAGATTTAGCAGAACTTTATGGGTATGAAGTAAAACGATTAAATGAGCAGGTAAAGCGAAATATTAGCAGATTTCCAGAGGATTTTATGTTTCAGCTGAATAAAGAAGAAATACCAGAGAAATTTTCAAAGTCGCAAATTGCGGCTTTGAACGAAAAGAGCAATAGGCAGGGTTCCAATATTAAAAAAATGCCGTTTGCGTTTACAGAACAGGGAATTTATATGCTTGCTACGGTACTTCGCGGAGAATTAGCTGAACAACAAAGTATTTTTATTATGCGTACATTTAGAGAAATGCGGCATTATATTAAACAGAATCAACAATTTGTAACAAGATCTGAAATGGAATTACTATCGTCTAAAGTTACTGAAATATCGGTGCAGACAGCGGGACTGATAGATAAACAGAAACAAACAGACCAAAAGGTTGATTTGATTCAAAAGAATGTTGAACAGTTGAGTGAAAATTTTATTTCAGAAAAAGATGTTAAAAATTTTATTATTTATAAAGGCCAGAAGTTAGAAGCTGACATTGCTTACATAGAAATCTATCAACAGGCAAAGAAATCAATCTATGTTGTGGATGATTATATGAATGCGAAATCATTACAACATCTTTCACAGAAAGCCCATGGCGTGGAGGTTGTTTTATTCACAGAGAACGGAAAAGGTGAGAGAGGATTTCTCACAAACTCTTTAGTGACGGATTTTCAAAATGAATATCCACCGCTCAGGATTAAGCCTAATCCTGATTGTCACGACAGGTTAATTGTACTTGATTATGGTGAGAAAACAGAACTGGTTTACCATTGTGGAGCATCCAGTAAGGACGCAGGGAAGAAACTTTGTGCCATCAATCAGATTACAGAGACAGCAATCATTCATCCGGTAATAGACAGATTACTTTCATTGCAGGATAAACAGATATAATTTAGCAGTCATGCTTTGACCGAAAAAATGATGTTATCCCTGTGGCAGGCGGTTTCAATATTTCGTGAAGAATAAAGTTTATTCATGTAAGCATGATATGTTCGAGTTATAATCATAAATGGTGCTAAGAGGAGTTGGAGGTGTAATAATATGGATGGTAAAAGAATCCAGAATTATTGGTCAAATGAGATGCAAGCCATGTTGGATACTTATAAACAATTTCAAATATTAATTCCAGCAGAAAATAGAAATGGAGCTGCCCATAACGGAGAAGATGGAAGATATGTAGAAACATTAATACGAGAATATCTGAAGAGATATTTACCCAAAGATTTGGAAGTTTTAACGGGATTTATTTTGAGACCAGCAGTAAAAACAGGATTGAAAAATAGAAGCAGGAAAAATGAAGTGGATAGTCATTCCACACAGTTAGATATATTAATATATGATAGTGCTAAATATCCTATTTTTCAGAGATTTGGAGAAAATGTTATAGTTCCACCAGAGGGCGTTGCAGGTATTATTTCTGTGAAAAAGAATTTACATGAAAATGACATAGTGCATGAAGCTCAAGCATTGAAGGCTGCGTCAAAATTATGTCGTTGTGTCGATGATAATGGTCAACATTTAAGAGGTCCATTTTTGGCTTTGGTGTCAATGGATGCATTTGAGAAAAAAGAGAAAACTACGGAACAATGGATTTTTGAAAAATTAGAAGGAGTTTATTCTAAGGAAGATGATTATTTTGATGATCTAATAGGATATATTGGTTCGTTTAATAAATGGAGCATTTTTAAAAGACGTCCTCAGGATGGAGAAGTTGGAGAATATATATTTTTTAATCACAGTGAGGAAGAAGCACACATGGGATTTCAGTTTTTGTTAACAGGAATTCTGAGTGTTTATTATGACAAGACTCGTAACTATATCTCAAGACCAGGATTTACAGCGTTTCCTTCACATAGGGCATGTGACAAAAAATTGGGTGATATAGAAGTTAGGGCGATTAGATGATTATTTGGTGGGGAGTATTCAAACGGGTTAAATATGTTACCCTACTTTGAAAATCCATTGCATACTTTCGCTATGCAGTATAAAATCAAAGTTTAGGGAAATTGTGAGACGGTGTGTTTATTATCAAAATAGAATAAATTTGCACTATTTTAAGAATTTATATTATTTTGCTTTCTTTCTTTTCATTCCTTTTTCCCATGTGATTTAGATGGTATAATGTGCGTAAGCAATGAGCAGTGCCACATGAGAGTAAAATAAAAAATGGCTGCTTGCAGACACTTTTTTGTTTTATTCTCATGTGATAGGGTGGTGCTAGGTGCCGGTGGCACCTGTTTAGCACGGACCGAAGTGGAATGTAGATGCCCGTCAGTCCGGAAAATCTCTGATTTTCCGGATATGCACTGCGGAGTTTAATTAACACCACATGGGGAGAAGGATATATGATTCGGGTTTTGATCGTTGATGATGAATATATTATGCGGCAGGGATTAAAATATATGATCCACTGGGAGCAGGAAGGCTATGAAATTGTCGGGGAAGCGACCAATGGAAATGAAGCACTGCGGCTTACAGAAGAGTTAAAGCCGCATATTATCATCAGCGATATTGTGATGTCTGTGATGGATGGAGTTGCATTTACGGAGATGGTGCATAAGATTTATCCGGATATTGCCATCATTATTTTAAGCGGATATGATAAGTTTGAATATGTGAAAAAAACGCTGACAAATGGTGCCATAGATTATATTTTAAAACCGACATTGAATGAGGAAGAACTGTTAAACGTATTAGAGAAAGCAGCGCAGAAAATTCCGGGTTATAAAAGGAAAGAAAAGAGTGAAGGAATCAATTATGCTGCGGAGATGGAGCGTTATCTGATCGGGATGTCACAGGAATTAGATGAGGTGGCTTTCAGCCAGATTTTTCCATATTCCCATTTTCATATTTTCGGGATGCGGATCAAAAATGAGAATGAGATTCCACCGAATGTATCTGAACTCCTGTATCAGAAAATAAAAAAGGATGTCGCTGATTTTGAAGCTGCCAATGGAATGGTCATGATCCTGCAGGAAGAACTGGTCATTGTAGTAATGTGTGCGAAACCGGCAAATGATGCGCAGATGATCCGTTTTTTTGAACAGATGACAGCGGAGTTAGCGGTACTTTCTGAATATATTCTTGGAGTGTGCAGCAGGGCGTTTGATGGAATGAGACTAATCAGGCAGTATTATCAGCAGGATATTTTAGCATATGCAGATAAGGTATTTTATTATAAAGACCTTAAATTTATTCTGGCAGATGAAATGACGGAAAAAGAAAAGATACATGCTGTAAAATTTGATTTTTTTAAGTATAATAAATTTTTATCCATGAAGGAGTATGGGGAAGCACTGCGTCTGCTTGAGGAATATAATACAAAGGCATTGCAGAGTGAAATTGATATTGCATCGCTGAAAAACCAGATTAAAAACATGGTCTATTATTTATTAGATCAGCTTGATCTGACAGAAGAACAGAAAGATGCAGAGCGGTATGAGTATTTCAGGGAGATTTCGATGGCGCATTACGAGCAGGATTATAAAGAAGTGATGCGTCAGATATTGGAAAAAATCACTGCACAGATCGGAGTTACACAGAAAACTGTAGATGACAGGATTCTAAGGATGTTAGCTTTTATTGAAAAAAATTATGAGCAGGATTTAAGACTTGAGGATATGGCAGAAGAGTTTAATTTTAATTATCATTATCTTTCGGCGTATTTTCATCAGCATATGAAGGAAGGGTTCAGTGATTATCTAAATGAGATCCGGACGGCTAAAGCATGTGAGCTACTGGAGAATACAGATCTGTCAATTGCCCAGATCAGCGAAAAGGTAGGATATTCGGAGCACAGCTATTTTTGCAGGGTATTTAAAAAAGTTACGGGAAAGACACCGTCAGTCTATCGAAGGAAGAATCATGGATAAGATAAAAAGCCGTTTTAATAGTTTTTCAGGAAAGATCACACTGATCGTAATGCTTGGGATCAGCCTGATCGCCGTTACCGTCAGTTTTGTAGTGCTTGTTATGTCGAGGCAGGTTTTTACAAAAAATTACGGGGATTCCCAGGAAAAGGTTTTTGAACAGATCGAAAAAGAATTTAATGATTTTCATGATCATATCCAGAATGTTTTTGATGCGATAGATTCAAGCTGGGCATTCCGGCTTTATTTTAATGAAACGTCGGAACTCGATAATACGCAGACATTTCAGAATGTTTATCAGATGGAGCAGGATTTAGAGAAGAGTAAATCTGCAGATATGGAGCGGCTGAACATTCTTGTTGTTGGATATAATGGTAAACATTATCTGTCGCGAACGGAAAATATCTGCGTTACAGATCAGGAAATCTTACAATCAGAACCGGCCAAAAAAGCATTAAGTGATCCGGATGTCATCCATTATACTTACACTGGTCAGGCTTATACGACCACATCGAGAAATGCTGATACACTGATCATTTCAAAAGCCCTGTATTACCATGAAAGCAGGGAAGTTTATGCGATTGCTTTTGTGACGCTTACGATGGAGGAGTTAAAGCAGTATTACAATTATTTTGTATCAGATACAACGTCCTTTTATCTTGTGGATGACCATGAAATCGTTCTATGCAGCGACAGACCGGGCATCACAGGGACTCATTTACAGGAAGAATGGTTTGAAAAAATTAAAAATGCGGATGAACTGCGTATGGAATTAAAGCAGGACAGTACCGTGTATACTTTGATGAAACGGATACTGCCATATCAGAAGTGTGCGATTTATGCGCTGATCGATAATGATGTGGCGTTGCAGGATCTTTATAATATGCCGTTTCTGATCGCAAGCTGCAGTGCAATAGGAATCTTTATTCTGATGGCATGTCTGTTTTATACGCATAAGACCATGCGGCCGTTAGCAAAGCTGATCGGAAAAATGTCTGCGATCCGGGAAGGGAATTTTTCAGAATATATGACAGTGGAGGGAACTACGGAAGTGCAGGAGTTAGCTTCCACCTATAATTATATGTTAGATGATCTGAAACATTATGTGGATGAACTGGTGCAGACGCAGAAAAAGCAGAGACAGGCGGAGATCAGTGCATTGCAGATGCAGATCAATCCGCATTATATTTATAATACGCTTGCAAGCATCAAATGGCTGGTATATCAGAATGATACAGCAAAAACGGTACGGACGATCGATGCGTTTATCAGTCTTTTGCGTAATACGATCAGTAACTCGGATGAATTTATTCCGGTGAGACAGGAAATGATCAATATCCAGAATTATATCCTGATCAACCAGACGAGATATGGGGACAGTATACAGGTAGAATATTATGTTTCGAGAGTATGTGAGGAATATCTTCTGCCGAAAATGATCTTACAGCCTTTCATTGAAAATACATTTTTCCACGCGTATCCGGAAGGCAGATGCGGAACGATTCAGATCGTGGTAAAACAGAAAGAGGAAAGATTAGAGATCCAGATCATTGATGATGGTGTCGGAATGACGAAGGAAAAAGTTTTAAAAATTATGAATGAACCAACCGGAAAAGAGCATTATTCCGGAATCGGAGTCCACAATGTGCAGGAGCGGTTAAAACTTCTATATGGAGACGACTATGGGATCAATATTTTCAGTGAGGAGCAAAAGGGAACGACGGTGGTGATCGTTTTACCGGTGAGTTATAAGACGGGGACGGATGAAAAATGAAAAGAGCAGGATTTGGCATTATAATGGGCTTGATTTTAGCTATGTTATGTGGCTGCGGACAACGGCAGAGCGTGAGCGCAGAAAAGGAAACAGACAGGATCGTAATCTGGACCTGGGATGATACTTTTAATGTAAAAGCTGCAAAACTTGCGGCGAAAGAATATAAAAAAACACATAAAGATATTCAGATCATAGTAGAGACAAAAGAGAGAGAAGAAATCTTAGCAGATACCAAAAACCTGATCGCATCCAAGATGTATCAGGAACTCCCCGATGTGATCATGATCGAAGATTATGATATTCAGGATGTGCTTTCACAATACGAGGATGAGTTCGTAGATCTTACAGACAAAGTTGATTATGACAGATATACAGATTATAAAAGTAAGCTCTGTTCCAAGGGAGACAGATTTTATGGAATCCCATTTGACAGCGGAACAGCAGCACTTTTTTACAGGCTCGATATTTTAGAGCAGGCGGGTTATACCGAAGCGGATATGCAGGATCTTACCTGGGAACGATACATAGAGATCGGAGAGGATGTCTATCAGAAGCTTGGAATCCCGATGCTGACATTAGATCCGACAGATTCGCCACTGCTTCGTATCATCATGCAGAGTGGCGGTCACTGGTATGTGGATGAAAACAATCATGCAGATATTGAGGATAATGAGTATTTAAAAGAAGGACTTCACACATATCAGCAATTACTAAAAAGAAATGTCGGTGTGAGCGTCAATGGCTGGAATGAATTTATTTCCGCTTTTCAGAATGGAAGCGTTGCAAGTGTGATCAGTGGAGGCTGGATCGTTTCAAGCATAAAAAGTGTGGAGGAACAAAGCGGTCTCTGGAGAGTTGTGCCAATCCCGGTGTATGATGGAGAGATAAAGACGGTGGCGGCATCAAATGTCGGTGGAAGTGCATGGTATGTGTTGAAAAATGCAAAAAATCCGGATGCAGCAGTGGATTTCTTAGTAGAGATGTTTGAAAAAGACTCTGACTTTATGAATGAGCTGATCGGAGAAATTGGTCTGCTTCCAGCGGTAAAAGACATGTCAGGGTACGAAAATTATCTTGCAAAAGATGAGTTTTTCGGAGGTCAGCAGGTTACAAAGATTTTGACAGATCTGTCTGGGAATATTATAACTGTGAATTATGGAAGTAAAACATATGAGATAGAGGCGATCGTGGAAGATGAGTTTAATAATTCCCTGACGCAGGATGATCTGTCAGATTGTCTTTCGAATATACAGGTAAAAGCAGCAGCGGTGGTTCGTGAATGAACCGCCGTTTTTTGTTATGTAATTGGAAAATTTGTTGAAATTCCCAATTACATAACAAAACCTCCGGGCAGGATGTTTCAAAAAACAAATTAATGCAAATTTCTAAAAATAGTCCTACTGAATCAAATTACATCCCAAAATATGAAAAATTAAGGTAAAGATAGTCCTAAAGAAAATGGCTCTTATGATGGTATGATTTACCTGTAACAAAGATAAGCAGCCAGAAAGAAAAGCTTATCAAAATGTTTAATATGGAGGGTTACAGGATGAAAAAGAAAGTAATGACTATGGTATTAGCAGCGTCTATGCTGCTTGGAATGGCAGGATGCGGAAGTTCATCTGCAAATGACAGTGCAGCAGCAAATGGAAACACAGCAGGAGGGGATCAGGCTGTGGCAGGAACAGAGAAAAATGATGCGTCAGGTAATGCAGAAGGTGGTTCACAAGAGGGAACACTTACTGTCTGGTGCTGGGATTCATTTAACGTAGATGCAATGAAGGAAGCCGGAAAACTGTATCAGAAAGATCATCCGGATGTAAATATTAATGTGGTCGAGACAGTATCTTCCGATATCCAGACACTGGTTCAAACCTATGCAATGAGCGGTGAGCTGGATGCGCTTCCTGATATTTTCTTAATGGATGATCAGGTGTTTGCAAAATATCTTCAGAATTACCCGGATGTGTTTGCAGATCTGACAGACTCCGGAATTGCGTTTGCTGACTTTGCAGAAGCAAAAGTTGCCAATTCCGTAAAGGATGGAAAAAATTATGGTGTTCCATATGACAGCAATACGGTCATTGCCTGCTACAGAACAGATTACTTAGATCAGGCAGGATATACGATCGATGATCTGACAGATATTACATGGGACAGATTCATTGAGATCGGAAAAGATGTGCTCGATAAGACAGGAATGCCAATGCTTACCAATGTGCAGGGCGAGCCTGATTTATTAAATATGATCTTACAGTCTGCAGGAATTTCTGTATTTGATGAAGAAGGAAAGATTTCTCTTGTCAATAATGATGGATTAAAAGAAGCCATGAATGTATATATGGATCTGATCAATGCAGGTATTTTGCAGGAACAGACAGACTGGTCCGGTTATCAGGGTTCTATCAACAATGGTACTGTAGTTGGAACAATCAATGGTTCCTGGATCTGTGCAACGATCACGTCCACAGATCAGGCAGAACAGGAAGGAAACTGGGCTGCTACAAATATGCCAAAATTAAATGATTATCCGGGTGCAACAAATTACTCTGCACAGGGTGGTTCTACATGGGCAATTTCTTCCTCCAGCAAAAATTATGACCTGGCAGTAGATTTCTTTAAAACAACATGGGCAGGAAGCACCGAATTTTACGATAACATTCTTTCACAGTTAGGTGCGATCGCAACCTATCTTCCGGCAGCAGACAGTGATGCTTACAATCAGGTTTCTGATTACTTTGGCGGAGAGGCAATTTACTCTAAGATCGTATCTTACGGAAGCAATATTCCTACAATCAACAAAGGTATTTACTGGTCTGAGGAAAAAGAAGCTCTTGGAACAGCTTTGACAAACGTATTGAATGGTTCAAGTGATCTTGACAGTGCGATCGAAGAGGCACAGGCAACGATCGAGTTTAACATTGGTCAGTAAAAAAGTATAGATCAATCCTCCCTGTATTTATACTTTTTGAAAAATAATAAACTGCGCGCCTGGCGGGCAAAAGGGAAAGCTGCCAAAAAAGGATATCTTATGTGGCAGCTTTCTCTGTCAAAACAAATAGTTCAGGAATGGGGATCAGTGTGAAAAATATATTTTTCACACGCAAGATTTGTGCTGACGCACAAACTTGAGATGCGCTGAAGAGCAGCGCAGAAATGGGGAATAATATGAAAGCGAAAAAAAGAGTCAGTTTATATAAAAAACAAAGTGTTACAGGATGGGCTTTCCTGCTGCCGGCGACATTGCTGATATTTGCAATGAATTTTTATCCAATGATCCAGGCGTTTATTCTGTCATTTAAAACAGGAATTGGCAATAATCAGATATGGGGCGGTCTTAGCAATTATGCGCGATTGTTAAAAGACGGCGTGTTCCGTACTGCAATTACAAACAATTTCTTTTATCTGATTATTCAGGTGCCGGTAATGCTGATCCTTGCAATTTTTTTGGCATGTCTTTTAAATAAAAAGGATCTGCGGGGAAAAGGAATTTACCGGACAATGATTTTCTTACCATGCTGTACAGCACTGGTATCTTATTCGATCATTTTTAAAACATTATTTGCCTATGATGGTTATATCAACACGGTTTTACTGAAATTAGGGCTGATCGGCGAGCGCATCAACTGGCTTGGCGATGTCCATACAGCAAAAGTAATCATTATTCTTGCACTGATCTGGCGCTGGACGGGATACAATATGGTATTTTATTTAGCCGGTCTGCAGAATATCGATGATTCATTATATGAAGCGGCGAAAATTGACGGAGCAAGTCCATTTGCAATTTTCAGAAAGATTACGATTCCGCTTCTTCGACCAACGATTTTACTTACAACAATTATGTCGATCAATGGTACATTACAGTTATTTGATGAGTCTGTCAATTTAACAGGCGGCGGTCCTGCAAACTCAACACTGACAATGTCCCATTACATATATAAAGCAAGTTTTGAATATAATCCACAATTCGGATACGCAGCGGCAATGTCGTATGTGATCTTTATTATGGTAGCAATATTATCCTTTGTTCAGATGAAAGTAGGTGACAAGCGATGAAAGGAAAATTTAAAAATGCAGGCACACATATCATATTGATCATAGCTTCGTTTATATCCGTATTTCCACTTTACTGGATGATCGCGGCTGCAACAAACAACAGTACAGACGTTCTTGGTGGAAAACTGAGTCTTGGAACAAATTTTATCCAGAACCTGATGAAACTGACTGAAATGCAGAATGTATCAAGAGCGTTTTGTAATTCACTGTTTTATTCAACGATCCTTAGTGTATTATCTTTATTTATCTGCTCGATCGCAGGATATGGATTTGAGATTTATCACGATAAAGCAAAAGATACACTGATGAATATTTTACTTCTTGCGATGATGGTTCCGTTTGCAGCAACTTTAATCCCGTTATTTAAGCTGTTTTCCGGTATGGGCTTATCAAGTACCTGGATCGCATATGTCCTGCCGACGATTTCCACGCCGTTTTTGATCATGTTGTTCCGGCAGAGTGCGAGATCATTTCCGATGGAAATCATTGAGGCGGCAAGAATTGATGGCTTAAGTGAATTTAAAATCTTCCTTACCATTTTTATGCCGACTATGAAATCCACCTATGCTGCAGCACTTACCGTAACTTTCATGAATGCATGGAACAATTACCTTTGGCCGAAAGTTATCATGATGTCAGATACATCACAGACGATGCCGATGTTAGTGGCAAATCTTTCCGTGGGTTACAGTATTGACTACGGCGTACTGATGCTTGGTGTGCTGATCTGTTCTTTGCCGACTGGAATTTTGTTCCTTGTGCTGCAGAAGAGTTTTGCAAATGGAATCGTGGGTGCGGTGAAAGGTTGATATTATTGCATAGTGATAAAAAAGGATTCTGCTTAGGCGGGATTCTTTTTTTGATTCATAGGAAATTACGTCCTATGAATCAAAAAACTCCGGGCGGGATGCGCATCTCGTGGAAAAGAAGTTAGCTGTAAACAGCACCACGTCATTCACAAAAGATTTGAAAATAATAGGAGAAAGGTTTAGAATCGTTAATAGAAATGATAAAATCAGATAACAATGACAGGAGCAGCTATGAATTTTACATACAAAACAGCTATGCCAGAAGATATAGATATTTTAGTCACAACAAGGATTGAAGTTTTAAGAGCAGCAAATAAGTTAGATGATGATGTGGATATGACAGAAGTTGCAGTACAGTCGAGAGCCTATTATGAAAAAGCATTGAAAGACGGCAGCCATACTGCAATACTGGTATATGACAAAGAAAAGATCATTGGCGCAGGCGGTATCAGTTATTTTGAGGTTATGCCGACCTATCACAATCCGACCGGAAAGAAGGCATATATTATGAACATGTATACAAATCCGGCGTACCGGCGAATGGGAATCGCATATCACACACTGTCGTTGTTGGTGGAGGATGCAAAGAACAAAGGAATTGATGCGATTTCTTTGGAAGCAACCGAGATGGGACGCCCGATGTATGAAAAGTTCGGATTTGCCGGGATGAAAGACGAGATGGAACTGAAGTGAGGATGGCACATAATAGGGGTAAACCCCAGGATTTTGTATGCTATTTCTTTTGTCATAAATCGAGTATATCATAAAAATGAGAAAGGGGCAGATGTTTTTATGATTCATAAAATTTGCCAGTACAGCACGAATATCTATTGACAAAACGTTATCCTTGTTTTAATATCCAATTTAACATATGGAAATAGTAGGAAATAAAATGGGGTGAGGTTTTGTCTATTAAGAAAAATGAAATCTTGACGTTTCGGGTAAATTGCGCTATAGTACTCTCTACTTTGCTAAAAACACAAATTTAAGATGCAGATGAAAAAGATATTTTCATTGGAAAACAGCATAAGAAGGGAGAGTACTATGACATTTTATCAGGAACTTCAGCTCAGTTCGACCGGTTCGAAACAGTTGATCAAAAATACAACAGACAAAAAAGAAAAAAGGCGCCATATCTTAATCTATAATTTCAAAGTTTATCTGGTCATGGCATTTTGTGTGGCAGTTGTGACATTATTCAGTAAACTGACCGGATCGGAAAACAGTGTGGTCGGAGTGACGGTTCTTTTAGCTGTACTGGTGCTTAGACAGGCAGATTTTGGGATTAAGACCACGCACGGACTTCTTTCAATCGCGGGAATTTTTGGAATACTGATCGTGGGACCGCGTTTTAGCAATATGCTCTCACCGTTTCTGGCATTTCTGGTAAACGTATGCTGTATTATGCTTTTGATGATCTTAGGATGCCACAATGTGATCATGTATAATCATTCCACGTTTGTGCTTGGATATCTGCTGTTACTTGGATATGATGTGAGTGGACATGCGTATCTGCTGCGTGTGGAGGGACTGTTTGTTGGAATGTTACTCTGTATGGCAATTTTTTATAAGAATCAGAAAAACAGACCTTACCGGAGAACGTTTTTAGATCTGTTCCGGGAATTTGAGCTTTCATCTGCCAGAAACCGATGGTATGTGAAACTGACACTGATCGTTTCTTCTGCGATGCTTTTGATGTCTGTCCTTGGACTTCCAAGAGCTATGTGGGCCGGGATCGCCTGTATGTCCGTCTGTCTGCCGTTTACCGGTGACTGCAACGAAAGAGCAGAGAAAAGAGGGATGTTTAATATCGTTGGAAGTCTTTTGTTTGTAGTATTATATTTAGCACTTCCGGAATCCATGTATCCGTATATCGGAATGATCGGTGGTATCGGAGTCGGGTATTCTGCCGGTTATGCCTGGCAGACAGCCTTTAATACGTTTGGTGCATTATCAATCGCGGCGGGACTGTTTGGAATGAAAAATGCCGTGCTGCTTCGTATCGGTGCAAATATATTTGGAAGTGTATATACTGTGATCTGCAGTAAGGGATTAGACCGGCTTGCACAGGTGTTTGAACAGAGAAAAAAGATCACTGCATAATAAATCGGATCATAAAGGATGATCTGAAAGTAGAATAGGCAGAGAATAAAATCAAAGAATGAATTTTGTAAAATCCCCGTATACTTAGAACAAGGGTATCTGTATACGGGGATTTCTTATGCAAAAAATCAGCCAGTTTGCGGTCGCGGGGCAGATCCTGCTCCTTCTTGGAACACATCTGTATTTTACATTTCGTCTGAAATTCATTCAGCGCAAAATCCCGCAGGGGATCAGACTCAGCTTTTCGGATACAGATCATGCGTCTTACACGGCGCTTGCGACAGCACTTGCTGCTACAATCGGAACAGGGAATATCATCGGTATCTCCACAGCGATAGCGATCGGTGGTGCAGGTGCAGTGTTCTGGTGCTGGATCACCGGTGTGCTTGGAATCGCGACCTGTTATGGTGAGTGTTTTTTATCTATGAAGTACCGTAAAAAAGAAAAGGATGGAAGAATGACCGGCGGTCCGATGTATGTGCTGGAAATTGGGATGAAAAAGAAAGGACTGGCGGTTTTATTTTCTGTATTTACAATATTGGCGTCACTTGGGATCGGCAGCAGTGTACAGGCACATTCCATTAGTGCGGCAGTTACGGAACAGATAGGAATATCGCCGCATATCATCGGGATGGCAGCAGGTGTGCTTGCCGGAAAAGTGATCATCGGGGGAAGCAGGCAGATCGGAAAAGTGTGTACCTGGCTGGTGCCGATTATGAGTGCATTTTATTTAGGAGGCTGTATTTTTATCCTGATCAAAAATCATACTGTGGTTCCGGAGGCGGTAAAAATGATCGTAACATCTGCATTTGTGCCAGAGGCAGCAGCAGGAGGAGTGGTCGGAACCACGGTGATGGCAGGTTTAAGGACGGGGATTTCCAGGGGACTGTTTACAAACGAGGCAGGGCTTGGTTCTATCCCAATGGCAGCTGCGACAGCACAGAATGTCTCACCGCAGGATCAGGCACTCGTTTCCATGACGGGACCATTCTGGGATACGGTTGTGATGTGTGCGATCACTGGGATTGCCTCCGTTTCAAGTATGATTGCCCATCCGGGCAATTATGTGGGAGTGTCTGGCGAGCGGATGTGTTTTGCTGTATTCCGGGAATTGCCAGTGTGGGGAGATGAGATGCTGTCGTTATCGCTGGTCTTATTTGCATTTGCCACGATCATCGGCTGGAATGTCTATGGAGAATGTGCCGTGCGGTATCTGTTTGGGGAGAACAGTGTCCGGATCTATCAGGTCATTTATATGTTTTGTGTGTATCTTGGGGCTGTGATCACGCTTGATGTGGTATGGGGGATTTCGGATATTTTTAATTTTCTGATGGCGGTGCCCAATCTGCTCTGTCTGTGGGGATTGCGCCGGAAAATTGAAATAAATGACAGAAAAATAAAACATTAATGTTTACCGTACTAGACAAAACAGAAGCGAAACGTCTATAATAGGCAGTATGGTGTGCAGATAGCACATGTAAATATTAATAAGGAAGAAAGAGGTAACCGTATGTACATAATACAGTTTATCAGGGGTTTTTGTATGGCTCTTGCAGACAGTGTTCCTGGAGTGTCCGGTGGAACTGTGGCATTTCTGCTTGGATTTTATGATCAGTTTATTGATTCCATTGATGATCTGATCACAGGAAATATGGAGAAAAAGAAAACAGCATTTTTCTTTTTATTGAAACTTGGTATCGGCTGGGTAACAGGAATGATCCTTGCGATTCTGATTCTTGCAAATGTTTTTGAATCCCATATTTATGCGATCAGTTCATTATTTATCGGATTTATTATTTTTGCGATTCCGATCGTAGTCCGTGAAGAAATAGATACACTAAAAGGGAAGTATGCATATCTTCCATTTATACTGGTTGGAGCAGCGATCGTGTGTGCCATTACTTATTTTAACCCGGTTGGAGGCGGCAGCAGCATGAATTTAGAGCATCTGACAGTCACAACAGGAATTTATGTATTTATTGCAGGTGCAATCGCAATCTGTGCCATGGTGCTTCCGGGTATTTCCGGATCAACGCTGCTTCTTATCATGGGGCTTTATCTGCCGATCGTGACGGCGATCAAAGATATCCTGCATCTGAATTTAAAGAGTTTTCCAACTGTATTTGTATTCGGATGTGGAGTATTAGTTGGCATTTTCAGTGTTGTAAAGCTGATCCGTAAGGCACTTGAAAATTTCCGTGCACAGACGATCTTTCTGATCGTTGGCTTAATGCTCGGTTCTATTTATGCGGTTATCATGGGACCGACCACACTTGATACACCACAGCCTGCAATGACGATCCACAATTTTTCTATCCTGTTCTTTATCATCGGCGGGGCAGTGATCCTGGGACTTCAGCAGATGAAAAAAATTAAAAAATAAACATTTGGAGTTTGTATGAGAAAATTACTGGTTTATTTAAAAGATTATAAAAAAGAAAGTGTATTAGGACCACTTTTTAAATTGCTTGAAGCAACCTTCGAGTTGATCGTACCGCTTGTTATGGCAGCAATCATTGATACCGGTGTGGCTTCCGGGGACAAGACCTATATTATGCGGATGTGTATGGTGTTAGTATTGCTTGCAGTGATCGGACTGACATGCTCGATTACCGCGCAGTATTTTGCAGCAAAGGCGGCAGTCGGATTTGCAACAAAGCTGCGTCATGCGCTGTTTGCACATATTGAAAGTCTCTCTTTTACAGAGATGGATACCGTTGGAACGGCAACACTGATCACAAGAATGACGAGTGATGTTAATCAGGTACAAAACGGTGTGAACCTTGTACTTCGTCTGTTTCTCCGTTCTCCGTTTATCGTATTTGGAGCAATGGTCATGGCATTTACCATTGATATTAAAGCAGCACTGGTATTTGTTGTCACCATTCCACTGCTTTCCGTGATCGTATTTGGTATTATGCTCATCAGTATCCCGCTTTATAAAAAAGTGCAGTCTGCACTTGATAAAGTGCTTGGGATCACAAGAGAAAACTTGACAGGAAGCAGGGTGATCCGTGCTTTTAATAAGGAAGAGGATGAGAGAGAACATTTTAATGAGAATAATGATCTCCTGACCAGAGCACAGATCTATGTTGGAAAAATATCTGCCCTGATGAATCCGCTTACCTACGTGATCATCAACGGTGCGATCGTTGTGCTTGTATGGACTGGTGCAGTCCGTGTTGACAACGGATATATCACACAGGGACAGGTTGTTGCTTTGATCAACTATATGTCACAGATCTTAGTAGAATTAGTAAAACTTGCGAACCTGATCATCAACATCAACAAATCTATCGCATGTGGAAACCGTATCCAGTCTGTTTTTGAGATGCAGTCATCCATTACAGACGGATGCAGCCGGAATATGGACAAGCCACAGACAACGGATTCTGATGAATCTGAAGATACAGAGTATGCAGTGGAATTTTCTCATGTGGGATTAACTTATGCAGGTGCCGGAGATGAGTCCTTAACAGATATTGATTTTAAGGTAAAAAAAGGTGAGACGATCGGTATCATTGGAGGAACCGGTTCCGGAAAATCATCGGTTGTCAATCTGATCCCAAGATTTTATGATGTGACAGCCGGCTCTGTCAAAGTAGACGGAAAAAATGTCAAAGATTATTCACTTGAAGAACTTCGAGGAAAGATCGGTACTGTTTTACAGAAAGCAGTATTGTTCCATGGATCGATCCGTGAAAATTTAAAATGGGGTAATCCGGATGCTTCGGAAGAAGATTTGATCAATGCGATCACAGTAGCACAGGCAAAAGAATTTATTGACAACAAAGAGGGTGGACTTGATTTTGAAGTCGAACAAGGTGGAAAAAATCTTTCCGGCGGACAGCGCCAGCGTCTGACGATCGCACGTGCGGTTGTAAAGAAACCGGAGATACTTATTTTAGATGACAGTGCATCCGCACTTGATTTCGCAACAGACGCTGCACTCAGGAAAGCAATCCGTGAGATGGAAGGCGGGACAACTGTTTTTATTGTTTCCCAGAGAGCAGCATCCATCCAGCATGCAGACCGCATTGTTGTGCTTGACGATGGAAAGATCGTTGGTCTTGGAACCAGCGAAGAACTGTTAGAAAGCTGTGAGGTATATCAGGAAATCTACAACTCACAGTTTAAGAAACAGGAAGGAGGTAAGACGGCATGAAAAAAGTAGTGACAGACCAGCAGAAGACAACAGTAAAAAAAGTGCTGGATTACATCCGAAGGTACTGGATTTACCTTGGATTATCGATCGTGCTTGCAGCGGTTACCGTCGCGCTGACACTTTATATCCCGATCCTTACAGGGCGTGCAGTGGATCTGATCGTAACAAAGGGACAGGTTGATTTTTCAGGCATCCTTGTGATCTTAGAGCGTATGGCAGTTGTGATCTTACTTACTGCAGTTGCGCAGTGGATCATGAATGCATGTAACAATAAAATTACTTATAATGTGATCCGTGATATCCGGAAAGAGGCATTCGAGCGGATCGAACATTTACCGCTTAAGTATATTGATTCACATTCCTACGGTGAGGTGGTAAGCCGTGTTATTGCGGATGTTGACCAGTTTGCAGATGGACTTTTGATGGGATTTACCCAGTTTTTTACAGGAATTGTGACAATACTTGGCACGCTGATCTTTATGCTGACGATCAGTGTGAATATTACCATTGCGGTTGTTGTTATCACACCGTTATCACTGTTTGTTGCAAGTTTTATTGCAAAAAAGACATTTTCCATGTTTAAACTGCAGTCTGAGACGAGAGGTGAACAGACCGCATTTATAGAAGAAATGGTTGGAAATCAGAAAGTTGTTCAGGCATTTTCCCATGAGGATGAGGCATTAGAGCAGTTTGATGAGATCAACGGAAGACTCCAGAAATATTCACTGCGGGCAATCTTCTTTTCGAGTATCACGAACCCGGCAACACGTTTTATCAACAGCCTTGTCTATGCGACAGTCGGTGTCGTCGGTGCATTTCTTGCCATCAGAGGAAGCATTACAGTCGGACAGTTATCGAGTCTTTTAAGTTATGCGAACCAGTATACGAAGCCGTTTAACGAGATCTCCGGTGTCATTACGGAGCTGCAGAACGCGCTTGCCTGTGCGGCACGTGTGTTTGAACTGATCGAGGAGCCGGTCGAGAAGCCGGATGCAGAGAGTGCGAAAGTGTTAGAGAAAGCGGACGGAAGCGTAGAACTGTCCCATGTATATTTCTCTTATACACCGGAACAGAAGCTGATCGAGGACTTCAATCTTTCCGTACAGCCGGGACAGCGTGTAGCGATTGTAGGCCCTACGGGATGTGGCAAGACAACACTCATCAACCTTCTGATGCGTTTTTATGATGTAAACAGTGGAAAAATCTGTGTCAGCGGAATACCGGTTGATGAGATGACCAGAAAGAGTTTAAGAAGTAATTATGGTATGGTACTGCAGGAGACATGGTTACGGAGCGGAACGATCCGTGAAAATATCACGATGGGAAAACCGGATGCCACAGAGGAAGAGATTATTGCGGCAGCAAAAGCATCCCATGCGCATAGTTTTATCAAACGTCTGCCAAAAGGATACGATACGGTGATCTCGGAGGATGGCGGAAGCCTTTCACAGGGACAGAAACAGCTTTTATGTATCACAAGAGTTATGCTCTGCCTGCCGCCGATGCTGATCTTAGATGAGGCGACTTCCTCGATCGATACAAGAACTGAGATCAAGATACAGGAAGCATTTGCCCGTATGATGAAAGGGCGTACCAGTTTCATCGTTGCACACCGCCTTTCCACGATCCGGGAAGCAGATATCATTCTTGTCATGCGGGATGGAAATATCATAGAACAGGGAAAACATGAGGAACTGTTAGAGAAGAATGGATTTTATGCAAAGCTGTACAACAGCCAGTTTGCAAAATAAAAGTATAGATCGGAATATGAAAAAACAGCCTGATTTTGAGATGGAATCCAAAGTCAGGCTGTTTTGTAGTAAGATCAGTAGATCATGCGGGTTCCACTGATGCATTCGGTTGTAGAAGTTTCTATATAATCGAGAGCACCACGGACATCTCTTGCACGGACAAAATTATAGATGGACAGGGCACTCTGGTATAATTCTTCTATGCCGTATTTTGTTGCATAGCGTACCCAAAGACTGCATACAAGATCACGGAATGATATAAAGAACAGTGGAAGCAGCATATTTCCACTGATAAAACTCAGCTCATGACTGAACTCAAAGATAGATGTTGCAGCATCTTCCGGTGTTGTGGCATTTTTTAATTTTTCAAGGTAAAAAGAAAGACCTTCGATCGCAGCATCCGTTGCTGTTTCAATCGCAAGGCGGGATGCAAGGTTCATAAAGAGAATACGGACCTCAAGGATGGAACAGATTTCTTCCTGGCTTAAAGCTCCGCCATTATATTTCATAATGGAAACTAAAGTGTCCATGGTTCCATTTCTGCGGTAATCCTCTACAAATGTGCCGATGCGCGGTTTTACCACGACAAATCCTTTCTTTTCAAGTTCGGCGATACCGGAGTTGACAACAGCGCGTGAAACCTGCATGGATGTGGCAAGTTCACGTTCGGATGGAAGTTTTGTACCGATTGGAAGTTTGCCGGAAATGATCATATTTTCCAGTTCGGATATAAATAATTCTTTGAGTGATGGTGCGTTTAATTTTTGAAATTCCATATGTTATGATTCCTTTATATTGTCGAGATTCTTTGTGGTATGTGGTCATACCACAATAATTTTAGATGTTATGCAGAAAAAAATCAAGAAAATGTTGCTTGAAATGTTCAAAAATACATACAAAAAATAAGTGATATTTTTTGACAATTTATGACAAAATGCATATAATAGAACATATATCAGAAAGAGGAGAGAGGATTGCCGATGAGGTCTTTACAGTCTAAATTTCTGGCTTTGACGGTAGGCTGTGTACTTCTTACAGCGTTGGCACTGGGATATGTTGGGTTTTTATATACGCATAAACTTGTAAATGAGGATTCCACACAGTTTATGAATCTGTTCTGTGAAGATAAGGCACAGGAGATTGATGCAGCACTGACGGGGATTGAACAGTCCGTGAATACGATCAGGGATTATACGATAGAGCAGTATAACGCACTCGGAATTGGTGGTACAGGCAGGGACAATGTGGATGCCTTTGTAAAAAAAGTACAGGAAGTTTCACTACATACCGTGAAAAATACAGAAGGATCACGTGGAGTATATATGAGAGTTAATCCTGAAATTGCCGATGACCAGACAGGATTTTTCTGGTATAGGGATGAAAAAGGTGATGTTAACGAAGATTCTCTGGTTGATTTTTCAAAATATACAAAAGATGACACACAGAATGTCGGATGGTACTATGAAGCTCTTGAGAACGAAGACGCTTTCTGGATGGAACCGTATAACAATCTGAATAAAAATGACTGGATCATTTCGTATGTGGTGCCGATATATCAGGATGAAGATTTTATTGGTGTTCTGGGCATGGATATTGACATGGCACTATTGAAGGAAAAGGTAGATTCCGTACAGATTTATCAGAGCGGTTATGCTTTTCTGGCAGGAACAAATGGTGCTCTTTATTACCATCATGATTATCCGGAGGGACTTGCTGAGGGAAGTGTACACGGAAAGATCAGAAAGGTGTTAAATTTACTGATCAAAAAAGCAGGACAGGATAGTCTGGTCAGTTATAATCTTGAGGGAACAAAGAAAGAAATGACGGCAAGGCAGCTGGAAAATGGTATGCTGTTTGCTGTTACAGCACCGGTGCAGGAGATTAATGAATTAAGCAGCCGTATTATACGTCTGTTTCTGGTTTCAACCGTTGTGATAATGATTTTTTCAGTCGTGATCACAATACATGTTACCAGAAAAATGATACGACCGCTCAAAGAACTTACGGAAGCAGCACAGAAAGTTGCAGGCGGTGATCTTGATGTCAACATTGACTGTGAGTCAAAAGATGAAGTTGGAGTGCTTGCAGACAGTGTACAGCAGATGGTCAATCATCTGCGGCATTATATCGATTATGTAAATGAACAGGCGTATACAGATGCCCTGACGGGTGTTGCTAACAAGGCGGCATATAAGGAGTATGTGGATAAACTGGATAAACGCGCGGCAGCCGAGAATATGAAATATGCAGTCGTGGTCATGGATATCAATAATCTCAAAAAGATCAATGACAATTTTGGACATGAATTTGGGGATATGCTCATCCGGGATGCAAGCAGACTGATCCAAAAAGGATTTAAAGATCATACTGTATACCGGATCGGTGGTGATGAGTTTGTGATCATCATCGAACAGCCCAAACAGACAGAATGCGAGGAACTGCTGGCAAACTTTGATAATGGTATTATTGTTTTCAATAAAAATAATACAAAGTATGAACAGAAGATACAGATTGCAAGAGGAATCGCATTCCATGAAACAGACAGTATAGATTTATTTGCAGCAGTGTTCCGTGAAGCGGATCATGCGATGTATGAGAATAAAGTCATGCAGAAATCAAAACAGATGGATCCACCTGTGGTGGAGCAGTCTCAGACAATAACATAGCTGGAGGATAAAAATGGGTGACACAAAGAAAATGGCATGGAAAAGATTAATGGGTGTTTTTGTTGTATTTTTCCTGATTATGGCAGTATGGCAGATCGTGGTACTTGAGCTGCTGAAAAATGGCGTGATCGGTACGATGGTTGCAATGATACTGATCGGTCTTGCAACTGTACTGTTTTTTGGCATTGTTTTTGCATCAATCAAAACACTCCTGGATGCATTCAGACAGCTTATGAGTGATGGCTCAGAGGTGGAACTTTCCGGTGGTGTTGCTAAGAAAGCAAATAAACTTGCAGAGAAAGATGGAGAAGTCGGACAGCTTGTGCGTACGTTTCAGGAGTCGATCACTTCATTTTCACAGGTTGTACTGGGAATAAAGAAAGCAACGAAGGAACTTGGTGAGGTTTCAGAGGATTTTAAGCATATTTTTAAGAGTATGACAGCTTCACTGGATCAGACAGAGCAGGCAGTGACTACTATTACGGATAATACGATCTCACAGGCTGATCACACAGTCGATATGAAAGAGAAGATCGATGCTATCAGCAGAACGATCGATAAGATTGCAGAGAATGTATCGATGCTTGCAAAAAGTGCAGAGCACATGAAAGAAAGCAACAAGGCAGCAGAAGCAATCATGGAGGAACTTGTAAATATCAGTAAGGAGAGCGGTGTTGCGATTGAAAATGTAAGACAGCAGACAGATCTGACAAACCAGTCTGCACAGGAGATCCGCACAGCAACAGAGATCATAGCCGGAATCTCAAATCAGACAAATCTTTTAGCTTTAAATGCAAGTATTGAAGCTGCAAGAGCCGGAGAACATGGAAAAGGATTTGCAGTTGTTGCAGAAGAGATCCGTACATTAGCTGACCAGTCAAGGGAATCAACAGAACAGATCAATCAGATCGTCAATACATTGATTGATAATTCAAACGTCAGTGTGGAGATCACGCAGAAAGTATCAGAAGCGTTTGTGAAACAGAATGAGAAGATTCATGATACAGAAGAAATTTTCCGTTCCCTGAATGAGGAGATCAAGAATACAAGCGATGCTGTGGATGGAATCAGCGAAGAAGTAAATGTGTTAGACGATCATAAGACGGTAATTGAAAGTGGAATCACATCTTTGACAGAGTTTGCAGAACAGAATGCCGAGAGTGCGAAAGTAACAACAGAAAACATGGAAGAATTCCAGCAGATCGTTGAACAGTGTGATCAGGCAACAGAGCGCATTGTGAATGTATCCGATGAGCTGGTAGGGTATCTTGGAAAAGTGGATGCAAATGTAAAAGATAAAATGAATGCACGTAACTAAAAATAAATCAGAAACGGAGGAAAAAATACCACATGAGTAAAATTATGTGGTATTTTTCAATATTATGAGAACAGAACAGAAAACATCAGTAAAAAACAGTGTAGGAAGATTGATTTTTGTTGGTATCAGCGTATTGCTTCAGGTCATATGGATCATCAGTCTTTTTATATGGCTGAATAATTATTCGGCAGCAATTTCTCTTTTTTCCACGTTGATCGCGGTCTCGGTTGTATTTGCCATATATGGAATGCATGGAAACATGGCATTTAAAGTACCATGGATGTTGGTCATTACTGCATTTCCGGTATTTGGTCTGTGTGTATTTGCACTATTTGGAAGGTCAAATCTGACCAGAAATATGAAAAAACGTTATGAGGGCATTGACAGTGAACTTTTCCCATTTTTAGAAAGTGATGAGACTGTCGTAAAAATGCTTCAGAAAAAAGATCTGTCAATAGCAAACCAGACAGAGTACATCTGGAAGTATGGTCATTATCCGGTTTATCGCAATACAGATATTGAATTTTATGCGGATGCGTCACAGGGGTTAGAGGCACAGCTTGCAGATTTGAAAAAAGCAGAGCATTTTATATTTATGGAGTATCATGCCATCGAGCAGGCAGAATCTTTTGAACGGATTTTTAACGTGTTAAAAGACCGGGCAGTGCATGGAGTTGAAGTACGTATTTTCTATGATGATGTTGGAAGCATTGGATTTATCAATCATGATTTCAGAAAACGTATGGAGGAGAATGGAATTGCCTGCCGTGTATTCAATCCGATTATTCCAGTATTATCGGTATTTATGAATAACCGCGATCACAGAAAAATTACAGTGATCGATGGAAAAGTGGGATTTACCGGAGGGTACAATCTTGCAAATGAATATTTTAATGTCACACATCCGTATGGACGGTGGAAAGATACCGGCATCCGTTTAGAAGGAGATGCTGTAAAAAGTCTTACGGTTATGTTCCTTGAAATGTGGAATGTTGTAAAAAAGACAGACCAGGATTATCAGAAGTACCTGCCGGTGACAGATTATAAAGTAAAACAGGAGGGATTTATCCAGCCGTATGCGGATAGTCCATTAGATGATGAACATGTGGGAGAGAGCGTTTATATGAATCTTATCGCACATGCCAAAAAAGAAATTTATTTTACAACACCGTATCTGATCATCACAGATGAGATGAACCGTGCTCTTGGACTTGCTGCAAAGCGTGGTGTGGATGTGCGGATCGTGACACCGGGGATCCCGGATAAGAAACTGATCTATAAAGTAACACGTTCTTATTATGCAGGACTCGTGCGCCAAGGGGTGCGTATTTATGAGTATACGCCGGGATTTATCCATGCTAAACAATGTGTCTGCGATGGAGAGGCGGCAACCTGTGGCACCATTAATATGGACTACCGGAGTTTGTACCTTCATTTTGAAAATGGAGCCTTTTTATATAACTGTGACGCCGTAGGGGAGATTCGTCAGGATTTTGAACATATTTTTGCAGAGAGCACGGAAGTTACAGAAAAATATAAGAGCGGAAGGTCTGCTGTTTTGCGGGGAACACAGTGTTTCTTGCGTTTGTTTGCACCTCTTATGTAAAAATATTATATAATCCGAAATCTTCACAGAAGTTTAGATAACTTTTCCGTAAAAGTATGGTAAAATAATAATGAAAGAGTAGCAGGTCAGGAGAAGCTGTTACAAAAGAACGATTCTAAGGAGAAAGTCAAATGGAATACATGGATATTGAAACAGTCAAGGAACTGGATCATGTTTTTGGGGATATTGAAGAACTACAGAAGTTTCGCTGTCTGATGATGCAGTACGAATGTGCAATGTTAGAGGTGAGGACAAAACTTGACGTATTGAACACAGAGTTATCTGTACAAAACAGCAGGAATCCGATCGAATCGATAAAATGCAGGATCAAAGAACCGGACAGTATTATGAAGAAAATGAAGCGTCAGGAGATTCCATTTTCCGTAGATAATATCGAGAAGAATCTGAATGATATCGCAGGTGTCCGTGTTATCTGCTCATTTCCCGATGATATTTATACATTAGCGGATTATCTGGAAAAACAGGATGATATCAAGCTGATCAAGAAGAAAGATTATATCAGTCATCCCAAACCGAATGGTTACCGCAGTCTGCATCTGATCCTTGAAGTACCGATTTTTTTGACAAATGAGAAAAAGATGATGCGTGTGGAAGTGCAGTTTCGAACGATCGCCATGGATTTCTGGGCAAGTTTAGAGCATAAATTAAAATACAAAAAGGACATTGAAAATGCACAGGTGATCTCACAGGATCTCTGCTTTTGTGCGGAGCTGATCTCACAGTTAGACGGCAGAATGCAGCAGATCAGAGAACGATTAGAGGAAAAGAAAGAGGCCAATTAGGCCTCTTTTTTTCTATAATACTTCAAAAACAGATCTGCAAGATTTCCCTTAAGCGTGACACCAAGTTCAGTCAGGGTAGCAGAGAGAGCTTCTAAAGTAGGAACCATATGCTCTAACCTTGCATTTTCCCCCATATGACCGATACGGATCACTTTACCGGAGAGTTCATCAAAAGATCCGGCAAGCATGATATTATATTTTGTTCGCATTGTATCAAGGATAGATTTAGCATCAGTACATTGCGGAATGTCAAAAACAGTTACAGTGTTTGAAAAACCGCTCTGCAGATGGAGTTTTAAACCCGCTTCTTTTACGGCTGCTCTTGTAGCAGAACCAATCCTTGCATGGCGTTCATACAAAGTCGCATCTTCGGCGATCAGATTAAATGCAGCGCGCAGACCGTAGATATCGCTGATCGGCATAGTATATGGAAACCATTTTTTCTCGTAGTAACCGTCGAATGCCATCAGGTTTGCGTAGAAAGATGCAATCGGAGTTTTACGGTTTTTCATTTTTTCTTTTGCGGAATCACTTACCACAACAAAGGTAAGTCCCGGAGGTGCGGAGACTGCTTTCTGTGAGCCGCCGCAGAGAAGGTCGATCTGAAAATCATCGACACATACTTTTTCGCCAAACATACCGGAAACGGAGTCAACGACCGTTAAGATGCCGTACTGTTTGAGCAGTGGACAGATTCTGCTGATATCATTCAACATGCCGCTTGGGGTATCGCAGTGTACAACAGTGGCATAAGTATAATCGTGATGATCTCTTAAATATTCTGCAAGTGCATCCACATCCAGAGTATTTTCGTAATCAGCATGGTAGATTTCCGGAATACCACCGTACATGCTGACAAAATCTGCAAATCCTTTTCCGTAGATACCGTTGTCGATGACAAGAACTTTATCATCCGGTTCGGTCAGGGAAGCACATGCAGCTTCCAGTCCTAAAATCCCTTCACCATCTAAGATCAGCGTTTCGTTTTTCGTGCCAAGGAGGCTGCTGATCAGTTCGCAGGTTTCTTTATAAAAATCATAAAATTTTTCATCCAGATCAGGATTTGTGCAGGCAAAACTGCGTGCATGTCTTACTGGTTCCGGAACCTGAACCGGTCCGGGGGTCATGATCTTATACATATTAATACTAATCTCCATTCCCGCCCGTTTTTTGGGCATTACAAGTTTGAGTGAAAAATGCTATTTTCAAATGAAACTTTATTTGAAAATAATTTTGTTTGCTGCTTTGCGTAAAGGCTCGATGACGATCAGGACTACAACGGCTGCAACACCGATCTGAAACAGATTTCCCGGAATGGAAGTAACCGGTGCAATCCAGTTGCCGTAGATGATACTCTCTGCGATATAATAGCCGACTACTTTGATCACGCAGGCAGCAGCGATGGCGAGTGCATCAAAACCGAGTCCGTGGTGTTTTTCCGTGATCGCACCAACAACATATCCCATAATCGCTACGATGATAAATGTAAAAGGTGCCCATGCTGTCCAGCCGGAGAGAAGGTCAAAGAGTCCCATGCCAATACCGCCGGCAAGTGCACCACTTTTTTTGCCAAATAAAATGGCGCAGATAAAAAACGGAACATTGCCAAGATGGATCAGTCCGCCGTTTGCAGTGATCGGAAGTCTGACATTGACAAATGCGGTAAATACATAAGTTAATGCAATGAAAAGTGCTGTGATGGTCAGAAACTGTACCTGACCGATTGAATTTTCTGTTTTTACAGTAGTTGTAGATGTTGTGCTCATATTTCTTTTCTCCTCATACGTTTCTTATGACCGATATTATCTGTCATTTATTTATGCATATCTTAAACGCACACTGGTTTATTTTAAAATGCCAGTCAGGTGAAAATTGAGCAGACCAGTTTGAATGGACTACACAAGAAAGAATCCTATTACATAAAAAAGAGTGCCGGAAAGCCGACACTCTTTTTTAAATCCATTGTTTACAATATCTTAATCTAACAAATAAAAACTGGTTCTATTTAAAAAGAAAAAGGTACATGTGAAACTACTGATTGTGCTGGTAGTAATTATTTTACTACTGTAACGTTGGTTGCCTGAGGTCCTTTAGCGCCTTCTACTACTTCGAATTCTACAGTAGCGCCTTCTTCGAGGGATTTGAAACCTTCCATGTTCAGACCTGAGTAGTGTACGAATACATCATTGCCCTGCTCGTCAGAGATGAATCCGTATCCTTTTTGGTTGTTAAACCATTTTACTGTACCTTTGTTCATTGAAAAGTACCTCCAAAAAATATTACTGGCTGTATTTACAGCTAGTTAGAGCATATCATAACAATTTTGAAAAGTAAAGGAAAAAAGAGGATATTTTTCAACCTAATTTCTCAATAACAATATCGTGGTTTTTGAGAAAAATCTCGACGAGTCTGTCCCATTCGTGTTCTAAGGATTTATCGGTAGAAAAAATACGATAAGATACGCCGGTTGTGAGCATAAGACTTCCATTCTGGAACTTCAGATTCAAAAACATCCCTGTTACATCCTGTGGGGTAAAAGAAGTCTGGATGCTGGCAAGTGTCCGGGACAGATTATCCGGTGACAGCAGAAATACAAATTTGAAATAATTAGGAGTACGTTTTCCTTTGATCAGGTCGAAACAGTGCTGGCGCACTCTGCCATAAGGAAGGAATGCAAGGTCAGATAAGCCCTGTTCTTCTAATTCTTCTTTTGAAAAAAAGTCCGGTGTGATCGTTCCGTCAAAATTCCATACGGCATCTTTTTGTATGGTTGCTTCCTTTAACAGAAAGTGGTCGAATGTATCTGAACACAGAAGCTGGTTCATAAAATTTTTGAGTTCCGGGATATTAAGCGCTAACATGCGGTATACCTCTTTCATATTATGTTCATTTTCATGTGGCACTGCTCATTGCTTACGCATATTGTACCATAAAACCCAGAGAAACAAAATAAAGGATGTAATCTTTCTGATTTTATAGTAAAATAGGGATGGTTTTAATCAGTATTACAGGAAAAGAGGAACTACAATGAACGAGAAAACAGTTTTATTTGATTTATTAAAAGAGGGAGTATCTCCGGTACACGTGGTAAAGGCATGTGAAAAGCGTTTAGCAGATGCCGGTTTTGAAAAGATAGCTTATGAAGAAGAATGGAATTTAAAAGCAGGTGGCCGCTATTATGTGGATCATCATGATACCACACTGTTTGCATTTTCGATTCCTGCGGATGAGATGAAAAAAGAAAAAAAGCCTGCAGTCCGGATCGCAGCGGCACATACGGATTTTCCATGTCTTAGAATTAAACCGTCATGTGATGTTGTAACGAATCGCTATGCACAGGTTAACATTGAGGTGTATGGAGGTGCAATTTTAAATACATGGTTAGACAGACCACTTGGTGTGGCAGGACGTGTGGCAGTAAGAGGGAATGATCCGTTTACACCGGAATTAAAATATTTTGCATCCCAAAAGAATCTGCTCACGATTCCAAATCTTGCAATCCATATGAATCGCGAAGTGAATAAGGGTGTGGAGCTGAATAAGCAGATCGATATGATCCCGGTTGCAGGATTACTTGCAGAAAATGAAACATGTGTTGATTATTTCTTAGGTTTTCTTGCAAAAGAACTGTCTGTTGCAAAAGAAGATATTTTAGATTTTGAACTGACGGTATATTGCAGGGAACAGCCGGAGTATGTCGGCTTAGAGGATGATTTTATCTCATCTCCAAGACTGGATAACCTGACATCCTGTGCAGCATTGGTATCCGGTATCATAGATGCGGAAAGAAAAGACGGTATTAATCTGATCGCACTGTTTGATCACGAGGAGATTGGAAGCCGCAGTAAACAGGGAGCGGGATCTATATTGCTTCACGATATGTTACTCCGAATTCTAAAAGCCTGTGGAGCGGGGGTGAGTGCTCCGGAACTGTTGTATCAGAGCATGCTGTTGTCCGTAGATGTTGCACATGGTCTGCATCCAAATCAGGCAGGCAAAATGGATATTACTAATAAACCGGTGCTTGGAAGCGGCTTCTGTATCAAGGAGGCATGTTCCCAGTCCTATGCGACAGACTGTGAGGCAATTGCAATTATTCAGCAGATCTGTGATCTGAAAAAAATCCCATATCAGAAGTTTGTGAACCGTTCAGATATGGCAGGGGGCGGAACACTTGGTTCTATTGCATCTGCATTATTGCCGGTAAAAACGGTAGATATCGGTATCCCGCTTCTGGCAATGCATTCGGCGAGAGAATTGATGGGAGCAGCAGATCAGGAAGCATTGACGGAACTTGTAAAGGCATATTTTTCACTTTAAGGGGGAAGTGTGAAAAGAAGAAAAAGACATACACTGCTTAAATGTATGATTTTAGCGGTGTTAGCAGGCGCAGTAATCCGATATACCGGAGTATTTCATAATTCTTTCACACCTCCGGGACAGATACAAAGCCAGGTTCATGTAGAACAGAAAAATGCAAAATCCAAAGCAGATTCCGGCACAATAGAGAAACATATAAAAGAGAGTCAGGAAACAGGTACGGAAAATGAAACACCGGAGGCAAAAGTATCGCATGGATATGCTTACGAAACTCTCTCAACGGAGCAGCAGACAGTCTATGATGAGATATATCGGATTATTATGACACATGATTCAAAGGTTCCGGTAAGTACCTGTGACGAAAAGGTATTAGAGAAAGCATATCGTTCTGTCATAGCAGACCACGGGGGGATTTTCTGGGTATCCGGATATAACTATACGCAGTACACGATGGGGAAAAAGACGGTCAGTATAGATTTTTCGCCAAGCTATACAGTGGATCGTGATGAGCGTGATTCCTATCAGAGCCGGATCGATTCAGTGGTGGATTCCATATTAAAAAATGTGGATTCATCCTGGGGAGATTATGAAAAGGCAAAATATGTTTTCGAATATCTGGCTGGAAACATTGAGTATGAAATGGGAACGGAACAGAACCAGAACATTATCAGTGTCTTTTTAAATAAGAAAACAGTCTGTCAGGGGTATGCAAATGCCACGCAGTATCTGTTGTCTCTTTTAGGAATACGGGCTGTTGTCGTGACGGGAACTGCGGAAGGAGATACGCATGCGTGGAATCTTGTGCAGCTTGATGGCGCATATTATTTTATAGATACGACATGGGGAAATTCTTCTTATAATAATGGTGAGAGCGGCTTTGGATCTTTTATCAATTATAATTATTTCGGGGTGACTACGGCTGAGATCAGCAAGACACATCAGGCGGATGGCACATTGCTTTTGCCGGACTGTACGGCGACGGCAGATAATTACTATGTAAAAGAAGGAAAATATATCACAGAATGGGAACCGGATGTGGTTGGACAGATTTATGGCGAGGCCTATCGCAATGGAGCTGTCACAGAGGAGATCCGTTTTTCGGACAACTCTTTATATGAGCAGGCAAAAGCGTATCTCATCGATGAACAGCATATCCGTGATTACTGTGAGGGGATTACTGGATTATCCTATATTGAGGATCAGGATCAGAATGTACTGATCCTGAAATTCTCTTAAAACGTATGTCTGATAAAAAATATATAAAATATAATGAAAACCTCTATACAAAACAAAGTTTTTATGATACTGTTATGTAGTAATCAATACTACATGTAATGGAAAGAAATAACATATAAAAAGTTATCAAATAACAAATTGCCGGGTTGTGGAGGTTATCTGAAATGTATAAGATTGTGATTGACAGTTGTGGAGAACTGCCGGAAGATTTAAAAAAAGATGGACATTATCAGAATGTGTCATTGGAGTTAGAGGTAGATGGATATTGTATTCGCGATGATGAGACATTTGACCAGAAGGATTTCCTCCGCAGGGTTAAGGAAAGCGTTACCGGACCGAAATCTGCATGTCCGTCTCCGGATGAGTATATGAAATCATATGAAGGAGATGCGGATCATGTATATGTGGTAACTTTGTCCGGCAGACTGTCGGGATCTTATAACAGTGCCGAACTTGGAAAAAATCTGTTTGAAGAGGAGCATCCGGGCGAGAAGAAGATCTATGTATTTAATTCCCGCTCTGCTTCCATAGGCGAAACATTGATCGGCATGAAAGTACAGGAGTGTGAAGAGGCAGGTATGAGTTTCGAGGAAGTTGTTGAGACGACAGAAAAATATATCAGCTCCATGAATACCTTTTTCGTGCTTGAAACATTAGAGACTCTGCGCAAGAATGGACGTCTGACAAATCTTAAGGCATTTATTGCAAATACATTAAATATCAAGCCGGTGATGGGATCTACCGAGGAGGGATCGATCTGTCAGCTTGGCCAGGCGCGTGGCATGAACAAAGCACTGGATAAGATGATTCAGAATGTGATTGCAAAGACAAAAAACTGTGAGAACAGAGTGCTTGCAATCTCACACTGTAATTGTCCGGAACGTGCCAGAGCAGTAAAAGAAAAATTAGAAAAGTTGGCAAAGTTCAAAAAAATCATTATTACGGATACGGCGGGCGTCAGCACGATGTATGCCAATGACGGCGGTGTCATTATCGCAGTTTAATATAGAAAAAGGACAGTATTATGAAAGAACTGACATATGAGGAAGTATTAGACCAGATTGAACATCAGAGACGGTTTGGCAACCGTCCGGGGGCAGAGATATCTGCACTGATGCTTGAAAAGTTAGGCAGACCACAGCAGAATATGAGTGTGATCCATATAGCGGGGACGAACGGAAAAGGTTCCGTCTCTGCTTTTTTGTGCTCAATTTTAAAGGAAGCAGGAATCCGTACAGGGATGTTCACATCACCACATCTGGTTGATTTCAGGGAACGGATCTGTGTGGATGGACAGATGATATCCCATGAGAAAGTGACACGACTTGGGAATATGCTGCTGGGGGAAGAGTTTGGGGCAGCTTTGACTATGTTTGATTACTGCCTTGCGATAGCACTGCTTTATTATAAGGAAGAACAGTGTCAGGCAGCTGTGATAGAGACCGGACTTGGAGGAAGATTAGACTCGACGAATGCAATCGGTGTACCGGAGGTTACGGTTATCACGAAGATCGGATATGATCACATGGCGATTTTAGGCGATACTTTAGATAAAATTGCGGCGGAGAAAGCAGGTATTATAAAAAAAGGTACAAAACTGGTATTAGAAAGCCAGAAGCAGGAAGCGATGCAGATCCTGCTTGAAACGGCAGAAAAAGAGAAAATTACAGAGATAAGGATCGCGGATATCCATGATGTGACAGACTGCCGCTATGAAAATGGCAGACAATATTTTTCCTGTAAAAATTATAAAGATCTTGAGATGTCAATGCTTGGTGTGCATCAGTATGAAAATGCACTTGCAGCGATTCAGGCAGCAGAAATTTTTTTGAAAAACAGGGGAATTTCAGAAGAAAAAGCAGAATATTATATCAGGGAAGGAATCAGAAAGACAAGATGGGAAGGCCGGATGGAGATTCTTGGCAAAGATCCGTTTTTCATGGTGGATGGTGCACATAATAGCAACGGAGTGGCAGCACTGGCAAAAAGTCTTCGTACCTTGTTTCCGGAAGAGAAGTTTCATTTTATCATGGGAGTTATGGCAGACAAGGATTATGAGGAGATGATTGAAGAATTACTTCCACTTGCTCTTGATTTTAAGACGGTAACAGTCGAGTCAGAGAGAGCACTTGCTGCGAAGGAGTTATCGGAGAAAATCAGAAAAAAGGGAATCTGTGAGGCGGGTCTATTAAGATCTTTTGATGAACTGATGCCGGATCGTCTGGATGCGGCACATAAAACGATTGCATTCGGATCTTTGTATTTTGTTGGGGAGATCAAAAAATATTTCCGAGATGTGACAAAAATAACAAAAAATTTACAAATTTACTAACTTTGCTTAATAGGTGATTATCAGACATTTTTTTGGCTATAATAGTTGTTGTTAAAAAAATAATGTGGATTAGAAAGAGCCGATAAGATGGTATTTAGCAGTTTTGAATTTTTATTCCGGTTTTTACCGTTTTTTTTACTGATATATTATGTGACACCGAAAAAATGGAAAAATGCGGTGTTGTTTGCAGGGAGCATTTTGTTTTATACAACAGGTGAGGCAGAATATGTAGTGCTTTTGCTTGCCTCTGTGGTGATCAATTATATTCTGGGAAGATTCATGTACCGGGATACTTATGAGGGAAGAGGAAAAAAACAACTGATTCTGTTGATCATGGCACTGTGCTATGATTTTGGTGTTCTGTTCCTTTTTAAGTATAGTGGACTCATGGATAAACTGCCGCTTGGCATCAGTTTTTATACGTTTCAGATCGCCGCCTATATCATCGATGTTTACCGGGGAAAAGTGCCGGTTGAAAAATCATTTATCCGTCTCGGAACGTATCTGATGATGTTTCCGCAGCTGATCGCTGGACCGATCATCAATTATTCAGAAGTCCGTATGGCTTTATGCAGCAGGACTATTACTATAGAACAGTTTGAATCAGGATTAAAAACACTGATACTGGGACTTGGAGCAAAAGTGATCGTTGCAGACCGTATCGGGCTTTTGTGGAATAATATACAGTCAATCGGTTTTGAAAGTATTTCAACGCCATTAGCATGGATGGGGGCGTTTGCATACTCCCTAGAGCTGTATTTTGATTTTTCAGGATATTCTTTGATGGCATTGGGACTTGGGCAGATGCTGGGATTTGAATTTCCCAAAAACTTTAAACATCCTTATATTTCAAAATCGGTATCAGAATTCTGGAGAAGATGGCATATTACGCTGGGACGCTGGTTTAAGGAATATGTCTATATTCCGTTAGGTGGCAACAGGAAAGGAAAGGCGCGTACGATATTTAATTTATTTGTGGTATGGAGTCTGACTGCCATCTGGCATGGTGCAGAAGGACATTTCCTGATCTGGGGAGCGTCTCTGCTCGTACTGCTTGCTATAGAAAAAGTGTTTTTATTACAGTTTCTGGAGAAGAGTAAAATACTTTCCCATATATATCTGGTACTTGTAGTGCCGCTTACCTGGGTTGCATTTGCTATTGCGGATGTAGGACAGCTTGGAATTTATTATGCAAGAATGTTCCCATTTTTTGGCGTGGGAGAGGCAATAAAGCAGATGGATTTTATAAAGTATCTGATGGATTACGGACCACTGTTTCTGATCGGGATTATTTTTTCTACTCCATATCCGGCAGCTTTCTACAAAGTGGTCGAGAAAAAGTGGCTGGGAAGTTTGTCGGTGATCGTGGTATTGGTTTTAAGCCTTTATTATATGGCTGTTTCTACAAATAATCCATTTTTGTATTTTAATTTTTAGGACTGGTGATTAGTGTGAAGAAAATAATGAAATGCCAGGTCGCAGTCTTTTTGATCGTCGGATGGGTGATCCTTTCACTGATCGGTTATTTAAAAAAAGACGGGATCTATAAAAATTATTCCATCAATATTAAAAAAACTCCATATTTTGTATTGGTGTTAGATGGAATTCATGATAAAATTTATCCTTGGAGTAAGGAAACACCGGACGAATACAGACCGCAGCAGGAAGAGAATGTTGCGGCTACAGAAGTGACAGAACAAGAGGAGACCATACAGCGGACGGAAACTGTGGAGCAGGATACTGAGACGGCGGTTCTAGAACAAAAGAAGTTTATACAGGTGGATGACAGTTATTTTGATGATGCAGTTTTTATTGGCGATTCGAGAACGGTAGGTCTGCATGATTATGGCGGATTGGATGATGCAGATTTTTATGCGACCGTAGGCATGAATATCTATGATCTGTGGAAAGATGCATTCTGTAATGTCAATGGCCAAAAGGTAACATTAGAGGAAGCATTAAAGGCTAAACAGTATAAAAAAGTGTATTTTCAGATCGGTATTAATGAAATGGGACGCGGAACGCTTGACGGGTTTATGAATGAGTATCAGAATGCAGTCGAAAAATTCAAAACCCTGCAGCCGGATGCGATCATTTATGTGCAGGCGATCATGCATGTGACCAGCAAAAAATCCGATTCAGACCCGATTTTTAATAATCCGGGTATTGATGCGAGAAATCAGCGCATACAGCAGCTTGCAGATGGTGTCCGTGTGTTTTATATTGATGTCAATGAAGTAGTATGTGATGATCAGGGCGGATTAAAGCAGGAGCTTACGTTTGATAATCTGCATCTGTATGGATCAAAATATAATATCTGGGTAGATTTCTTAAAGACAAAAGGAATTGAAACAGAGTGATAAAGTTGTATGAAAATCATAAAGAAAAATTGAATAAATTTTTGAAAGCGGATGTGCTGGCAGAATGCAGGTCCCAGGTAGATTATGAGAACAGAGTTGTGCTCTGCGTCTTAAATATTGCCATGGTATGCCTGTCTTTTTTGCTGGCATTTCCGTTCAAGGATGTCTGCATATGCAAAAAAAGTATATCTGACAGAAGAACAGAATCAGAGATTATCGCCGGAGGGGCTGCTTGCTTCTTTTAGGGAAGGAATCAACAGCCTTTCTGAGGAATATGTTGCCCAGTTTTATAACGGGAGATATGTATGGGTAAGAGTGGAGGTAAATCTTTTACAGAAACCCGGAAACGGTGAGATCATGGCGTTTATCTATAATCATGATGTGACCAGAGAGAGTAAATTAAAGCAAATATTAGAATGTATCATGACATTTGGTTATGATGAAATTTATACGGTGGATGAATACAGCGGACAGATGGACGAGAATGAACAGACCGGTATACTTCTTTTAATGCTGTCCGATGTTGAGGATATTGTGAAAGAAGAAAAAGAAAAAAAGAAAAGCAGGAACAGCTTGCAAAAGCGCTGGCGATGGCGGAGGCTGCGAATGAAGCAAAAACAAATTTTCTGGCTGGAATGAGTCATGAGATCCGGACACCTATGAATGCGATTATTGGTTTAAATTCCATGATCCGGTCGTCAATTGATGACAGAAACCAGGTGCTTGATTATACGGAAAAACTTGATTCGGCATCCAGATATCTTCTGGCATTGCTGAATGATATCCTCGATATGTCACGGATCGAGAGTGGAAATATGAAGCTGGCCGTCCGGGCATTTTCCGGGGATAAGTTCTGGGATAATGTCAATATGTTAGCGAAAACACAGGCACTTATGGCAGGTGTTGGCTATTCTTTTGACAGAGAACGGAAAATATCGGAAGTATATATCGGAGATGCCACAAGGTTAGAACAGATCATGATAAATCTGATCAATAATGCGGTAAAATTTACACCGGAAGGTGGAAGTGTTGATGTAGCTGTTACAGAGCAGGAAGTGAATGAAAGAGTACAGCTTACAGCAGTTGTCTCTGATAACGGAATTGGTATTGCAAAGGATTTTCTGCCAAAGGTATTTGATATTTTTACACAGCAGCATGAAGAAAATACAAGTGTTTATGGAGGAAGCGGACTGGGACTTTCTATTGCGCGCAATTATGCAAGGATGATGGATGGTGATATTACCGTACAGAGTACGGAAGGAGAAGGTACTGTGTTTACCGTGACCGTAAAACTTGATTTTGACCGTCGGAAAAAAGAGCGGAAAGAAAAAACAGAGGATATCAGTTTTGCCGGAAAGAGAATACTGCTTGTTGAGGATCATCCGCTCAATGTCATTGTAGCAAAGGGACTTTTGGAAAAGAAACAGTTTGAAGTCGTTACGGCAGAAAATGGCAGAAAGGCAGTGGAACTTGTGGAAAATTTCCCGGAATATTATTTTGATGCAGTACTGATGGATATCCGGATGCCGGTTTTAGATGGAATCGGGGCAGCCAGAGAGCTCCGTGCTTTAGACAGAGAAGATGTAAAAGACCTTCCAATCATCGCGATGACGGCAAATGCCGGTGAGGAGGACAGAAAACAGACGAGGGAAGCCGGGATGAATGAGCATCTGGCAAAACCGATCGATCCGAAACTCTTGTATGCGACACTACAGAAATTTATTTTGTCATAAAAAGTTATAAAAGATTCCCTGATTACACATACTACGGAAAAAGAATGTGTGAAAGGGGATTTTTTTATGTCATTAAAAATTAACATTACAGATGTACATGCAAGACAGATTCTGGATTCAAGAGGAAATCCGACAGTGGAGGTTGAGGTGACTGCCGAGACAGAGACGACTGGTAAAAAAACTACCGCAAGAGAATCTGTTCCTTCCGGTGCAAGTACCGGAAGATTTGAAGCAATCGAACTGCGTGACGGGGATAAAGATTACTTCGGTCTTGGTGTGCAGAAGGTTGTAGATCACGTAAACACGAAAATCAGGGAAATGCTGCTTGGGATGAATGTATTAGAGCAGGCAAAGTTAGACCGTGCGATGGTGGAACTTGATGGAACCGATAATAAGGGAAATCTGGGGGCAAACGCAATTCTTGGAGTATCACTTGCCTGTGCTAAAACGGCTGCGAAGGCTCTTGATATGCCGTTATACCGTTATCTTGGAGGAACCAATGCCAAAACACTTCCGGTTCCAATGATGAACGTGATCAATGGTGGCGTCCATGCAAAAAATACGCTTGATTTTCAGGAGTTTATGATCATGCCTGTGGGGGCACGTGGTTTTTCACAGGCACTTAAGATGGGAGCAGAAGTGTATCATTTCCTGCGCCAGATACTGAATGAAAACGGTATGAGTACGGCAGTTGGAGATGAGGGAGGATTTGCACCTGATTTTGAGGATACAAAAGAGGCATTTTCTTATCTTTCGAAGGCAGTGGAGATGGCTGGTTACCAGGTGGGCAGAGATGTTGTCTATGCGATGGATGCTGCGGCGAGTGAATTGTATGACGAAGCACGTGGCGTTTATGTTTTCCCTGGAGAGTCAGAAGAAAAGGGGGAGGAGCAGGAGATTGTCAGAAGTTCGGAGGAGATGATCGCCATGTATGAGGAGCTTATGGGGCAGTTCCCGATTGTTTCCATCGAAGATGGTCTGTTTGAGGATGACTGGGAAGGCTGGCAGAAGCTGACAGAAAGACTTGGCGATAAGGTGCAGCTTGTCGGAGATGATCTGTTTGTGACGAATCCGAAACGGATACAGTGCGGAATCAAACTTGGTGCAGCGAACGCGGTTCTTGTCAAGGTAAATCAGATCGGAACTGTGACAGAGGCATTAAATGCGATCGAGATGGCAAAATCTGCAGGATATCATACGGTAATCTCGCATCGTTCAGGTGAAACAGAAGATGCATTTATCGCAGATCTTGCAGTTGCGGTCAATGCCGGACAGATCAAAACAGGTGCACCATGCCGCGCGGAGCGTACCAGCAAATATAACCAGCTTTTGCGGATCGAGGAGGAACTGGCAGAAGATGCGGTGTTTGAACCGGAAGAAATTATGAAAAAATAGGTTGAAAAAACAAAACGTCTATGTTACAATGACTAAAGTTGTGAGTTTGTAACCTAGGAGGGAACGATCGTGGCAGTTGTAAAAACAATTTTGACTGTAGTTTTTATTATAATCAGTGTAGCATTGACAGTTATCATCTTAATGCAGGAAAGTAAATCCGCAGGACTTGGAGCAATCGCAGGTGCAGCAGACACATACTGGGGCAAGAACAAGGGACGTTCCATGGAAGGTATGTTAGTAAAGCTGACAAGACTTTTTGTTATCTTATTTATCGTGATTGCAGCGGTATTAAATATGAGTATTTTTTAAGATGAATCGATGGCTGTCGCAGGTGCGGCAGTCATTTTTTTGATTCATAGGAAAAAGGACAGGGGTTTATGGAGAAAACAATTTTAGAAGAACGGAAAAAGACAATTTATCAGTTTATCTGTGATGAATTTTATGTACCGATGAAGGCGAAGGAGATGGCAGTCGTTCTATCAGTGCCGAAATCACAGCGCAGTGAACTGCAGGAAGTCTTAGATGCGCTTGTGATGGATGGCAGGATCGAAGTGACTTCCAAGGGCAAATACATCAAATCAGAAGGGAAATATCTGACCGGTACATTTACTGCGCATGCGAGAGGGTTTGGATTTGTCAGTATCGAGGGGGAAGAGGAAGATATCTTTATCCCGGAGTCGCAGGTACACGGTGCATTCCATATGGATACAGTACAGGTGGCGATCACTTCAGAAAATACCGGCAGACGAAGGGAAGGTACGATCACAAAGATCATATCACGTGGTACAACCCGGATCGTATGTACTTATGAAAAGAGTAAGACATTTGGATTTGCGGTGCCGGATAATCCGAAGTTCGGTTCTGATATTTTTATTCCGCAGGAACGTTCCAAGGGAGCTGTCAGCGGGCATAAAGTTGTAGTTGAGATCACGGATTACGGCAAAGAGGGAAGAAAACCGGAAGGAAAAGTGGTTGAGATCATCGGTCATATCAATGATCCTGGAACGGATATCATGTCGATCGTAAAAGCGTATGATCTGCCGGTCGAGTTTTCAGAGAAGATCATGCATCAGGTGGAAAATGTCTCAAATGAAGTCAGTACTGCTGATATGGCGGGACGCATGGATTTCAGGGAATGGCAGACTGTAACGATCGATGGAGAAGATGCGAAGGATCTTGATGATGCGATTACATTGACAAAAGAGGGAGACAACTATAAACTTGGCGTGCATATCGCTGATGTATCAAATTATGTACAGGAGCATAGTGCTCTGGATGTGGAGGCATTATCCCGCGGTACATCTGTTTATTTAGTTGACCGGGTGATCCCGATGCTGCCACATAAGCTGTCAAATGGAATCTGTTCTTTGAATGCAGGGGAAAACCGTCTGACGTTAAGCTGTGTGATGACGATCGATCCGAAAGGAAATGTGATCGACCACACGATCGCAGAGTCTGTGATCAAAGTTGACCGCCGCATGAGTTATACAAGTGTAAAAAAGATTCTCGAAGATCATGACGAAAATGAGATCAGAGAGTATGAGAATTTGGTTCCAATGTTTGAACTGATGCGGGAACTGGCTGCTATTTTGCGTAAAAAACGTATGAAACGCGGATCGATCGATTTTGATTTTCCAGAGACAAAAATCGTGCTTGATGAAAAAGGAAAGCCGATTGAGATCAAGCCTTATGAGAGAAATGTTGCAACAAAGATCATTGAAGATTTTATGCTGATCGCCAATGAGACAGTGGCACAGGATTATTTCTGGCAGGAACTGCCATTTGTATACCGTACACATGATAATCCGGATACCGAGAAAATCAAGAAGTTATCGACATTTATTAATAATTTTGGCTATTCCATCCACATCGGTCAGGATGAAGTACATCCGAAAGAACTGCAAAAACTTCTGCAAAAGATCGATGGTACCCCGGAGGAGGCATTGATCAGCCGTCTGACACTTCGTTCCATGAAACAGGCAAAGTATACCACTATGAGCACGGGGCATTTTGGACTGGCAACTCCATATTACTGTCATTTTACATCCCCGATCCGCAGATATCCGGATCTGCAGATACATCGTATTATCAAGGACAATCTGCGTGGAAGGATGAATGCAAAGAAAATCGAGCATTATGACAAAATTCTTCCGGAAGTTGCAAAACATTCGAGTGAGATGGAACGCCGTGCGGATGAAGCTGAGCGTGAGACAGATAAACTGAAAAAAGTGGAATATATGTCAGAGCGTATCGGTGAGGTGTTCGAAGGTGTGATCTCCGGAGTGACTGAGTGGGGATTTTATGTGGAGCTGCCGAATACGGTGGAAGGACTGGTGCATGTAACAACGCTGGTGGATGACTATTTCCATTATAATGAGAGTACCTACGAACTGGTAGGAGAGGTGACGAATATCCGCTATAAACTTGGACAACGTGTTCATGTTATGGTGACAGGAACTGACAGGATTTTACGCACAATTGATTTTCGTGTGGTACGGCAGGATGAGCGGGAAGCGGGGAAAGAATAAAAATCATCTTGCGTTCCCCCTCATTTTGGGGTATACTATACAAGCTGGGTATTGGATAAGAAAGGAAGGTCATGATGGCAAAGACAGAAAAAAAACTGATCGCAAATAATAAGAAGGCTTATCATGACTTTTTCTTAGAAGAGCGTTATGAGGCGGGTATTGAACTGCATGGTACAGAGGTAAAGTCCATGCGTATGGGAAAATGCAGCATCAAAGAAGCGTTTATCCGTATCGAGAATGGTGAGGTCATTATTTATGGCATGCATGTCAGTCCTTATGAAAAGGGGAATATCTTCAACCGTGATCCTCTGCGTCCGAAGAAACTCTTGATGCATAAGGCAGAAATCCGCAAGCTGGTCGGAAAGATTGCAGAAAAGGGTTATACTTTAGTGCCGGTTGAGGTATACTTTAAGGGGAGCCTTGTAAAAGTCGATATTGCGCTTGCAAAAGGTAAGAAACAGTATGATAAACGTCAGGATATTGCCAAGAAGGATATGCGGCGTGAGGCGGAGCGTGATTTCAAAGTAAAGAATCTGTATTAAAGTAATTTATAAAAAAGAATGGATGATGTATTTTTTGTACACAGAAAATAATATTTTGTGTAAGAAAGACTGCATCTGAAATATATATTTATGGGCTTGTAATGGTTTCGACAGGGATCATGAAGCTGGAGAAGCGAGTCGCACGGGATGCGTCAAATTCCAAAATTAAAATTAAACGCTGAAGATAATTTAGCGGTTGCAGCCTAACAGCTGCAACTTGCTGCCCATGATGGCAGCAGTCTGACCTAGAGCACTCACACTTTAGGATTCAGGCTTCGACTATGTGAGAAACGACACAGACAAAGCTTTGAGTCTGTGGGCGTATGATGAAGCTACTAAAACCGGAACTGTGCCTACGCAGGTCTGGCGGAGGGAATGTCAAAACATAGGATACACTCGTAGAAGGACAGGGGATTGATTTTTGGACACGGGTTCGACTCCCGTCAGGTCCACTCGTAAAGTGCCGTATTTGCGGCACTTTTTTTAATTCGTGTTGCATTTCTTGCAGCGATATTTGCCAGCATGTCACTGAACACAACCAGATCAGCAGCGAGGATAGCAAGATCATCATCCGGCAGTCAGCAAGCTGGCAGGCAATGGTTGAAAGAATCTTTGAATTTTAAAATGAGATAACAAAGTAGCCCTGTGGCTTAAAGATTTTCAGCTATTTTTATACTCAGATCCATATAGATACAGCGGTTTTCCAGCAGTTTCCCGGTCAGCAGATAATCCATAAGAAGAGAGAGTGATAAAGCACCCTGTTCGTCCGGCTGCTGGCAGATCGTTGCAGAGATTACGCCGTTTTGTATCATTTCACAGGTTGATGGGACGGCATCAAACGTAATGATTTTAAGAGGACGCTGCAGGGTGGCATTTAAAACCGCACGACATCCGCCGTAAACACCGGCTGCCGTAAAATAGAGTGCGGACAGATCCGGATGGCGGTCTAAAAGATCAGAAACTACCGCATAACTCTGGTAATCATCATCATTGTTCTCTACAACATCCACAATCCGGATATTCGGATGCTTTGCATGGAGATGCGAGGTAAAACCACTGATACGCTCTTCATGGCAGAGTACATTGTGCGAACCGGTTACGATTCCGACACTTGCATAATCCCCGGAAAAAAGATGTAATAATCCTGCAGCAGTCTGCCCACATTTGTGATAGTCACTGCCGACATATGCGATGCGTTTCGAATCCGGCATGTCGGTGTTGATCGTGATGCAGGGGATGCCATTCTCCCAGAGGGCATCTATTTTTTTTTGTATGGCAGGGTCATTATAGGGAGAGAGAATCAGTCCGTGAATATCTTCTTTTACCAGATCGTCAATCGTCGCAAGCTGGATCTGCAGATCAAAAGAAATGCGGCGTTCAATTACAGCGCATCCGTAGATAGACAGTTCTTCGAGTTTTTTGTGGAGACCATCCATGACTTCGTCAAAAAATGGATTTTCAGCGCCAAAAAGCAGGACACCGATCTTTATTTTTTTCTTTTGTGCAGCAAGCGCAATGCCAGCCTTGTTTGGCTGATAGTCTAATAGCTTTGCAATTTCTAAAACTTTCCGTTCTGTCTCAGCATTGACAATGCCGCGGTGATTTAATACACGATCCACAGTGCCGCGTGAAACACCGGATAGTTCTGCAATTTCTTTCATGGTAGCCATATAAAAAACCCCTTTTTCGTTTCAATCAATTCATATAGATAAAGATAACATAAAAACAGACAGGTTGTCAACTTGTGTGCATGTGCACAGAAACGGGTATATAAAAAGAAGCATATATTAAAGTGAAAGGAGCACTGCCGGCATAAAACTATGTATAAAAGTGACTGCATAAGTAAATGTAAACAAAAATGAATTAGAAAAAATGTACAAAAAGTATATTGCAAAATGACCATACAGGATGTATGATAAATAAAACGTGCACGAGCACATAATGATATGATTGATAAAAAGGAGAACGGTATGCTGTACATAGGAATTGATCTTGGAACATCTTCCGTGAAGCTGCTTTTGATGGATGCAGCCGGAAATGTGAAAAATATCGTATCAAGAGAATATCCTCTTTATTTTCCAAATCCCGGTTGGTCAGAACAGAAGCCACAGGACTGGTACAAAGAGACGATGCAGGGGTTAAAAGAACTTTTGGAAGGTTTTCCAAAAGAAGAAGTTGCCGGAATCAGTTTTGGGGGTCAGATGCATGGACTGGTCATTCTTGATGACAAGGATGAGGTGATCCGGCCGGCAATCTTGTGGAACGATGGCAGAACGACAGAGGAATGTGATTATTTAAACAATGAGATAGGAAAAGATACATTGTCAAAGTATACGGCGAATATTTCATTTACCGGTTTTACTGCACCAAAGATTTTGTGGGTAAAAAATAAAGAACCGGAGAATTTTGCAAGGATCAAAAAGATTATGCTGCCGAAAGATTATCTTGCATATAAGCTGACTGGAGAGCACTGTACAGATGTTTCCGATGCATCCGGTATGCTGCTTTTAGATGTAAAGAACCGTTGCTGGTCGAAGGAAATGTGCAAGATCTGTGGTATTACGACAGAGATGCTGCCGAAGTTATATGAGAGTTATGAATGTGTTGGAACGATCTTGCCGGAGATTGCAAAAGAGCTTGGTCTATCGGAAAAAGTAAAAGTGGCAGCAGGTGCCGGAGATAATGCGGCTGCTGCAGTTGCGACCGGAACCGTTGGGGATGGCAGATGCAATATTTCACTGGGAACAAGTGGAACAATCTTTATTTCTTCTGCTAAATTTGGTGTAGATAAATACAATGCACTTCATGCATTCTGTGATGCAAACGGTGCTTATCATCTGATGGGATGTATGTTATCTGCTGCATCCTGCAATAAATGGTGGATGGATGAGATCATCGGAACGAAAGATTACAAAAAAGAGCAGGAATCGATCAAAAAGTTAGGTGAGAACCATGTATATTATCTGCCTTACCTGATGGGTGAGCGTTCTCCGTACAATAATCCGAATGCAAGGGCAACTTTTATCGGCATGACGATGGATACCACAAGGGCAGATATGACGCAGGCTGTGTTAGAGGGTGTTGCATTTGCACTTCGTGATTCTTTTGAAGTTGCAAAAACGCTTGGTATTCCGATCGAGCGCACAAAGATCTGTGGAGGCGGTGCAAAGAGTCCTTTATGGAAGAAGATCATCGCAAATGTATTGAATATCAAAGTGGATGTGCTTGAGACAGAAGAAGGACCATCCCTTGGAGGGGCAATGCTCGCTGCTGTTGCATGTGGTGAGTACAAAGATGTGGAATCTGCTGCGGCTGCAATCGTAAAGGTCGTTGATACGGTAGAACCGGAGCCGGAGCTTGCTGCAAAATATGAGGCACGTTACCAGCAGTTTAAAAATATTTATCCGGCGTGCAAAGACCTGTTTGACAAGATCATCTGACGGTCAGATATAAAGTGTATAAAACAAATGAAATAGAATGATAAGAAAAGAGGAATAAGGACATGCAGATTTACGAAGTTACGGACGCACGTTTCCGAAAATACGGAAAAGTGATCCGGAATATTGATTTTTCAGCATTGACAGAAGCAATGAAAAAGACACCGGTTCCATCTGATGTAGTTTATGAGCCGTCAATCGCAGAATTAGAAGCATTACCGGTGGCAAAGGAAATCGAGAAAGTCTTTTACGGAGAACTTCCGATCCAGATCGGATATTGTAATGGACATAATGAACTTTTGAATGCAGTGGAATATCACCGCAGCTCAGAGATCAATCTTGCAGCAACCGACGCAGTATTAATATTGGGATCAGAGGCAGATGTGACCGATGATTTTACTTATGAGACTGCAAAGATGGAGGCATTCCGGATTCCGGCAGGAACAGCCGTGGAAGTGTATGCAACGACATTACATTATGCGCCATGTCATGTGGATGATGCAGGATTCCAGGTGGCAGTTATTCTGCCCAAAGGCACCAATTATCCGTTAGATGAGACACATGCTGACGGAGAGGATGCACTTCTTGCAGCTAAGAATAAATGGCTGATCGGTCATGCCGAGGGCGGTCTGCCGGAGGGAAGTCATATCGGACTCATCGGCAAGAACTTAAATGTCAGAGAATAAATTTTTATTTAATAAGTATGTACAGAAAAAGAAAGCGGAGGAAAACAAAATGAATAACATTCCAGAAGTAAAAGTTGGTATCGTGGCAGTCAGCCGTGACTGCTTCCCGGAGTCATTATCGGTAAACAGAAGAGAGGCATTAGTAAAGGCTTACACTGAAAAATACGGTGCAGCAGACATTTATGAGTGCCCGATCTGTATCGTGGAGAGCGAGATCCACATGGTACAGGCATTAGAGGACATTAAGAAAGCAGGATGTAATGCACTCTGCGTATATCTTGGCAACTTCGGACCAGAGATTTCCGAGACACTGCTTGCAAAACATTTCGAGGGACCAAAGATGTTTGTCGCAGCAGCAGAGGAGACACAGGATAACCTGATCCAGGGACGTGGAGATGCATACTGTGGTATGTTAAATGCAAGCTATAACTTAAAATTAAGAAATGTACATGCATACATCCCGGAGTATCCGGTCGGAGATGCTGCAGATTGTGCAGACATGATCCATGATTTTCTGCCGATCGCAAGAACTGTCATCGGATTATCAGAATTAAAGATCATTTCTTTCGGACCAAGACCATTAAACTTCCTTGCATGTAATGCACCGATCCAGCAGTTATATAATCTTGGCGTTGAAATTGAGGAAAATTCCGAACTGGATTTGTTTGAGGCATTTAATAAACATGCAGGAGATGAGCGTATCCCGGCAGTTGTTGCAGATATGGAAAAAGAACTGGGAGCTGGAAATAAAAAACCGGAGATCCTTGCTAAACTTGCACAGTATGAACTGACACTGACTGACTGGGTGGAAGAACACAGAGGTTACCGTAAATATGTTGCTATCGCCGGCAAATGCTGGCCGGCATTCCAGACACAGTTTGGATTTGTACCATGTTATGTAAACAGCCGTCTGACAGGACGTGGAATCCCGGTTTCCTGCGAGGTAGATATCTACGGAACATTGAGTGAGTTTATCGGAACCTGCGTGAGCCAGGATGCTGTTACTTTACTTGACATCAATAACTCTGTACCGAAAGATATGTATGAAGAGTCTATCAAAGGTAAATTTGATTATAAACATACTGACACCTTTATGGGATTCCATTGTGGAAATACATGCTCTAAGAAACTTGCAAGCTGTGAGATGAAATATCAGATGATCATGGCAAGAAGCCTTCCGATCGAGGTAACAAATGGAACCTTAGAGGGAGATATTGCACCTGGTGATATCACATTCTACCGTCTGCAGTCTACTTCCGACAACAAGATCCGTGCATATGTGGCACAGGGAGAGGTACTTCCGGTTGCAACACGTTCTTTTGGTTCCATCGGTGTATTTGCAATCCCTGAGATGGGAAGATTCTACCGTCATGTGCTGATCGAGAAAAATTATCCGCATCACGGTGCTGTTGCATTCGGACATTACGGAAAAGCGCTGTTTGAGGTATTTAAATATCTTGGAGTTCCAATGGAAGATATTAACTATAACCAGCCAGCATCCCTGCCATACCCGACAGAGAATCCATTTGCATAAAATACACATAAATTAATATATTACCTGAAAACCCACGCATTCAAAACGTAACATACCGTTTTGGATGCGTGGGTTTTATTTTTTGAATGGCAGATTGTACAACCCCGAAACTGGAAATATCTACTTGTAGAATCGTGCGTCATCCTCTGTTACAATGCAGATACATCAAAATGAAACAAAAATGTAATATTTACTTAATAAAAAGTAAATATCTGTAAATGGAGGATTTCTACATAATGAAAAACAGAAACAAGATCGTAGCATTTTTACTGGCAGGAATGCTTGCAGTGGGGCATGGAAGTGTGGTGTATGCAGATGTGTCATGGGATCTGTGTGCAGTGAATGAAAAAAGCATGCGGCTGGAGGTACAGGAAAATGAAAAAAAACATACGGACAGTGCAGAAAATAATGGAAATGCAGACATTGAAGAGCATGAAATACCACAGACCACATCGGAATATGCCGACATCGGTATTGCGTCCGTGTTAAATTATGTGAATTTACGCGCAGAGCCGTCTGTGGAAAGCGAGGCACTCGGAAAACTTTATAATAACAGTGCAGCGACGGTGTTAGAGACGGTGACGGATGAGGCAGGAGAGGAATGGTATCTGGTCAGCTCCGGTTCGGTGGAAAATGCCTATGTGAAGGCGGAATATGTAAAAGTTGGAGATGAGGATCTGGCGCGAGGCGTCAGCACGCGCTATGCGACGGTAACAACAACGACGTTGTTTGTGCGCACCGAGCCGGGAACAGAGTCATCTGTGCTTACCATGCTGCCGGAGGGTGAGGACGTGGTCGTCTATGATGCGTTGGATGAGTACGGATGGTACCGTGTGTCGACGGAGGAAGGATTGGGATACGTTTCGGGAGAGTATGTGACGATCCGGACAGAATTTCGTGTGGCAGAGTCGAAGGAGGAAGAAAAAGAGAGATTAGAGCGCGAGGAAGCGGAGCGCCAGGCGGCAGCGGCTGCGGCGGAAGCGGCAAGGAAGGCGCGTGCGGAGGAAGAAAGAAAGGCAGCAGAGGCAGCAAGAAAGGCACAGGAGGAAGCGGCAGGAAAGGCACAGCAGGAAGCGGTAAAAACAGCAGCACAGCAGCAAAGTTCAGAAAAAACACAGCAGCAGTCACAAAATGCGCAACATGCGCAAAAAAACGATGATACTGCACAGGGAAGCAGTGATCAGGGAAAAAATAACAGTCAGTCAGGCGGTAATACAGCTACAAAGCCACAAAAAGTTTCCAATGGACAGGCGGTTGTTAATTATGCGGCACAGTTTGTAGGTAACCCATATGTCTACGGTGGCAGTAGTCTGACGAACGGAGCAGACTGTTCCGGGTTTGTGATGAGCGTATATGCAGCATTTGGAATCAGTCTTCCACATTCTTCAAGTGCACTGCGCAGTGTCGGATACGGTGTCAGCCTGGATGCGATACAGCCGGGGGATATTGTATGTTATAGCGGACATGTGGGAATTTATGCCGGAAATAACACATTGCTTCATGCAAGTTCTCCAAGTTCGGGAATCAAATACACGTCGCCTGTCAATTATCGTGAAATTTTGTCGATAAGAAGGATCTTTTAAGGTATTGGAAAAATCTGGGTGCGCAACCGATTGAAAGATTGTGAAGAATTCTAAAACAAAGGTGAAAAATAAGGCACATTCATGTATTTTTGCACAAGTATAAATATACATTTTGCGACAGAAAACAAAAGCTATGTTAATATTTTGTCAAACGGGAGAAAAATAAAATCCATTATTGTCATTATGCTTAGAAACTAAAAATAAAAAAATAGTTTCCTAAAATTGACAAATGAAAAAAAATGTGCAATAATCGCAAGCTGATAAGAAAAAACAATGTTTTTGGTTTTCGATGTAGGAAGGAATGAGTCGAATGGTTGAAAGAAAAATCAAATTATCTGACACGGAGGAAGTAAAGGATTTTGTAAAGGCTGCCGGAAAATGCGATTTTGAAATTGATGTATGTTACAGCAGAGCAGTAATTGATGCAAAATCTTTGCTTGGAATGCTTTATCTGGGTGTGTGCAAAGAGCTTACCATCAAATATGGCGGTAGAGATGCCCGCTTTGAGCAGGTCGTAGGAAAATACGCAATAGCTTAAAGCAGAGGTCATGCCCATCAGGTATTGATGTATAACAGAAGATAAAGGGATAGATGAAAAGACTGATTACATATATCTGGAAAGGTATGTGGAATCAGTCTTTTTGTGCTATAATCCATATATGAGTACAAAGATTGAAAAGAATGAAAAAGGTGTCATAAAAATATCAGTTCGTGATCTGGTGGAATTTATTCTGCGGGAGGGGGACATTGATAATCGTCATGGACGGGGCGCTTCAGCAGAGGCGATGCTTGCAGGGGGAAGAATCCACAGGAAGATTCAAAAACGCAAGGGCAGTAATTATCATGCCGAGGTTCCACTTAAAATTGCAATAGAGGAAGACAAATATCAGCTTGTGATCGAGGGACGTGCGGATGGAATTTTAATTGAGAGTGCAACGGAGGAAATTACATTTGCAGACAATTTTAACCATAGGACGATACCGATAGACTGCAAAGTCACGATTGATGAGATCAAGGGCATGTATATGAAACTTGATCTTTTAGAGGATGCGATCGGTGTGCACCGTGCGCAGGCAATGTGTTATGCTTATATCTATGCATTGCAGCACGATCTGTCTGCTATTTCAGTGCAGATGACGTATTGCAATTTAGATACGGAAGATATCCGGTATTTTCATTATGATTATACATTTGAGGAGCTTGCAGACTGGTTTGAGAAGCTGATAGATGAATACAAAAAATGGGCTGATTTTCAGTTTGCATGGAAAAAGCTGCGTCGGGCATCTATTAAACCACTGCAGTTTCCATTTCCTTACAGGGATGGGCAGAGGGAGCTGGTGGCTGGTGTATATCGTACGATAAAAAGAAAAAAGAATCTTTTTATCCAGGCGCCGACCGGAGCCGGAAAGACGATATCAACGGTGTTTCCTGCAGTCAAGGCAGTGGGCGAGGATCTGGCAGATAAGATATTTTATCTGACGGCAAAAACGATCACGGGAACAGTAGCGAGAGAAGCGTTTGAGTTTCTGCGCAAAAACGGATATCAGGCAAAGGTGCTTACGATCACGGCAAAGGAAAAACTGTGCCTGTGTGAAGAAATGGAGTGCAATCCCATTAACTGTCCTTATGCAAAAGGACATTATGACAGAGTAAATGATGCAGTTTTTTCTCTGCTGCAAAAAGAAGACGTGATCACGAGAGAAGTGATATTAGAGCAGGCAAAAGAATACAATGTCTGTCCGTTTGAAATGTGTCTTGATACGGCAACCTGGGTAGATGACATTATTTGTGATTATAATTATGTATTTGATCCCAATGTTTATTTAAAACGTTTTTTTGCAGATGGAACAACAGGGGATTATATTTTTCTGGTGGATGAGGCTCATAATCTGGTTGAGCGCAGCAGGGAAATGTACAGTGCCATTATATATAAGGAAGATTTTCTTTCGGCAAAAAAGATTTTAAAGAAATATGGTCAGGCAAAACTGGTACGGGAACTTGAAAAGTGTAACCGTGTATTACTGGCATATAAACGCGAATGTGAAAAATACATGATCTATGAATCAATTGGAAATCTTGCATTTGACTTCATGAATGTGGCATCAGATCTTGACGAATTTCTGCAGAAATCGTCGGAGTTTCCGGAACGGAAAGATCTGAGTGAGTTTTATTTAAATCTGCGTAACTTTTTGAATATTTATGAGTTATTGGATGACCATTATGTCATATATGCGGAATATGAGCAGGATGGGCGTTTTAAACTAAAATTATATTGTGTGGACCCATCCAAAAATCTTCAGGAGCGGATCAATAAGGGAAATGCGACGATTTTCTTTTCTGCGACACTGCTCCCGGTGGGATATTATAAGAGTCTGCTTTCGACAGAAACAGATAATTATGCAGTTTATGCGAAGACGGCATTCCGGGAAGAACAGAAACTGCTGTTGCTTGGAAATGATGTGAGCAGTAAGTATACAAGGCGGAGTGTAGCAGAGTTTGAACGGATCGCATCCTATATAAAGAGGACAGTCGATGCCAAAAAAGGAAATTACATGGTGTTTTTCCCTTCCTATAAAATGATGGAGCAGGTTTATGATATTTTCCAGGATGAAAATCAGGCAGATCCATCCTGTGAGATCGAAACATTGATCCAGCAGCCCGGAATGAAGGAAGAAGAGAGAGAATCTTTTTTGCAGGCTTTTTCAGAAGAAGTATCTGAAAAACGGAATGGATCGTTAGCTGCATTTTGCGTAATGGGAGGTATTTTCGGCGAGGGGATCGATCTGAAAAATGAACAGTTGATCGGTGCAATCGTTGTCGGTACAGGGCTTCCACAGATCAGCAATGAGAGAGAAATCCTGATGGGATATTTTGAAAAAAGACTTGGCGCCGGTTTTGATTATGCTTATCGTTATCCTGGGATGAACAAGGTGCTTCAGGCAGCAGGAAGAGTGATAAGGACAGTGGAAGATGTCGGAGTCATTGAACTTTTAGATGAACGCTTTTTGCAGAGTGAGTATCGTGCACTGTTCCCAAGAGAATGGGAACAGCAGACAATATGCAGGGTAGATACAGTCGAACAGTATTTAAAAAAATTCTGGAACCGTTCCTAAATGGGAATCAGATCGTAGGCAAAAGATTTAAAAACTCTTCTGTAGACTGTGAAACAGGAAGCGTTGGATTGATGGCTGCAACCATCTGTCTTGATGGAAGTTTTTCTTTTGTTTTTACGATGAACAGATCTTTTGATTCACGGTTTAAACAATAGTCTGGTATGAAAGCGATACCAAGACCGATGCGTGCAAGGTCGATTAAAAGATCGTTACTGCTAAGTTCAATCTGCGGGATCAGTTCAAGCTGATGCTGTAAAAACAGGTTATGCAGAAACTGACTTGTTGTACTCTTGCGGTCGAGCATGAGAATTGGATATTGTTTTAATTCTTCAAATGGGATCTCCTGCTGTTTCAGATTAAAATATGCTGGATTCGCAATGAATACGTCAGTAAAATTACATACGGTTTTCTGAATATAAGAGTGATTCAGATTCGAGTTTGGAAAATTGGTTACGATCAGATCGACTTTTCCCTGATCGAGGAGGTCAACACAGCTTAAAGATGTTGCATTCGTAACTTTGATCGGTACATTTGGGAATTTTTTGTGGAACTGTTTTAAATAAGGAACTAAAAAGTAACGACAGATCGTGTCACTTGCGCCAATATGAAGCTGACCGAGTCCAAGACTGCCGGAATCTAAAAGCTGGCTCTCGCCGCGCTGGATTAAGTTCATTGCAGGTTCAATATGTTTTAATAAAACTTTTCCGGCAGGGGTTAGCTGCACCTTTTTGGTACTGCGGATAAAAAGCGGCTGATCTAACTTTTTCTCAAGAGTTTTGATCGACTGGCTGACAGCAGACTGCGAAATAAAAAGCTGTTTGCTTGCCTCAGAAAAGCTTAAAGATGTTGCTACATAATAAAACACTTTGTATAATTCGTAATTGATATCCATGAAGTCCTCTTTCTGCGGGCTGGCCGCATATCCTTTGAATGAAATACATTAACAAACATAATTACTATGATTATAAGACAGGCTTATAAATATGTCAATGGAAACTGATAATGAGAGTATCTGAAAATATTAATATAATTAATAAATAAGATTAAATATATTAATTATGCTTATTTTAGAACCTATGTTATACTTTGAAAAGATAAATGGAAACTGAGAATGGAGGTTACCACATGAGCAGTGTAAAACGTGTATATGTTGAGAAGAAACCGGAATATGCAGTCCGGGCAAAAGAATTGCAGTCTGAAATCAAAAGTTATCTTGGAATCAGTGGTGTGACGAAGGTTCGTGAACTGATCCGTTATGATATTGAAAATATTTCCGGGGAAACTTATAAGAAAGCCCTGGTAACCGTTTTTTCTGAACCGCCGGTAGATGATATTTACGAGGAAGAATTTGATTTAAACGGAGCGAGAACATTTTCCGTAGAGTTCTTACCGGGACAGTTTGACCAGAGAGCAGATTCCGCAGAACAGTGCGTGAAATTATTAAATGAAGAGGAAGAGCCGATCATCCGCACCGCAGTGACTTATGCGATCGAGGGATCAATCAGTGACGAAGAGTTTGCAGCGATCAAAAAACACTGCATCAACCCGGTCGATTCAAGAGAGACAGGCTTAGAAAAACCTGAGACTTTAGTGCAGAGTTTCCCAGAGCCGGAGGATGTTAAGATCTTTGACGGTTTCCGCGGGATGCCGGAGACTGAGTTAAAGGCATTATATGATTCTTTGAATCTTGCGATGACATTCAAAGACTTTTTACATATCCAGAACTATTTTAAGAATGACGAAAACCGTGATCCATCCATGACAGAGATCCGCGTGCTTGATACCTACTGGTCAGATCACTGCCGTCATACTACATTCTCCACAGAGCTTAAAAATGTGGCATTTGATGATGGATATTACTGTGCACCGATGAAGGAGACTTATGAGGATTACTTAAATACTCATAAAAACCTGTATGCAGGACGCAGTGATAAGTTTGTATGCCTGATGGATCTTGCGTTAATGGCAATGAAACGTCTGAAAAAAGAAGGAAAATTACAGGATCAGGAAGAGTCCGATGAGATCAATGCATGTTCTATTGTTGTTCCAGTCGAAGTAGATGGAAAAACAGAAGAATGGCTTGTTAACTTTAAGAATGAGACACATAACCATCCAACAGAGATCGAGCCATTTGGTGGTGCTGCTACCTGTCTCGGTGGTGCGATCCGTGATCCGTTGTCAGGACGTACCTATGTATATCAGGCAATGCGTGTGACCGGTGCTGCAGATCCGACCGTTCCTGTTTCAGAGACGATTTCCGGAAAACTTCCGCAGAAAAAATTAGTGAGAGAGGCTGCACACGGATACAGTTCCTATGGTAACCAGATCGGTCTTGCAACCGGATATGTCAAAGAAGTTTATCATCCGAACTATGTTGCAAAACGTATGGAGATCGGTGCTGTTATGGGTGCTGCGCCAAGACGTGCCGTACAGAGACTGACTTCTGATCCGGGCGATATCATTATCTTACTTGGAGGAAGAACCGGACGTGATGGTATCGGTGGTGCCACAGGTTCTTCAAAAGCACACAATACAGAGTCCACAGCAGTCTGTGGTGCTGAAGTACAGAAAGGTAACCCGCCGACAGAACGTAAGATCCAGCGTTTATTCCGCCGCGAGGAAGTGGCACATATCATCAAAAAATGTAACGATTTCGGTGCAGGCGGTGTTTCTGTTGCGATCGGAGAACTTGCAGATGGACTTCGTGTACAGCTTGACAAAGTGCCGAAAAAATATGCAGGATTAGACGGAACTGAGCTTGCAATCTCCGAATCACAGGAGCGTATGGCAGTTGTGGTATCACCTTCTGATGTCAAGACTTTCTTAGGCTATGCAGCAGAGGAAAATTTAGAGGCTGTTGAAGTTGCTGTTGTTACCGAGGAGCCGAGACTTGTTTTAGAGTGGAGAGGAAAAGAGATCGTAAATATTTCCCGTGCATTCTTAGACACCAACGGTGCCCATCAGGAGACCAATGTTGCAGTTGATATGCCGGTACCGGAGGATAATTACTTAAATAAGATTTCTACACCAAAAGTTGCAGACGCTGTTGCAAAGAACGATATGAAAGCAGCATGGCTTGCAGAACTTGCTGACTTAAATGTCTGCTCACAGAAAGGTCTTGTGGAGATGTTTGACGGTTCCATCGGTGCAGGAAGTGTTTATATGCCGTTTGGTGGGAAATACCAGCTCACAGAGACACAGTCTATGGTAGCGAAACTTCCGGTAGCCAATGGAAAATGCGATACCGTAACCATGATGGCTTATGGTTTTGATCCATATTTAGCAAGCTGGAGTCCATATCACGGTGCAATCTATGCGGTGTTAGAATCTTTGTCGAGAATCGTGACTGCAGGTGGTGATTATAAGAAGATCCGTTTTACATTCCAGGAATATTTCCGCAGAATGAACGAAGATCCGAAGCGCTGGAGTCAGCCGTTTGCAGCACTTCTTGGAGCTTACAATGCACAGATCGGATTTGGACTTCCTTCCATCGGCGGAAAAGATTCCATGTCCGGAACGTTCAATGATATTGATGTACCGCCGACACTGGTTTCTTTTGCAGTGGATGTTGCAAAAGAGCAGGATATCATCACACCGGAGTTAAAAACCGCTGGAAATGAACTGTTATACTTTACGATCGATAAAGATGAATATGATGTGCCGGTTTATGCACAGGTTATGAAACTTTATGATGTGATCCACACACTGATCCAGAAAGGTGCTATTGTTTCTGCATATGCACTTGACGGAAAAGGTCTTGCAGCAGCACTGGCAAAGATGGCATTTGGTAATAAACTTGGCGTAACTGTGGATGCAGATGTGACGACAGATACACTGTTTGCTCCGGGCTTTGGTAACATCGTAGCAGAGGTTCCTGCAGGTAAGACAGCAGAAATCTACGAGGCACTGCAGAATGCAGGTTTATCTGGAAATGTAAAGAGAGCAGGTTCTGTCAACGGGGATGCAGCATTTATCTGTGGCGATATGAAACTTGCGATCGATGAGGCATTAAATGCATGGACAGGCACTTTGGAAAAAGTATTCCCAACCCGTGCAACTGAGGATAAAGAAGAAGTAAAAACAGATCTCTACCGTGCAGATTCTGTTTATGTATGCAAAAATAAAGTGGCAAAACCAACCGTATTTATTCCGGTATTTCCGGGAACAAACTGCGAGTACGACAGTGCAAAAGCCTTTGAGCGTGCGGGTGCGGATACGATCGTTAAGGTATTTAAGAACCTAAATGCAAGCGATATCCGTGAGTCCGTAGACGAATTTACAAAGGCAATCGATCAGGCACAGATCATCATGTTCCCGGGCGGATTCTCCGCCGGTGATGAACCGGAAGGATCTGCAAAATTTTTTGCAACTGCATTCCGCAATGCAAAGATGACAGAGGCTGTTATGAAACTCTTAAATGAGAGGGATGGATTAGCTCTTGGTATCTGTAACGGATTCCAGGCACTGATCAAATTAGGACTGGTACCTTACGGTGAGATCCGCCCACAGACAGCAGATTCACCAACATTGACCTACAATACGATCGGACGTCATATCAGTAAAATGGTATATACAAAAGTTGTTACAGACAAGTCCCCGTGGTTAGCACAGGCGGAACTTGGAAAAGTATACTGCAACCCGGCATCCCACGGAGAGGGACGTTTTGTTGCACCAAAAGAATGGTTAGATAAACTGTTTGCAAACGGTCAGGTTGCAACCCAGTATGTCAATGAAGCAGGTGTTCCGACCATGGATGAAGAGTGGAATGTCAACGGTTCTTACTGTTCCATCGAGGGTATCACAAGCCCGGATGGACGTGTGCTTGGTAAAATGGCTCATTCTGAGAGACGTGACAGAAGTGTTGCAATGAACATTTACGGAGAGCAGGATCTTAAAATCTTTGAGTCTGGTGTAGCATATTTTAAATAAGAGACAATATATAGAAAAGGGAAGAGATATTTATCTTTCTTTGACAATTTTAAAAGACCTTCCAGAAAGGAAAAGACAAATCCTTTCTGGGAGGTCTTTTTATCCATGTTATTTTATCCGGACTCTCGCCATTGCGTTCCCAGGTAGGACGGTAGTCTTTATCACCGGTTGTATATCCCTTGGTCAGTGTCCAGAAAGAACCGTTGTCTGCCGGACAGCCTTCGCATAAATCTTCCTGACAAAATACTTGTGGTCGTTCGTAGGTTTTCATAAAAATACACCCTCCATTCTTGAATCTATATGTCCGCTTCCATCATACTAGTATAAAGAATATGGGTACATGGATAAATGTGTCATTTTTTATTTAGGTGTGTTTTTATATGATTTTCTGCGTTTTTATAGACAAAAATGAATTTGCCACCGGTAATGTGCTATAATTAAATAATCTAGAAAGTGAACGGAGGAAAACAGAGTGCGAAAAAATCAGGAAAAACAGCAGTCCAAAACACTGTTAGATATTCTGAGAGAAGAAAAAACAGATAAGTATCAAGGCGGTATCTATCATAAAACACAGATCGATTTAACCTATAATTCAAATCATATGGAAGGAAGCCGTCTGACGCACGATCAGACAAGATATATTTTTGAAACCAATACCATCGGTGTTGAAAATGAAGTTCTTAACGTGGATGACGTGATTGAAACTGCAAACCATTTTCGGTGCATTGATATGATAATTGATGATGCCTGTATGGTATTGACAGAGAAATTGTTAAAGCTGCTCCATCTGACTTAAAAAAATGGAACCAGTGATTCCAGAAAAGACTGGTTTGCTGTTGGAGATTATAAAAAGATGCCAAATGAGGTCGGGGGTATGAAGACTACATTACCGGAGCAGGTATCCGGTAAGATAAAAAAATTGCTGGCAGAATATAATGCGAAAGAAGAAAAGTCTTTGGAAGATATTTTGGATTTTCATGTGAAGTTTGAAAGAATTCATCCGTTTCAGGATGGCAACGGACGTGTCGGCAGACTGATCATGTTTAAAGAGTGTCTGAAATATAATATTGTTCCATTTATTATCGAAGATGATTTAAAAATGTTCTACTATCGGGGGCTGAAAGAATGGGACAATGAAAAAGGATATCTGACAGATACCTGTCTTACGGCACAGGACAGATATAAAGCGTATCTTGATTATTTCCGAATTGATTATTGATCATTTTAAGAAAACTTACAGAAAATGAAAATCCTTTCAAACTGATCAAAAGATAGATACAATATGATCAGGCAGCAGAGAACGTCAAAAACGTGTAAAGATAATTACACGATAAACAGGAAAGTATAGGTAAAATATGAGCAGAATCATCAGTATTGGAAAGCAGGATTTTGCATCTTTAAGAAAGAACCATTATTTTTATATTGATAAAACAGATTTTATAAGGCAGTGGTGGGAAAGTGAAAAATACCGCATACGGCAGGGAACATATCGGGTTATTTTTGTCAGCTTTGCGGATGTAAAACAGAACAATTACAAAGAGGCTGTTCAAAAGATAAAAATATTATTGTGGATGTTTATAGACAAAACCGCTATCTAAATGAACAGGAATGTTTTACAGAGAATGAGCATCGGCAGATATGAAGATACAGATGGAAAGTCTTTTAAACGGAAAGACGATTGAAGTTAATTTTGATGAACAGATCGTGTTCAGCCATCTTGCACAGGATGAAAGCGCGGTATGGAGTCTTCTGGTAGCAGGTGGTTATTTAAAGGTTGAGGATGTGGATGCAATGAATTATTATATGAATAAGATTACGCTTGCAATGTTTAGTTATTTTGATGTCGGAAGGGAAGACGCTGGAAATCAGGAACCGGAAAGATTTTATCATGGATTTGTGCTTGGACTGATAGCAGACCAGACAGATATCTATGAAATCAGGTCGAACCGGGAAAGCGGCTTTGGCAGATATGATGCCGAACTGTTGGCACGGGGAATACCAAAAGAGAAGATCAGACATTATGGATTTGCATTTGAAGGAAAAAATGTGTTGATCGGATCGTGAGAAGATATGAAAAAAAATGGAATATTCTCTTTCCACCCGGTATAAAACATGATACGATGAGAAAAATAAAACCAAACAAAACAAAATGGAGATGAACATGAAAAAATATATCACCTTATTCCTTTCAATTTTTCTTGCAATGTCACTTACTGCCTGTGGAAATAAAACAGACAGTCCAGATGCAGCTGGAAAGGCAGAGATCAAAGATGCCAAAGAACTTCTTACCACAGTCTGGAACAGCTACGAAGAAGATGAGAAATTCGCCGTCGCAGGCGGAGACATGACGGAAGAAAATATGACAGAGGATGCGCCGGGGACATTTGGAATCACGGATGCGGATGAATTAGACCGCATGCTTGGCTTTCCGGCGGCGGATGCGGAAAAGATCGATGATGCGGCTTCCATCATGCACATGATGAATGCGAACACATTTACCTGTGGTGCCTATCATTTGAAAAATGCAGAGGATGTAGAGACAGTAGCTGCAGACCTCAAGGAAAATGTGATGGGCAGACAGTGGATGTGTGGATTCCCGGACAAGCTGGTAGTAATTTCGGTGGATGATTACCTGGTATCTGTTTTTGGAAATGAAGAACTGGTAAACACGTTTAAAGACAAACTCACGCAGACTTACGAAAATGCAAAAGTCATCAGTGAGGACGGGATCGTATAAATGTTATTTTCAAGTATCACATTTTTATTTTATTTTCTTCCGTGTATGGTGCTGGTGTATTTCCTGGCACCGGGGCAGATGAAAAATATTGTGCTTCTTTTGGGAAGTCTGGTCTTTTATGGATGGGGAGAACCGAAATACCTGCCAGTGATGGCAGCAGTCATCCTGGCTGGTTATCTGTCTGCCCGTCTGATCGGTATATGTCAGAATAAACGGCAGTCAGAAATTCTTTTGGCTGCCGCTGTTTTATTGGAAATTCTGCCGCTCGTCTATTGCAAATATGCCGATTTTTTTATCTGGAACCTCAATGTGCTGACAGGGCAGAAAATTCCACTGCTTAGCATTGCAATGCCGCTTGGCATCAGTTTTTATACATTTCAGGTCATCAGCTATACGGTAGATGTATACCGGGGAGATGTCCCGGCACAGAAAAATCTGCTCACGTTTGCTGCCTATGTTGCAATGTTTCCGCAGCTCGTTGCGGGGCCGATCGTGCGCTATTCGGATATCAGAAGTCAGCTTGAAAACCGTATGCACAGCGTGGAAAAGTGTGCATATGGAATTCGAAGATTTGTGACCGGGCTGTCAAAAAAAATACTGATTGCAAATGTACTCGGGGAGCTGATCGGACAGTTTCAGGCTTCCGAGGAAAAATCGGTTTTATTTTTCTGGATGTATGCGGTAGCGTTTATGCTTCAGATTTACTTTGATTTTTCCGGGTACAGCGATATGGCGGTCGGACTGGGAGCTGTTTTTGGATTTGATTTTCCGGAAAACTTCCGCTATCCTTATTGTTCTGCGAGCATTACCGAATTCTGGCGCAGATGGCATATTTCACTTGGCGCATGGTTCCGGGATTATCTTTACATCCCGCTGGGCGGCAGTCATGTAAAACCTGTGCGGTGGATCTTCAATATTTTTCTTGTGTGGATGGCAACCGGATTCTGGCATGGGGCGGCATGGAATTTTATCCTGTGGGGACTGATGTATGCGGTGCTTTTACTGATTGAAAAAGCATGGCTGTTGCCTTATTTAAAAAAACATAAGATCGTCGGACACCTGTATGTGCTGTTTTTTGTGCTGATCGGGTTTGTACTTTTTGATGCATCCTCCGTGGCGGATTTTTGGAATTGCATCGTATCTATGTTTGGCGGGGGACAGATAAAACCGGTTACGACAGAGAACCTGTATTATCTGAAAAGTTATGCAGTGATCATCCTGACTGCGGTGATCGGGGCGACGCCGCTTCCTGTGAGATTATATGGAAGATTGCAGAAAAAGAAAGGCTTAAAGCAGACGCTTGACATTGCAGAAATTATCCTGCTGGTCATATTACTGCTTCTTTGTGTGGCATTTCTGGTAGATGGGTCATTCAATCCGTTTTTATATTTCAGATTTTGAGGACAATTATGGGAATAAAGCGAAAAGACAGAATCACCGTTATCATGATGGCATTGATCCTGTTTGGATTTTTAACAGGAAATATTGTGAAAAGTGATGAGAAGATTTCTATCTCAGAACGCAGAAAACTTGCACAATTTCCGAAAATAAGTGTGGAAAACATCAAAAATGGTACCTTTATGAGTGGATTTGAGTCATATGCAAAAGACCAGTTTCCGCTGCGGGAGCAGTTTCGTGCGTTAAAGACGGCATTTTCTCTATATGTACTTGTGCAGAGCGACCAGCATGGACTTTATAGCAAAGAGGGTTACATTGCCAAAATGGAATATCCGCTTCATGCGGATTCACTGCAGTATGCCACAGCATGTTTTGGGGAAGTCTATGAACGTTATCTTTCAGGCACATACACGGATGTCTATCTGACGATCGTGCCGGATAAAAGTTATTTTCTGGCAGATGAAAATGATTATCCGTCTATGGATTATGATGTACTGGCAGAGCAGGTGAGAAATGGGATGGAATATGCACAATATATTGACATATTTGGAGATCTGCAGATTTCGGACTATTATCACACAGATGCGCACTGGAGGCAGGAACAGATCACAGATGTGGTACGGCGTCTTGCAGGGGCTATGGGGGTAGAGTTAACACAACAATATGAGACAAAAGAATTAGAAAAGCCATTTTATGGTGTCTATTATGGTCAACTCGCACTTCCTGTAAAGCCGGACACGTTATATTATCTGGATAATGATATGCTGGATCACTGTACGGTGTATGATTATGAGGATCATGCGGAAAATAAGATCTATGACCTGACAAAAACAGAAGGAAATGATTTGTATGAGATATTTCTTGGGGGATCAAAGTCCTTGCTCTCGATTGAAAATCCAAATGCAAAAACAGACCGGGAACTGGTTATGTTTCGGGATTCTTTTGGCAGCAGCATTGCTCCGCTCCTGGCAGATGGTTATGCGAAGATCACTCTGGTGGATATCCGGTATCTGCCCGTGGAGCGGATTGGAAACTATATTAATTTTAAAGATCAGGATGTGCTGTTTTTATATAGTACGTCGGTGTTAAATCACAGTGAGACTTTAAAATGACAGGAGGCTGGGGCGCGGTCTTGTGCAATTTACCAATCAATAAACCTGAATGCACTATTTGCCCCCGGCATTCCTATCAGCGACTTCAATCAGGGAATCGGGATAAATTCCGGTTTCCTTTTTCGGAATACCGTATAATGCGTAAAGCCGGCATCTTTTAATATAGAAGGAACTTTTTTAAAATCAAAAGCAACATGCTCCGGCTGATGTGCGTCGGCACCGATCGTGATGATCTCCCCGCCGAGTTCATGATAGCGCTTAATGATGTCCTCTGTCGGGTTCGGATGACCGAGTCCGTATTTGAAACCGCCGGTGTTGATCTCAATCCCTTTGCCTTTGATAATAAGAGCCTTTAAGATTTCGTCGATGATGTCGGCATATTTCTGATAGGAATAACTGGCATTTTTATTTGGACCGTATCTTACCACGTAGTCGATGTGACCATAGACGTCAAAACCATCGAAAACTGCGATATTTTCCAGAATGGATTCAAAATATTCCTGATAGCCTTCCTCCTCCGTGTGATTTTCCCAATAAGCCGGACAATAAGGATCAACGCCGTGCATGACGTGTGAGGAACCGATCACAAAATCAAACGGGTATTGTGACAGGATGTCAGCATGTATGCAGGCAAGATGCGGCTGTAACCCAAGTTCAATGCCGAGTCGAACCGGAAGAACTTCCTTATATTTCTCCTGCATTGCATCCACGGAAGAGACATAATTCGGCAGATCCAGCAAAAATGTCTCCGGTTCGTCCGGATAGTCAATGTCAAGATGGTCTGTAAAACAGATTCCTTTTAAATTTTTTTGTCTTGCAGCAGCGATCATGTCTTCCTGCGGTGTGTGGCTGTCGCCGGAAAACTGGCTGTGCATATGCGTATCCCATAACATATTAAATCCTCTTTCCTGTGCCGGGCTGGCACATAATGTGAAATCTTATTTGCGCAATTACGCATATCACAAATGCTGGTTTGTGGGTGATATGAGTTTCCCTGTGTAGGGTGGTTCTGGGGAGTTACGATTGGCAAATTGCATCAAGCCGGGACTGTTTTGTTCCGTTGTCCGAAAATAAG
>ERZ791702.56-NODE-56-length-80169-cov-9.5733_pt1 | contig 80169 bp, 72 predicted proteins | sample MGYA00510050_ERZ791702 | MGnify/ENA primary metagenome ERZ791702 (study PRJEB30046, sample SAMN00715230) | human gut metagenome | study: EMG produced TPA metagenomics assembly of the A metagenome-wide association study of gut microbiota in type 2... | reverse complement strand
ATGTGCTCAATATGTTAAGCGTGTTACAGATTTCTTAGAAGAAAATAATTTTTAGTATTTTGAATTGTAGGTAGAATTGATTTTCTGCCTTCTTTTTATATGGGCATATCTATTGATGCTTTATTGAGATAGGTCCATAATGTGGTTGCTTTGGGGCACTAATAATGAAACGTTATATAAATTATTCAATTGTATATGCCGTATTGGCTATGATAGGTGGAGTATTTTATCGAGAATTTACAAAGATGAATGACTTTACTGGTTGGACGACTTTGTCTGTTGTTCATACACATTATTTTATCTTGGGTATGATGTTCTTTTTAATTCTTGGATTGGTTTCAATGAATATTAATTTAAAAATAAATCAAGCAGTGTTGTTTTATAATATAGGACTTAATCTAACGGCTATTATGTTGGTAGTTCGTGGTATTGTTCAAGTTTTAGATTTAAATGTTGTATCGGCTGCTGTTTCTGGTATTGTGGGTATTGGTCATATCATTTTGGATATTTCATTAGTTGTGATTTTATTGGATATTAAAAAGGCTTGTATTAAATAAGTGTTTAGGTGTATTTTCAATTCATCTTTTTTTGACATTATCACATAATTTTAATGTTACCTTTATTTAAAGTTGTTATCATAATTCATGTGTTTAGTTTTCTCAACTTTTTTTGTTTCAATCTTCTGATTATGGTATACTCTTAAAGTAAGGCAGGACTGTATCTTTTTTGCCTTATGAGTTAGTTGTATTGAGATTTAGTATATTATGTACTGGATTTATTTTATGATTTTTAACTGGGCATGAATAAATAGTCTTTTGGATTATAGCGTGTTTTATAGAATAGAGGTAATTTGTATGAATTACATAATTTTTGGAGGTTCAGGTTTTATTGGAACTCATTTAATACATTTATTAAAAAATGAATGTGTTAAGGATAATGATAAAATCTATGACTTAGATATAGTAATGCCTGGAGAAGAAGGGGTAGTTCCAGGTGTTGTTGAAAAAAATGAGGGTGTTGAATATATTCGTTTGGATGTAAGAAAACCTTTTGACTTTGATTTTATCCCTACAAATGATGATGTAATTTTTAACTTGGCGGCTGTGCATCGTACACCAGGTCATCCAGATGAAGCGTATTTTGAAACGAATATTCGTGGTGCTGAAAATGTATGTGCGTTTGCAGAAAAATACAATATTCGAAAAATATTATTTACAAGTAGTATTGCACCTTATGGGGCAGGTGAGGAAAAGAAGGATGAGAATTCTTTGCCAATGCCCAATACTCCGTATGGTATTAGTAAATTAGTGGCTGAAAAGATCCATGAAGTATGGCAAGCTAAGGATAAGAGTCGTGAATTAACGATTGTTCGTCCGGGTATTGTCTATGGTAAAGGGGAACATGGAAATATGACTCGTTTATATTGGAGTCAAAAAAAGCGTTATTTCTTCTATACAGGAAGAAAGGATACAATTAAATCAAGTATTTATGTAAAGGATTTAGTTCATTTCTTTAAGTATAGAATGATAGATAATGATTTTGCGGGTGTTGATATATTTAACTGTACGTATGAGCCTGCATTTACAATTCAAGAAACTTGTGAAACGATGCAGAAGGCGACTGGAATGCATCATAATGTACCTTTAGTGCCAGCAGGACTACTCATGTTTGCGGCTAAAATTATTGGTCCATTAGGTGGTAAAAAGGTGGGTATTCATCCGGATCGTGTTAAGAAATTAATGGTTTCTACGAATACTTGTGGAAAAAAACTGGCAGCTTCTGGTTTTAAGTTTCACTATTCGTTTGAAGAATCTTTTAGAGACTGGTTTAGAGATTGTAATGAGGAGGGGTTGAGATAATGGCAAAGAGGTTATTATTGATTGCCCCTGTCTTTTTTGGTTATTACAAGGATATTATGGAAGAAGCTAGATCATTAGGTTTTGAAGTGGATTATCTTTGTGATGCACCGAGTGATTCAAATGTTTCGAAAGCGTTTGGTAGAATTAATAAGAAGTTTATTCAGCTTTCTACAAATCGTTATTTTTCGAATGAAATTAAGCCTTTAATTGGAAAAAATCAATATGATTATGTTTTATTAATTGGCGGTATGACTTTTGCGTTGACTGAAAAGATGATGGAAGAAATTCGTAAGTCACAGTCCAAAGCGAAGTTTATGATGTATCAGTGGGATTCAGAAAAGAATTTACCGTATTCAACAAAGATACATAAATACTTTGATGAATTGTATACATTTGATCGTATTGATTCTATTTCAATGGATAAATATAAATTTTTGCCTTTGTTTTATAATCACATTTATGAAACGATTGGAAAAATGAAGAAGAGTGCATATAAATATGATTGTATGTATGTAGGTACGGCACATCCTCAAAAGTATTATGATATTAATCGTATGGCTAGAGGTTTAAAAAGTGTAATGCCGAATCAATTTATTTATCACTATATGCCTTCTGTTTTAAAGTATGTGTATCAAAAAGTTAAATCTCCTTTGTTTAGAAAAGCTAAATGGAGTGAGTTTGAACATGAAAAGGTTGCTTCAAAAGAATTGATGGAGATATTTAGTGATTCAAGATGTATTTTAGATGCGCCTCAAGCAGGGCAAGTGGGACTTACGATTCGAACAATTGAGTGTTTGGGTGCAAAAAGAAAATTAGTAACAACAAATTCGGATATAAAGAATTATGATTTTTATAATGAGAATAACATTTTAATCTATAGCGAACCTATAGATTTAGATTCACCTTTCTTTAAAAATGAATATGAAGAATTGTCGGGTGCACTTTATGAGAAGTATTCATTAAAGAATTGGTTGATTACTATGATTGGAAAGGAGACATAATTGGATGAAAATATTAGTTACAGGTGCCAATGGGTATATTGGTCAAGGTGTAGTTAAAGCTATTTTAGATAGTGGTAATGAAGTAATAGCTACTGATTTTTCAACACAATATGTCGATGAACGTGCAAAAAGAATAGATTGTAACGTATTTGATATAGAAAATCCTTATGAATATTTTGAGAATCCAGACGTGTTATTGCATTTGGCTTGGAGAGATAGTTTTGTACATACATCACCATTCCATATTCAAGATTTGCCAAGTCACTATACCTTTTTAAAGAAAATGGTTGATGAAGGTATTGGTCGTGTTTGTGTTATGGGAAGTATGCATGAAATTGGATTTTTTGAAGGGAGTATCCATGAAGATACGCCTTGCCATCCAATGAATTTGTATGGTATTAGTAAAAATGCTTTAAGAAATTGTGTGGAACTCATGACGGCAAACACAAAGACAAAATGGCAATGGTTAAGAGGATACTATATTGTAGGTAATTCTGAATTTGGTGATTCGATTTTCTCTAAAATTACTAAGGCGGAGCACGAAGGAAAAAAAGAATTCCCATTTACGATGGGACAAAATCAATATGATTTTATTGATTATAAAGATTTCTGTGTGCAGGTAGCTAGTGTGGTTGGTCAAGATGAAGTCAACGGAATTATCAATATTGGTTCAGGAAGACCTGAGAAATTGGCGGATCGAGTAGAGCAATTTATTAAAGAAAACAATTATCATATTCAATTAAAATATGGTGCGTTTCCGGATCGTCCTTATGATTCAAAAGCTGTTTGGGGCGATGGTTCTAAAATAGCGAAAATCATGGGGAAATAAAATGATTTCAGTATGTATGGCCACATATAATGGCGAGAAATATTTGAAAGAACAATTGGATTCCATTCTAAAACAAATCAAAAGTTCAGATGAGTTAATTATTTCTGATGATGGTTCTACGGATTCAACATGTACTATTATTAAGGAGTATCAAAAAGAATATAAAAATATCAATTTAATAGATGGACCTAAGAAGGGTGTTCAAAAGAACTTTGAGAATGCCTTAAAAAAATCTAAGGGAGATATTATATTCTTGTCTGATCAGGATGACATTTGGATGGACAATAAAGTGGATGTAGTATTAGATGCTTTTCAAAATCCAAACGTGGTATTGATATTACATGATGCACAGATTGTGAATCAGAATGGACAAGTCATTGAAGATTCGTTTTTTGAGCATCGTGGATCGCAATCAGGATTGTTTAAAAATCTTTGGAAGAATTCATATTTAGGATGTTGTATGGCATTTCGAAGAAGTGTTTTAGAGTGTTGTTTGCCATTTCCACCAAAGATAGAAATGCATGATTGGTGGATTGGATTGATTAGTGAAATGATGGGTGAAGTAAGATTGATTGATAAGCCATTGTTGAAATATAGAAGACATGGTGAAAATGTATCTTCATTTCAGCATCATCCATTCAAAAAAATGGTCATGAATCGTTTGTATTTTATTCAACAATTAGTTAAGGTGAGAAAAAAATGTTTACAGTAGGATCTTGTACAGTTTTATATAATCCTAATGAATCTGTATTAACAAATTTAAATTCGTATTCAAATTGTGTGGATGTAAGTGTAGTTGTAGATAATTCAGATACAAAAAATGAAATATCACAATCATTAAAGAATGATCCTAATTTTATCTATATTGATATGGATGGAAATAAAGGGATCGCAGCTGCATTAAATAAAGGGATTGAATATTTGAATTCTAAAAATATTGATTTTGCGTTAACTATGGATCAAGATAGTTTATTTCCAACAAAGTATTATCCGAATATTTTGAAATTAGTAAATAAATATAAAACGGACTATTCGGTGATTGGATTAAATTTTAATCAAGATAATAGTGGTTTGGATGAAATAATTGAAGCACCTTACTGGATTACTTCTGGAAATTTTGTGAATATTTCTGATTTTATGTCTGTTGGTGGATTTATGAATGAATTATTCATAGATTATGTTGATTTTGAATTGGGATACAAATTCAAAAAGAATGGTTTTAAAATTTGTTACTTAAAGGATTTTTCACTTAAACATACAATTGGAAATCCAATTGAGATTCATTTGTTTGGTAAAACATATCATGCGATGAATCATTCACCTATTCGTTATTATTATCGTTATCGTAATGCGTATTATTTATATCATTTTGTAGATCGACAATTCTTTAAAAAAGAATACTATAAGGAAATGATAGTGAACACATTAAAGATGTTGATTTATGAAAAGAATCAAAAAGTAAAATTTTCTATGATTCGTAAAGGCATTCAAGATGCGAAATGCAAAAAGATGGGAAAATTTTATTAATATATTTTTGTTTCAAGTAGTTGTATATGGTATACTTTTTAGCGTAGAAAATATTTCTACAAAGGGAAAGATAAATATTGGGAATAAAGTCAGTATGACTTTTATATAGAATTTTTTTAGTTTTAACTGGGGATAGTTAAAAGGCTAAATCAAACTTAAGACAAGGGAGTCAATTATGTTAGTCACAATTATTAGTGCGGTTCATTCGTTGCGTCTGGATTTTATAAAGGAATATTACACTTCTAGGGGGTATGAAGTTGAAAATATTACTTTAGAAAAAAAATCTGTGCAGTCGTGGTTTGCTCAAATCAATGTTTCTAAGAAAATTAGAAAGACTGTGAGGGATTTGAATCCAGATATTGTATATTGTGAAGCATTGTTTGACTTGCTTATAAAAGAACTTGGAGTATTAAAAAGAAAAAATAATAATATGAAATTGATTTTTGATGTATGCGAATATTCAGATTCTTTACATCAAAAGTATTTAAGTCAGGCGGATGTATTGTTTTGTAGTAATGAATTGTATAGGGGGTACATTCATGGAGCTACATTGTTATATCCAATAAATGGTCAGAATTGTATACCATCAAGTCCTGAATTAATGAAGGATGAAATATCTTTTTGTATAGTGAGAAACGATAGGGTGGATAATTACCTGATTCTTTCTTTTTTAAGAGAATGTTGTTCATTTAAACCGTGTGTGCTTCATATTATAGGAGACTGGAAGCAAAAAGATAGTTTTATCCAAGATGTTTTAAGTGTGGGGGCAAATGTTGTTGATCATAAGGTGTTACCTACTCAAGCAAGAATGCAGGAAGTCTTTGATCAATGTCAGTATGCTTTGAATATGAAGAAATATGATGGCTTAAATAAGGAGTCTTTGGATTATATGTGTGGTCAGATTCCAATTATAAATTCTGTAAATGGGGATTTAAAGAATTTATGTGAGCTATGGGATATAGGTATGAATATTGATAATGAGAATTATAAACAGATTGCTGAAGCTGTATGTAAAGAAAATGACGATGTACAATTGAAGCGAAGAAATCATATTCGTAATTTATACAATACGTATTTCACGAAAGAAATATTTTTTGAAACACTAGATAAATCAGGAGGAAGCCTATGAGTAGACAAGATAAAAAGAAATCAATTGGATTTATAATATTTGCGATTCTTCTTTCTGTTATACTGGTTGTTTTTGCAGGTTTCTTGATTTATCAAATATTTAAACTACAAATTTTACCGGATAATATTTTGATTCCTGGTATTTTGGTTATCGTGTTATTTAGTGTGATATTGTTTATCTTGATTAACTTTTGTACACATGGAATTATTTCAAAAATTATATATTCTATATTAGTTATCATAATTAGTGTTGTGTATGGTTTTGGAAATTATTATTTATATTCTACAAATGCTACACTTGAAACAGTAACGGATCAGTCTAATCTATCAAAAAATACTGTATCTGTGATTGCGTTGAATTCAAGTAGTTTAGAGGATGTAAATAGTTTAAATAGAACAAAAATTGGTGTATTAAGAACAATTGGTAAGGAATCTACTAAAAAGTCTTTATTGGATTTAAAAAAGAATAATGTAACATATACAAAAAAGACATATGATAATATGTTAGGTATGCTTAAAGCTTTATATGATGGTGAAGTGGATGCGATTGTATTAAAGGAAGCGTATCGATCTAATGTTTGTGATTTAGAGGATTATACAAACTTTAATAATGACACTAAAGTCATTCATAAAATGGTTTATTATACAAAGGAAAATAGTTCATTACTTGCGGTTTCAGACATTACTTCTAAACCATTTAGTATTCTGATTAGCGGCAATGATTCTTTTGGTAGCTTAGATGATACTTCAAGATCGGATGTAGATATGCTTGTTACAATTAATCCGGTTACTTCCACAATTTTAATGACAAGTATTCCTCGTGATTCATATGTAGAAGAGGTATGTGATGATTATGCATGTAACTATGGTGCGTATGATAAATTAACACATACAGGTATTTATGGTGTAGATACTACAAAGGCTACGGTAGAAAATTTATTAGGTATTGATGTTAACTACGTTTTTAGAGTTAATTTTACAAGTATGATTGACATTGTAGATGCATTAGGTGGAATTGATATTGATGTTGCAGAGGGTATGGCTGTGTCAAGATTTTATACGAACAGTACTTTAGAGGGTGTTCATGAAGGTACAAATCATTTAGATGGTAAACGTGCCTTAGCTTATTCTAGAGAAAGAAAGGCATATATTGACGGAGATGTACAGCGTGCTCGAAATCAACAACAGGTTTTACAAGCTATGTTTAAAAAAGCAACTTCTCCAGAAATTATCACAAAATATACGAGCCTATTGAAAGCATTAACTCATGCGTTTGATACAAATATGTCAACAAAAGAAATTACTTCTTTTATTAAATATCAAATTCAGGCAAAACCTAGTTGGAAGTTTGAACAATATGTATTAAAAGGAGATAATGATTTACAAGTAAGTCCAGAATTGGGTAATGAAGTCAGTGTGATTCAACTTTATCCTTCATCTATTCATACAGCTGCTGAAAAAATTCAGGCTGTACTCGATGGAAAATCAAGTGAGACTGTAGAAACTGAAGAGGATATTCCTGCAGGAACATTATCTCAAGAAGAGATTGAAGCACAAATTCAACAAGGACTTTTAACGGAGATAGACGAAAATGAAGAAGGTTCTGAAATTTACTATGGAACTGGAAATTAATCGAAGATGGTGGTAGTTTATCTATCACCATCTTCGATTAAATACGTAATTATGATAAAATTTAAGAGTTTGATAGTGGAGGTACACTGTGAATAATGAAAATGCGATAGAAGTGCGTAATATGTCTAAGCGATTCAAAGTGGATTATGACAAGGCGCATACTTTAAAAGATAAATTATTATTCTGGAGAACAAGTCATGTTGAGGTTCATGAAGTTCTAAAGAATATTAATATGGATATTAAAAAGGGTGAAACAGTTGCACTAATTGGTACGAATGGTTCTGGTAAATCAACATTATTGAAATTGATGACGAAAATCATTTTTCCCAATGAAGGTACAATTGAAACCAATGGTAAACTTACTTCTTTACTAGAATTGGGTGCTGGTTTCCACCAGGATTTTACGGGTAGAGAAAATATTTATTTTAATGCTTCTATTTTTGGATTAACACGAAAAGAAATTGATGCTCGTATTCAAGATATTATTGATTTTAGTGAATTAGGTGAATTTATTGATCATCCTGTTCGTACATATTCATCAGGTATGTATATGCGTTTAGCTTTCTCTGTAGCTATCAACGTGGATGCAGAAATCTTATTGATTGATGAAATCTTAGCTGTAGGGGATCAACATTTCCAAGATAAGTGTTATCGTAAATTAAAAGAATTAAAAGATTCGGATAAGACAATTGTGATTGTTACACACAGTTTGGATGTTGTAAAAGATTTATGTGATCGTGCTGTATGGATTTATAAGGGTGAACTGAAATTGGATGGAGATCCTATTTATGTCATTGATGAATATTTAAAACAAGTGGCTCTAGATCATAAAGAAGAAAAGAAAAAGGCAATCGCTGAAGGAAAGCATCGTTTTAAAGGTGCTGTATTTATAGATACACCAAAAGACTTTATAACAGTAAAAAGAGAACAAAAAGAATTGTTCTGTCAAGGATGGCAGCTATCTGATCATGATGATGCAATTTTAAAAATTACTTTGGATGATATAGAGTTAAAAAATATTGAGAGAAAGAATCGTCAAGATGTATTTGAAGCATATCAAGAAGTTTATGCAGGAGATATGGATCCAGATACAATTGGATGGAAGACGAATTTAGATTTAATGGATTTAGAACTAGGAAATCATAAGCTCTTAGTACAATGTATTGAACCAAATGGAAATATATTAGCTGAAAAGAGTATTCAGTTTGTTTTGGAATAGAGGTGAAAAGATGCATATATTTAAAGATATTTATGATTATCGTGAATTATTAAAGACGAATGTAAAAAAAGATATTCGTGGAAAATATAAAGGATCTTTTCTAGGGGTTTTATGGTCATTTATTAACCCATTATTACAGGTTGTAGTGTATTGGATTGTATTTCCTTATTTAATGCGTGGTGCTGGTGGAGATAATTATTTAGTTTATTTGATTACGGGTTTAATTCCTTGGACTTTCTTTTTAACGACAGTAAGTGCGGGAACGACTTCTATTAAGGCAAATGCCGGTATAATTAAAAAAGTGTATTTTCCTAGAGAAATACTTTTGATTTCACAAGTATTAAGTGGACTTGTAAATTTCATGATTTCTTGTGTAATTATCTTTGTTTTCTGTTTCGCCTTTGGATATGGCATTTCCATTCAAGTTTTGATGTTACCAGTCGTGGCATTAATACAATCTATATTGATTCTAGGTATAATTTTGATTCTTAGTTCCTTAAATGCATATATTCAAGATTTGGAATATATTGTTTCATTCTTATTGACAATGGGAATGTATGCAACACCAGTTATTTATGATCTATCTTTATTGGATGGAGCAGGAACATTGGGAAAAATTATTCGAATGAATCCACTAACCATTCTAGTAATGTCATATCGTGATATTTTTATGTATCATGTATGGCCACCAATGAAACAGTTAGGGGCTGTAGCTTTATTAGCCTTGGTGATTTTAATTATAGGTTATAAAGTGTTTAAAAAACTTGAAAAAGGTTTTGCGGAAGAATTATAGATTTTCAAGGTATTTCAAGTTTTGGAATACCTTTTTAATCTTTATATAGTAAAATATGATAAAATGAAAACGCTTATTGGAGGCAGTATGGGACAGTATTTTAAATATAAGATTGATAAAGTTAAATATAAAAACATTAAAGAACATAATTTTTTTGAAGTATATGGTTGGTGTTATGCTCAAAATGCAGAATTAATATCTTACGAAGTAAAAGTAAATAACAAAGATGTTTTATTTGAAATTGATTCAATATATAGATCAGATGTTTTAAAATCAATAAAAATTAATGATAAAGAAAAAAGTATTGGTTTTTATATCCGAGTCGATTGTTTAGAAGATAATGTTAATAAATTTGAATTAATTGCTAAAACAAAAGAATATAAAGAAACCTTACTTGTTTTATCTAGTGATGAGATTAAAGAAATAGAAGATAATCATTTTATAGAATTTAATATTGATGCAGTGACATATGAAAAAGAAATTTCAATGGCAACTGCATTTGGATGGACATATTCAATGGATGGAAAAGCAGTGCAAATTGATATTTTGGATAAGAATAAAACTGTAATGGATATTACTTGTCGTAAAGAAAATCGTTTGGATTTAATACATCAGCATTTAATTCAAGAAGATCAAAGTAATTGTGGCTTTTTATTATCGTTTAAGTATCAAGAAGGAGAAACTTACTATATACAGTTTAAGACGGAAAATGATGTAGTAACACAAAAATTAGAACAAACCAATGTTGCATATTCTAGTACTTTAAGTAAGTATATACGACACATTAATAAAAAGAACCTACAAAAGGGTTTGGCTTATTTAAAGAAAAATGGTGTTAAAAAATTAATGTACAGATTACGATATGGTACTTATGTTGGTGAATCAGATTATGAATCTTGGTTATTTGCGCAAAGAGTAAATGAAAAAACATTAAATATTCAAAGAAATACACGCTTTTCCTATAGTCCTAAAATCAGTATTCTTGTAGCTACTTTTAATACAAAAGAAGAGTATTTAAAAGAAATGATTGATACAGTTGTGAATCAGAGTTATTCAAATTGGGAATTGTGTATTGCGGATGGAAGTACAAATGATTTTGTAGAAAAATATGTTCATGAACATTATTCTAGTTATGGAGATAAGATTAAATTCCAGAAACTAGATCAGAACTATGGTATTTCCGGGAATACAAACAAGGCTTTTGAAATGGCAACCGGAGACTATATTACAGTTTATGATCATGATGATACTTTAGAATTAGATTGTTTCTATGAAATAGTAAAAGCACTACAGGAATATCGTTATGATGTGCTATACACGGATGAAGATAAGTTTGATGATAGTACAAAAATGTATAATGATCCTAACTTAAAACCAGATTTCAGTGAAGATTTGCTGCGTTCTCATAATTACATTACACACTTGTTTATTGTGAATAAAAAGATTGTGGATGAAGTTGGTTACTATAATAGTGAATTTGATGGTAGCCAAGACTATGACTATATCTTTAGATGTGTTGAAAAGGCAAATGCTGTGTATCATATTCCACGTATTTTATATCACTGGAGAATGCATCCAGAATCTACTGCACAAAATCCAGAAAGTAAATTATATTGTTACGATGCAGGCAAGCGTGCGATTGAAGCTCACTACAAAAGAGTTGGAGTTGAGGCTCGTGTTGAGTTGATGCCTAAGCCTTTGTATGGTTTTTATCATACAACATATAGCACAAAGGATAATCCTTTAGTGTCAATTTTAATTCCAAACTATAATCATAAGGCTATTTTAAAGACTTGTATTGATTCTCTATACAATGTAAATGCATATAAAAACTTTGAAATTGTAATTGTAGAAAACAATAGTACGGAACAAGAAATTTTTGATTATTATAAGGAATTGCAATCTGAACATGATAATATCCAGGTTGTAACGTATAAGGGTGAATTCAATTATTCTAAAATCAATAACTTTGGAATGAAATATACAAATGGAGATTATGTATTGTTATTAAACAATGATACAGAGGTAATTTCACCAAACGCATTATTTGAAATGGTTGGATGCATACTTCGTCCTGAAGTTGGAGCAGTAGGAGCTAAGTTACTATACGAGGATGATACAGTACAACATGCAGGTGTTGTCATTGGATTTAGTGGATATGCAGGACACGTGAATCATGGAATCAATAAGGATGACTATGGATATATGTTAAGAGCAAGAGTAAACTGTAACTATAGTGCAGTTACTGCTGCTTGTATGATGGTTAAGAAATCTGTATTTAATCAAGTTGAAGGATTTGATGAACAATTTGTCGTGGCATGTAATGATGTCGATTTATGTTTAAAAATCTGTAAAGAAAAATATTTGGTTGTATACAATGCCTTTGCCTTGTGGCACCATTATGAATCTAAATCAAGAGGGTATGATGATGCAAGTCAAGAAAAAATGTGGCGTTTTAATAAAGAAGTAGAAAAGTTCCAAATAAAATGGAGTGATGTTCTTGTTCATGGAGATCCTTATTACAATAAGAATTGGAACATCAAATTAGGAGCATTTAGATTGTTTTAGTTTATGAATTACTATAAGACTGGACAATTCGCAAAACTAGCGAATGTGAGTGAAAGAACAATTCGATATTATGACAAAATAGGGTTATTAAAACCCTCTTTTGTTATGGAAAATGGGTATCGTCAATATAGTGATTTGGATTTATTAAAATTACAGAAGATTTTATCTTTAAAACACTTGGGGTTTAGTATTGAAGAAATCTTTCCTATGGTTATGGATAATACGAATTTAAAAGAAAGTTTTGATTTACAGATTGATTTGATTGAAGATAAGATTAGTCATTTACAATCGTTGAAGGATGCTTTAAAAAGAGCGAGTCAAACGCCGGATTTAAGTTGGAATATGATTCTGTCTTTAGTTCAATTATCGAATGAGGAAACGAATATTATTGAACAATATAAGAATGCAAAGAACTTAAATGATCGTATATCACTACATGAAAAGTATTCTACGAATAAGCAGGGTTGGTTTAATTGGTTATTCAATCAAATTGATTTTCGTAAAGTTAATCGATTGTTAGAACTTGGTTGTGGTAATGGTAAATTGTGGCAAGAAAATAGAATTGATTTAAGGAATAGAGAAATCTTTTTATCGGATATTAGTGAAGGTATGGTTGAAGAAGTAAGAAATAAATTAGGTTCTGATTTTAACTGTATTGTGGCAGATGCTGAAAAGATTCCATTCAAAGACTCTTACTTTGATTCCATTATTGCCAATCATGTTTTATTCTATTTAAATGATTTAAATCTTGGTTTAAAAGAAATAGATAGAGTACTAAAAAGTGATGGAATCCTTTATTGTAGTACATATGGTAAGAATCATATGAAAGAAATCACGGAAATCGTACAGAACTTTGATTCTCGAATTAATCTATCAAACCATAGTTTGTATGATATCTTTGGCTTAGAGAACGGTGAAAGTATATTAAGTAAGTATTTCTCAAATATTCAAAGAATAGATTATCAAGATTCATTAGAAATAACAGAATCAAAACCATTGATTGATTATATTATGTCTTGTCATGGCAATCAAAATGAAATCTTGGGCCCTAGACTAAATGAGTTCAAGGAATATATTGAAGAATTGTTGAAGAATAGTGGTAAAATAGTTGTGACAAAACAAGCGGGTTTGTTTATATGTAAAAGTTTATAATTATCGAGGGAACTATGAAAAAAATACTGGTAACACAATCATCTATGCCTAGTTTAGAGGAATATGTAGAAGAAATAAAAGATATGTGGGATACGCATTGGCTTACAAATATGGGGCCTAAACATAAAAAGTTTCAAGAGGAATTGAAACAATATTTAGGTGTTGAAAATATAGATTTAATGACAAATGGTCATATGGCCTTAGAATTGTCTTTACAAGCATTAAATTTATCTGGTGAAGTAATTACAACTCCATTTACTTTTGCATCGACTACACATGCGATTGTTCGTAATGGATTAGAACCTGTATTCTGTGACATTGATCCTAATGACTTTACAATGGATGTCACAAAATTGGAATCTTTGATTACAGATCGGACTTGTGCCATTATGCCAGTACATGTATATGGCAATGTTTGTAACATTGAAGAGATTGATCGAATTGCTAAAAAATATGGTTTAAAAGTGATTTACGATGCCGCCCATACGTTTGGTGAAACATACAAAGGTAAGGGTATAGGTTCATATGGGGATGTTTCTTGTTTTAGTTTTCATGCGACAAAAGTTTTTAATTCCATTGAAGGTGGAGCCGTTTGTTTTGGAAATGAATTGAAGGATTTTGGATTGGATTTATATCGTTTAAAAAACTTTGGTATTCGTGGCACTGAAGTTGTAGATGCGGTTGGTGCTAACGCAAAGATGAATGAGTTTTGTGCAGCTATGGGTATTTGTAACTTAAGACATGTGGATGAAGAAATCAATAAGCGTAGAATCGTTGTTGAAAGATATCGTAGTCATTTAGATGGTGTTGAAGGAATACAATTAAGTCCAATTCAAAAAGATGTGAAACCCAACTATGCATACTTCCCGGTTGTATTTGATGATAAGGTGTTTGGAGCAACTCGCAATGAAGTGTTTGATAAATTAGCTGAAAATGAAATTGGAGCAAGAAAATATTTCTATCCATTAACGAATAGTTTTGATTGTTTCCATGGAAAATATGATTTAGATCAAACGCCTGTAGCTCGATATATTAGTAATAGAGTATTAACGTTACCTTTATATGCAGATTTAGCATTGGAAGATGTGGATCGTATTTGTGAGATTGTATTGAAGTGTAGAGGTTGATTATGGAAAAAATATTAATACTTGGTGGTACGGCTCAACAAATAAAGCTGGTAGAGGCGGCCAAAAGAAAAGGACTTTATACGATTGTCGTAGATTATCTTAAGGATTCTCCCACAAAACGAATGGCGGATAAAAGCTACATGAATGATATCCATGATGTAGATGGTATTGTACAAGTGTGTAAAGAAGAAGGCGTGAAGGGTGTTATTTGCGGATATATTGATCCTTGTCAAAGACCCTATCAAAAAATCTGTTCTCAATTCAATGTTCCTTGTTATGGCAGTGAAGAACAATTTTATTTGATGACGGATAAACATGCTTTTAAAAAGATGTGTATAGAAAATGGTGTAGGTACTATTAAAGAATATCAAGAAAATGATCATGACATTGAGTTTCCTGTATTTGTAAAGCCAGTAGATAGTAGAGGTTCTAGAGGACAGAGTGTTTGTTATAATTATAAAGAATTAAAAAAGGCTTGTTTATATGCGAAATCAGAATCTTCAAATGGGGATATACTTATTGAAAAATATATGAAGGGTGCTCAAGAATTTCAGGTGACATACTTCTTTGTGAATGGAACACCATATTTGATTCGTACGGCAGATAGTTATTGTGGTTCGGAAGAAAAGCATCTAGAGAAAGTTGTTGCTTGTGCTGTTTCTCCTTCGAAATATACGGATTTATATGTAGAAAAGGCACATGCTAAAGTCGTAAATATGTTTAAAAATATGGGCTATAAGAATGGACCTATTTTTATGCAAGGTTTTGTTTATGAAAATGATTTTTATTTCTTTGATCCAGGTTTAAGATTTCCTGGAGTAGATTATGAAAGGATTATCAAGAAGGCTTATGGTGTTGATTTGATGGATGCCATGATAGATATTGCGATGGGAAAAGAGATTTCAATTCAAATACCAAAGACTTGTTATTCTTTAGAAGGAAAGAAAGCGGCTGTTTTATTTCCGACGGTTTGTAAGGGGACCATTAAAACATTAGAGGGTATTGATAGTACGGACGAAGAAATTATTTCAGCAATCCCTCGATGTGAAGTAGGGGATACATTGGAGTGGACGTATAATGTAAATCAGCGATTGGCTGAAATAGATGTTTTATCCAATGATTTAGATGATTTGAAGAATGTTTTATCTAGAATTCAAAAGAATATTAAGGTTTTAGATGATGAGAATCAGAATATGATTTATGAATATTTTGATGTAGAACGAATTGATGGGTAAGAAGTATGGATAATCACATTCATGTAAAATTAATATCTTTAGAGGATATTTATAAAACAAAGTGTTTTGATTTAAAACAAATTATTCAAATCATTGAAGATGCATTATTGGCATATTCTAATAATGAGATTCTTTTGCCTGATAAAATATCACAAATTTTTAATGAAGGTCTTCAAACTCGTATCAACTGCATGCCTTCCACTTTATTGAAAGAAGGTGTATGTGGAGTTAAATGGGTTTCTGTATTTCCAAATAATCCAAAATTATATAATAAACAAAATGTGAGTGGAGTCATTTTGTTATCTGAAATTAAAACAGGTTTTCCTTTTGCAATTGTAGATGGCACTTTGATTACAGCATTAAGAACAGCTTGTTTAGGTGCTATTGGAGCTAAATATTTGGCTCGTATAGATAGTTCGGTGTATGGAACGATTGGTGCTGGAGAGCAGGCTAAAACGCATTTTTTAGTCATGAAAACTTTGTTTCCAAGTATTAAGACGTGTTATGTATCTTCTAGATCTAATGTAAGTGAACTTGGCTTTGTGGATGCAATGAAGGCTAAATTTGATGATGTTGAATTTATTACGTGTAATGGAGACTATGATTTGGCAGCTAGAAATGCAGATATTATTGTTACTGCAGTGAGTTGTCAAGCTCCATTATTAAAGGCAGATTCAATCAAACCGGGTACTTTCTATTGCCATGTTGGTGGATGGGAAGATGAATATGATGTAGCTTTAAAAGCAGATAAAATTGTTTGTGATGATTGGAGTTCACTTAAACATAGAGGATCCCCTACGATTGCTCGTATGTATGAAAAGGGCTTATTGAAAGATACAGATATTTATGCGAATTTAGCGGATATTATTTCTGGAAAGAAAGTGGGGCGTGAAACAGATTTAGAATTTAATTATTTTAATTCGATTGGCTTATCCTTTGTGGATGTAGCTGTCGCAAATTATTTTTATAAAGCAGTAACTTCAAAAGGATTGGGCACGGATTGGTCTTTACAAGAATCGGATGCTTTTGATGTTTTAAAAGATTTAGATTTTAATAAATGAAAGGAATTTGTAGTATGCCTATAGTAACTGTATTATTAACTTCATACAATCATGGTGATTATATACGTGGTAGTATTGAGAGTATTTTAAATCAAACATTTAAAGATTTTGAATTGTATATCATTGATGATTGTTCAAGTGATAATAGCTGGGATATCATTCAAGAATATAAAGATGATCGTATTATTGCGATTCGCCATGAAAAGAATGAGGGTGGATGTACTACAAGAGCCTTATATTCTGGATTTAAAGGAAAGTATTTCGCAATGGCACATTGTGATGATATGTGGGAATTAGATAAACTAGAAAAGCAAGTAAATTATTTGGAAAGCCATCCAGAAGCTGCTGCATGTTTTACAAATGTGCAATTGATTGATGATGATGGAAATAATTTTAATCAGGAAAATCATCCGTATAGCCATGTTTTCTTAAATGAAAATATGACTCGATTTGAATGGTTAAATCATTTCTTTTATCATGGCAACCGATTGTGTCATCCAAGTTCATTAATTCGTATGGATGTACAGATGAAGGATGATTTATTTGCGGCAGGATTAGGTGCTCTACCTGATTACTATCGTTGGGTAAAACTGTGCTTAAAACATGAAATCTATGTACATCCAGACAAATTGACAAAGTTTAGAATTCATACGGATGAAAGTAATACGAGTGGTCAAACACCTGTAAATAGAATTCGTGTTCAAAATGAATTTTATCAAATTGCCAAATTATATGCATCAATTAAAAATAAAGATGAGTTTCTAAAGGTGTTTCCAGAGGCAAATGAATATGTAGTGGATGGAAAAATAAATGTGGATTATGCTCTAGCTCAGATTATGCTTAATAATACTACTTTCAAAGCATTCCATTTCTACGCATTAAATACATTAATGGAATTGGTTCGTAATGAAGATACAAAAGATGAACTTATTGAGTTATATGGATTTACGAAACGCGATGTTTGTCGTTTAACGGGAAAATATGATGTTTTACATGTTATTCCTGATGAAGAGTACCTTAATACATCATTGTATTATACAGATGCTGAGGAGTTCTCAGAAACTAGCAGGAAGAATCTGGTTGTTCCAATTATAAATGATCATTTTAAAGTGACATACAATTTAGATGGAGCTAAGGTAGCTATGTTAAGATTGGATCCAACGGAAGCAAAATATATTAAATTAAAGAATATAAAAATTTCAATTGATCAAGAAGAGAATCATTCTTATGACATTGCTCATTATCATGAACAAGAAGGAGAATGGACATATATTTATTCGCTTGATCCATTTTTGTTGGTTCGGTTTGATGATTTAAAAGAAATAAAACAAGTAGTTGTTGAAGCAGATGTACAATACATTGAGCCAGTCAAGTTATTAGATTATGAAAATAAAGTAAGTATATTGAGAACTAAAAATGTAGACAATTTCTCTAATAAACAATTACTAAGAATAATTAATAGAAGATCAAAAAATAATAATTAATATATATAGTAGGAAGGAATGTGAGTATGGAAGATATTTTAGTGTATATTTCACCGATTTTTTTTCTTTCGATTATCGTTTTTTATACGATACGTAATCGAAAGTTTGTAAATATAATTAATGTTTACATAGAAAAAATAAATGGTTATAAAAATATATTTTTATTTGTGATTGAGTGGATTTTATCTACGGCTTTAATTTTATTGATATTACGATATCTATCTTTGTGGTGGGATCATAAACAAATAAGCTTATTAAGTTTATTGTTTGTGATTATACTAGGATATACTTTTTGTATATATATTTATTGTTTATTCAATAAATTTAAAGATTGTATTGATTTACAATTTGTTTTATTAATGATACCTATGGGATTGGTTTTCTTATTTTTGATGTTTCCTGATTTTGTTCCAGATGAACAATCGCATTTTCAAAGAGCATATTTGATTTCTGGACTAAATCTTAAAACAATAACAAATGTTTATATAGATTCAGATTATGGTATACAAAAAATTCATTCATATTCGGATATTTTTAAACATATTTATATAAATATAAACCCTACATTTACTTTACATAGAGAAGCAGCAAACTATAACTTTTTTGTTTATTTAATTCCAGCTTTTGCGATTGGAATAGGTAGAATTCTACATTTATCAGTATATACATGCTACTATTTAGGCCGAATGGCAAATCTTGCGTTCTTTATTTATATTGTTTGGTATTCGATAAAGAAGACGCCTAGATGCAAATGGTTATTCTTTGTTTTTTGCTTTAATCCTATGATGCTTCAACTTGCAGCGTCCTTGTCAACTGACTCTTGCATACTTGCAATATGTATTTTATCAATTGCGTATTTTATGTATTTATATAATAAAAATAAAATTGATAACAAAGATATAATTATTGTCTGTAGCATGATTATTTTTGTTATTTTAGTAAAATATGTATATTTACCTATTTTTGGTATTTATTTTTGCTTGATACCTAAATTGATGCATTTAAAGAAAGAACAGGTTAAACTGATTCTAGGGTTCGGCTTCATTTGTGTGATATTACTATTATTATCAAATTATTTAAAAAAAGATATGACTACATCAGCAGCATTTCAAGAATATTATGCGGTTGCTAATGTAAATAGTAGCGAACAGATAAAATTCTTACTTTCTGGAAAATTAAATGTGTTGAGAGTTTTATATCACACTTTACAAGTTCATTCTGAATTCTATATAAATAGTATGGTTACATGTTTAGGCTGGTTAACGATAGAAATTCCTGATTTTTCTTTTCATTTATTTTACATTACATTGCTAATAGCTTCATTATCTGACAGCAGTATGGTTAAATTTAAAAATAGAATATGGTTTATTCTAATTATTATAATTGATGTATCCTTGATCATTATTGGATTGCATTTATTTTGGACAACAGTGGGTAGTTTTGTAACAGCTGGAGTTCAAGGACGTTATTTCCTTCCTCTGCTACTTTTACTTGGAGTTTCTATTTCAAATAATTGTCTAAAAAAATATAATAAGGGTATCAAGCTGTTTGCTCCTTTGATTTTGTTGGTATATGTTCCATCTATTTGTAGTATTGTACAATATTTTTTGAATATGTAAGATTAAAAAAATATTGACCATAACGTAACGTTAGGGTTTATTTTATATGTGTGATATAATTGATTTAATTATGGAGGATCTATTATGAAAGGTATTATTTTAGCTGGTGGTAGTGGTACTCGTTTGTATCCTTTGACTAAGGTGACTAGTAAACAATTACTTCCTATTTATGACAAGCCAATGATTTATTATCCTATGTCTATTTTAATGCAGGCTGGGATTCGTGAGATTTTAATTATTTCAACTCCGGATGATACACCTCGTTTTAAAGAGTTATTGGGTGATGGTCATCAATTTGGTATTGAGCTTTCTTATAAGGTTCAGCCAAGTCCAGATGGACTTGCTCAAGCGTTTATCTTGGGTGAAGAGTTTATTGGGAATGATAGTTGTGCGATGATTTTGGGTGATAATATTTTCCATGGTCATGGTTTGACGAAACGTCTTCGTGCGGCTGCTGAAAATGAAGTGGGTGCTACCGTATTTGGTTATTATGTAGAGGATCCTGAAAGATTTGGTGTTGTAGAATTTGATTCTGAGGGTAAGGCGATTAGTTTAGAGGAAAAGCCTGCTTGTCCTAAGTCAAATTATGCGGTAACTGGATTGTATTTTTATGATAATAAAGTGGTTGAGTATGCGAAGAATTTGAAACCAAGCGCTCGTGGGGAATTGGAAATCACAGATTTAAACCGTATTTATTTAGAAAACGGTGAATTGAATGTCACTTTACTTGGTGATGGATTTACTTGGTTGGATACGGGTACGCATGAGTCTTTAGTGGATGCGACAAATTTTGTGAAGACAATTGAGGAACACCAGCATCGTAAGATTGCGTGTCTTGAAGAGATTGCGTATGACAATGGTTGGATTGGCGATGAGGAATTGGCTTCTACTTATGAAATTTATAAGAAGAATCAGTATGGTGCTTATTTGAAGAAAATCATGGATCGTAAGTATATTAAGTAATTGGGGGTATAGTGATGAAGGTAACTGAAACAAAGATTCCTGGAGTATTGATTATTGATACGGATGTATTTGGAGATCATAGAGGGTATTTTACGGAGACGTATTCAAAGCCTAAATATGAGAAGATGGGTATTACAGTAGATTTTGTACAGGACAATATGTCTTTTAGTGCACAGAAGGGTACGCTTCGTGGTTTGCACTGGCAAAATCCGCCTTATGCACAGAGTAAATTGGTTTCTTGTACGAAGGGTACAGTCATTGATGTGGCTGTGGATATTCGTAAGGGTAGTCCTACATTTGGTCAATGGGTAAGTGTTGAATTGAGTGAAGAAAATCATAGACAGTTCTTTATTCCTCAGGGATTTGCGCATGGATTCTTAACTTTAACGGATAATGTTGAGTTTAGATATAAAGTCGATAATGTATACAACAAGGAATCTGAAGGTGGTATGCGTTATGATGATCCGACTTGTAATGTGGATTGGGGTTCATTGTTAAATGGTATTGAGCCTGTATTGAGTGAAAAAGATCAGATTGGTCCTACTTTAGATGAATCGAATAATCAATTTGTTTATAAAGGAGAATAAAAGAATGAAAATTTTAGTAACGGGTGGTGCTGGTTTCATTGGTGGAAACTTTGTACATTATATGGTAAATAAATATCCTGAGGATATGATTGTAAACTTGGATAAATTGACGTATGCAGGAAACTTAGAGACTTGTAAGCCTGTAGAAGATAAGCCTAACTATAAATTTATCAAGGGTGATATTGCAGATCGTGAATTTATCATGGATTTGTTTGAAAAAGAAAAGTTTGATGTCGTTGTCAATTTTGCGGCTGAAAGTCATGTGGATCGTAGTATTGAAGATCCTGAAATCTTTGTAAAGACGAATGTAATGGGTACAACAACATTATTAGATGCTTGTGTTAAGTATGGTATTCAAAGATATCACCAAGTATCAACTGACGAAGTATATGGTGATTTACCATTAGACCGTCCTGACTTGTTCTTTACTGAAAACACTCCACTTCACACTTCAAGTCCTTATTCAAGTGCGAAGGCAAGTGCTGACTTGTTTGTACTTGCATACCACAGAACGTATGGTTTGCCAGTAACAATTAGTCGTTGTTCAAATAACTATGGTCCTTATCATTTCCCAGAAAAATTAATTCCATTAATTATTTCTCGTGCATTAAATGATGAAACAATTCCAGTATATGGAACAGGTGAAAACGTACGTGACTGGTTACATGTATATGATCACTGTGTGGCTATTGATTTAATTGTTCGTAAGGGCCGTGTTGGTGAAGTTTATAATGTTGGTGGTCACAACGAAAGAACAAACTTAGAAGTTGTGAAGACTGTATTACATGCATTAAATAAGCCTGAAAGCTTAATTACGTATGTAACAGATAGAAAAGGTCATGACATGCGTTATGCGATTGATCCTACGAAGTTGGAAACAGAACTTGGATGGAAACCAAAATATACATTTGATACAGGTATTCCAATGACAATCCAATGGTATTTAGACAATAAAGAATGGTGGGAAAACATCATTAGTGGTGAATACCAAAACTATTTTGAAAAGATGTATGTAGAAAAAGGAAGAGCTAAGGAATAATCTTTAGCTTTTCTTCTTAAACGAAAGGAAGGTTTTCTTATGAAGATTTTTGTGACGGGTGTGGCTGGACAATTAGGTCATGATGTAATGAATGAATTGGCTTCTAGAGGATATGTTGGAGTAGGTACAGACTTAGCTAAAAGCTATAGTGGAATCCAAGATGGTTCTTATGTAACTACGGCTGAATATGTATCTTTGGATATCACTAATAAAGAGGCTGTAATGAATACAATTAAAGCAGTAAATCCAGATGTAGTAGTACACTGTGCAGCATGGACGGCTGTAGACTTAGCTGAAGATGAAGATAAACAGGCTAAGGTAAAAGCTATCAATGTGGATGGTACACAAAATATTGCGGATGCTTGTAAAGAAGTAGATGCGAAGATGGTCTATATTTCTACAGACTATGTATTTGATGGACAAGGAACTAAGCCTTGGCAACCGGATTGTAAGGATTATAAACCATTGAATGTATATGGACAGACTAAACTTGGTGGAGAACTAGCTGTTTCAAATACGTTATCTAAATATTTCATTGTTCGTATTGCGTGGGTATTTGGAAAGAATGGAAATAACTTCATTAAGACAATGTTAAATGTAGGAAAGAAATTTGATACATTACGAGTTGTAAATGATCAAATTGGAACTCCCACATATACATTTGATTTAGCACGATTATTAGTAGACATGATTGAAACCGATAAATATGGTTATTATCATGCAACAAATGAAGGTGGATATATTAGCTGGTATGATTTTGCGTGTGAAATATTTAAACAAGCTGGATATACTACAAAAGTAAATCCTGTATCAACTGAAGAGTATGGTTTATCAAAGGCAGCTCGTCCATTTAATTCCCGTTTAGATAAATCTAAACTTGTAGAAAATGGTTTTAAACCATTACCTACTTGGCAGGATGCATTGGCTAGATATTTAAAGGAAATTGAATTTTAAATAATAATCAATGAATACGTGATAAATTTATTGAATTATCATATAATTAACGAAGGGTCTTTGCCCTTCGTTTTATTTAGAAAGTATGAGGGTTAAATTTGGATACTATTAATTCTAAGAAAAACATAATTTGGAATATGATTGGGACTACGTTTAATGCTTTTAATTCATTATTTTTTATGATGATTGTGACAAGAGTGAATGGATTAAAAGATTCTGGTATATTTACATTAGCATTTTCATTAGCTTGTTTATTTTGTATTATCGGTGGCTATGAAGGTAGAGTATTTCAAGTTACGGATGTAAAAGGGGAATATTCGGATTTAGAATATATTATACATCGTATAATCACGAGTGCTATTATGATGTTACTTGTAATTTCTTATTGTATCTTTATGAAATACGATACATATAAAACTTGGATAACTATATTGTTATGTTTTATGAAATGTCTTGAATACGTATCAGATGTTTTTTATGGAATATTTCAAAAAAATGATTCTTTATATCTAGTGGGACAGTCTTATTTTTTTAAATCTTTGTTTTCATTGATTTTATTTATAAGTGTTGATTTAATTACACACAATTTATTATTATCTTGTATTTCATTGGATGTTGTATGGATTCTTTTTTTGATTTTGTTTGATCTTAAAAAGCTTAAATTACATATTAAAGAATCACATACGTTTGATATAAAGAATATAATTTTATTATTTAAGACGGGCTTTTTCTCATTTGCAATTCTTTTTTTATCTATTTATTTAGTAAATGCACAAAAATATGCACTAGATGGTCTTGTAAGTGAGGATTTACAAGCAATATTTGGAATAATATTAATGCCAGCAACGATTATTAGTTTAGCTGTTCAGTACTTATTACAGCCGATATTAAATAGTATGGCAAACTTTTATGCTCAAGGAATGAAAAAAGAGTTTAATGGTCTTGTACTTAAAGCAATCCTATTAATATTCGTGTTTGGTATAGTATGTTTAATAGGTGCATTTTTATTAGGTGTTCCAATATTAAGTCTTTTATATGGAATTGATATATCTTCTTATAAAACATTGTTGATGTTAATTATTGCAGGAGGAGTATTATATTCATTTAGTACATTATTATCTGCAGCCTTGACTACAATACGTTATACTTTTATTCAATTTATTGTGTTTTCTATAACTTCAATATTTACATTCTTTTTTTCAAGATTATTAATTCAATCTCTAAGCATTTATGGAGCATCATTGGCTTATCTTGTTACTATGATTTTCCAGTTTTCTTTGTATATTGGAATTTATTTGATTATATTAAAAAGGGTGCATTTTAAAGAAAGCTTGTAGTTTTACAAGAACTATGCTAGTGTTTTCTATAGACGAATTTAGAATGGAGTGTTAAAGTGAATAAAATATTATTAATAATTCCAGCTTATAATGAACAAGATTCAATATTGTCTACGACGCATACAATTGATGAATATAATAAAAATCATTTCCATCCTTTAGATTATATTGTGATTAATGATGGATCAAAGGATAATACAGAACAGATACTTGTTGAAAATGATATTCCTCATATTAAGCTCGTTCATAACTTAGGTATTGGTGGTGCCGTTCAAACAGGGTATAAATATGCATTTGAAAACGATTATGATATTGCAATTCAGTTTGATGGGGATGGTCAGCATGATGTGAATTATGTGAAAGACATTTGTAAACCTATTATTGAGGGTAAGGCTAATATGACAATTGGATCTCGTTTTGTAGAGGGTTCTACCAGTGAATTTAAATCTACAAAGGCTAGACAAATGGGAATCAAAATTATTTCTTCTTTTATTAAATGTGTTGCACATGAAAAATTATATGATGTGACATCTGGTTTTCGTGCTATTGATAAAGGGCTGATTAAACAGTTTGCCTTGGAGTATCCTTTGGAATATCCAGAACCGATTTCTACAACACAAATATTAAAAGAAGGTAAGAAAATCAGTGAAGTGCCTGTAGAGATGAATGAGCGTAATGGTGGAGTTTCTTCTATTCGCAGTTGGAAGAATGCTTATTATATGATTAATGTTCTTTTATCCATCATGATAATTGGTACAAGGAGGTCAAAATAATGCCATTTAATTTAAGATTATCGATTTTAATTATTGCACTTATTTTGGCTGCAGTTATTTTGAGAGTACTTCATAAAGATATGATCCCTGTTAAATATTCTTTATTATGGGGAATTGGTGTTATTTTATTAATTATCCTTTCTATTTGGCCAAATATTTTAGTTTCACTTGCAAACTTAATTGGATTTCAAACCATTTCTAATATGGTAACTGGGGTTTTATTTGTCATCTTGTTGTTTATTACCATTTCATTAACTGTGATTGTTTCAGGACAAAAGAAAAAAATCACTTTATTAGTACAAGAAGTTTCTATTTTAAAGAATAGAGTTAATGATTTAGAAGAAAAGAAGGGTGAGTAGAGTTATGATAACTCATACTTTTGTAGTATTAGCTTATAAAGAATCAAGATATTTAGAGACTTGTATTCAATCTGTATTGAATCAGGAATTTAAAAGTAATGTTGTGATTGCGACTTCTACAAGAAATGCATTTATTGAGCAATTGGCAAATAAATATCACTTAGAAATCATAGATAATCCTAATCCTGGAAAGGGTATTGGATATGATTTTGATTTTGCGAGAACTTGTGTAAATACTGATTTAGTAACAATTGCCCATCAGGATGATATTTATGATCCTACTTATTCAAAAGAAATTGTTAATAATTATTGGAAGTATAAAGATGCTACGATCTTATTTACAGACTATTTTGAATTACGAAATGGTAAAAGAGTATATGAGAATACAAATTTAAAAATAAAAAGGATTATGTTAAAGCCATTGCACAATAAAGAAAAGTCAAATAGACGATTTATTAAAAGACTGCCTTTAATGTTTGGGGATCCTATTTGCTGTCCTGCAGTTACTTTCTGTCAGAAGAATTTAAATGTTAAAACTTTATTTGCAAATGATATGAAATGTGATATTGACTGGAATGCTTGGGAAATTGCTTCAAAAATGGATGGACGATTTGTGTTTGTGAATAAACCGTTAATGGGACATCGTATTCATGAAGAATCAACAACAACAGAAATTATTGAAGATAATAATCGTTCTAAGGAAGATTATGAAATCTTTAAAAGATTTTGGATTGCTCCTATCGCAAGATTATTGACAAAATTGTATTCGAATTCAGAAAAAAGTAACAAAGTTTAAATTTTTTATGTTAGAATGTTAAAAGAGTTTTACAAAAGGAACTCTTTTTTTACGTTATAAGGTATATAAAAATAAAGGATATTAGCTATGAAAAGAAGAAGGTTGATTTCAGTATTAACAGTAGTTTTAGTTTTTATAGGTTTATTATTGGTTCAAGTCGCAAGATGGGTACCAAATACTTTTGGGAATATTCCGTTTGAACAAGTTGTATTTCATTTATTAGTGCCAATGGAAGGTACAGACATGTCTTTTGTAGAAAGCTTCATTCAAGATTGTTTACCAATACCTGCAATTGTGTCTGGTTTACTTTTACTATTTTGCATTTTAAAAGACTGGACAGTAAGTCAGGATATAAAAGAAGGTGAATTTAGACATGTTCAAAATAATGTTCTGATTATTATTACATCTTTATCATGTTTATTTGTATATGTATTTGGAATAGCAGATTGTGTACATGCGATTGGAATTGATCAATATTGGTATAATGTCTCACATCCATCTAAGTTATATGAGGAATACTATGTGAATCCATCAACAGTGAAATATTTATTTCCTGAACAAAAACGGAATTTAGTTTATATTTTTATGGAGTCTATGGAAACAACTTATGAAGATTTTGAGCATGGAGGAGCTTTTGAAGAATCAAGAATTCCAGAACTTACAGAACTTGCAGACAATAACCTAACATTCTCTTATGGAAATAATGACAATAACGGTTTTTTAGTGCCTTCGATGTCTGGATGGACAGCAGCCGCTATGGTTGGACAGACGAGTGGGATTCCTTTAAATATTCCGGTTGATGGGAATAGTTATGTCAGTAAAGACAGTTTTTTACCTGGGTGTTATTCAATTGGAGAAATATTAGAAAATAATGGATATCAAAATGAATTGCTGATTGGTTCAGATGGTAAATTCGGAGGACGTGAGTATTACTTCAAACAACATGGAAATTTTAATGTTGTTGACTATAATGAGGCAATAGAAAAGGGCTGGATTGATAAGGATTATCGCGTTTGGTGGGGCTATGAAGATCTTAAATTATTTGAATATGCCAAAAATGAATTAACAAGACTTTCTGAAACAGGGCAACCATTTAATTTTAATATGTTGACTGCTGATACACATCATATTGGCGGATATCCTTGTATAGAATGTGAAGATTTATATGGAGATCAATATTCAAATGTCATTCGTTGTTCAAGTAAACATGTTACCGAATTAGTACAATGGATACAAGAACAGCCTTGGTATGAAAATACGACAATTGTATTGGCTGGTGATCATAAGAGTATGGATCCAGATTGGTTTAAGGATATTGAAGAGTCTGGATATAATCGTAAGTGTTATTATGCAATTATTAATTCAGCTGCTATACCAACAGCACAAAATTCACGTAAGATTACGACATATGATTTATTCCCTACTACATTGGCTAGTTTAGGAGTTACATTTAATTCAGAAAGACTTGGATTAGGTACAAATCTATATACTAAAACTCCGACATTAGTTGAAAAGCTTGGTTTCAAAAATTTTGATAAGGAATTGACTCGTCATTCCAATTATTACGATAAATATATTTTGTATGGAAGGGGAAGGATTAAAGGTGAGTAAGAAAGTATTACTGTTAATCAATCCGAATTCTGGTAAGAAAAACTCGAAGGGTCAATTGTTAGATGTGTTAAATGAATTCTCATCTCATAATTATCAAATGGAAGTATATGTATCTCAAAAACAGATGGATATATGTCACCATATTGAAGAGAATGGTGAAAATTTTGATATAGTAGCTGTATTTGGTGGGGATGGTACATTGAATGAGGCTACAAATGGATTGATGAGGTTAGAACATAAGCCAATCATTTCTTATTTTCCTACGGGTACAATGAATGATTTTGGTACAAACTTTGGCCTTACTAATGATATGTTGCAATGCGCAAAGATTGCTTGTAAACAAAATGTAGAGTCTTTTGATGTGGGTAAGATGAATTCTCGTTATTTTAATTATGTAGCTGGTTTTGGAGCGTTTTGTAATGTGAGTTATGAAACAAAGCAGGAATTAAAGAAGCAATTAGGGAATATGGCTTATATTATTAAGGCTTTACATGAAATACCGAACTTACATCCGTATCATGTAAAGATGAATATGGATGGAAAGGTATTTGAAAAGGATTTAATGTTTGGATTGATCATTAATGGGAATCGTGTTGCTGGTTTTGAAATGGTTGAGCAAGATGATAATACATTTAAGGATGGTGTATTTGATATTATATTGGTAGAACATACGCCTAATTTATTAGAGTTATATAATTATCCTTTAGGAGTTTTACATCCAGAATTAAATATGAAGTATGTGGAAAGATATAGAGCTAAATCTATTACGATTGAATCCACTGAAAGATTAGCTTGGACATTAGATGGTGAAGAAGGAGAGTCAACATTAGTTGCTCATATAGAAAATCATCCAAGAGCTTTACAGATATATGCAGATAAAGGAATCCGATAAAATGGATTCTTTTCTTCTTTTTTGTAACAAAAGATAATTGTAACGCTTCCAATATCGTTATAAAATATAACCCATGAAGGGAGGGATAGATAATGAGTAAAAGATTTAAACCAGTATTGGCTCTAATTTTAAGCGTGTTTATGTCTGTTTCTACATTATCAAATACATATACTGTTTTCGCAGAAGAAGAGACAACTGTTCAAACAGATGAACAAACAAATGAAGAAAATTCGATTGAAACGAGTGATTCTAGTAATGAAGATAATTCTCAGAACTTAGCTGAAGATGTTAATGAATCTGATGATCAGTTAGATAAGAATACTGATGAAATAAATAAAGAAGAAAATAACGTTGTGCAGAATGGGGAAAGTAATGATGAAATTCAGGAGGATTCTGAGAAAGAAGGAGATTCAAATATGATGGATTATTTTTTGGTTGATAATCCAGTTTTGAGTTCTAATTCTACTGAAAACTTTGTTTTATCACTTAAAGATACAAATGGATATTCAGATTTCACTATTACTGTTCAAAAAAAGGATGGAACTACGTTTGATTTGGAGGCTAGTGAACAAGTTGATAAATTAGTTAAGTTTACAAAAGAATTTAGTTCTGTAGATAAAGGTGAATATAGTGTTACAACACTTCATTATACTTATAATGGAGATAAATATTATTTAAACTTTAGTGATTTGGGTATGGATGTTAGATTTGGTGTGGATCAAGAGTATTCTGGATATGATGAGACGTTACCAGATATGACAAAGGATGTAGTTGAAGATGATGAGTTGAATAATGCAGTTATTCAAGTTACAAATCTTGATGATGCTTCTGAAGAGGTAGCAGAAGGTATTGTGGCTTCTGATCCAGATGCGGCTATTGGACTAATAAGTGAGGATGAGAGTGCTACCCAACGCTCTAATGAAGGCGTTACAATTTGTTTAGATCCAGGACATGGTGGAAATGATAGTGGTGCAATTGGAATTAATAATGTGTATGAAAAGAATTTAACATTGAAAATTGCTCAATATTGTAAACAAGAATTGGAAAAGTACAATTGTAAAGTGGTAATGACTCGAACTGGGGATACAAATCCGAGTCTTGAAGAACGTGCAGATTATGCGAAAGCCCAAGGTGCTAAATATTTAATTAGTATACATTTAAACTCTGCTGCAGGTGGTGGAGCAGTTGGTGCTGAAGTGTATTATCCAAATACACATTGGCGTCCAGATATTTCTGCAGATGGCAAAAATGTAGCGCAAGCTATTCAAAGCCAATTGGTATCTTTGGGACTTTATGATCGTGGTATTAAATTTAGAACAATTGATACAAATATATATCCAGATCCATTCAGATACAATGATGGTTCTGTTGCCGATTATTATGGTATTATTCGTAATGCAAAATATAATGGATTAACTGGATTGATTATTGAACATTGCTTTATTAACAATGTGTCGGATTATAATAATTACTTGAGTACAGATACAAAACTACAACAATTAGGTGTAGCTGATGCAAATGGTATTGTAAGTGCATTAGGGTTGTCTAAAGGAGCATATGATAGTACAGCAGGTACAAAAAACTCGATTTTATATCAAACGCATGTACAAGATTATGGATGGCAAACTTGGAAGAAAAATGGTGAAATGGCAGGTACACAAGGTGAAGCTAAAAAAATGGAAGCCATTAACATTAAACTTTCTTCGGATTTATCAGGTAATGTTGAATATATGACACATGTACAAAATGTTGGTTGGCAAGGTTGGAAATCCAACGGGGGCACAGCAGGTACTACAGGTCAAAATAAAAGATTAGAAGCCATTAAGATGAGGTTGACAGGAAATGTCGCTAAACAATACGATATTTTTTATCGAGTACATGCGCAAGACTACGGCTGGCTTGGCTGGGCGAAAAATGGCGAAAGTGCTGGTACAGAGGGATGTTCGAAACGTTTAGAAGGTATTGAAATTCGTTTGGTTAAGAAAGGCGGATCGGCACCTGGTTCGACAAATCGTCCATTTGTATGTAAGTTAGTAACATATAGAACACATATACAAGATATCGGATGGCAAGAATGGAAACAAGATGGAGAGATGTCTGGTACATCAGGACAGTCAAAACGTTTAGAAGGTATAAATATTCAACTATCAACAAATTTATCAGGTAATATTTTATATCAAACTCATGTGCAAGACATTGGATGGCAAGGATGGAAATCAAACGGTTCTTTAGCCGGAACATCGGGTCAATCTAAAAGATTAGAAGCTATTCGAATAAAATTATCTGGATCTGTAGCAAACCAGTATGATGTTTATTATCGCGTTCATGTACAAGATTATGGCTGGTTAGGATGGGCTAAAAATGGGCAATCAGCAGGTAGTGAGGGTTACGCAAAACGATTAGAAGGAATTCAAATTAAATTAGTAAAAAAAGGTGAATCGGCGCCTGGAACCACTAGTCGCCCATTTGTATGTTCAAAAATCAAATATAAAACGCATATCCAAAATATTGGCTGGCAATCGGAAAAATTCGATGGTGAAATGAGTGGAACAACGGGCCAATCATTAGCTTTAGAGGCAATTCAAATTAAATTATCAGACTATATAGATGGTGGTGTTGTATATAAATCGCATGTTCAAAATGATGGTTGGCAATTATTTGTTGGTGATGGATTAACAAGTGGGACAAGTGGTCAATCAAAGCATTTAGAAGCTATTCAAATCCAATTAACTGGAAATGCGATGAATCAATATGATATTTATTATCAAGTGCATGTACAAAATTTTGGCTGGCTAGGCTGGGCTAAAAATGGAGAACGAGCTGGCACAGAAGGATATAGCTATCGAATTGAAGGTGTAAAAATAGTTTTAGTTTCTAAAGGCTCTAAAGCTCCTGGAAATACCAGTAAGCATTATTATCATAAGGGTCATGTACCAGATGATGAAAATGAATATATGTCTATAATGGGAACATCGCAAACATCGGTACAGCAAATGGTGCGTTATTATAATACGAATGCTAAAGGGTATGATACATTTGAATCTAAATACAATGGAAAATATGATGGGTGTTTAAAAAAAGGTGGAGCTAGTAGCATCACGCAATTTGCTCAGATTGTATATGAGGAAGCAAAAGCAGAAGGTGTTCGAGCCGAAGTTGTATTTGCACAATGTATGAAGGAAACAGCATTTTTGAAATATGGAGGAGATGTTCATCCAAACCAATATAATTTTGCGGGTATTGGAGCAACAGGCAAAGTGAATGGTGCATCATTTACAAATGTGCGATTAGGTGTTCGAGCCCAAGTACAGCATTTAAAAGCCTATGCATCCTTAAATAATTTAACTAAACCATGTGTGGATCCTCGTTTTAATTTGGTGAAACGTGGAAGTGCTAAATATGTTGAATGGTTAGGAAAAAAAGAAAATCCTACAGGTGAAGGTTGGGCAACTGCAAAAAACTATGGTTATGATATTGCAAACAAAGTAAATGTTTTATTAAGAAAATAGCAAATGTTAAAGTTGGACGATGTTGAATTGTTCAACTTTTTTTACTCTACTATTAACATTGGGCACTGTTTTGCTATAAAAGTGAATGTATGGTAAAATACTAGGCGTAAAACTTAAGTGTTTTAATAATTTGAGACAAAAATTTATATTATATCTAAAATTTTAATATTTATAAGAATAAAAAAGAAAGGGTTATTATGGATAAAAGTGTAAAAATTATTATCGCAACTCATAAGAAATATCGAATGCCTGAAGATAAAATGTATGTACCCGTACATGTTGGAGCTGAAGGAAAAAACGATTTAGGATATACAAAAGACAATAGCGGTGAAAATATATCATTATTAAATCCAAGTTTTTGTGAATTAACTGGGTTATATTGGGCTTGGAAAAATTTAGATTATGATTATCTAGGATTGGCACATTATAGAAGACATTTTTCATTGAAAAAAAGGAATGATAAATGGAGGAGTGTTCTGACATATAATGAATTGAAACCATATTTAGATAAGGTGCGAGTTTTTGTACCTAAAAAAAGAAAATATTATATTGAAACTTTATATTCTCATTATGATCATACACATTATAGTGAACAACTTGATACAACTCGAGAGATTATTGAAAGAATGTATCCAGAATATATTAAGAGTTATGATAAAATCATGAAACAAAGATATGGTTACATGTTTAATATGATGATTATGTCTAAAGATTTAATGGATGATTATTGTACGTGGTTATTTAATATTTTGTTTGAATTGAAAAAGCAATTAAATATGCCAGAACTTTCAAATTTTCAAGGAAGATTTTATGGTCGTGTGAGTGAAATTATCTTCAATGTATGGTTGGATTATCAATTACAAGGTGGAAAGATCAAACAATCTGAGATAATGGAATTGTCCTGTATTCATATGGAAGACATTAATTGGTTAAAAAAGGGTACTGCATTTTTAAAGGCTAAATTTTTTGGAAAAAGATATGAAGGGAGCTTTTAATGAATCCAAAGTATTCAATTATAATTCCAGCATATAACGCTGAAAAAACAATAGAAAATACAATAAATAGTGTAAAAAATCAGAGCTATTACAATTGGCAAATTATTGTAGTTGAAAATGGGTCAACAGATTCTACTAATTCGGTTGTTGACAAGTTTTTAAACGATAAACGTATAAGTTTAATTCACAGTGAAAAGGGTGTTTCATTCGCAAGAAATAAGGGAATAGAATATTCAACAGGTGAATGGATATTATTCTTAGACGCGGATGATGAACTACCTTTGAATACATTGGATATTTATAATAATGTTATTGATCATTATAATGTGGATATAATCGTAGGACAATATGAAAGTAGTGATGGGACTCTTGAAATTATTGAAAACAAAGATGAATATATTTGTCGTTGTCTAAATAATCCTACTAAAGAATGCAATGTGACAGGACTAATTTTCAAATCGAATATTATCAAGAAAACAAACATAGAATTCGATGTAAATTTAACGCATGCAGAAGATAGTTTGTTTTTTTTGCAAGCCTTGTTGAATGCAAAAGATATAATTGTAATCCATGATATGGTTTACAAAGTAAATTATGTAAGTAATTCTTCGGTTAGAAGTGTTAATGTGAATCAATTTGGCAGTTATCTTTCAACGATTTATGAAATTTACAAAATTGATGGTTTTAGTAAAAATGTATATGATGAATTATCTGCATTTGTTTTAAATCAAGTATTGATCGTTTTAGTTAATAATATTTATTCTGTCGATAATGATAAATCTATATTTTCATTGTTAAAATATGAAAAAAAGATTTTGAATGAACAAATTGTGCAAGAATCATTAAATAATATTTCATTTAAGTATTGTGATAAAAAGCGAAAACTGTTGTTTCATTTAATGCAAAAGAATAGATATTATTTATTAGGTCTCATTTGTAGACAAAAGAGCAGAATGAATAAAAGAAAGGGATAGGTCTATGAAAAAAATATTAGTATTTGGTATAACCGATAATCCTGGTGGTGTCGAAAGTGTAATAATGGCGTATTACAGACATATTGATCGAAATAAATATCAATTTGATTTTTTATGTAATACTCAAAAAGTTGCTCATGAAGAAGAGATAACTAAATTAGGTGGCACAATTTATCGTGTATGCGCTAGATCAAAGAACAGAATCCAATATAAAAAGGATATGAAAGAGTTTTTTGAAAATCATTCTAATGAATATATAGCTATTTGGGTTAATGTATGTAGTTTAGCAAATATTGATTATTTAAAATATGCTAAAAAATATGGAATAAAACATAGAATTATCCATAGTCATAATTCTCAGAATATGGATACAACTCTGAGAGGTATTTTGCATAAAATGAATAAAAGTAGAATTGAAAATTATGCGACTGATTTCTGGGCTTGCTCAAGAGATGCAGCAAAATGGTTTTATAATAATGATTTGTCGAATAAGGCTATAATTATACATAATGCAATTGACGTATCAAAGATGCAGTTTAATCTAACAAAACGTAATGAAATACGAAATGATTATTCTTTAGATACTTTTGAAGTAATTGGCAATGTAGGAAGACTTCATTTTCAAAAGAATCAAGACTTTATTATTGATATTTTTAATGAATTACAAAAAGAAAATAAGAATTATAAATTAGTGCTAGTTGGTCAAGGGGAAGATGAAATGAGATTAAAACAAAAAGTTTCAGAATTAAAACTTGAAGAAAGTGTCATATTTACTGGTGTGCAGAGTGATATTCAGGCATGGCTGAGTGCTTTTGATTTCTTTTTGTTTCCATCTCGATTTGAAGGACTTAGTATCGCTGGTTTAGAGGCACAAGCTAACGGATTGCCTGTATTATGTTCTTCTAAAGTAAATCCAATTGAATTAAAAGTGAATGATAACTTTCATTTCTGTTCTTTAGAAAATCCAATTGATGATTGGAAAAAGGGAATTGTAGAGGGATTAAAAGTAGGAAGAATGTCACAGGAAGATATAATGAAAAATTTTATATCTTGTGGATATGATATACATGAAGAATCAAAACGATTTGAAAGGATTATGGAGAGTTTATGAATAAATATCAAATAGTTGAAATAGAAGGATCATATCAACATGCTGGTACAAAAGCAACATCTGATATACATGATATTGCTGAAGAGTTAGGGTATAAAAGTGTTTATATCAAAATGAATACTACTGTTGATTCTAAATTTGCAAAAATAAAACGACAATTTGGGTATTACAATGATTTTAATGCGGCATATAAAACAATTGAAAAAGATTCAATTGTTTTATTGCAACATCCATTTCATAATAAACAATTAACTAGAGAAAAGACATTAATGAAACTAAAAAAGGAAAAAGGTGTTAAATATCTATCTTTTATTCATGACATTGAGAAGCTAAGAAAATTTAGATATAACGATTATTATGAACACGAGTTTGTATTTATGAAAAATATTGCGGATGTAATTGTTTGTCATAATAAAGTTATGAAGGAATTCTTAATAAATGAAGGAATTGATGAGAAAAAAATTATTGTATTAGAAATCTTTGATTATTTACAAGATAAACAGTTAGTATCACCTAAATTTGAAAAATCCATTACTGTTGCAGGAAATTTAGATGTTGAAAAATGTGCATATATTAAAGATTTATCTAAATTAAATGGGATTGATATTCATTTGTATGGTCCTAATTATGATGAGCAATTAAATGATTTTTCAAATGTTCATTATCACGGATCTTTTCCACCAAATGAAATACCTAATCATTTAAATGCAGGCTTTGGATTAGTTTGGGACGGTAATAGTATTGATGGTTGTAAGGGTGATAGTGGTCAATATTTAAGATTCAATAATCCGCATAAACTATCATTGTATTTATCAAGCGGCTTGCCTGTAGTTCTTTGGAATGGAGCTGCAGAAGCAGGCTTTATAAAAAAACATTATGCAGGTATTTGTGTAGATTCGCTTTATGATTTATCAAAAGGGTTCGAATTATTGTCAGAAGAAGAATATTTAAAAATTGCTGAAAATGTTAAGCAATTAGGAAAGAAACTACAAAATGGTGAATATGGAAAAAAGGCAATAGCTCAAGCAGAAAAAGTATTAATAGATGAGATTTAATGGATGATCTTATATAGGGAGGTGATTAATTATGGTTATATTTAGTATTGTTTTGATGACAACTATGTTTACTTGTTTTAATTTAAAAAAATATGATTTTGATTATATGAGCCCAGTAAATATCTTTTGTATCGTATTTTTATTATCCGAATTGATTTGTTTGTCAAATGTTACAAATTTCGCAATCAAATTTCATTGGACTACGTTTTTTGTGCTGTTGTTTTCAATGGCTTTATTTACTTTACTTTCATGTTATATTTATAAAAATAAAAAAAAGGGTTTAAAAAAAAATAAAGTTAAATTAAAAAAGATTGTTATTGACAAAAAAATTTTAATTGCTTTAATTATTTTACAAGTGCTAACAATTATTGCTTTTATAGTATATTTATATAATATTACGGATTACTATAACACTCATTTTGCATACGATGGGAAAATATATGGATTTTCAAATATGATTAAATTATATGATACGTTAACTAAATTTTGGGTTGATACATTTTTGAAAATAAAAGTGAGTATTCCTTTGGTTTATCGTATAGGAAATCCAATTACTTATGGATGTGCATTAACAATGATTTATATTGTTGTGAATAATTATGTTGTCGAAAAGAAGGTTCGTTTGTTAGAAGTACTTCCAATCATTCTTCTTTGTATAAATATATATATAAATGGCAGCCGAAGCCCAATTTTTAGACTCTTAACAATGGCTATAATCTTATATTATATTTTAAGTCGATTTAATAGTGAAAAGAAAATTTCACGTAAGCAAAATATTAAGTTCGTGATTATGGTTGGTTTAATACTGATCATTTTTGGAATTCTAATGGTTTGCGTTATGAGTTTAATAGGACGAAAATTTACAGTAAATAGTTTAAATGAATATGTATTTACGTATATAGGAGCTCCGTTGGTAAATTTTGATAATTATATTGCGAAAAATGGATTTAAACCACATACTTGGTTACTTGGAGCTCAATCATTAAAGTCTATGTACAACTATATTGGAAAATGGACCCACAATAATACTTTATTGACATATCCTACAATCAATGTGTTTACATATAGTAATAATGGAATAGAAATTGGTAATGTGTATACTACTTTTTATCCATGGGTATATGATTTAGGGGTTTTTGGTCTTTTATTTATGATTCCACTTATATTATATTATGTCTATACATATAGAGATGTTTCTACAAAAAAAGTGTTTGATGGAATGAGTTTTAAACTTTTCCTATATTCATATTTATTTAATGATTTAATTATGTTAGTTTTTTCAAATCGTTTTTACGAAACAGTATTTGATCCGGGTGCTATTAAACTTATGATTTTTGCATTCTTATTTATTCAATTATGTATAAATAAGAATTATGGAATTATGAATTGGTTTAAAGCTAAATTTTTAGAAATAAGGAAGATATATGAGAAAAAAATCAATTAAGATGAATTTTATAATGAATTCAATATTAACTATATCCTCAATGATTTTTCCATTAATTACTTTTCCATACATTTCAAGGGCATTACAACCGGCGGGTATTGGAAAAGTAAATTTTGCAATTTCTGTAATTAGCTATTTTACTATGTTTGCGCAATTGGGGATTCCAACATATGGAATACGTGCGTGTGCACAAGTGAGAGATGATAAAAAAGAGTTGTCTAAAGTCGTTCAAGAATTATTAATAATCAGTGTTATTATGTGTACGCTATCTTATATTGCTTTATTTATGAGTATTCTTATTATTCCAAGATTTAGACAAGATGCTTTGCTGTTTGTAATCACAGGTACAGCTGTATTATTAAATACAATAGGCGTAGAATGGTTGTATAAAGGACTAGAACAATATTCTTATATCACTATTCGTTCTTTAATATTTAAAGTCATAGGGATTATTGCGATGATTGTATTAGTTCATAAGCCTTCTGATTATATTATCTATGGTGGTATTACAGTTATTGCTTCCTATGCTTCTTTTATTTTAAATTTTTTATATTTAAAAAGATATATTTCACTCCGCCCTATTCGTAATTTGAATTTTAAAAGACATATGAAACCTATTCTTGAATTCTTTGCAATGTCTTGTGCAACAACAATATATACAAATCTTGATACAATTATGCTAGCTTTTATGGTTAACGATGATGCGGTTGGTTATTATAGTGCAGCCGTAAAAATTAAAGGAATTCTAGTGGGTGTGGTTACTTCATTAGGTACTGTATTATTACCTCGCGCGAGTTATTATGTAGAAAATCATTTAAAAAATGAATTTCTAGGCATTGCTAAAAAAGCATTAAGTTTTGTCATTATTATTGCAGTTCCTTTAATGATATATTTTATAATCTTTGCTAAAGAAGGTATTTTCTTTTTATCTGGAGAATCCTTTAAGAATTCGATTTTACCAATGCAAATTATCATGCCAACTATAGTATTGATTGGCTTATCTAATGTTATGGGAATACAAATGTTGATCCCTTTAGGAAATGAAAGAGTAGTGCTTATTTCGGTTGTTTGTGGTGCTATCGTAGACTTACTTGTTAATATTGCTTTAATTCCAGTATTAGGAGCAGCAGGGGCTTCAGTAGGCACATTGATTGCTGAATTAATTGTTTGTATTGTACAACATTATGCTTTGAGTAGTATAGATTTTCAAGTTTATAAGTATTTGCCATTAAAGCAAGTTTTTATAGGATGTTTGATTTCTAGCGCTTGTTGTATTTGGGTCAAATTCTTAAATTTTGGATCATTTTTCACGTTAATGATTAGTGCAATTATTTTCTTTGGTACTTACTTGATCATATTAACAATCAAAAAAGAACCATTAATTTTAGATATTGATCGTCAAATTTTAAAAAAATTGAAATTAATTTAAAGGATGAAGGGTTTATAAAATATGAAAATTTCTATAGTGGTATGTACATACAATGGAATGAGTTATCTTGAAGAGCAATTGGATTCTTTACGTCTACAAATAAGAAAGCCAGATGAAGTTTTAATATCAGATGATAACTCAAATGATGGTACAGTAGAATATGTTAAATCGTACATTAATAAATATAATTTAGATAATTGGTTGATTCGTGTAAACAAACCTAATTTAGGTTGGCGAAAAAATTTTATGAAAGCTATCCATGATTCAATTGGTGATATTGTATTCACTTGTGATCAGGATGATATTTGGGATGAGAATAAAATCAAATATATGTCTGAAATTATGGAGAATCATAGTGAAATTAATTTGTTAGCATCAAATTTTTATGAATGGTATTCTGATAATTCCTTAAAGGAAATTAAATATTCTGAATCTGAAGAAATGCTTATTCAGGTTTCTTTACCAATAAATCTTTTGAATTGTCCTTTTCCAGGCTGTGTTCAATGTATAAGAAAATCATTTTATAACAAATATATTCAATATTGGTTGGATACATGTCCGCATGATGCTTTTTTTTGGAGAACTGCTATATTAGATGAAAGTGCATACATTTGTAATCAATCTCTAATTAAATGGAGAAAACATGAGAATAGTGCTTTTCAAACTGAATTGTCTAGTTTAACAAAAAAGAGTGAATTATTTTGGAGAGAGCAGGAGAGAAAAGAGTTAGTTCAATTGATTGAATTTGTTGATAAAGAAAATTTACAAAACAAAAAGTTCAAAATTGACTCATTACAATACAATTTAAATTGGGTGAATGATCGTGAAACGGCTTGCAAAAAGCCAAATGTAGCTAATCTTGGAAAGTTGATATTTAAATATAGGAATTTGTATCCAAAAACAAAGTCAGTTATAAAAGATTGGTATATTTTTTTATTTAAACAATAAAATTCTCAAATAATCTTTTATTTAACGGATAAATTAGGCGTTGTTAAATTATTTGTTACTGAAAAGTTAACGCGATTAGTGTATAATATTCGTGTTATTTGTGATTAATTAACAAATTTTTATTAAAGGAGTAGGAATATGTACGATTATTTAGTAGTAGGATCCGGTTTATATGGAGCCATTTTTGCGTGTGAAGCAAAAAAGAATGGTAAAAATGTACTGGTAATAGATAAGCGTCCAAATATTGGAGGGAATATCTATACTGAAAAAATTGAAGGTATTAATGTTCATAAATATGGTGCTCATATTTTCCATACGAACAATAAAAAGGTGTGGCAATATGTTAATAAATATGCAACATTCAATCGTTTTACAAATAGTCCAGTAGCTAATTATAAGGGCGAACTATTCAGTTTACCATTTAATATGTATACATTTAATAAAATGTGGGGTGTTGTAACACCAGAAGAAGCTATGGCTAAGATTGAAGAACAACGTAAAGAGATTAAGGGGGAGCCTACTAACTTAGAAGAACAGGCAATTTCTTTAGTTGGTCGAGACATTTATGAAAAATTAATCAAGGGCTACACGGAAAAACAGTGGGGTAGAGATTGCAAGGATCTTCCATCATTCATCATTAAAAGGTTACCAGTAAGATTGACATTTGATAACAATTATTTCAATGCATTATATCAAGGTATTCCAGTTGGTGGATATACTAAAATGATTGAAAATATGTTAGATGGTATTGAAGTTAGATTGAATATTGATTATTTAGAAAATAAAGAAGAATTAGATAAATTGGCAGAAAAAGTTGTTTATACTGGTCCAATTGATGCATACTTCGATTACAAATTAGGATATTTGGAATACCGATCAGTTCGTTTTGAAAATGAATTGTTAGATAAGCCAAATTTCCAAGGGAATGCTGCAGTAAACTATACAGATAGAGAGACTCCATGGACTCGTATCATTGAACACAAATGGTTTGAATTTGGAAAAGATGAAGACGGTAATGATTTACCTAAGACATATATTAGTCGTGAATATAGTTCTGAATGGAAACCGGGTGATGAACCATATTATCCGGTAAATGATGAAAAGAATTCAAATTTGTATGCTGAATATAAAGTATTAGCTGAAAAAGAAGAAAATGTTATTTTCGGTGGTCGTTTAGGTGAATATAAATATTATGATATGGATGCCACTGTAGCTAGTGTATTGGATATATGTGAAAAAGAACTAAAATGATTATAAAGTGAGTTATGAATATGGAATTTTATGGACTTGATAAAAATAGAAATCCATTGAAATTATTTACATTATCATTATTATTCAACGTTTTTATATTAAGTTTAACAATTATTAGCGGAACAATAAAATTTGAAGTTTCTGATGATTTTATTATGATGGCAACTGTATCTGGAGCATATAATGGTATACCTAGTAAATATATTATGTTTATGAATCCGCTGATTGGAATTCTTATTAGTGGATTGTACAATTGTATTCCATCTATAAATTGGTATGTATGGCTTCAATTAATAATGATATGCATTAGTTTTAGTATAATTTTGTATATTGGATTAAAAATGAATAATAAATTTATTATATTCTGCATGTTAATATTCAATTTAATTGCATCGATTGATATGTATCAATTGATGCAATTTACTAAAACTGCAACTTTAATAATATCTACTGGTTTTTTGGTTTTTTTATATGATATAAACATACAAGAATCTTCAATAAATGTTTGGACTACAGTATTATTTGTGATATGTGGTTTTCTTATACGAAGTCAATGCTTTTATTTAACAGCTTTTATTTTCTTTATTGTATTTTTAATAAATTTGATGTTAAAACAAAGTTTTATCTTTAGTAAAAAAAATAGAATTATTAAGTATGTATTAGTAATTTTTTCAATTTTATGTTGTGTACTGGTATTCAAAAATTTTTTTATTAGTCATAATCCTGAGTACAAGCAGTATGTACAGTATGGAAAAATTAGGTCTCAATTAATTGATTATCCTCTTCCGGAGTATGAATTTATTAAGGATGAGTTAACTGATATTAATATTAGTGAAAATGATTATAAATGCATAAGTACTTGGAATTTATGTGACTCGGAATACTTCACAAAAAATAAATTGAATAGTATTTTACAGATTGTTCAAAAATATAGAAGCAATGAATTTAATATAAAAAGTATGTTGAAAAATATGTATCATAGAAAATATTGGGAGTATCTCATTGTATGGTCGTGTATCGTAATTTCGATTTCCATATTTATAATTGATTATAGAAGAATTTGGCAAGTCATGATCATTGGTTTTACATGTTTAGCTTTGTTGATGTATTTTGAATATCTTCAAAGAGTCGTTTATCGTGTTGAGTTTTCAATTATTATGACATGTGCATTGGCATTGATTTCTTTATTGATTATTAAACCACCTCAAAATACTATTCCATGTAATAGAATAGGTATTGTTTTGATTGTAATCTTGATAGCGCTTAGAACACTGCTTTTGTTGCCAATGAGTTGCGATAACGTATGGAATTCAATGTTTTATTCTTGGGTTTATGATATACACAAATATAGGTTAAAGATAGAATCAAAATCTATTAAAGATTTGAATGAGTATATGAATACAAATAGTCATTATTATTTAATGGATTTTAACACGACGATTCAGTCGTATTATTTGGCTTATGATCCATTAAACAGTTTAGATAGAGATTATTTTAAAAATAAAATGTATATATATGGTGTGGATTTTTTGAGTCCAGAACAAGTTATTTATTATAGGCATAAGTCAATAATAAATCCTATTAAATCATTAATGGATCCTAATACGTATTATATTTGTAATGATACATCTGTTCTAGAAACATTTATAAAAGAACACTATGATAAAAATTTTTATTTCAAAAAGGTAAAAACCCTAAATGGGTTTGATATATATAAAAGTGAATTAAGAGGAGAGTAATATGATTAAATTTAATGTACCACCATTTATTGGAGATGAAATAACAAATATTCAAAAGGCTATTGATAGTCAAAAGATTTGTGGAGATGGTCGTTTTACAAAAAGTTGTAATATTTGGATGGAAGAGAGGTTTAATGCTAACAAAGTTTTATTAACAACTTCTTGTACGCACGCATTAGAAATGGCTGCTATATTAGCAGATATTAAACCTGGAGATGAAGTTATTATGCCTTCATATACATTTGTCTCAACTGCAGATGCATTTGTACAAAGAGGTGCCACTATTGTTTTTGTTGACATTCGTCCGGATACAATGAATATTGATGAAAATCTTATTGAAGATGCAATTACAGATAAAACAAAAGCAATTGTTGTTGTTCATTACGCTGGTGTGTCATGTGAAATGGATACAATCACAGATATTGCGAAAAGACACAATTTATTTGTAGTTGAAGACGCTGCACAAGGTGTTATGTCTACATATAAAGGTAAAGCATTAGGTACAATTGGTGATTTTGGTTGTTATTCATTCCATGAAACAAAGAATTATAGTATGGGTGAAGGTGGAGCCATTTTAATTAAAGATGATAAGTATATTGAAAAAGCAGAAATTACACGTGAAAAAGGTACAAACAGAAGTCAATTCTTTAGAGGGCAAATTGATAAATATACATGGGTAGATTATGGATCTAGTTATTTACCAAGTGAATTGAATGCTGCCTATTTGTATGCTCAATTAAAAAATGCGGATAAGATTAATGAAAATCGTCTTAATAGTTGGAATTTATATTATGATTTATTAAAACCATTAGCGGATGAAGGATTTATTGAATTGCCTCATATTCCTGAAGGATGTGAACACAATGCGCATATGTTTTATATTAAAGCTAAGGATTTAGAAGAAAGAACAAAACTTATCAAATTTATGAAAGATAATGAGATTTCATTAGCATTCCATTATATTCCATTACACAGTGCGCCTGCAGGATTAAAATTTGGCCGTTTCCACGGAGAAGATGTATATACAACAAAAGAAAGTGATAGATTGGTAAGACTACCAATGTATTATGGTTTATCTACTGAAGAAATTCAGTATGTAGTAAAATATATTAAGAAATTTTATATGTAGAGAGATAGTATGAATAGTAGTAAAAATACTTTATATAATACATATGGAACATTTTTTTACTTCCTTTGCCAATGGTTGATTACAGTATTTGTGGTTAGAATTGGAAATTATCACTTGGCAGGTGTATTTTCACTAGTTGTTTCTATAACGAATGTATTCTATTGTATTAGTTTGTATGGTGTAAGAAATTACCAGGTAAGTGATATAAAATGTGAGTATTCGGATGCAGACTATTTTACATTAAGAACGATAACTTCAATTATAGGTTTTGTATTATTTTTTATAACAATCAAAACATTGCACTATGATTTTGAAATCAATTCATGTTGTATTATATATATGCTTTATAAAATTGAAGAGGCATTTTCAGACCTTTTATTTGGATTTAATCAAAAATATGATAAGTATAAAAACATTGCGATTTCTTATACATTAAAAGGTGTTGCTACATTAGTTTTATTTATTGTTACACTATACTGCACAAAAGATCTATTTAAAACAATTATAAGTAATGTAGTTGTTTACTTTACAATTATGTTTTTATTTGATTGGAAGAATTTAAGGAAGAATGTCTCAATTCAATTTAAAACAGATAAGATTATTACATTATTGAAAATATGTTTTCCATTAATGCTATACATTTGTTTAGTACCATATTTAAACTTTATTACTAGATACTTTGTAGAATTAAATTATGGTACAAACAATCTAGGGTATTACTCATCTGTAACTATGATTGTTTCTGTCTTAAGTACTTTAACTAATTCTGTATTTGTTACAGTTATTCCTAAAATATCAAATTTGTATTATCATAAATGCTACAATGAAATAAGAAAACTAAATTTAAAAACATTAGTTGTTTTTATGCTTTTACTTGTTTTTGTGATGGTTGTAGCTATATACATAGGACCATTCATGTTTAAAATTGTTTTTGGTAAAGAAATATTAAATTATATGTATCTACTACCGTTAACTGTTTTAACATCGTTTATCTTATCGCTTGTATCTTTTTCAAGTTCAGTTTTAATATCTTTTCATAAGAATATGACTGTTTTGCTATGCAATTTGACTGCAATTATAGTATGTACATTAACGATAGGTGAATTCATTAAATTATTAGGTATGAATGGATCATTAATGAGCATGTTTTTGTCACTATTGGTAAGTTTTGTGTTGCTTCAAATTAATGTTAATAATGTTATAAAACTTGAATCTCGTAAAGCTAAATCAAAAATAAATGGAAAGAGAGTGTTGTAAGATGTATTTATCAGTAATAGTTCCTTGTTATAAATCTTCTAAAACATTAGATGAATTAGTAAAATTAACTTCAAGTGAACTAAATAAAATAGGAGTAGAGCAGTTTGAGTTTGTGCTTGTAAATGACTGTTCACCTGATGATGGTTCTACATGGAATACAATTAAAAGACTTTGTGATGAATATGATAATGTAAATGGTGTTAATTTTTCTAAGAATTTCGGGCAGCATAGTGCATTAATCGCAGGGCTTAATTATGCAAATGGAGACTGCTTTTTATCTATGGATGATGATATGCAAACACATCCTTCACAAATTCATAAATTAATAGAACAATTTAATAACGGATATGATGTGGTATATGGATATTATCCAGATAAAAAACATTCTGGATTTAGAAATCTTGGCACAAGATTAAATAATTTTACAGCAGAAAAGTTATTAAAAAAACCGCATGAAGTACATTGTACTAGTTTTTGGTTAATTAGAAAATATGTCAGAGATTATATTGTATCTTTTGATGGTCCATATCCGTATTTATTAGGCATTATTCTTAATTCTACAAGTAATATTATTAGTATTCCAGTTGTTCATTTTGAAAGAAAATATGGTCAATCGGGGTACAATTTAAAAAAATTAATTGGTTTATGGACAAATTACTTAGGATTTTCAATTACACCATTGCGTTTGGCTACATATACAGGATATTTCTTGTCTTTAGTTTCTATTTTTGGTGGTATTATAGTACTGATAAAGAAACTATTAAATCCTGAAATGTCTGCGGGATGGCCTTCATTAATGATTGTTATATTATTGTCATTAGGAATTGAATTGGTTTTCTTAGGCATAATTGGTGAATATGTTGGTAGAGCTTATATGAAATTAAATTCGGTTCCACAATATATAGTTAAAGATCATATAGAAAGAAAGGAAAAATAAAATGAAAAAAATTTTAATTTTAGGTGCTGGCAATGCACAGGTTGATTTAATTGAATATTGCAAAGAAAAAGGATATGACGTATTTGGATGCAGTTATTCAAATACAGATAAAGGTATTCCTTTATTAGATCATTTTGAACAAATTAATATTGTAGATGTTGAAAGTATTAAAGAATACATGATAAAAAATGATATTAATTTGGTTTACTCTGTTGGATCCGATATTGCAATGCCAACTGTTTCAAAAGTTGCAGAAGAATTAAATATTCCTTGTCTAGTAAGTTCAGAAACCGCGAAGCTTTGCAATACTAAGGATGATATGCGTAAATTTTTAGGACCAAACTTCAAGGGAAATGTTCCATATGTTGTAATAGACTCAAAAGAAGATTTAAATAAAGTGGATTTCTTTCCAGCTATAATGAAACCGGTTGATTCTCAAGGTCAAAGAGGAGTTTGTGAAGTCAATAATTTAGATGAGTTATTTGACAATTATGAAAGAAGTGTTTCTTATTCACGTTCTGGTAGATTAATTGTAGAGCAATATTTACAAGGGGATGAGATTTCAGTTAATGCTTTCTTTGAAAATGGGAAACTGAAATTTGGTTTAGTGTCTGATCGTATTTCATTTAGCGAATTCCCTGGTGGTATTATCAAGAAACATAAATTACCAACAAAGTTTTCTCAAGGGGTATCAGATAAAGCATTAGATTTAGTAAAGAGAGTGGCAAATGTGATATCAATTCACAATGGACCAGCTTATTTTCAAATGAAGGTAGTTAATGAAGAACCATATTTGATTGAAGTTACACCAAGATTAGATGGTTGTCATATGTGGAAATTGATTAATTACTATTGTGGAGTGAATCTTTTGGATGCAACTATTAAATTATTAGTTGGTGAAAAAGTTCCTGAATTCACATTCGAACCCAAAGAAGGAGAATTCTACCTAGAATTTATTTGCCAAGAACCTGGTACTCACATGAAGAAGTATGAAATTGAAGATGTGATTTATTCAAGAACTTATTATAATGAAAATGATGTTGTTAGAAAATTAAATGGGTATATGGAAAAATGTGGCTTCAAAATATATATGAAAAAGTAAAAAGAAAAAAGGATAACCATATATATTTATTATTATTTTGTATTATTATCAACGCTATAGGATTTTTATACTTAATTAAGTATAATGATCCTATTTTTGGTACAAATGATGATTATCGTATGCGATTGATTGTTTCTGGCCAATATTTTGGTGAACCGTTAAAAGATGCAGTCTTCTTAAATGTGGTTTTAAGTTGGGGATTGAAGAGTTTATATTGCTTGAATTCAAATATTGAGTGGTACGGGTTATACATGTTTATAGCTATGTACATATCTTGTACGATTGTACATTATATATTTGTAAAGAATTCAAGTACATTTAAATCGTTTCTTATTAAAAATGTTCAGTACATTATAATATTTATATTGTTGCTGTATAGACAATTATTAATGGTACAGTTCACTATGGTTGCGGCTATGTTATGTATGGCTGCAATCGCATGTTTAGTTGAGTGGGCTAAGCTTTATACAAAGAACAATAAGTTACATAATTGGTATTTTATTTTATTCGTATTCTGTTTTCTTTTATCTTTATTAACAAGAAAAAAAGTAAGTATGATGGGAATTCCTATCATAATGATTATTGTGTTTATGACATTTATTCAGCAGCATCTTACTAAAAGAATGTTATTGAAAGCGTTGATTGGTGTATTGGTTATTTTATGTCCATTTGCTGTTAATTTAAACTACTATGTAAATGAGGAGAATCTTTCTTACAATGATTTCAATGTTATGAGATCAAAGGTAATGGATTATAAGGGATTGCCAGATTTTCAAGAGAATAAGCAGTTTTATAGAAGCATTAACATGGACGAAACAGCATATAATGCTTTGGAAAGCAGAAATTTTGATATGGATCCAAGTATTTCAACTGAAAATTTGGAAAAGATAAAAGAATATTCGAATAAAATAAATGAAGATGATATTTTTGATCGTTTTGCTAAGGCTGTTAATAATTCATTTCAAGAATTAACTGGTAGTGAAACTGTATACACTACGATTACGATAGCATTTATGCTAATATTAGCTTTCTATTATCGTAATCAACTAAATATATTTGAAAAGTTGTTATTATGTATTATTCCTTTATATTATTATTTTTGTACTGTTTTCTTCTTGTTTACTGGAAGAATTATGGTCAGATTAATAGATTCTGTAGCTATAACCAGTTTAGGAATATATTTTTCAATTTGTAATTACACAATAAATATGGTTGATAGACCAATTTTAAATAAATGTATAAGTGTTTTATTTATACTTTCTACTTTATTTCCTATATTTGGTAACTGTTATCAATTGTTTGGAAATGAGCAAGGAATAAGAAGTTATACAATGAAAAAAAGTGATGAACTTATTGCCATTGAAGAATATGCAAGAAAAAATCCAGATAATTTCTATTTTTATAATTCGCTAGACTTTATAGCATGTTCAGATTATGTATTTAGAGATTATTCTAGAGACTATTTGAATATGGATTGTTTAGGAAATTGGTATTCAAAATCAAAAGTTTATTACGAAAGAAATAAACAATATGGTTATGAGTCAGCTGTGGATGAATTATTATATAATCCAAGTGTTTTCTATATTGAAGAAGGAAATTATCATGCTAGTATTGATGGGGTTATGAAGAAGAATGGAAAACAGTTTGTACTTATTGATACTATTGTAGTAGATGAAAAAGTATTAAATATTTATCATAGTATTGATTTAGATACAACACAATAAATAAGTTGAGGTTATTATGAAAATATGTGTTACTGGAGCAAATGGGTTTATTGGTTCCAAAGTTATTGAACAATTAAAAGAAAAATATGACATCGTAGCATTAAATCGAAAGCATTCAGAAATAATGGGCAATGTTACGTATATTAAAACAGATTATAGTTATGAAGAATTGATTCATACGCTAAAGGGTTGCAACGCAATTTTACATTTGGCTGCACAGAAAGTCGTTCCATATGAGCCAGAGGGGTTGAATCATTATCTTCGTAATATTGAAATCCTACAAAATGTCATTCATGCAGCGAAGCATTTAAATATTAAAAATATAACGACTATTTCTAGTCGTTGTGTATACGGTTATTATACGGACACAATGTTTAGTGAGCAAGATAATTTAAATCCGATAAATTTTTATGGTGTAGAAAAAATAATGGAAGAACAGCTATGTTTATATTGTAATTCTAAATACAATTTAAATATTAAAGTAATTCGTTTATCACAAGTTATAAGTGATGATATTTCCGACACTAATCTTTTTACTGCTTTTATAAAAAAAGCTTTATCAGGTTCTGATATAGGTCTAGTTGGAGATGGATCACTGGTACGTGACTATATATATATTAAAGATGTTGTTCGTATTTTAGAACGCATAGTTTTATCAAATCATATTGGTATATTTAATCTGGGTTCATCAAATACTATGTCAGTTTTTGATATTGCAACAAAAGTTATTAATTACACTAAGTCAATCTCAAAAATCTCATTTATTGAAAGTTCAACAAATGTATCAGACAGAATTGTTTTAGATATTGATAAATTAAAAAAGGATTTCGATATTGAGCCAAATTATAATGTTGATTTAATTATAAAAGATCTTTGTGATCAAAATATAGATTGGTTTGATTAACTAGAAATGATCTATCTAAAAAAGACATTTGTAAGTATGTGACAATATTGGACTAACTAATTGTTTGTAACGGAGGAAAAGATGAAGAAAAGTGACACACAAATGATTAAAGGTTTGGCAATTTGTATATTGCTGTTTCATATTTTATAGTACACAACCTACTTTGGGTATAATGATTGGAGATAAATACTTAGCAAACATAGTAGCAGAATATCTAAAAGTATGTGTTGCCTTATTTCTTGTTCTAAGTGGATATGGCCTTAATGCGAGTATGAACAAAAATAAGTATTCTATCACTAAATTTTATAAGAAACATATATGGAAGATTTACAAAAATTATTGGCTTATATGGATTTTGTTTGTTCCGATTGGTGTGATAAGAGGAAGAACTTTTTCTTTTGTATATGGGGATCATTATTTAGCTAAATTATTAACGGATATATTAGGATTACAAAAATTACTTGGATATAACAGTTATAATGCCACATGGTGGTTTATAACATTAATACTAGGATTATATCTAATTTTTCCAATTATTTATAAATTAGCTAAAAAAGTACCATTATTGTTATTGATTGCTGGAGGAGTCGCAATGTTTTTACCAGTTAAAAAAATTGCAAATTTAGATATCATATTAACATATAAATTTTGGCTGCTCCCTTTTATATTTGGTGTGCTGATGTCAGAGTATAAGTTTATCAAAAGAATAAATGAGAAATTAAATGCACATGCAGTATTTAAGTTTATAACTTATTTTACTTTATTATTTCTAGCAATTTACATTAGAAAGCATGGTAAGTATTTAATTAATTTAAGAATTGATACATTATTTTCATTCGCAATCATCCTAATATCTTTAGAATATATAAAAAGAATTAAAATGCTAAATAGATTTTTAAAATTTGTTGGAAATCATTCATTTAATATTTTCTTATTCCATACATTCATATATGGAATGTATTTTAGAGAGTTTGTTTATTCATTAAAACATCCATTGCTTATTTGGTTGTCTCTACTGTTAATGTGCTTAAATATTTCAGTATTAATAGAAAAATTAAAACTAGTTTTAGTTAATTATTATCTCAATAGAATAATACCAATATTTAAAAGCACTCATAAGGATGGCATTATATAAAAATATACTTTGTCTAAAGTAAGATAATATAAATAGGTAACAAAAGTACAATTTCTAATAGCTTTGGTTATAAATTTTTGATATAGTGGATGTAGAGGTTCACCTATAGAAAGGAATATATTATATGAAACGGTTATTAGGTGTTGTATTGGTGTTATTTATGGCATGTATTCCAATGAATATACATGCCCAGGAGGTTGTGGAGTCTTTTGAATATACAGGTCAAAAGATAGAGGTTGAAAATGCAGTTAAGTATTACACAATCGAAGGAGAATTACTTGATGAAGCTCCAATTTATTGTGGTACATATATCGCATGGACGAGTGATGAAGAAGCGATTCTATTTGAAATTAATCCTAAGAAAGTACCAGTAAAGGTTACTTATAAAAAGGATTGGAGAGAAAGTGATCCTGAAGAAGAAAAATATTTGTGTGATTATGTTGGCGATTATGAGTTTAAGTTGAGAATAGATGCAGATGGCAATATTGTCTCATTGGACAATTATCAAGGAAATTATGATTTTCAGTTTGAGCCAAAGAATGTTAAGAATGTTGAAGTTTTAAAGACTGAGATTACACATCCGGATGTTGAATATGTTTATTCTGAGGATGGTATTAGTATTTATAGTGATATAGATCATGTAAAACCAATTTTATTAAAAGATGTTGGTGAATATACAGTAGCGTTTAATTTGGATGAACGATATTATGAATCAGTTCCATTTAAAGTTACAATTCTTCCTAAAACTATTGAATTAAAACCAAATAAACAATTTAAATACTTTGGTGAAGAAGATCCAGCCTTAGAAAATGATGACTATATTTTAACAAGAGAACCAGGGGAAGATATTGGTGATTATAAACTTACTGTACAAAGTAAATCAAAGAATTATAAGTATGAAATTGTCGAGAATGATGTATTTAGCATCTTTGGAAGGGATGCAATTCATAGAAATGAAACTAAGGGACCTTCTCTTATGACTGATAAAAAAGTTGAAAAAATAACTCATAAAAAAACTACTGCTTTGAATAAAAGTCAATCAAAGATTACTACTGGTATTCAGACTAAAACATTTCCATATTCGATAGCTATAATGTTTAGTTTGTTAGTTATATTCATTTTCATCTTTAAATTTATTTAAATTTTAAGATACCGTTTACAATTTACAATGAATTGCATTGTTGAATGGTTATAAAATTTAAGTATCAATTCAGTTTTAATTCATATATATTTTTGCTTTACATGTATTTAACAATTCATTACATTTTAAATGAATGAATTGACTTATACTATATAATTAAAATCTCCTTAAAGTATCGTATATAAAGGATTATGATTAACATTTTGTTGATTTTTGTATACTTGACAATAGCTCTTATGAGTGTTAATCTTTAATTAAACTTTCGAGAGAAAAGTGTTAGTTATAACTTAAATATAGCTTTTATAGGTTATAGAAAGATACATTTAGGTAAGATTATGAGTAGCTGGTATTCCGCACTTAGATTGAACTGTTCATCTATTTATGATAAATGGGTAGGGGAAACTGTATCTAAGTTATTACAATTGGGTTGAATATATGGACTCGTAATGCGCGAGTCTTTTTAATGGAATGGGGATTTACATGAGTAAGAATTTAAAAAAGAGTAATACACGTTGGCCTTTAGTTGTTTATGATGTCATTGTTTATATTATTGCCTCTATATTATTACTATGGATATATGGAGGTAATGGAAATCTAACAAACACAGGTTCTTTACAGTTATCTATCATAGGATTTGTATGTATATTTATCTGTCGAATGGTTGGTAATATATACGGGCAGATTTGGCGTTATGGTGGTATTCAAGGCTATATTCGCTTGATTTTTTCAGACGCGATAGCTTTTATTCTATTAATTATTCTACAAGCTACATTACCGATTGAAAGAATCACCTTTGATCGAGCATTGAGTTTAGTTTGTGTCAATTTATTAGGTGCAATTAGTATTCGTATGATCTATCGTTATGCGTATCTATATAGCAATAATGAAACATCAAAAGGTAAATTTTTAAGTAAGTTATTATATAGATTTTCTGGATTAACGACAGGAACGGATAAAGAAGTTCAAAAAATTAAGATTGCGATTATCGGTGCTGGACGAGTAGGTGCTAGTTTTGCTGAAGAATTAGTAAATGATGAAAAAGCAGTTTATGTACCTCGCTGTTTTATTGATATAGATAAAACAAAAGTAGGAAGAGAAGTAAACGGCATTCCTGTTTGGTATGCAGATGAAACAACACTGGATAAGTTAAAGGCTTATGAAGTACAAGAAATTGTATTCGCAATTCCGAATATGGATGTAAATAAAAAGAAATGTTTATACAATCATTATAAGAATGCAGGATATAAAGTAAAGGTATATGACTATCCAACATTATATACTGCAGGAAGTAAACGTAACTTAAGAGAGTTTGATATTGAAGAATTATTATTCAGAAAACCACTAGCTGTCACAAATGAACAAACATATGCATATTATAAAGATAAAGTCATCTTAATTACAGGTGGTGGAGGATCTATTGGATCTGAATTATGTAGACAATTAGCTAAGATGAATCCTAAACAAATCATTATATTAGATATCTATGAAAATGGTGCTTATGATGTACAACAAGAATTAAAGATTGCCTATGGTAATAATATAAATCTTCAGATTGAAATTTGTTCAATTACACATAAAAAAGCATTAGAAAAAGTATTTAAACAATACCATCCACAAATCATCATCAATGCTGCAGCACATAAACACGTACCTTTAATGGAACACAATTGTGTTGAAGCCATCTATAATAATGTATTTGGGACAAAGAACTTAATTGAGTTATGTGAAAAATATAATGCACAACGCTTTATGATGGTTTCAACAGATAAAGCAGTAAATCCAACAAATGTAATGGGCGCTACTAAGCGTATGTGTGAAATGATGGTACAGTCTGCAAGTATGTATGGACATGTGAAATATAGTGCAACACGCTTTGGAAATGTTTTAGGAAGTGCAGGAAGTGTAATTCCATTATTTAAAAGACAAATTGCCAAAGGTGGACCAGTCACACTAACAGATAAGAGAATCATTCGTTATTTCATGACTATTCCAGAAGCAAGTCAATTAGTACTACAATCTGGTGCTATGGCCAATAATGGAGAACTATTTGTATTAGACATGGGACAACCGGTTAAGATCTTAGACTTAGCCGAAAACATGATTAAACTATCTGGAGCACATGATATTGAAATTATTGAAACAGGATTACGTCCTGGAGAAAAATTGTTTGAAGAACTCTTAATTAAGAGTGATACGCTAACAAAAACAGATAACGACTTGATCTTCATTGAAAAGGATATACCACTTTCTAAAGAAGAAATAAATAAAAAACTTCAAGTACTTAAAAAAGCAATTGAAAACGAAGATGACAATGATGCTAGAGAAGCATTAAGAAGTGTTGTACCAACATTCAGAAGACCAGAAGAAATAAATAAGCAAGTCGCTTAGAGGAGGATAAAGAGTTTATGATGAATATACCATTTTCACCACCAGATATTTCAGAAGAAGAAGTAAAAGAGGTTACGGAGGCGTTGAAATCTGGTTGGATTACTACAGGGCCAAAAACAAAGCAGTTAGAAAAAGAAGTGGCTGAACTTTGTGGAGTAAATAGAGCAGTATGCTTAAATTCTCAAACAGCATGTGCTGAAATGACATTGAGATTATTGGGGGTAGGACCTGGTGATGAAGTGATTACCAGTGCTTATACATACACGGCAAGTGCTTCTGTTGTATGTCATGTTGGAGCTAAATTGATTTTGATTGACACACAAGAAGACTCATTAGAAATGGATTATGAAAAATTAGAAAATGCGATTACTGAAAAGACAAAGGTAATCATTCCTGTGGATCTTGGGGGAGTTCCATGTGACTACGATAGAATTTTCTCTATTGTAGAAAAGAAAAAGGATTTATTTAATCCTAAAAATGATATTCAAAAAGCTATTGGTAGAGTCATTGTTATGGCAGATGCAGCGCATGCTTTTGGTGCAACTTGGCATAATAAACCAGTAGGTAGTATTGCAGATTTCTCTAACTTTAGTTTCCATGCAGTTAAAAACTTTACGACAGCTGAAGGTGGAGCTGTAACATGGAAAGATATTGAAGGTATTGATAATGAAGATATCTATAAGAAATATCAATTATTATCATTACATGGGCAATCTAAAGATGCATTAGCTAAGACACAATTAGGTGCTTGGGAATATGATATCGTTGGTCCTTGGTACAAATGTAACATGACGGATGTTGTTGCAGGTATCGGCTTAGCACAAATGAAAAGATATAAGGGAATGTTAGAAAGAAGAAAAGAGATCATTCAAAAATATGATGCAGCATTTAAGCCATTAGGTGTTGAAGTATTGAATCATTATACTAATGAACATGAATCTTCTGGACACTTGTATATTACAAGAATTCCTAATATTACAATGGAACAGCGTAATGAAATTATTATTAAAATGGCAGAACAGGGTATTGCCACAAACGTTCATTACAAGCCACTTCCAATGATGACTGCCTATAAAAACTTAGGATTTGCTATCAAGGATTATCCAAATGCATATAAGCAATTTGAAAATGAAGTCACTCTTCCTTTGTATACTAAGTTAACAGATGAAGAAGTGGATTATATTATTGAAAACTATTGTAATGTGATTAATAAGGTGAAAAATTAATGCTTAAGAATTGGAATGAATTGCCTGAATATATGCGAACGGATGAAGTTCGTCCTTATTATGATTTATTACAGAAAAAAAGATTAAGTTTATTTTTTAAGAGAGTGTTTGATATTGTAGTTTCACTGATCATGATTATACTTTGTTCTCCAATTTTATTGATTATTTCAATATTGATTGTAAAAGATTCTAAAGGTGGCGTTTTCTATAGACAAGAAAGAGTTACGCAGTATGGTAGAGTCTTTAGAATCTTTAAGTTTAGGACAATGGTGCAAAATGCAGATCAGATTGGAACACAGGTAACCGTATCGAATGATTCTAGAATCACAAAGATTGGTAGTAAACTAAGAAATTGTAGATTAGATGAATTACCACAATTGTTCAATATCTTTTTAGGAGATATGACATTTGTGGGAACACGACCAGAAAGTGTTCATTATGTTAAGAGTTATACGAATGAAATGTATGCAACCTTATTACTACCTGCAGGAGTTACATCAGAAGCTAGTATTCAATACAAAGATGAAGCTGATTTACTAGATCAAGCAGATGATGTAGATAGTGTATATATTAATGAGGTATTGCCAGAAAAAATGAAGTATAACTTGAATAGTATAAAAGAATTTAGTTTCTTTAAAGAAATCGCAACTATGTTTAGGACTGTGTTTGCGGTGTTGAGGTAGGAATAGATATGGAAAAAGGATTGATATCAGTTATTACGCCGACATATAATTGTGCAAAATTTATAGAATATACGATTGAATCTGTTCGAGCGCAGAGTTATAAACAATGGGAAATGATAATCGTAGATGATTGTTCAACGGATAATACAAAAAAAATTGTTGATAAGTTTATAAAAGAAGATAATAGAATAAAATATTTTTGTTTAGAAAATAATTCTGGAGCTGCTATTGCTAGAACTAAAGCGATGGAATTAGCTAAAGGAGAATATATGGCATTTTTGGATTCAGATGATATTTGGCCAGAAGATAAATTAAAAAAACAATTAATATTTATGAAACAAAATGGTTTTTCTTTTACTTGTACAGCATATGAACAAATTGATGAAGATGGGAATTCATTAAACAAAATAATACAAACGGTATCGAAGGCTGATTATAATCGAGTTCTTTTAGATTGCCCTGTTGGAAATTCTACAGTAATGTACAATGTAGAAAAGATGGGCAAATTTGAAGTACCTAATATTAGGAAACGAAATGACGATGCTTTGTGGCTTCAAATGTTGAAAAAAGAAAAATATATATACGGCATGAATTCGGTACTTATGAAATACAGAATAAGACAGAATTCTATTTCAAGTAATAAATTTAAAGTTATTAAATATCATTGGATTTTATATAGAGATATAGAACATCTTAGTATAGCGAGAAGTATATTTCATATTATGTATTGGTGTGTAATTAAATTGTTGAAAATTAAGTAAGGAAATAAATATGAAAATATCAGTATTAGTTCCAACTTTAGGAACAAGAGAAATGGAAATTGAAAGATTATTAGAAACGCTAAATAAACAGTCTTATAATGACTTTGAAGTTATTTTTGTAACACAAGATAATCATCAAATTGTAAGAGATATACTTTGTAAGTATAGTAATCTAGATACAAAGCAGATTATAATGAACGAAAAAGGATTATCACGAGCTAGAAACAGAGGCTTAGAGCAGGTGTTAGGCGAGATAGTAATATTATCTGATGATGATTGTTGGTATCCAGAAAATGCATTTGAAATTATTGCTAATACATTTAAAAACAAGAAATCGGCTAAAATTATTTTGTCTCAAATATTTGATCCTGAAAAAAATATTTTGTATAAAAACTACAGTTCGAAAGAAGGATTTGTAAAAAGCAAATTACAACTAATGTCAAAATCATCTATTGAAATTGCATTCAAGAAGGATTTATTGATAAATAAAACATTTGATGAGCGGTTGGGTTTAGGTAGTGAATTTGTATGTGGTGAAGAGGTGGATTTTCTAGTAAGTAATTATGAAAAAAATTCTATTTTTTATACTCCAAAAATCACCGTTTACCATAAAAAGAAAGAGAATGGAAGCAATAATAAACAAATAATAGCTAAAGGCGCTATTTATGGAAAAAATTTTAATCTGTTTATTTGTTTATTAGTGTTGCTTAGGGACTTGATATTAAAAAGAGAAAAAAATTTTAAATATTTTTTGGAGGGATATAATGAATATTTTAAAAGAGCAAATTAAGCTATCAATTGCTTATCCTAGTTGGCGTCACACATTAAAGAAATTAAAATCAAATAATGATAAAAAGATTTTTTTATTTGGTACGCCTATGCATGGTAATTTAGGTGATCATGCGATTACTCTTCAAGAACAATATTTTTTTGAAGATTTTTTCCCAGATTATGAATATTATGAAATATTGATGCCCATGTATCATACGAAAAAAAGATTTATAAAAAGTATAGTAACAGCACAGGATTTAATTGTAATTTCTGGTGGTGGATGGATGGGAAATTTATGGATACACAATGAATATGTGATACGTGAAATTGTGCAGAACTATCCTAATAACAAGATTATTATCCTTCCACAAACGATTTACTATACTTCAGATGAAATTGGAGAAAAAGAATACAAAATTACAAAGGATATATTTAAAAAACATAGTAATTTATATATATTTGCAAGAGAAAAAAAGTCATTTGATTTTATAAAACAAAAATTCGAATTTACTGGAAATTCAGATGTATATTTAGTTCCCGATATGGTTTTATACGGTAAAAATATTAAAACAAAAGGAACATGTTCAAAATATGAAAAGGTGATAAATGTATGTATTCGGGAAGATTGTGAATCAGAACAAGAAAATATAGAGGAATTTTATAATCAAATTAAACAACATTATAATATTCGAAAAGTCAGTACTGTTATTAAATCACCAGTTGTTTTAAAAAAAAGAATTTACGAGTTGCAAAAGTCATGGGAAAATTTTGAAAATGCGGAAATAACTATAACGGATCGTTTACATGCTATGCTATTTTCTGTATTAAACGGGACTCCATGTATTGTTTTAAATAATAAAACTGGTAAAGTTTTTGGAGTAGCAGATTGGCTCGATGATACAAATATGATTACAAGAGCTAATTCGTTAAGTGAAGTGCTAGAAAAATTAAAGAGAACAACTATATGGGAACATAAAAAATATGATAGAAAAAAATTGCTAAACTATTTTGAAAAAATGGCAGACATAATACGAAAGGATTAAGTATGGAAATTAAAAGATTGTTAGTTATCAATGTACCGATTAAGAATTGTAATCTTAAATGTGAATATTGTTATATTTCAGCATTGAAAGAAAATGAAAAAGGAGCAGCTAAATTTTTATATACTCCAGAGCATGTTGGCAAATGTCTTTCAAAAGAGAGGCTAGGAGGCACTTGTATTATAAATCTAACGGGAGGCGGAGAAACTCTTATTCCGAAAGAAATGCCGCAATATATTTACCAATTGTTATTACAAGGACATTTTTTAGAGGTTGTAACAAATGGAACATTAACAAGTCGATTTGATGAAATTGCTGAGTTTCCAAGAAATTTGTTAGAACATTTGGAATTCAAATTTTCTTTTCACTATGCAGAGTTAAAGAATAAAGGATGGATAGATAGATACTTTTCAAATGTGAAAAAGATGTGGGAAAAGGGATGTTCATTTACCGTTGAGTTAATGCCTTATGATGGATTGATTGATGATATTGATGAGATTATAAATCTTTGTAAATCAGAACTAGGAGCAGCATGTCAAATTACAGTAGGACGAAATGATTTGACAGAGAAAAAAGATATTTTGACATCTATGTCAAGAAAAGAGTATGAGTCTGTTTGGAGAAAATTTGATTCTACAATGTTTGATTTTAAGTTGGATATTTTTCAGAAAAAAATAGAGGATTTTTGTTATGCGGGAGCTTGGACTTTGTACGTTGATTTAGGAACTGGGGCTGCAAAACCATGTTACGGACAGCTTAGTAATCAAAATATATTTAAAAATCCTGAACAACCAATAATCTTTAATCCGGTGGGAAAACATTGTAGACAGCCATATTGTTATAATGGTCATGCATTTTTAACCTTGGGAGTAGTCCCAGAATTAGAAACACCAACATACGCTGACATTCGTAACAGAGTATGTGAAGATGGTAGAGAATGGTTATCAAAAGAAGTTAAAGATGCATTTTCACAAAAATTAGCTGATAACAATGAAGTGTGGGATGAAAAGAAAAAGAATAGTTATGAAAGAAAGTATCCGTTTATATTTTTCAAAACGGCATTATATGATTGGAAAGAGATATATAATAAAGTTATAAGAAAACGCAAGAAATAAGGTGCGATATGGGTAATGGACAAAGAAATATAAAACAGAAAAGTACAATACTTGCAATTATATTGGTGATATATGTTTATGTTCCATACTTTATGAATATTTTAGAAAACACTTTTAAAATTTCATCGTTATTAGAATATATAATTTATATGATGCTTGCGATGATAGCAATAGGAACGACAATGAGCATGAATAAACGAGTGCTTACATTTTTGTTTGTTTTTTGTTCTGTGATAATCATTAATTATATAGTAGTTGATTATCAGTATTATGTATTTATAGAAGGCATACAAGCGTTGGTTGGCATAGTAGTTCCATGTTTGTGTATTTCAAATAATATATTTAATTTAAAAATATTTATTGAAAAATGGTGGAAATTTTCTAAATTAAATTTACCATTGGTATTAGTTGCAGTTGTATTACTTAAACAAGGCCTAGTGCATTATTCAATATTTACAAGTATATGTGTGCCAAATGTATTTATTGGTTCTTACATGGTACTTCAGGGAATTGAAAAAAGAAAATGGTTATATATTAATGTTGCTATTAATATTCTTTTGACTGCTGTTTTGGGTGGACGTATGTCTGCATTAATATCAGCGTGCATGATTTTATTTGCATATACATATTCAGGTAAAATAAAGTTATGGAAAAAACTGATAATAATTGTTGGATTGGTATTATCAGCATATATTTTACTAAATAATTTAATAGATATTTTATATTGGGTAAGCCAAAAACTAGCACAATATGGAATGCAATCTCGAAGTGTTACTTTGTTGATAAATCAAATAAAAAGCAATGAGATATACTTGACCAATAGAGATTATATTTATACGGCATGTGTAGAGTATATAAGAGGTAGAGTCGGTTTGCCAGGAGGATTTGGTATTCCGCTATATATTACTTCGGGTGAATATTATTATGCACATAATGTCGTTTTGCAATTCTTGACATTTTTCGGAATATGGGGAACTATCATTATTCTAGGAATTACATTGATTCGTGCAAGAACGATAAAGTACATTGCACCTTTAAAGTGTAAAAAATTTATGTATTTTATGTTGCTATGTTATACAGGCATCGGAATGACAGGATCGAGTATATGGATTCATTATTTATCAACTATTTTTATTGCTATTTTCTTTTTTGGGAATAGCAAGATTTATCAGTCAATAGAAGTGAGTTAGATATGAAACTTTTTTTTAAAAAAATCATAAAAAAATATAGAGATATGTCAGTAGAAATGAAAGCTGCGTCTTGGTATACAGTGGGAAATATAATGCAAAAAATTGCGCCTTGGTTGGTAATGATAATACTGACACATTACTTAGCTACTAAGGAATATGGAATATATAGTATATTTATGTCCTGGCTAGAAATATTTGAGATTATTATAACATTAAGAATATACAGCAATGGTTATGTTGCAGGATTAGTAAGGGACGATGAAAACAGGACAACATATACAGCAACTATGCAATCATTGAGTATTGTATTGATTGTGATTTGGACATTAATGTATTTAATGTTTCACAAGGGTATTAATTATATTACTGGAATAAGTACTCCGTTAAGTATACTGATGATATGTTCTTTTATAGGTACTATTAGTTTCGGATTGTGGTCATCAAGACAAAGAGTTGATAACCAATATAAGAAAATGTTATTTGCAATAATTGTATATGGTCTTATAGGACCTATAGTTGGTGCATTAACTGTTTTTCTTAATTTAGATAATCCTATATTTTATGTTATAGCTACAAGGACAGTAATCCAGTTAGGAGTTGCAATTCCGTTTTTTATATCAAATTATAAAGGTACATCAACATTATGGAAAAAAGACTATGCAATAGATGCATTGAAATATAATTTGCCATTGATGCCATATTACTTATCTATGATATTATTAAATCATTCGGATCGTTTAATGATACAAAAAATTGATGGTTATGAAGATGCTGCATTATATAGTGTATCATATAGTGCAGCTATGGTCATCTTTGTTATAAGTGGTGCGTTGAATTTATCTTTACAGGCATGGCTGTTTAAGGAATTAAAGTTAAAGGATTCATCGAAAGATAAAAGTAAATTGATAACAGTCGGAACAATTATTGTTGCTTTTTGCGCTATTGCGGAAATTGTGATGGCTCCAGAAATAATTTTGATTTTGGGAGGAAAAAAATATTTACAGGCAATATGGGTTATGCCACCATTAGCAATTAGTGTTATTGTTATGTATATATATCAACAATATGTCAATGTCTTGTTTTATTACAAAAAAACAAAATTTATTTTGTTTGCATCAGTATTTGCAGCAGTGTGTAATATAATTTTAAATGCGTTTTTTATTCCGATTTTTGGATATGTTGCTGGTGGATATACGTCATTAGTAAGCTATTTAATAGTCATGATTTTATATTTTGTATTAGCAAGAAAAGAATGTATTGATAATGAGATACAAATGAACAATTACTTTAATACAAAATTACAAATGACAATACTTATAGTTACGAGTATTGTGGCATTGTCAATGGTTGCTGTATATAAAAATGCAGTTACTAGATATTTGTTGGCTTTAATGATTTTTGTATCGTTGGTTGCAACAAGAGAAAAATGGATACCAGAACTGAGAAAAGGAAAGAAAGTATGAAGAAGAAAAAACGATTAATTTTTATGTTATTTTTTCTCATAATATTTTTAACAGTAGGATCTATAATTGTACCACGTATAAGAGTAAAAATTGAACTAGAGAAATGTGACAAAATATATGCAAATAAAATATTAAAATTGCCAGACAAAAAAAATGATAATGTAGGATTTACATGTACAGGACTTTTTTGGGATAAAGAAGAAGAATGTTTTTTTATAGGAAATGCAGGTAAATATAAACCTAACGATAAAACTTTCCAGGCATCTATTGAAATAGTCAAAAAGGATTTTTCTGTTATCAAAAGAGATATACCTTGTTATTTAAAATTTGAGAATATGAGAGATATACAAGGAGTTACTAAGTCAATAGATGGAACTATCTGGTTATGTTCTTATGGAGAAAATAAAGTTCGCCATATAGACAAAAAAGGAAATGAAATAGAGAATTTTGATATAAAGGAACCATCAGGTATTGCAAATGATAAACGGAGCAACACACTTTGGATTTTGACAAAGGATTCTTTATTGAATTGCTCATATGATGGTGAAATACTCAAAATGATTAAAATACGTGTAAAAGGACAAGATCAATTATTTTTAGATGAACAAAATGATTTGATTTATTTTTCTGCAGGTTCGGACTATAACGGAGATAGTTATATTTACACTGTTAATTTAAAAACAAGTGTTGTTAAACCTTTATATGTATTAAAAGATTCTTATGCAATTGAAGGAATAACAATCATTGATAATAAATTGTATGTACTAAATGATGGATATTATCATGATGCTAAAACTCCATTCAATCAAGTTAATATATATTTTTTAAATAAGTTAAAAAAACAATAGAAGTTTATATATAGAATTTGACTTTGGTTGATATTATAACTAAAAATTATAGCCAACTTATAAAAATAATTGTTATTAAATACATCAGTGATTTGTTAATATAATCGACATCATTGGTGTTAGCTTAAGTTTTATTGTATAGGTGTAAACGAAAGAGAGAATACTCTTTTGATAAGAATTTCAAAATATTTAAACCAAGATACTATCGCTGCTTTACAATCTTTTCAAATCGAAAAGATTGATCGTGAAATCACTGATTACCTAGATACGAACAATAAAATGAATACGTATCATTTTGAATACTTTCCTAAATGAGGATGTTATCATCCTCGTTTAATTAAGAGCGGTTTTGCCAACTCTGGTAAACAAATGCTTCGTTGTAAATCATGCGGAAAACGTTTTGTTGTGGACCGTGGTCAGCTTACTTTTTATTCGCACCAAGACCAATCCAAATGGAATGAGCTTATCATGGATACATTGAATGGTGTATCTCTTAAAGAAACAGCTGCTAAAATCAATGTAAACGAACGCAATGTTTTTAATATGCGCCATAAACTATTGGTTAGTCTAGGAACTGAGGAACGTCCCATACACAGTAGGTAATGAAGTTGAGATGGATGAAAAGTATACTCCTTACAATCATAAAGGAACTAAAATTGATGGAGTAGAACCTAAACATCGTGGAACACCTGCTACAAAAAGAGGCTTGTCTAATCAGCCGATATGTATCATCACTGCAATACAGAGATTTGGTCATACAATTGCCAGAACGTTAAATTATGGCAAGCCATCATCTCTAGATCTATTAAGATTTGGTGAATGTCTTGAATCAAAATCTTTTGTAATGCCAGATGGTTCTAACAGTTACAACGAACTTTTAGAAAGTAAGAGCTGTACTAAGAAAGTGTTAATCAGTCATGAGTCATATGATAAATTCAATCATTTAAATACAGTGAACAGTTTCCATAAATTGATTGAAGAAAGACTGCAAAAATATAAAGGGGTAGCATTAAAATATATAAATCGATACAATGCTCTTTTTATCATGCAAAGAGAAACGCAATGTGTTTTAATTGGCGATATCTTTTGTTACAATCGGTGGATTTAACAGTAGAAATGAACGATAAAATGATATAGAGAAAGTTTAATACTTTCTCTATATCATTATCTAATTAGGGGTTCTAACTTCTACTTCCTGAAATTTTCTCTTTGTCAATTTTACATTGTTACAATTAACAATCAATTGAGTTTTATTTGTGAAAATTAATTTATTATCTTTTATTAGAACTGAATTTAATATGTATTTATCTTGGGTAGTATATACAACAACATATTTATTATTTTCTGTAACAGAGTATGTAGCTTGATACTTTATGGAATCTTTACCTGTATCGTATATTAATAATAGTGTAGGAATTAAACAAAGAAAAATGATTAATATTCGAATTTCAGAAGAACAATTATTGATTGACGGCCTTGTTGAAATTAAAAAAACACCAATCGCTGTTAATAAAATATATACAATAAATAGAAGAAATAAATTATATAAATTGAAATTGGTTGAAAAAAAGTATATAGAGCAGAATAAATTTAAAATGAATATAATACAAGCGATTAATATCTCCATTTTATCCATTTTCTTTAAAGATTGTTTAGATAACAAAAAAGATGGAGTAAAAATGATAACCGAACTTATAAAAGTTAAAATTAACATATATACATTTTCTTTATAGGGTATATTCATTGAGTTGGTATTAATTCCTAAGTTATTAGCATATCCTTTCCAATAAATGAATATTATAAAACAAAGTATTGCAAATGCTATTGGCATAAAAGGCACAAAGTCCTTTAATGAATATTTGTAATTTTGATTTGATGATGTTTTATTTTCCATGATAATTAACCTCCTCGTATTGTATCTAATATATCATATGAATTAATTTACTAATTTGATAGATGTGATTGCTAGTTGTTAGCATAAGCTATATGAGTGTTAAAGCGATTGCATAGATTTTGTCGAACTAATAGTACATCTTGTATTTTTTTAGTACTTTGTCTTTTTGATTCATACCCATATAATAGTTCTTAAATTGACTCTATTGATGTCAGATATGTTAATTTACTAATCTATTTGTTAAGAAAATATTATTATTGTATAGCAATAAAGTGTTGAGGATTAATTTATTAAAAACGCAAATTCCATAAATAGTGGATATAAAGAAGTGTAATTATTTTAGTATAAGGATTTCCTTGAATGCGAGGAAGATGCAGTGTATCAATTAACTAGTTGTGTTTTATACATAGGGAATATGTGTTAAACAGAGTTAGTTATTTATAACTTGTATAAATATAGATGTGTTAGAGAGTTTTGAATATGTATGAATTGTTAAATTTATTAGGTAGATCAATGTGTAGAGACGGGTTGTGTAAAGAGATATTGTAGAAAGTGAAGCCAAAAAAATACTGAGTAAGATCACTCACTGTCCCAACCTATATCCGCATCCGATGCAGAGAAACGATAGTTATTGTCAGAATCAAGAGCGTCTTGAACTTTATTTCCATAACAGGAAGCGTGAACATGAAGGCATGAGCCATCATCAGAAAGAGTCGAATTGGCAGGGTCGATCAGGCCCATAGCAAGAGAAGGAATAACTGCAATAGCGTTAAAAAGAGATTGCATGGTGTATAACAAGCGATCTCTGTCGAACTCTGCACCGTTTCTGTATTTATCGCAAATAGAAGAAGCGTCATCTTTGGTAAACTTAATAAGTTTTTCACCTTTGGCAGGCTTATTCTTAAATTTTTTCTTAGTAATGAAAGATTGATGAGCAAGGTCCGATAAATGAGGATCGTAGCCAGTAAGGCGAATGATAAAGTCATAGTGCGAAGAAGAATTAGGCGGATCAAAAGAGCCAATGAAATATTGAAGCAAGGAATCATTGGCAAAATCATCACACCAAAGTTTAATAGAAGAATACTTAAGATGATTCATTAAGACGAAAGAACTTAAGACGAAAGAACGAACTAAAACAGCAAGATTAATAGCACGTCTGCCTATATGAGAATAAAGAGGAAACAAGATATCGGAAGCAAGAGAAATATCAAGCTTGCGTAATTTAGATAAAGTAGGACGATATATAGATTTAAGAAGTTTTAACTGGGAAACATCAAGATGAGATTTGTGAATGGTCAAGAAATTGCGATATTTCCAAATAGTAGAAATATGGTTAAGCATAGAGCTGACCTCCCTTCACCTTCTTAGAATGCGGGCGGAGTGAGCCACGAAAAGTGAGAAAAAGTCAAGAAATAAAGCAAAAAAGTGGAGGGAAATAAAAAAGAAGCTAATAAAAAGAGCACTGTTTATCAGCTTCGAGAGTTTTGATCGTGCTCCTAAATTATTAAATGTGTCTTTATAAGAGAATCTAGATTATTACAAAATAGATTGACAAGAATGATATATAGTGATATAAAATATTAATTTAATGATAGAAATGGAATGATATATATGAAATTTTATGCGGTAAAAAAAGGGAATCAAACAGGAATTTTTGAATGCTGGGCGGATTGTCAAACTGCCACAAAAGGATACTCTAGCCCAGAGTTTAAAAGTTTTACTACAAAAGAAGAAGCAGAAGCGTATTTACAAAATAGAGATATTTGGGTTGAAAAGGTGGAGAAAGATAATAGTGATGGCTATCTTGTTGCATTTACAGATGGTAGCTATGATAAAGACCTAAAGAGATATTCATACGGAGTTAAATTTATTAGACCTGATGGAAGTGAAGAAGATATATGTGGTTACGGAAGTAATCAAGCTTATATTGATAGTAATAATATCATTGGCGAAATATTTGGAGTAATCAATGCACTTGATTGGGCAATATCAAATGAGTTCGAGAAAATTAAGATTTATCACGATTATGAGGGCTTGTCAAAATGGATATCAGGTGATTGGACTGCAAATTCTAAAGCTGCAAAAATGTATATAAGTTTGTATGAATTGAAATTCAAAGACTTTCTTGAGGTTAGATTCGAAAAAGTTCCGGGTCATAGTAATGTAATATATAACGAAAAAGCTGATCAACTTGCAAAGTCTGCATTGGTTGAGAGAAAAAAGGTTGTCGTGCAAGGAGATAATTGGTTTTCAATTCCTTACTTCAAACAGGATGATTTTAATGCGTTTGTTGAGTTGATTGAAGAGTCGGATAATGGAATTACTCATACGTTAACATCAGCTTTAGGGAAGGATATATATAAGTTTAAACTTAATAGAGAAGTTATCACAGTTACATTATTTAAGACTGGTCAGCATAAACTTTTATTACAAGGAAAAAATAATTATTTATTCCAGGTAATAACGGCCACAATTATTGAACGATACGATACTAGTCGTGTTGAGCAGATTTTAGGAAATGCATATAGAATTAATATAAAACAAGATGTAGTTTCAAATGCATATAATCCTATTGAAAGCGGTCTTCCCGATGATTATCCAGATGGGTTAAAAAGATTAATAAAACAATCGATAATAAATATGACTCATTATGTTGAAAGCGAAGAATACTCGATGTATGTATTTCCAGCTTTAAGGGCACTAGAAGGTCATATAAAATATTTGATAACTGTAGCTGGCGGAAATCCAGGTCGACAGTTTAGTTGCTTTGATCGTGATAGAACGATGAATTCAAACGGGTATATTGTGACAGAATCTTTTCCTGATAGAAGTAAAAATAGTAGCATCGAGAAATGTTACAACTATTATAAGTCACAGAGGGATACAGCTTTTCATTTTGGTGATATTATGGGCCAAGTAGATAATACTAGGCTAATAGAAACAAAAGAAGAAGCTGATGAGATTATAAAAAAATGCTTGTCATTGATTAGTACAGAACAATAATCTTGTTGAAAGGAGGTGTCTGTCATGAATGAATATATTATTCTTAAAGCAAATGTCGATGGCTATGACAGACATGTGCTCTGTCTATCATTTGAGAGTTTTTTGACATATATAGAAAAAATCGAAACTATACTTGCAAAAGATGCAAGAGAAGAAATGATATTAATTGATCAATTACTTATAAACGGAAACGGAAAAAATAGATTTATGAGTTGCGTGTTTTCTAATGGTCAACTAGATTTTAGAACAGCTAAAATTGTGACACCAGATGTATTTTTTAGGAAAGAAACAGTAGGGTGGTTACATGATAATTATTCATATGTTGAAAACTCTATTCTTACAGAAGAACAGCGTCAAAAAATTAAACAAAACATTGCATTTTAATGAAAAGCGCCAATTCATCCGTTATAGTTAGGAGGGAGGGATATACTAAGTTAAGCATCATACACATTTTCGTTACTATTAATTTGTAAAACGTATTGTATGCTGAAATTCTATTGGCCAAAAAGTGAGCGTATATTAAGATATTTAATCCTTGAAAGAACTAGATATACCCGAAAATAAAGGATTTGTCAATCACACGATTGTAAATTATTAGAATATTTAATTATTTAGAAATATTTAGGAGAACCTATGAAAATTACAAATGAGATACCGAGAGATTGGAAAGATTTACAAAATAAAGTTTGCAAATTTTTAAATGAGGCTGGTTATGAATCGGAGAGTCCAAAAACAATTAAAACTGTCCGTGGAGATGTAGAAGTAGATGTTTTTTCTGTATCTAATGATGAATTGATTAAGCAATTTATTTGTGAATGTAAATTTTGGAATATGCCTGTTTCAAAAGAAAAAATACATGCTTTTCGTACAGTTGTACATGATTCAGGAAGTATGGTGGGTATTTTTATATCAAAAAATGGTTATCAATCTGGTGCTTATGAAGCAGCATATTGTTCAAATGTTTTATTAAAAGATTGGAATGGATTTATAGAACTAATTGAAAGAAAGTGGTTGAAAAGACAGTGCTTTAAAATGCATCAACTTATACATCCGCTTTCTGTTTATACAGATCCACTAGATGTACCTTTGGATGCATTATCTGATGATGAACTTCATAAATATAAACAGATAAACAAAAAAACTATCGAGTCTTATTTGATTTGTAGAAAAATTGGTTTTGAAAAGATAAAAGAAGATTCGTTAGATGTAGATGGTATTACTTTTACATCTTACGATGAACTATTTGACTATTTTAATAAAAAATTCACAATTATAATAAAAGAATATGAAGAAATATTTAAGAATAATCCAATTGAACAATGGAAATTCGATTATGGTATAGCTAAATACAGTTTTGATGATATATAAAGCTATATTTATACTTAAGAGGTAGTTAATATTTGAAATAAGCGTAATATTAAACATTTGTAATTGTTATATAGCAAAAAATAAATAAAAAAAGGATGGTAAATTATTATGAAAATTGCAGTTGCAGGAACAGGATATGTAGGATTGAGTATTGCTTGTTTATTATCTCAACATAATGAGGTAAAGGCAGTGGATATTATTAAGGAAAAGGTGGATTTGATTAATGCTAAGAAATCACCTATTCAAGATGATTATATTGAGAAGTATTTAACTGAAAAAGATTTAAATCTAGAGGCTACTTTAGATGCAGAGTATGCTTACTCTGATGCTGACTTTGTAGTTATTGCAGCACCAACTAATTATGATAGTAAGAAGAATTTCTTTGATACAAGTGCTGTAGAGAGTGTGATTGAATTAGTGTTAAAGTATAATCCGAATGCTATTATGGTAATTAAGTCAACAATTCCAGTTGGATATACGGAGAGTGTAAGAGAGAAGTATAATACTTCAAATATTATTTTTAGTCCAGAATTCTTAAGAGAGTCTAAGGCTTTATATGATAACTTATATCCATCTAGAATTATTGTTAGTACTGATGTGAATGATGAAAAGTTAGTTAAAGCTAGTCATACTTTTGCTGCGTTACTTCAGGAAGGGGCTATTAAAGAAGATATTGATACATTATTTATGGGCTTTACTGAAGCAGAGGCTGTTAAGTTATTTGCGAATACTTATTTAGCTTTACGTGTATCTTACTTTAATGAATTAGATACGTATGCAGAAATGAAAGGATTAAATACACAAGATATTATTGAAGGTGTATGTTTAGATCCTCGTATTGGCTCTCATTATAACAATCCTTCATTTGGATATGGTGGATATTGTTTACCTAAAGATACAAAACAATTGTTGGCTAACTATCAGGATGTACCCGAAAACTTAATTGAAGCAATTGTTGAATCAAATCGTACTCGTAAAGATTTTATTGCGGATCGAGTATTGAATATGGCTGGTTATTATGGATATGAGGATAATAACACATATTCAGAAAGTGAAGAACGAGAAGTAGTGATCGGTGTTTATCGTTTAACAATGAAATCAAATAGTGATAACTTTAGACAGAGTTCTATTCAGGGTGTTATGAAGCGTATTAAGGCTAAGGGTGCTAAAGTTATTATTTATGAACCTACATTAAAGGATGGAGAAACATTCTTTGGTAGTAAGGTAGTAAATAATCTAGAAGAATTTAAATCATTGAGTCAGGCAATTATCGCAAATCGTTATGATAGTTGTTTGGATGATGTACAAGATAAAGTATATACTCGTGATTTGTTTAGAAGAGATTAATTACAGTTATATGAAAGCTAAAAATTTAGTTTTTTAGCTTTTTTTATGATGAATTAGTGAATCTATGCTATATTTATAGAGTATGTTTTATTGTGAGAAAAGGAGGCTTTTATGGTAAACAGTAGAATGGATCGTACACAGAATGATGTACGTGAAATGGAAGAGATTGATTTATTAGAATTATTTAGGGCTATATTAAAACATGTTAAGTTAATTATTGTTTTATGTATTTTATTTGGTGTTGGTGGTTTCTTTGGAACTAAGTTATTGATTGCTCCAACATATACGGCTAGTACATCAATTTATTTAACTCCACAGATTAGTGAGAGTGGATCTTTGGATTATAATTCGCAGATGGCCAATAGTAAATTGGTTACGAATGCAGTGAATTTACTAACTCAAAATAACATTATGTCTGAGGTAGCTAAAGATGTTGGGTTAGAGAGTGCTGATAGTGTTAAAAAGCTTGTTAGTGTAACGAATGAATCTAATACAGAGATTATTACAATTTCAGCTACGACTAAAGATCCTAAATTATCTAAGGATATCGCAAATGATACAGTAAGTACTTTTATTCGTACTATGCAGAAGAATTTGAATGTTCGTAATATTGAGGTTGTTGATAAGGCTAAGTTGTCTTATATTCCTAGTGGTCCGAATGTTAAGAAGAATACTTTATTAGCTACTATGGTAGGATTTGTCTTAGGTTGTGGTTATGCAACATTGAGATTTTTATTTGATAATCGTTTGCGTACGAAGGAAGAGGCAGAAAAATATTTGGGTATTCCAGTATTCTGCGAAATTCCTGAACTATAATGGCTAAGTATATTGATTTGCATTCTCATATTGCTTGGGGTATTGATGATGGTATGCCTTGTGTTGAGGATGCAGTGAGTTCATTAGAATTAGCTAGGAAGGATGGTATTGTAGGTATTTGTAGTACACCGCATTTTATTCCTGGTCAATTAGATGTTCATATCTATAATGAAATGGTAACTCGTCAATTGGAATTAAGAAAGATGAGTCCTATCCCAATTTATTTTGGTGGGGAAGTCATGATGAATAGTGAATTCATTGAAGGATTAGAATTAGATTTATATCCTACTTTAAATAGTAGTAAATATATGTTAGTTGAATATAATGTTCTTCGTGATATTCATTCGATTGATTATAGAGATGAATGTTTATATGAATTGAAGATGAAAGGATTTGTTCCTGTACTTGCTCATATTGAAAGATATTTCCATGAAGGACTTGATTATTCAATTATTGATCACTGGGTTGATATTGGATGTATTCTGCAATTGAATCGTACTTCAATTCTTGGCGTAAATGGTAAGAAAATTCAAGCGAATGCATTAGAATTATTAGACAATGGTTATTGTGATGTGATTTGTACAGATACGCATAGAGCGAGTGGAAATCGTATTGAACAATTGAGTGATGTGTATTCTGTAGTTTCAAAACGTATTGGGCAAGGCAATGCGGATATCTTATTTTATGAGAATCCAAAGTTATTATTGAGTAATAAAGAAATATTAAATATTGAGGTTGAAAAGAAAAAGAAACTGTTTGGTTTCTTTGGGAGATAGAAATGGCAAGAAAGAAAAGAAATCAATTTGATGTGGATGAAATCTATCGTGGATTACGTACTAATATTGAATTTAGTCAGATGGATGATGCGATTCAAGTAATCAATGTAGTTAGTACAATACCTAATGAAGGAAAGAGTACAATAGCTTGTAATTTGGCTCGTATTATGGCAGCTAAATATAAAAATGTGTTATTAATTGACTGTGATTTAAGAAATGCTTCAGTTCATAAAACACTTCAGATTTCAAATCGTTCTGGATTAACAAATATTATTTCAGAATTTAGAGAAGGCGTAAGTATTCATTCATTTGAAGGAGTACAAGACGTACAATATGATGGAGGATATCCATTATCGGTAATTACAGTAGGTCATAAAGTACCAAATCCTAGTGAAGTATTAGGTTCTAAAAGATTAGCTAAATTCTTAAATCAAGCTCGTCAAGAATTTGGATACATTATTATAGACTGTCCACCAGTAGCGGTAGCTAGTGATGCCATTCCATTATGTAATGTAAGTGATGGAGTATTATATGTAGTTGACTCTAAGATATCGGATAAACGTAAAGTTAAAGCAGCCATTAATGATGTTGAAAGAAATGGTGGCCACGTCATGGGGGTAGTATTAAACAAAGTAGAATCAGCAAGTGACAGTAATTATGGCTATGGCTACGGATATGGTTATGGAGGAGAAGACAATGGTAAAAAGAAGAAAAAGAAATAGTTTTATTATTTTGGCTTCAACTCTATTACTAACTGGATGTGGCAATAGTGAATTAAAAATCACGCAAAATGATATTTTAGAAGTGGCAAGAGATGATGCGAATGCCACTAAAAAAGAATGTTCAAATGTATCGATTCGAGAAGAAAAGAAATACTATACAGTAAGCTTTGATACAACCACTGGATCTTATGAGTATAAGATTGGTAAAGATGGTATTATACAAGAAAGAAATTATAAAAAAAGCAATAGTGAAGAAAAAGAAGAAGTATCTATTTCTGAATCTGTAGAAGAACCAGAAACAAAGAAAGAAGAAAAAAAAGAATCAACTTCTTTTGATGAAAATCAACAAGCAGCTATTGATGCAGCTCTTGCCAATGCAGGACTTGGACAAGAAGATGTGACAGATATTGGTTGTACTTTAGATGAGGCAACACAACAATATACAGTTACATTTACATTCCAGGATATCAAAAATACTTGTATGGTTGATGCAGCTACATTCACTGTATTATCTTCTATTCAAGGTTAGATGTACCTGTTTTTGACTGAAAAGGACGGATGTTGTTCTTTTCTTTTTTTTTTAGTACAATAATTTATATGTAAATTGTGAGGAGAATTCTATATGTCAAAAATAGGAAGATTAAAAATATTTATTGAATTTGTATTTTTCTGGATATTAATACAGTTCTTGCAGGCCATGAATATAGCACGATTTGATGATGAAATAGCTATTAAGTTATGTGCACTATATTTCTTGATGCAGATTTTGATTGGTCGTTATCAAGGAAAAGTATTGTTAATGTATGATGAAATACGATTATTAGTATTAAGTCATGTTGGTTTTTTCTTTGCGAGTTTCTTGGTGTTTCCATTTTATTCTTGGACCTTTCGTAAATTATATGGTTTTGTATTTTTGACAATCTTTTTATTTGTTTTTGCAGGATTTAATTCAAGATACACACATAAATGGTTTAGAAAGAAATATAAACATAATACTTTAATTGTGGGTGTTGGCCATACAGCTGCTCAACTTGCCTTTGTATGTAGAGGAAATAGTTATTCTTTATTAGATGTACAGGGGTTTGTGAATTGTAAATCGTATGGTATTCATCAGGAACAAGTTGTTTCTAAAAATAAAACAATAGGAATTGAAGAGGTGGATTCATTTATTAAATCACATAATATTGATACGGTATTAATTGCGATACCTGAATTGAAAAAGAAAAATTTGAATTCATTATTTGAATTATTTAAGAACAAAGTAAATGTGATTAAGTATTTACCACAAGTGAATGGTCTAGTAACGTTTGATACTAAGGTTGAAGACTTTGATGGTATTTTAATGATTTCAAATTCTCGTGGTGTAAATCAAATTGGATCTTATATTTTAAAACGTCTTATGGATATTTGTGCCGGATTATGTGGAATCTTAATTTTGATTCCATTAACTGTTTTTGTATTTGTGAAAAATCGTAAAGAAGGAGATAAGGGGCCTATTTTCTTTACACAGAATCGTATTGGTAAGGATGGTAAAGAATTTAAGATGTATAAGTATCGAACCATGGTGCTTGGTGCGGATAAGATTCTTGAAGAGTTGATGGAAAAGGATCCAGCAATTCGCGAGGAATATACTGTGAATAAAAAATTGGCAAATGATCCTCGTATCACAAGTGCAGGAAAATTCTTGCGTGAAAAGAGTCTGGATGAATTTCCACAATTCATTAACGTTTTACTTGGTCAAATGTCTTTGATAGGTCCTCGACCTTATTTGCCACGTGAAAAAGAAGATATGGGACAATATTATGATGATGTTGTCGCATGTAAGCCTGGTATTACAGGTATGTGGCAAAGTCATGGTCGTAGTGATGTGGACTTTGACCACCGCTTAGTTTTAGATGAATATTATTATCGCAACTGGTCATTCTGGTTGGATGTAACATTATTATTTAAAACAGTTAAGCAAGTTCTTTATGGAAGAGGGGCTGTATAGACATGAAAGAACAAAATAAAGTTTTAAGAGGAATTGGAATTGTATTATCTATTCTGTTAGTTGTAGCATCGTTTTATCTTTTATATGAATTGATTAAAATTAATGTTTTACCAACTAAATTATTATTTTTAATTACCATTATATTTGTATTGTTGGATGCCATATTTGTGTTACTACTATGTTATTTTTCGAAAGGCATTGTTTCAAAGATAATTTGTATTGTATTGACATTAGTTTTATTGTTTGGTTCATGTGTGGGTGGATATTACATTTCTAAAACAGGAAGCTTATTGACAAACATTACGAATGTAACGAAACATGCGAAAAATATGGTAAGTGTAGTAGTTAAACAATCAAGTGATATAAAGAATAAATCACAATTAAATGGTTTATCAGTTGGTACATTGCGTACGATTGGTACTCAAGGATCATCTAAAGCTTTAAAAGAATTAAATAAAGATGGTATTGTGATGAATCAAAGTGAATATGATAGTTTGAGTGCTATGTTAGAAGCTTTCTATAACGGTGAAGTGGATTCAATTATTATCAATGAATCAAGTCGTAGTCAAATCTTAGATATGGAAAGCTATGCGGATTTTGATAATAATACAAGAGTTGTTTATCAAACTTCTTATAAAGTAGAAAATACGGATAAGGCAAATGCGGTAAGTGATATTACATCAAAACCATTCAATGTATTAATTTCAGGATCGGATACGCGTGGAGGATTTGATGAAAATGGTCGTAGTGATGTGATTATGGTAGCTACCATCAATCCTAAGACAAGTACGATATTATTGACTTCTGTACCTCGTGACTTCTATGTAACTACCGCTTGTGATGCGGCAGACGGTTGTATGCAAGGGGCATTAGACAAAATTACACATACGGGTATTCATGGTACAAACACTACAAAACGTACAGTAGAACAATTATTGGGTGTTGAAATCAACTATACATTTAAAGTAGGATTTGATGCAGTTACCGAACTAGTAGATGCTGTTGGTGGAGTCGATGTAACTGTAGCACCGGGCTTTGCTGTTGATCATTTTGCATGTATGTATAATTTAAGTGTTCATGAAGGGGTAAATCATTTAAATGGAGAACAAGCTCTTGCGTTTGCACGTGAACGTTATGCATACACGGAAGGAGATCGTCAGCGTACAAAGAATCAACAGTTAGTTTTGATGGGAATTGTTGATAAAATTACAAGTCCTTCAATTGTTCAAAACTATTCATCTATAATGGATGCAATGTCTAATACATTCTCAACGACAATGTCTAGTAGTGAGATTTCGGATTTAATTAAATATCAAATCAACAACAATCCAAAATGGAAGATAGAACAGTATATGGTCGATGGTACAGGTGATACATTAATGTGTGCAGAACTTGGAGATGCAGCTAGTGTCATGGTTCCAGATCAAAGTACAGTAAAATTGGCTAAGGATAAAATTAATGCGGTTTTAGCTGGAAAATCAGCAGATGACGTAAAGTAATATAACGGGGATAGGTTTGCCTATCCATTTTTTTTGTAGTATGATTATTGGGTCTAAGGAGAGTTTAATATGCGAAAAAATAAAAAGAAACCAAATAAGGTAGGAAAGGTATTTGGAATCATCTTTTCTATTTTATTAGTTGCTGCAACAATGTATTTGTTGTTTAATTTAGTAAAATTAAATGTATTGCCAACCAAATTAATGTTTTTAGTAACAGTATCTTTTGTACTTGTTGATGCAATATTCATTTTACTTTTATGTTTTATGACTAGAGGTGCAGTATCAAAGTGTATTTGTATAATTTTTACGTTTACAATTGCTTTGGCTTCATGCATGGGTGGATATTATATATCAAAAACAGGTAACTTATTGTCGAACATTACGCAAACTACTAAGAATGCTAAGAATACGGTGAGTGTCATTGTAAAAGATTCAAGTGACTTGAAAAAGAAAAATGATTTGGCTGGACATAGTATTGGTGTACTACAAAATATTGGGACAGTGGGATCAAATAAAGTATTAAAGGAATTAAGTAAATCAGGTGTTGAAATGACACAAACACCTTATGAAAGCTTGTCTGCAATGTTAGAGGCTTTTTATAATAGTGAAGTAGATTCAATTATCATTAATGAATCAAGTCGTGATCAGATTACGGATATAGAAACATATGCTGATTTCAATAATACAACTCGTGTTGTGTATCAAACAAGTTATGAAGTAGAAAATACGGATAAAGCAAATGCGGTAAGTAATATTACTACAACTCCATTTAATGTGTTGATTTCAGGTTCTGATACAAGAGGTGGATTTGATGAAAATGGTCGTAGTGATGTAATTATGGTTGCTACGATTAATCCTAAAACAAGTACAGTGTTGTTGACATCAATCCCTCGTGATTACTATGTTACAACCACTTGTGATGCAGCTGATGGATGTCAAGAAGGTGCTTTGGATAAGATTACTCATACGGGTATTCATGGAACGAACACAACTAAGCGTACGGTAGAAAATTTATTGGGCATTGAAATTAACTATACATTCAAAGTTGGTTTTGATACAGTGACTGACATTGTTGATGCCGTTGGTGGTATTGATGTTACGGTTGCACCTGGCTATGCTGTTAGTAGCTTTGTGACTATGCCTGGTTATGGTGTACATGAAGGTGTTAATCATTTGAATGGTGAACACGCTTTGGCATATGCTCGTGAGCGTTATGCTTATAGTGAAGGTGATCGTCAGCGCACAAAGAATCAACAACAGGTTTTAATGGCTATTGTTGATAAGGTTACTAGCCCTGCGATTGTGACAAACTATGCTTCTATTATGGATAGTATGGCCAATACTTTCTCAACAACGATGTCAAATGATGAAATTACTAGTTTAATTAAATATCAATTGAATAAAAATCCAAAATGGAAAATTGAACAATCTATGGTTGATGGTACTGGAGATACACAAATGTGTGCAGAACTTGGAAATGCTGCTTATGTAATGGTTCCAGATCAAAGTACTGTCACAAAAGCTTCAAACAAAATTAATGTAGTAATGCAAGGAAAATCAGCAGATGATGTAGAGTAAGGAGAAATCTTTACTCTTTTTTTTATAGGAGTATAATTTTAAGTGTAGTGGGGTGTTGTTATAATGGAAACTTCTGATTATATACAAAATAGAATAAATACTAATATTCGTCACTTTGAGGAATTGAGTAAAAAGTATCATCGATGCCACGTAGGATTTATGATTGCTGTGTTTAGTTGTTTGTTTGGTGTAGTTATACTTAATGTGGTTTATTTGATTATACCTGTTATTTGGTTGATACTAGCATCATGTGTATTGGTATTAGCTGGTCTATTCTTATTATTCTTTGACGTATTAAATGACTATTTATAAATGTCAACTTAAAAATGTACAGTTTTGATCATTTAAGAATGTACAATATT
>ERZ791702.54-NODE-54-length-81571-cov-6.33712_pt1 | contig 81571 bp, 73 predicted proteins | sample MGYA00510050_ERZ791702 | MGnify/ENA primary metagenome ERZ791702 (study PRJEB30046, sample SAMN00715230) | human gut metagenome | study: EMG produced TPA metagenomics assembly of the A metagenome-wide association study of gut microbiota in type 2... | reverse complement strand
TTGTATTTACAGGGATTGTGGCACTTTATTAACTAATCAACTGTCAAAAATGAGATTATACACGCCTGTTCTCAAAATGCAAGGTTTTTATCCTGAGCCATATAGAGTTCCGCAAAATATGGATCTTACTTCATCAGTTTCTCAAAAGTCCCCTGGCAGAATCACGAACCGGGCAGGAAAGATTCACCTTTTCCAGTGCCATCATGATCTCATTCGGAAACTGCCTTTCCACGCGGAATATGACCAGTTCCATAAATCCGCGTATCAGATAATGATTTAACATTTCCTCATGATTAAGGACTTTCTCTTTCATTTGCATCAAAACTTTCAGCAATACATTCGACACTACAAAAACAACCAGATATCCGCATAATTCAATAGAAAAGAATTAAATACCCCAGGCACGAGACAGCCAGATGTAACTAATAAGTTATGATCGATCACAGTGGTAATATTACATCAAAAACCGTTCCTCCAGACGGATTTGATCTGACTGCAATACTGCCATCATGCACTCTCACGATTTCACGGACAAGCGCAAGTCCAAGTCCTACACCGCCAAGTTCCCGGCTTCTGGATTTATCCACACGAAAGAATGGTTCAAACACGCGTTCCCTGAGTTCCTCAGGGATTCCGTTTCCCGTATCCTCCACGGACAGATAAACATGTTTTTCCTTCCGGTATGCAGTTACTGTAACCTGTCCGCCCGAATGATTATATTTTATGGCATTCTCAACAAGATTGTATACCAGCCTGTAAATAAGAATGTCACTTCCAACCATCGTTATATTTTTACATTTTCCAGTAAGTTTTATGTTTTTTTCCTGTGCAAGAGGATCCAGATCTGCTAACACTTCATCAACAAGCGCGTCAACCATAATTTCATCATCCCGTCCCACAGTCTGGAGTTCACTCATATCAAGGAGCGTTTTTACCATTTTACTGAGTCTTCCATTCTGCTCGGTAACCATCTTTATTGTCTGCAATGTATCAGCATCATTATCCGGATGCCGTGTAGAATTATAAAGATCAAGCTGTACCTGCATCAAAGATAATGGCGTCCGCAGTTCATGTGCTGCATTTGCGGTAAATTGCCTCTGTATCTCAAATGCGTCCGAGAGACGTTCAAGCATCTTATTATACGAAACGCTAAGCTGGTTCAATTCTTTAACTTTATTTTCTTCTATTCGTGAAGCTGCCAGATTTTGCGCCTGTACTTCTTCAATTTTATCAGAAAATTCACGGATTGGTCTGAGTGCATGCCCACTTATAAAATATGTAACTACCCCGCCAATAAGAGCCAATATGGCTGATATCAGCAGACTGTTTTTTTTGTAATCTTCCTTATTATTATATGCCTGGATAGAAAAATCATTGGCAAACTCATCCCACTTATCATCTGGAATGCTGATATATATTTCATCCGTATCCTCCCCGTTATCCTCTCCCTGGGCATCCACAGTCTCCTGCAGGGAATCGATATAATACACGCCATTTTTATAGACAAACATCGTCAGACATCCACATATAACTGCAATATATACTGTAATGATACAGGTAAGCCTCCACTGCAGTGATATTCTTTTCATCGTTCAGACTCCTCCCGTATTTTATATCCCTCTCCCACCTTGTTTAAAATCGGATCATATCCAAGTTCAGCCTTAAGCTTTTTCCTAAGCGAAGACATGTGTACTCTGATGGCACCACTAAAGCTATCCACGGATGCATCCCAGACATGTTCCATCAATTCCTCCTGACTTACCGGTCTTCCAGGATTCAGAAGTAAATATTCCAAAATGCCATTTTCTTTTCTTGTCAGGGAAATCATTTTCCCTTTTGCATATGCCTCACGTCTTACCGTATCGAACTTTATCCCACCACTTTCCAGACACACATCTTTCTGCACAAATTTTCTTCTTGTCAGACTTCTGATACGCGCCTCAAGTTCCTGCAGATGAAATGGTTTTTCCATATAGTCATTTGCCCCTGCATCCAGTCCTTCAACCTTATCCGCAATCTGCCCTCTTGCAGATAATATAAGAACCTTTGTCTCCTCATTTCTCTGTCTGAGTTCCTTTAAGATCTCCATTCCATCCATACCGGGCAGATTCAGATCCAGAACAATCAGATCATAATTCTCCGTCAGGACACTTTCAAAAGCCTCTTCCCCATCATAACAGGTATCCACCTCGTACCCTGCATCATACAGCCGTTTTGCAACCATGTCACACATTTGTTTCTCATCTTCAACTATCAATAATCTCAAAATTCATTCACCCGCTTCTTAACACAAATTTTACAACAGCTATTGTATAATACTAACATCAGCTGGTCAATAAATACAACAAATGAAAGGAGTAAAATATCTTGAAGTGCAAAAAAATCTATCAGTCGATCCTGCTCATCTCAGGTATCACCATGATAAGTTACGGTGCGGTCAGAGGAGAAGCAGCTGTCGTGCTCGGTAAAGCAATAAAATTATGTCTGGAGTGTGTCGGAATTGGATAAAAAAAAGAATTTTCTATCAAAAAAAATAGCTGTACTACGCGGATGGATACAGGCAGCTGCCACACTGCTCACGAATATCCATATTCCTAATTTATGGAAAGGAAAAATATATCAGGGCAGCGTAAAAAACGTATGTGTACCAGGATTAAATTGTTACTCCTGTCCGGCGGCAACAGGAGCATGCCCAATTGGCGCTTTTCAGGCGGTTGTTGGTTCATCAGGATTTAAATTTTCATACTACATAACCGGATTTTTTATTTTACTCGGTGTAACACTCGGAAGATTTATATGTGGTTTTCTGTGTCCGTTTGGATGGTTTCAGGATTTACTTCATAAAATACCCGGGAAAAAATTTTCTACAGCCCGGCTCAAACCGCTGCGCTATTTAAAATACATCATCCTGATCATTTTTGTTATACTTCTTCCGATGCTGGTAACGAACTCTATCGGAATGGGAGATCCTTTCTTCTGTAAATATATTTGTCCTCAGGGTGTCCTGGAAGGAGCTATCCCTCTCGCACTTGGAAATGCCGCTATACGTTCTGCACTGGGAAAACTTTTTTCTTTTAAATGCCTTATTTTAATCACAGTAATTGTGTTAAGTATTTTGTTTTACAGACCATTCTGTAAATGGATCTGTCCTCTAGGAGCAATCTACTCATTATTTAATAAGGTCAGCTTTCTTTCTATTAAAATTGAGAACAGCAGATGCATCGGATGCGGGCAATGCCAAAAGGCATGTAAAATGGATGTGGATGTGTGTAAAACTCCAGATCATCCGGAATGCATACGATGCGGAGCCTGTATAAAAGCCTGTCCTAAAGATGCGATCCACTACCAGTTTATGGGGAAATCATGTAAAAAAAAGAACAACAGTAACCAGCAGTCATAAACCAGTAACTATCAATCTTATTACAATTTAAAAAAGGAGCAATTATCCATGAAAACAAAAATTACATTTATTTCAGTTGTCACACTCAGCATCGCACTGCTGCTTACATCCTGCAGCGGAAAAGGAACTGTAAGCACCACAGAACCACAGAATACCACGGCTGAAGACAGCACGGCATCTGCGGACAATTCCAACACGAAATTGGATGATTTATATCAGCAGGAGAACCGGATCTTTGCAGAGCATAAAGATATATGGGACAAATTATTTGGTCTGATGAATAAAAACACTGCAGATTCAAACGGAAATTATGCTGATCATCTGGCTGATACCGCTGAATCAAACAAAGATTCTTTTACTGATGACGAATTCAAAACACTTACTGATGATATTGAAACCATACGAAAAATCGAAGAACAGATCGCAGAAATTGAAAAAGAAACTACAGAATCCGATAAAAATGGGCAGAATACTAATTCTGAAGATGCATCACCATTCAAAAATTTCTCAGGTCAGGATTTCGATGGTAATTCTGTTGACGAAAGTCTTTTTTCCGAAAATGCAGTAACTGTCATCAATTTCTGGTTTACCGGCTGCAAGCCTTGTGTTGCTGAGTTATCCAAACTGAATGAATTAAATGATGCAGTCAGGGCAATGGGAGGAGAAGTAGTCGGCATCAACACAGAAACCTTCGATGGAAATGAATCGGCTATCAAAGAAGCTGCCTCTGTTCTTGAAAGCCAAGGTGCTAAATACCGCAATCTTTCTATTGATTCATCTTCAGATGCAGGCAAATATGCCTCCAATATCATGGCATTTCCTACCACAATACTCGTCGACAGAAATGGTAACATCGTGGGTGATCCGATGCTCGGTGGAATCGATAATCAGGATAACTATGATACTCTGATGAAACAGATCCAATCTGTAATCGATGCAGACAGCTCAAATAAATAACCCTTTTATGATACTCTTTTGTACATAACCGGCACATCATACCCAACGGTTCTATTTTCATTCACTCCCGGACTTTCAGATACCTCCCGGCAGGTATCTGAAAGTCTCTCCCATTACCGGTATAGCTTTCTTTTTATCTGAATTCTCCTTATGCTTTCTTAAGTCGTTCTCTTTAACGTTCCAATATAATCTCCATTATGATAAACAAATGGTCCGGGTTCTCCCTCTTCTCCAAAATATTCCGGTCTTAAGGACAAGATATCGAGCAGTTCATCAATCGTCTGCACCTTAGTTGCCTGATATGGCTGTTCAAATGCAATCTTTTCTACAAACAAATAATAATCACTATACTTTATCAGGATACCAGTATGACCTACAAAAACAGCATCCGTATATGGATCATATATTACGATACTAAGAAGTGATATTCTGTCATTATCTATTTGAAATCCATATTCTTTCCAGCTGTCGCAAAATGCAGATTCCGGATGTCTGTCATCCGTAACACTCTTTTCACCATAAAGTGTGGTAAACATGTCTTTGTTCTCTTTTAGGATTTCATATCTGTCCACATTATCTATCGCTTCTGTGTCAAACATCAGATAGGTTCCCTCATAATGATCTTCCGTTAATTCTGAATGGATCACCCCATCTAACAGGAGAAAAGCTGTCATTCTACAGTCCGCATCTGAATAATCATGATTCTGTTCCCAGCCATCCATACATTTACCGATATCCGCTTTCATTTTCCCAGGATCTGACCATGTATCTTCCAGCTTCGCATTTTTTCCTGCGGAATCTGCAAAATCAACCGCCCATTCCCGAAATATATCTACATGAGCAGCTCCCGCAGAGTCAAGTTCTTTACAGATCTCAGTAATCGTATTGTTCCCTCCCATATATGTTGCACCAGGTATCTTTTGTTTCTGCACTGTTTCTGTGCAGGCTGCCAGCATCATAAATGCAGACACAATCATAGCAATAACAGACAGCTTCATGGCTGTTTTGGTTTGTTTTTTCAACAGATATTACCTCTTCTCCCCTAAATGATCATGACGTAAAAATCGTTCCTGTCAATTCTTTTCATCCTCGATCGTGAGTGTTCCGGGTCTTACATTCAAATAGATACTGCCCTTGTCCACTTTATACATATCAAGCAGCATTACCCAGAGACGGTGTATTGCATCAAGTAATACATTCGATACCTCTATGCTGTATGGCAGCAGCGCATGAATATCAAAAAAACGCATCCCAAGTGGTGGTAAAAATACCATATTGCTGGATTTTACTTTCTGCTCTCCTGAGCTGCTGTTTGCAGTCTTTAACATTTCATAAGTGATCAGACAGAAATCTTTTCCTTTGTATTTGCAATAATAAGAAACATAACACTCATCAATCGTCCAATCCAATCCATCTTCATGCTCAACGGGTTTTTCTTCTACCGGATTTGCCTCCGTAGTCTGAACCTCTACACTCCAGCGGATTCTTCCCTCTTTTGTCTCTCCCATCATATCCTGAATCTCATGGAAAATTTCTTCCTGTTTTTTCATATTAATCTCCATTTCTAAGCAGCTAATGATATTATTTTTTTCATAAAAGCCATATATTTTGCCCGGAAACAAATAGCCGTACTAGTCCCTCACATAAATATCCGAAAGGTTCTCAAGAATCGCTCCTGCAACATCCGGTTTGTTCATCGTATAAATATGTACATGGTTGACACCGTTTGCGATCAGATCGATGATCTGGTCTGTCGCATAGGCGATACCTGCCTGTTTCATAGCAGCCGGGTCACTTCCAAAACGGTCAACGATTGCAAGGAAACGGCGCGGTACCAAACTTCCGGACAGGGCAATGCTCCGTTTTACCTGGTTTGCGTTGGTGATCGGCATAATTCCTGCTACGACAGGAACATCGATTCCATGTTTTAGTGCTTTGTACATAAAGTTATAAAGAATATTATTGTCAAAGAACATCTGTGTTGTAAGGAACTCACATCCGGCATCCACTTTTTCTTTCAGATGGATCAGATCTTCCTCTAATGTCTGTGACTCAGGATGTCCTTCCGGATAGCAGGCTCCGCCGATACAGAAATCTCCCTGTGATTTGATATCATAGATCAGCTCACTTGCATGTTTATACTGATTTGGCAGCGGGAAATCCGCATTCTGCGGGATATCTCCGCGCAGTGCTAGTACATTTTCAATCTGCTTTTCTTTTAACTCCTGAATCACAGAGGCAACTTTCTCCTTAGTCGAAGATGCACAGGTGAGATGTGCCAGTGCCGGAATATGATTCACATTTCGCACTTCATTTGCAAGTTCTACCGTATAATCAGAAGTTCCGCCGGTTGCACCATAAGTAACACTCATATATGCTGGTTTCAATGCTGCCATATCGCCGACGATCTTTTTGTAGTTGTCTAACTGTGCACCCTGTTTCGGCGGGAACAGTTCACAGGAAATCGTTACATTCTCTGTATTTAATAATTCTGTAAGTCTCATAAATCCCTCTTTCTGCTAAAAGCGTCTTATTTTATCGGAACCGTCATCCACGGTATTCTCGATCTTCCGTATTACGACATAATAAGAATAATTCTCATTGACAGCCACTTCCACGCGGTCACCAACCTTATGTCCAAGCAATGCCTTTCCAAGCGGTGACTCATTGCTGATTAAATTTTTTAAAGAATTACCGCGGACTGTTGTCACGATCTTATAAACCTCTTCCTCGTCGTCCTCCTCAAAATAAACCGTCACCGTATTATTCATACCAACTTCATCCTCTGCAGAATCCGTTGAAATCACTTTTGCTGTTTTGATCATTCTCTCTAAATAGCGGATACGGCTCTCATTCTGGTTCTTATCTTTCTTTGCCGCATGGTACTCGAAATTCTCACTTAAGTCTCCCTGCGCTCTTGCCTCCTTCACTGCCTCTAAGGCCTCTTTGCGCACCACAAGTTTTCGGTACTCAATCTCCTCTTCCATCTTTTTTATATCCTGTTCGGTCAATTCGTCGTACATGAATCTTCCTCCTTACTTGTCATTTCAGCGATTATTATAAATTCTTTCCAGTTTTCCGTCAAATAAATTTCTGTGTAAACATCTCTTTACTGATCCATTGAATTTCGCATTTTGTACATTTTTTCGCACATACTGACAATATATATCCACTTGCGGGATCATAGCTTTGCAGATACCATTCTCCCGTCTGCCCCGCTTTTAAAAATTTAACCTGATCCTGCAGTACACAAAACGATGCAAGATCCAATGCTATCCCTTTTCCAACCGCTTTGATATAACTTTCTTTTCTTGTCCATAACTCTGTAAAATAACAGTCTGCTTTTTTCATTTTTCCCTTTTGTAATGCCAGATATTCCTCCGGACAGAAAAAATGTTCTGCCACTTTCATCTGTCCTTTCCGGATCTGTTCCACATCAATTCCCACTTCACTGTCCGAAAAAACACCTGCCACATATCTTCCCGAATGTGACAGGTTGAAATATATGCCGATATTTTCTTTTAATACCGGCTTTCCATTCTCTCCGAATGTAAGAACCATTTGCTGCATTTTCCCAGGTAAGAGACTGATCCCATATTCCTGCAGTGCATACTCAAGCAGTAATCCTGCTGCTAAAGATCTGCACCGGTCTTCCCTTTTCTTTAATCGGACTATTTTATTTTTCCGATCTTCTGTAATAAATGGCAACATCTGTGAAAATATCTTTTCATCCTCCAATGGAAGCGTATCTGTCATATAAATCTTCACGTATCTTATTCTCCCTTTGTCTGGATAATGCTTCTAAGATGTTCCCTTTCATCCAGCAATTCCTCATACACCGGCATCAGTCCATCATTTTTCCCAGCACGAAGCGGCTCTACGATTTTTACAACCGTCTCAAACATCGGGGTAATACCCATATTTGCAAATACACCCTTTAATGTATGTGCGCAGTCAAATGCCTTTTTTCTCTCATCTGCTGCAAGTGCCTCTTTCAAACCATCAAAAGACTCGTCCTCTACCACCATCGGAAGACAGCTTTGATATAATTTTTCATCCCCTAAAAAACGCTCTAAAGCTCCTTCTAAGTCGCATCCCCACGCATTTAATCCTTCCAATACCTCATTCATTTTCTATCATTCCTCCGATTGTTCTTTTGTCTGTTCCCTCTCCCCGGATTTACGCTTTCCGGATAACAGCAGTCTGTATTTTTCTAATTCCCATTCCAGTTGTTTTGGTTCTGTCACATTCAAAAATACACCATATATGATATGTTTATTTCCTACGATCCCAACATCATATAGTTTTAAAAAAATATAAAATTCTTCCCCTGCCTCATTTTTCTTTGAGAACTCACATTGTGTTTCATGTCCGGTATCTGCTGTATGAGAAAATGCATCCAGAACACGTTTATGATACCGTTTGGGAATTTCCTGGAAAATATCTTTTTTCTGGCTGATATCCTGATATCCAAACATTTCATAATATGCATTATTTACGCGAATGGTCTCAATCTGATCTTTGCTGTACTCATAGACAGCCACCCCCTGTTTTGCATTTAAAAAGAGGGTTTCAAGCTGGGATGCCGGCATCCACAGGCTATCTATATCAACTAACCGTTCTGTATCTTTCTCCCTCTGTGAATGCGGTCTGTCAAACTGCAGCTTTTCATACTCTTCCACCGGCATAGGTTTTGCAAAATAATATCCCTGGACATACTCACATCCTATGCTTCTTAAAAACTCCACCTGCTCGATCCGTTCGACACCTTCTGCCACAACCGGCATATTCAGCCATTTTGCCATACGTATCACGGCAGCCATGATATTTTCTCCGCGTCCTTCCTTATCATCCCCGGAAAAGAATTTCATATCCATCTTTAAAACATCTACCACTATATCCTTTAAGACATTTAAAGAAGAATATCCGCTTCCAAAATCGTCCATCAGAATATAAAATCCCTCTTCCCGCAATCGCTGCATCATTTCCTGCACCGCTTTTGGATTGGTATTGTACGCACTCTCTGTCAGCTCTACCTGAAAAAGTCTGCGCGGAATCTGATATTTGTCTACCAGATCGCAGATCACTTCCACTACTTCTTTATTATATAGACTAATCCTTGAAAGATTTACCGATATCGGAAGCGGCTGTTTTCCCTCGTCTAACCACCTTCTGAGCCGGATACAGGTCTGTTCCCACACATAATAATCCAGTTTTGTGATAAAACCGTTCCGTTCAAATACCGGTATAAACTCTCCCGGCGAGATCATCCCCCGTTCCGGATGTTTCCAGCGCACCAGCGCCTCTGCACCTGCAATCTGATTATCGCTAAGTCCGTATTTCGGCTGGTAATAAACGACAAACTCATGATTTTCAAGTGCGCTTTTCATACTGTTTACGATACGCTGTTCCTTTTCGATCTCCTGACTCATTTGCCGTGTATAAAATGCATAATTGCGGATATAATTACCCTTACAGTGTTTTGCCGCAAGGTTTGCCCTGTCATACATATGGTTTGGTGTTATTTTCTTCCCCGCGATCAGATAAACACCAAATATCGGTACAATATCAAAATCAAGCGGATATCTGCTCAAGATATCCCTCATCTTATTAAAACTTTCCACCAGTTCTTTTGTATTTTCATAGGACATGCAAAAACAGAAGATGTCCGCATCCATCCTGCCCAAAGTAATGTCATTGCGGTTTTTTACTGCGCGTATCAGAAGATCTGCAATATATTTTAACAGCTCATCCCCGGCACTCATTCCAAAGAATGAATTGATCAGCTGGAACTTTTCAATATCCATCCGCACAAATGCAAAATGTCTGTCCGGATATCGCTCTAACATGGCAGATGTTGCCTGAAACATATTCGTTTTATTGTAGATGCCGGTAAGAATATCATATTCCGCACGGTACTTTAACGCTTTGCTGATGTTTTTACTGCTGCTGCCGATCACGTTCTTCAAACGAAACCTGACAACATCCACATTATACGGTTTCCGTATAAAATCCCATGCCCCCATACTAAGACATCTGACTTCTGTTTCAATATCAATCTCCATCGTCAGCACGACCACAGGAATTGCCTGATACATCTGTGCTTTATGATATCGCTCTAAGAAATAATAACCATCATACTCCGGCATAACGATATCCAAAAGCACCGCAGTTATCTCCTCGCTTCGTTCATAAAGGATCTCAAATGCTTTTTTGCCATTCTCTGCTTCAACAACCTCGTATGTGTCACTCAGAATCTTTTTCAACATGACACGTTCGATCTGCTTGTCATCTACAATTAATACCTTACCCTTTTCAGCCATACTCTCACCTATCTGCCCCATAAAAATCCACAAAAAAACCCTGACTTTATCATAGCAAAGTCAGAGTTTCTTTTCAATAGACATAATTTATCCTTATTCAAAAATAACATTGATTTTTTTACTGAGACGGATATCTGCCGATGACGCTCCAACCTGAATTTCATAAGTCCCACTCACCGGCAAAAACATCTTTTTTTGCACATCATGATGTGAAAAATCCTGTTTATCCAAAGTAAAACAGATCTGTTTTTCCTCACCAGCAGCCAGTTCCACTTTTTCAAATGCTTTTAATTCCTGAAATATTCTGTTTTTTTCCTGCTCCCGTGCAACATAAATCTGAACCGTTTCTTTACCCTCCCGGACACCTTTATTTTTCACAGTACATGAAACCTTAACAGTCTGTTTTTCACTCTCCTGCTGTGCGATTTTAAGATCATCATAAACGAAATCTGTATAGGAAAGTCCGTGTCCAAACGGAAACAATACATCTGTTTTTTCTGTATTATAATAACGGTAGCCAACCATTACCCCTTCCCGGTATTCCACACGGTCTTTCTTTCCAAAAGTTCCGATCGTATGTGCCGGACATTGTGACGCATCTCGGATAAACGTTTCTGCAAGTTTTCCGGACGGATTTACCTTTCCAAACAAAGTCTCTGCTATCGCAGTTCCGCCTTCCATACCTGCATAATAACTCCAGAGAATTGCTTTTGCATTTTCTGCCCATGGCATCTCAACCGGTGACCCTGCATACATGCAGACTGCCATATCCGGTGCAGCCTTTAACAGAGCCTCTATCACCGCATCCTGCCCGTAAGGCAGCTTCATGTCTGTGCGGTCGAGTCCCTCCACATCAAAATCGTGATTCAATCCGCCCACAAAAATAACGATATCACTCGCCTTTGCAAGTGCAACTGCTTCCTCTAAGGCTTCTTTCTGTTTTTTGTGATATGCATCCGCTGTGGCTTTCTGCTGTTTTCCCTGCGTACTTCCACTTACAGTACATTCATTTTCCGTATCCCCGGCATTCTCTGTACTTGCCGCCTGCCAGTTGATCTCAGACGCTTCCTCTTTGTCCGGGATCACATATCCCGGTGCGTAGGAAACATTGACATTTCCGCCGAGCAGCTTTTTGATTCCCATGAGCGGCGAAATCTCATACAATGCCTTGATCTCTGCACTTCCGCCTCCATTCGAATGGATTGCTGCGGCATTTGCACCGATCACGGCAACCCTGCAGCCGGATTCTGTGCAAAGAGGCAGTACATGATCTTTATTTTTCAGCAGGATCATTGACTCACGTGCCACATCAAGCACTGCCCTGCGGTGTTCTTCCGTATTATATGCACCGGTTTTACGGTTCTTTTTCTCTGGTCCGATCATCTTAAGACGCAGCATCATCCGAAGAATATTACGCACCTTTTCATCAACCATTGATTCCTCAATGTCTCCATCTCTCACAGCTTTTAAGAGCGGATCTGCCATGTACTGCTCATGGAACTGATATTTGACATCCATCTCAATATCCAGACCGGATTCTGCTGCCATTTTCGTATCGTGTACCGCTCCCCAGTCGGAGATCACGACTCCATCAAATTTCCAGTCTTTCCGCAGCTTCTCATTAAGCAGGGACTTACTCATACAGCAGTGCTCGCCGTTTAACAGATTATAAGCTCCCATCAGTGCAAGCGTGTGTCCTTTTTGTACTGCTGCTTTAAATCCCGGAAAATAAATTTCTTCCAGTGCAGCCTCATCAACGATCGTATCAACCCAGAGTCTTTCTGTTTCCTGCGAATTTGCTGCAAAATGTTTTACACATGCTGCCACATCATTTTCCTGGATTCCCTCGATCATCGGAACCACCAGTTCTTCGATGAGTCTTGGATCTTCACTCATATATTCAAAATTTCTTCCACAGAGCGGGCTTCGTTTGATATTAATACCTGGAGCTAAGATCACATCCTTACCCCTGCCTCTTGCCTCTTCGCCTAAAACCCTGCCTGCTTTTTTCGCCAGATTGTGGTTCCACGTGGATGCGATGGCGCTGTTACATGGAAGATAGGTCACATAATCTTCCGTCGTTCCAATATTACGCCATTCATTGTCTGCAAATTCTGCCCGCACCCCCATTGGACCATCTGACATGTAAAGCGGCGGTATGGAAAGCCGCTTTACCCCTTCGGTGCGGAATAACCCCGCACCGTGGATCATGCCGATCTTTTCTTCTAAAGTCAGTTCATTTAAAATCTGTTCAATATATGTTTCCTGCATTAAAATACAACCTCTGCCTTGCCGTTACCGTCAAATGCTACGATGACATTTTCCCCATCCTGTGTATAGGATGCACCGGTTACCTGCTTTGGAGTGCCAACGTTCATCAATGCCACTTTGGATGCCTTATTACTCTCTACCGCGATCTGATAAGAAGATCCGTTCTTTACAACATTTGCAGATGCTTCTTTTTCATTTTCCGTTCCATATACGACAGTTTCTGCCTTAATGCCATCTTTTAATGCATATGCACGGAATGTCACACCATCTGCATAGTCATAAACTGCATTATCATTTCTTGCTCCCATAGCCACAATACTGCCCTCTTTGACATAAAGAGGAATACTTAAGTAACCATGTTTCTCTTTGTACCACTTACCTCCCTCTTTGACTTCTCCGGTCAGTAAGGATGTCCATGTTCCCTCCGGCAGGTAATATTCTGCGATACTGTCCTCGCGGAAGATCGGTGCAACGAGCAGGGAATCACCTAACATGTACTGTGTTGCTAAATATGCACAGTTTTTATCTTCGGTAAATTCAAGTACCATGCTGCGCATCATAGGAATACCTGTTTTGGACGTCTCGATCGCATTGCGGTACAGATATGGCATCAAAGATGCCTTAAGCTGTGCAAAGCAGCGTACCACATCCACTGCTTCTTCATCATATGCCCACGGCACACGGTAAGAAGTAGATCCATGCAGTCTTGAATGGGAAGAAAGAAGTCCGAAAGCACACCATCTCTTATAGACGTCCGGTGTGGATGTGCTCTCAAATCCTCCGATATCATGGCTCCAGTATCCAAAGCCGGAACTTGTCAGTGACAGACCACCGCGAAGGCTCTCCTCCATGGATTCATAGTCAGACCAGCAGTCACCACCCCAGTGAACCGGGAACTTCTGTCCGCCTGCAGTTGCAGAACGTGCAAAAAGAATTGCCTCTTTTTCACCTTTTTTCTTCTTTAACACGTTAAATACTACTTTATTGTAGAGGTATGTATAGTAGTTGTGCATCTTAACCGGATCAGATCCGTCATAATATACTGCATCCGTCGGTATTCTCTCACCAAAGTCGGTCTTGAAGCAGTCCACACCCATATCAAGAAGTACCTCTAATTTTTTTCCATACCACTCGCAGGCTGCCGGATTGGTAAAGTCAACAATGGCAAGTCCCGGCTGCCACATATCCCACTGCCATACATCGCCGTTTGGACGTTTTAAGAAGTAACCACCCTCAACGCCTTCTTTGAACATGGAGGACTCTTGTCCCACATAGCTGTTGATCCATACACAGATCTTTAAACCTTTTGCTTTCAGTCGTTTTAGCATTCCCTCCGGATCCGGGAAAACTCTTGAATCCCAGGTAAAATCACACCAGTTAAAATCTTTCATCCAGAAACAGTCAAAATGAAATACTGATAACGGAATCTTGCGGTCAAACATTCCATCGACAAAACTGTTGACTGTCTTTTCATCATAGTTGGTCGTAAAAGATGTGGACAGCCAGAGTCCGAAAGTCCACGGTGCCGGAAGCGATGGTTTTCCGGTGATATCTGTATAGCGCATCAGCACTTCTTTCATCGTAGGTCCGTTGATCAGGAAGTAATCAAGATTTTCGCCTGGTACGGAAAACTCTACTTTTGTCACCATCTCTGTTGCAACCTCAAAAGAAACGCACTCCGGATGATTTACGAATACACCATATCCTTTGTTTGAAATATAAAACGGAATATTCTTATAAGACTGCTCTGTGGAAGTACCGCCATCTTCATTCCAGATATCCACACTCTGTCCATTTTTTACAAATGCGGAAAAACGTTCACCAAGACCATAGATCAGCTCACCCACGGAAAGAGATAACTGCTCTCTCATATAAGCATCTTCCGGTCCTTTGTCATAAGCAAAACCTTTCCAGTCGGTTTTCATATATGCAAGGTCTCTCCAGCCGCTTGCCGTGATTTTCTCCTCACCGCGGTAGAAAGTCAGTGCCCCATTCTCTTTCTGCACCTCCAGACGCAGTGATCCGCTTGAAATAATCAATTTGTCTGCTGTCTCTTCCGTCTTTAAATGTCCGCTCTCTGCCGGTGCGATCTCAAAGGATGGTGCTTTCTTCTGCACACCCATATGATGATAAGTCTGAACTCTTAAAACCTCCTCATACGGAGCTGAGATCACGATGGTAAGATTAATTCCTCCAAGCGTATCTCCACGCTGCGTGATCTTGCTTGTCGGTGCACAGATCGTTACCTGATCCTTCTCAATCTTTGAAAAATATACCTCTGCCGGAGAAAAGCACTCACAACGCTCTTTCTGCAGCCAGCATCCGTTACTGAATTTCATATGATAAATCCTCCCTGTAGTTTTCTCATTTTATCTCATCTTACTATACCTGCCCCACAAAAAATACCCTCTAAATTATACATAAAACACTCCGTAAATTTGACAAACAAAACATTCACATTTATACTTACTTTTAGTTATTTTATCACTGGAACAGGAAGGTTATAGTATGTATCGGGTTTTAATCGCAGATGACGAATCCATTATTCGTGAAGGTATCAAATGTCTGTTTGACTGGGAGGCTCTCGGCTATACGATCGCCGGTGAAGCTGCTAACGGTGAGGCTGCTTATCAACAGCTCCTTGCCTTACAGCCGGATGTTGTTCTTTTAGATATCCGCATGCCGGGAATGCTCGGACTTGATGTCATCCGTGAAGCAAGGGCACAGGGTTTTACCGGAAAAGTCATTATCTTAAGCGGCTATTCTGATTTCAAATATGCGCAGGAGGCCATCCGTTATGGCGTGCAGTATTATCTGACAAAGCCTATTGACGAGGATGAACTAGAAGAGATTCTTTGCTCGATCAAAGAAACTTTAGACAAAGACACTGCAACTGCAAATACAAGGGAGCATTACCGTGAAAAAGCAAGGGAAACCATCATCCGGGATCTTTTAACGAATGAAATCGATCTCTCCCACGTAAATGCTGCAGATCTGCATCTGACAGCAGATACTTACCAGGTTGTGATCTATGAGAAATACAGTCATAACACTGCAGATGCCTCCTACCGCTTTTCAGATCTTTTACGTGTGACCAATCAGGATAATAATTCCTATGATAATATCACCTTGCAGTATCAGGAAGTTATTTTGCTGAAAGGAACTTTTGCGATCCAGAAATTTAATGATTTTTTAGAGCGTTACCAGAGGGAAAGCCGCCCTCAGGAGAACTCGCCGCTCGACAGTCTTTTTATTACATACGGTGCATGCGTGTCAGAGCTTTCAGAAGTCCATACTTCTTATATACAGGCAAAACAGCTCTTAGAGCGCCGCTTCTTCTGCGAACAGGAACAACATACCATCGGCTATGATGAGCTGCCGGAACCAGACAGTTTAAAACTGATCTTAAACGATGCTTTTTTAAACCGTTATGCCACCAGTTTGTTTGAATATCTTCAGGCATTCAACCGCAACATGTTAGCGGAAAACTTAACACAGCTTACCAATGAGCTTTACCATGCTGCCGATACGATCGATTCCATACGGCTTTTTCTGACAGACCTTTATCTGCAGATCAAAGAACAGACAAACCGCCTTTATAATGGCGCAAATATCCCATTTCCAAGCAATGCAGACATCATCCGGCTGATTGAAGAAAAATATTATCTCTATGAGATCATCCTTTTCTTCACGGAACAGTTTGAAATGATCATGTCCTCGATCGGCAATTCTTCCCGTGAAAGCGTGCTGGATGATATCTTACATTACATCAACCACAATTATGCAAGCAATATCACATTGGAAAATATTGCACCGCTGTTTGGTTACAACAGCTCGTATCTCGGAAAGATCTTCCGCAAAAAGATGGGCGAAAACTTTAACTCCTATGTCGACCATGTCCGCATCAAACACTCGATGGAGCTCCTCTGTTCCTCAGAGTTAAAAGTTTATGCGATCGCAGAAAAAGTCGGCTACCGGAATGTCGATTATTTCCATATCAAATTCAAAAAATATGTTGGAAAAAGTCCGGCAGAATACCGGAAAGAACATAAAAATGAATAAATTTTCATAAAAACTGCCGCCCTATGGGTGAATAGATGTCCCCCTTTCTCTGTAAGTTCAGAAAAAGGGGGGCATATCACCGTGAGGCGGCAGTTTTTATTTTTAAGATCCGAGTGTCAAACGCTGGCTTTAAGTTTTTCGATTGGCAAATGGCACCGCATTGCCTGTCATTTTAAGAAATCATACTGTGACATATAAAGTTTATAATACTCACCCTTCTGTTCCATCAGTTCGTCATGATTTCCACGCTCTAAAATATCGCCTTTATCCACATATAAGATGCAGTCTGCATTTTTGATCGTAGAAAGTCTGTGTGCAATGATAAAAGAAGTCCGTCCCTTCAAAAGTTCGTTCAATCCTTTCTGCAAAAGCAGTTCCGTCTCGGTATCAATGCTCGAAGTCGCCTCATCTAAGATCAGGATCTTCGGATCTGCAAGCAGTGCCCTTGCAAAGGAAATAAGCTGTCGCTGACCGGCAGAAAGCCTGCTTCCTCTTTCATTCACTTCTGTCTCATAACCGTTTTCCATCTCCATGATAAAATCATGTGCACAGACTGTTTTTGCTGCCCGGATCACTTCCTCATCCGTTGCACTGCGGTTGCCATAGCGGATATTATCCATGATCGTTCCTGCAAAAATAAAGCTGTCCTGCATCATGATCCCCATCTGGGTTCTTAAGGAGTGCAATGTCACCTTCGAGATATCAATGCCATCGATCGTGATCACTCCGGAATCTACATTATAAAAACGGCTGATGAGGTTCACGATCGTGGATTTTCCTGCCCCGGTCGGACCGACGATCGCATAAGTTTCACCCGGTTCTGCCGTAAAATTAATATCTTCCAGAATCTTCTGCCCCGGTTCATACCCAAAAGACACATGGGAAAATTTCACTTCTCCCACCACTTCCGGCATCGGAATTGCATCCGGTGCATCCTTGACACCAACCGGCTCATCGATCGTCTCAAAAATCCTCTCCAGATAAGAGATTGCTGTCAAAAGTGAATTATAAAATCCTGCCAGCGTGTTGATCGGTGCCCAGAAACGCCCGATATATGCGGTAAATGCGATCAGCACACCGACCGTCAGTGTCATATCCGGTGCTAAGATCCATCGGACACCCAGCACATAGATCAGTGCCGTCGTAAATGTAGAGATAATATCAACACTCGGTCCCATTGTAAAATTAAACATTACCGCACGCATCCAGGATTTCCGGTAATTTTTACTTAAGTTGTTGAAGATACCTGTATTTTCATTTTCCCTCACAAAAGACTGTGTCACACGGATTCCGTTGATGCTTTCCGCAATATAAGCATTCAGGTTTGACTGTTTATTGCTCTGGATCTGCCATGCCCTGCGCTGTTTTTTCTTGATCAGGATGATCACAAATACAAGCACCGGCAGTCCGCACAGGCAGACTAATGTCAGCCGTACATCTAATGCAAACATGAAGATCAGAATGAAGATCAGATTGCACAGATCTGTAAATGTATTGACAATACCATTGCTTAAAAGATCACTTAAACTGTTCACGTAATTAACCACGCGCACCTGTATCTTTCCGTGTGGCCTGTCATCATAATAGGAAAACGGGAGTTCCTGCAGATGACAGAAAATATCGTAACGGATATCATGCACAATGTCCTGTCCGATCACACTCATGGTCTTGATCTTGATCCGCAGGGAAAGACCGGAATAAAGTGCAATCAGCAATGTTGCAGCGCTGTAAAAGATAATGGAGCTCATATCTTTCTGCGGAATACTGTTATCCATGACATTCTGAAAAAAGATCGGGATTGCCATGGTAAGCGCCGAGGAAGAAAGCATTAAAAGTATAACGCCTGCCATCTTCTTTTTGTATGGGGCAATATAGCCTGCCAGACGTTTGAGCTGGTTTACATCAAAGCTGTCCTCTAATATTTCATCCATATCATATCTGTTTCTTGCCATCTCATTTTTCCCCCTTTCCGCTTAAAATCTCCTGTGGGATCTCACCATACTGGTTATGGAAAGCTGTCGCATAATAACCGCCTGCTGCCATCAATTCCTCATGGGTTCCCTGTTCAATGATACGTCCGTTATCCATGACAAGGATCAGATCTGCATCTTTGATGGAAGAAATACGGTATGCTATGACAAAGATCGTGCATTTGTTATCCAGTTTTTTCAACTGGCTCTGGATATAACTCTCCGTCTCCATATCCACCGCTGACGTCGTATCATCCAGGATCAGAATTGACGGATCTTTTAACAACGCCCTTGCAAGCGAAATACGCTGTTTCTGTCCGCCGGAAAGTCCGACACCACGCTCACCTACAATTGTTTCATAACCATCCGGAAGTGCCCCGATAAAATGATTGGCATCCGCCATGATCGCAGCCTGTTTTACCTCATCAAAGGAGCAGGATGGTCTTCCGTATGCAATATTCCCTTCGATCGTGTCCGAAAAAAGGAATACATCCTGCATTGCCATACCGATATTATCCCGCAGGTTATAAAGATCCATGTCGCGGACATTCACACCATCCACAAGTACCTCTCCCGAAGTCGTGTCATAAAACCGGCAGAGCAGATTCATGATCGTTGATTTTCCGGCTCCGGTAGAACCGATAATACCGACGGTCTGCCCCGGTTTTACCTTAAAATTGACATCCATGACAATGTCTTCATCATCTGCACGGTAAGATACATTTTTAAACTCGATCTCACCTTTCAAATGCTTCTTTACCACTCCGGATACCGGTGTTTTTACATGCGGTTCCTCACTGTAGGTCGCATAGATTTTCTCCACGGAAGTTGTGAAATTGCTGATATCATTGACCAGCCATCCTGCCTGACGCAGCGGGTTGTTTAACATCCATAAATATCCGTTTACGGTAACAAGCTGCCCTAACGTGATTTCTCCCTGAATCACCATATAGCCGCCATATAGGATCAGAATGATCGTCAGTGCATACGAAAGCACCTCAAATACCGGCACATATTTCATCCAGATCTTTGACGCATCAATCTGTGCCGCACGGAATTTATCATTTTCCTTATTAAATTTTTCAATCTCAAAATCTTCTTTTGCAAATGCTTTTACCACGCGGTTTCCACTGACATTTTCCTGCACAAACGCATTGAGTGAAGAAAAACAGTCACGGTTGCGCTTGAATGCCGGACGTACCTCTTTTGTCTGACGATAAGTTGCAAATGCAGTAAACGGCAGTACCACAAGCATGGCAAGTGCCAGTTTTGTATTGACGGTAAAGATCATAAGCAGCGCAAACACAAACATCAGCACACTCTGATAAACCATGTAGACCACATACGCCACAAAATGACGGATCGCATCCATATCTCCGGTCTGCCGGCTCATCAGATCCCCGGTACGCTTCTTGTTATAAAATGCAAAATCCTCTTCCAAAAGTTTTCGGTAAACCTTATCCCTCATATCGTACAAAACACCCTGCGACGCTGTCTCAAATGCTACCTGAAACAGAAAACGTAAGATCCCCATCACGACCGTAACGCCGATCAGACAGCCGATAAACGGCATCAGCTTATCATATCTGCCCCCGCTTATGACCTGATCCACGATCTGCCCGGATATGTACGGATTGACCACCGATAACACAGATACCGCTGTGGTCAGTAAAATACCAATTATCATCAGTCCCCGGTACTTTTTCAGAAATGAAAAGAACCATTTCATTGGTGTCATAATAACCCTCCTACTCCCTTTTTGTTTTTCTTTCGGATTTTCAGTATAGTACTTCTGGGGTAAAAAGGAATGTACTATCTTGCACCGTTCATGTTATTTTTTGCACCGGAGGGGATGGTTTCTGATGGGGAATGTGATATACTATGACATGATTGACAAAATAATTTTTCAGACTTATACAAAGAAATGGAGATTACTATGTGCTGTGACAACCGGGAAGAACTGCTTGACCAACTGAATCCTACTTTTTTATTTACCTGGAAAGGCACCCGTCTGAAAGACGAGGAACTCTATCACAGCCATGATTTCATCGAGATGGCTTTTATTTTGTCCGGTCACGGAAGATACCGGATCAATGGCTCTTTGTATGATATCTCCGAGGGCGATATCATTATTTTAAATCCAGGGCAGAAGCATCAGGCACTCTGCACAGACCCTTCCAATCCGGCTACGGAATTTTTTGTTGGATTATGTGACGTCCGTTTTGGGGATTTCCCGGAAAATTATCTGCCGCTGCATTTAAAAGATCTGACATCCAATCCAGCCACACAGTCTCCTATTTTACATACCTCCGGTGAACTGCGCCAGAAGCTGTTTAAGATCTGCACAGCCATGAGCGCAGAAAATGACGTCTGCCGCAGCGGACGTTATATCATGTTGAAAAGTTATCTGATGCAGATGCTGATCCTGCTGCTGCGGGAACAGGGTGAACCGGTAAAAATCAATACCGGCTGCTCTTTTGAATCTACCAGCAAAAAATATGTAGTTGACCAGATCGTAAATTATTTTGAGGATCATTACAGTGAAAAGATTTCTTTAGATCAGATTGCAGAAAATATGTACTTAAGTCCTTTTTATATCTCACGTATTTTTAAAAGTGAGACAGGCGATACACCGATCCGCCACCTGATCAATATCCGCCTTGAAAAAGCAAAAGAATTGTTGGAAAACGGCTTTGACGGCAGCATCCAGGAAGTTGCAGCCGAAGTCGGCTATGATGATGTCTATCATTTCAGCAAGCTGTTTAAAAAACGGTTTGGGATGCCGCCGTCAAAGATCCGTAAATTATTATGATTCATTTAAAAATTTTTTCCAGAAATCTTTCGAGCCTGCGAATTCCAGTTCCTTGCCATTCTGGAATCTTTTACTGATAATGCCATCCTCTCCAAAACTTGGTGTGTATGTCAGATTTTTATATATTCATCGTCATATATGGGGGAATGCATATAATTCCATCTTTTACAATTAAATTTCTTGGATGAATAATATAACTTTCCCCTATGCGCTCCTTGTATTTTTCTCTGAAATTATTTAATGAGGTCGTTTTGTATTGCTTTCCTGACTTCACTTCAATCGGAAACATCTTATATTTTAATCTGCTGTTATTGGAAATGATAAAATCTATTTCCATATCATTTCGATGCTTATTTTCATTATAGTGTGTATAAAAATATAATTTATGTCCATTTGCCACCAGCATCTGAGCTATTGCATTTTCATAAAGCATTCCTTCATTAATCTGTAATTTGCCTGCCAATATCTGTTTATATACTTCATCTTCAAGTAATTCATTTTCATCAAATGCATGGCTTACCAAAAGTCCGGTATCACCCATATAACACTTTACATAGCTTCTTGTCTCATTTAATGATAAGCCAACATTCGGATCATTACACAAAAAGCACTCATTGGATATCATAGAATCCGACAGCCAGAAAAAAGTTTCTTCGTACTGGTCTGCGTAACTACCATCCTGCAGCTTTTTGAATACAACTCTTTTTTCATGCTGTGAAAGAAATCCCGGAATCTGATCATAAATTGCAAGTACCTTACTTCGATACTTTGCATCTATTTTCATAATATCTTCCCGATACAATTTAAGAATGTCCCTTTTTTCTCTATCCGCTTCTGTAAAATCTTTTTTGCTTTCAATAAATGTTACTACAGGCATAGGCATCCCACCAACAAGCATATACTGATGAAACAAAAGCATTGCCTGATTATGCATACTTCTTTCCAAAGGTTCTCTTTTTTCAAAGCATTTTTTTATATATTCAACCAGCAAATCTTCTTCTAATGCTATTGCAAATTCTTCAAAATCCAATGGATACATATTGATATGTCTTTCTTCTGACGGTATGACGATGTTCTTTACATTTTCTCTGATAGATATCAATGAACCAGTTTCGATATAATCATATCTTCCATCTGCCACTAAATATTTTATTGCAGCTCTTGCCTGTGGAAACATCTGCACCTCATCAAAAATAATAAGAGAGTTTCTCTCTGTCAGTTTTGTTCCAAAATGTGTCTGTAATAACATAAAAAATGTATCCAGATCATTCAGATATTTCTCAAAATACCCCTCAACTTCCTTATCTTTTTTAGCAAAGTCAATCAGAAGAAAACTTTTGTATTCGCTTTTTCCAAATTCTTCGCAGATGGTAGACTTTCCAATACGTCTGGCACCTTCTATCAGTAAAGCTTTTTTCCCCTGACACTCCTTTTTCCATTCCAGTAGTTTTTTATATATTTTTCTTTTTAATATCATAGCTCCTCCAGATTATGCGCATATATATTTGTTCTATATTTTATGATTATACGCATATTATAAATTGTTTTTTGATTATACGCAAGTATTATAACCATATTTTTTATGATTATACGCACATTCTATAAAGTCATATGTTCATGCTTTTCCTCATTTCCAATCATAAATCTTACCTAATTATATCGGGAAAAGCATTTTATATTATATACTGTGTTATTAATTTTCTGGAATTTGCGATGATATATTATATAGTACTGATTCTAAACGGATTTTGAATTTATTTGCAGGGAGGCTTTTATATGTCAATGAATATTAACGGTTTAGGTAATACCTATAATAGTATCAATACAAATAGTAAACAGTATAAGGCATTGAAAGAAAAAGGCTGGTTATCTGGAGTAATTGAAAATGAATCCATGATGTCTCCGGAAGAAAAGATGATATATGAAATATTCGGTGGAAGGGATACGATTATTAAAAATCTGATGAAGCAGTTTGATTCGGACGGAGATTTATTAAATTCAAATGGTGTTGCTGGTATGGATGTTACTGGAAAAGGTACATCATGGCAGGAACTTACAAACGTATCCGAAGAACATCGTCAAAAAATGTTTGATAATGTGAAGCGGGAATTTATTCAGGAAAAAGGTCTTTCAAATGGTGACACAACGAAACGTTCCGATATTTTCAAAGATTATCAGTTAAGTGTCAGCAAAGATAAGCGTTTAAGTGGTACATGGACTTTAGAACAATATGAAGGACAGTATAGAGCTGCTATGTATGCGGCAGTAAAATCAGCCAATCCAAATTGGAAGCCCGGACAAGCATTTGATGCAAGCATTCTTGATAATGTCACAAGAGAATCCGTAGAAGCTACACTTGTCCAAAATGGTAACAGACTCGTTCATAATTCTATTGATGTATCGGTATAAAGGAGAGAAATGTATATAGGCGGCAAATTATTAACTAATCTGCCGCCCAACTTTTAGCTTCCTTATTTCTGATATTTACACCATTGATTTCACAGCATTTGCTATTTCTGTACACTATTCTTCATTATTAAAGGTGTCATTTTTTCCATGAGTGCATCCGCGATACCTCTGTTGGCACACCACAGGTGCGAACCCCTTCACCGACGCCGCGCTCGGCGGAATATTGTCAAGTGTGTATGTAAGATTTTATGAAATTGCTTCTATTCTCATCTGAATAAACTAAACTGAAAAATCAAATCTTCCGCCGATTTTATTCTCCTCCGACTTGATGGAATCCCAGTCAACGTTTTTGATCTTATCCAAAAGTTCTTCTTTTGAATTTGCCTGAACCGTAGTTTTTCGTACTTCGATTTGCTTGGATTGTTCCTTTTTCTTTATCTCTTTCTTCTCAGCAGCTTTCTTTTCCTGAATTTTTTCAAGATATTCTTTCTGACTGGCTGATGATTTTTCTAACTCTGCATAGAATGTTGTAGTTCCGTCACTATTAAAAGAGATGCCAAATTTTATAATTTTTGTATCAGTATCTGCATTGCCGTTAGTCTTACCGAATACTCTTTCAAATCCGAACTGGGCATTGATTTCATCTGACATACGCAAGGCTCCCTCAATGCTATGCATTTTTTCTGCATAATACTTCGAATCTGATTATTTACACCTTCAAATCAACCTTGTTCTTTTTTATAACTTCTTTATGCTTTTTCATCGAGAATACTTCTTTTTCTTCTTTTTCTTCCTTTGTATCCTTTGCTTTTTCCAACTGCTTCTGTAGGATTTCTTCGGCTTTTTCACTCATATTCTGGAGAAAGGATTTTACTTTTGAATCTTTATGTCCTATTGCCCATGAACTAATATTTCCATCTTTATCTATTGCCCATCCCTGTTCAACTCTCCATCCAATATCTGCTTGTTGCTTTGCAAACTGCTCATCTAGTTTTTTCATGTTACCAATTTCTTTTATGTACTCATCTTCTAAGTCTGAATCATTTGCCATTTTTGTTAAAAACTGAGGAGAAATCGCTACATTCGTGGTAGTTGATTTACCATATTTCATCCCCGGACTATAATTTGCTGATACAAAACTATAATTGTCATTTTTTAGAAAGATAGGAAAGTTCATCCGCTGCAGTTTTTCGGGTTGTCCCTGTCTTTACATCTTCTGTTTGCTCCACAACCTGCTTTTCTGTGGTTTCCTTAGCATTATTTTTCTGTATATTACCGGTATAAGCATTTGTGTAAATATTAGAGTAATTGTTTACACCTGTAACTGCCATACTAACATCTCCTTTCGTATTACAAAGCTTTCATTACCTTTTATTAGCATAATAATCCCAAATACCATTAAGCATTTTCCGATCACCATCTGATACATTCAGATTTAGCCTTAAATCTTTCCAATCACCCGAATACTGCTGCGATAATTTCTGGTTATCCGACTGGATGGCGGATAAAAATGCCTGATATGCCGAATTTTGGATAACCCCCTTTTCTTTAGATTTAGCAGTATTCTCCTGGTTCTCACCTATGTTCTGTTCATTTGCTGTCTGTTCACTTTCTTTATGGTAAACTACCGATGGGGTAAAATCCTGTAATTCTGACCAGATTTCTGTTGAAGTTGCCATAAAATTACCGTGATTTTCATATGCCTGATTCAGCATATCCATTTCTTTTTCTTTGGTTAATTCCTCAATTTTGCCCGATTCTGTCACATAATACTCCGGCTCATAATCTTGTTCCGCATATTTTTCTTCAATGCTGTTTTTCATTTTGTTATATGTTTCTGCCATTCTGTTTACATGATGTTCAAAGGAATCAGTTTTTACACTCTCTGTATCTTCTTTGACAAATATATCCGTCACTTCCTTCTCAAAACGGTTCTGATAATCCATAGAACTGACAGAAGATAAATGTCGAAAGCTCTCCTGCCCTGTTTTGGAAATGGAAAGTGTATCTGTATACTGTGTCATTTTCCTTTCTAAATCTGCCGGAACATTTTGCTTTGTATTTTTCCTGCTGTTATGTTCGATTGCAGAATATGTAATATTTGTATTATTGTAAATCTTCATAGCTGTTTCCTTCCCAGATAAATACCATCAGACTCTAATATCAATCGGCACATACCTTTTAATTGTGTCTGTTTGTACCATTTCTGCTGCCTCTAAACTATCTGTAGCAAGCTGCTCCTGCAAAACCTCGTCTGGAAGTTCTTCCATATTCTCCACAGTTTTTTCCGTCATCTGCTCTGTCATTTCTTCGGTTGTCTCCGAAAGTTCGTCCATGATTTCAGACATCATGCCCTTGTTTTCCTCTGTTCCAAGAGCTTCATCCACCATTTCTTCCTTTCGTTCTTCTTCTGTTTTAGGCTTATTCCTCTCAGCAGCTTCCGCAATCTTTTCGCCATGTTCTTCTGCCTCGTCCATGACATGAAACATCTGTGAATTATTATACTCCTGATTTGCTGCCGCAATTTCATCCTCATAATTATGAAACATTTCCAGCTTTTCAGAGATTTCTTCCAAACTGTCAGCCTTTCGGTTTTTCAAATTTTCTTTTTGTGCTTCAAAAAAAGCCACCTTATTATCCCGTTCCTGCTGTCGCTGCAATTTTTCCTGTGTACTTTTCAACATATTAGAACTATTAAATCTATTTATCAGTAAACCTCCACCGGATAAATTGACTGTAAAACTCATCTGGTTCCTCCTTCCCGACAAATTAATACAAAAGATTTTTCTTCTTGTCATTTAGGCTTAACATACTATACTTCCTTATCTATCTTACTTGACGTTAGAGAGGAATCCTTTTTAGAATATGTACCATTGTTTGTATAAGTCGCACTTGCGCGGTTCGCAGCATTTGATATACCAGTTGCTTTCTGGGCTGTTTTGCCTGCAAAGGAATTGTAACCTGTAAAAACCGTTTTCAATGAACTGATATCTGCTTTCTTCAATTCATCTTCATCCAGCTCCAGCTTGTTACCCTTTCCTATGGTAATACCTATTTTAGAAAGTAAATGACTGGTTTTGTCTGTCATGCCTGTCATCCATGAAGCATTTCTAAGGACATCTTTTGTATTGGATTCTCCTGCCTCCTTAACAACGTCATTATAATCATCAATAAAAGATTTCACCTTTTTGGCAATTGCATCACAGTCATAATCCTCTACCTCTGTTTCTTCCCCGGTCTTTTCATCCTTCTTTTTTATTTTCTTTTTTTCCCAGAGTGACGCATCGTTTAGTGCATCTGCTGATTTTTTCAGGGAATCCGCACTTGTTTTCATCAGTGTAAGCTTCTGTGAAGTATCGCCTTTCCCCGATAATTTTTCTGCATCCTGCTTTGCATAATATGCTTTCATAAGTTTTCCATAGCTTCCGTTTTTAATCGCAGCATAATCAGAAAGCATATTGGTGTTTCCTACGGATGAACTGTCGGAAGTTCCTCCAAATAATGCGGAATAATCTACATTGCTGTTATATTTACTTGTGTAATCACTAAAACTCTTAATCTCTGACATAATACCATTCTCCTTTACCAACTATAAACGAATATCAATCGGTGTATACACTGCCTGCTGTGTTGCATTCTGTGCATTTTCCAGAGTCGGTGTTTCTACTGTCACCTGTGTTTCCCCTTTGATATCCGTATTCTTTACGCTGTCTGTCTCCTCTGCCGCAGCCCCCGCAGATTCCTGTGTTTTCTCGGATTTATCAGTATTGTTCTTTGTTGCAGTGTCTTCTGTATTGCTGTTCTCCGCTTTTGCAGCTTCTTCTACTGATTTATTTGCATCTGCAAGTGTAGACATCTGTGCTGCTGTCGCAGACTGTGCCTTTGCCTGCAGCTCTGCCAGTTCTTCTTCCTTCTTCTCAGTATTTCCTTTTCCGGCATCCTGTTTGATTTCAGATTCAAGCACACTGGCACGTCCCTGTATCTGTGTTGCCATACTTCCCTGCACCTTTGCCTGTTTCATGGAAGAATCTGCACAGATCATCGCCTGCATACTTGCCTGTGACAATCCAGTGTCTTTCTTTTTAGAAGTGTTACTTGTTCCAGCCACCATATCATCCATAGATGACGAATTTTTACTCTGCTGCTTATTTCTCTGCTCGATCTGGTGCTGTCTTAACTGCTGATTGAGATTGTTAATCTCCTGCTGTATCTCCTGACGCTTTTTCATCTTATCCTCTAATGACATTTCTTCATTCGAAGATAAATCCTGTAGCTTCTGCTGTGCATTTGCAATCTGATTCTGAATATTTTTACTTACAGAATCATTCCCCTGTGTCATTCCCATTGTTCCTGTCTGCGTATTTGTCCCACTAAATCCATTGATTCTCATTTTAATCCTCCTTGTTTTGCGAAGCAAAATCCGAGTCCCATGGCGAGGAGAGGATTTAGCCTCCTTGTTTTGCGAAGCAAAATCCGAGTCCCATGGCGAGGAGAGGATTTAGCCTCCTTGTTTTGCGAAGCAAAATCCGAACCCTTTGGTGAGGAGAGGATTTGGCCTCCTTGAGCTTAAATTCTGAAATCCGTTTCCTTAAAAATCTGTACAACATGATTTCTCTTTACTGATTCTTTCGGCATATCTTTCTTTACAATAAACAGCGATGTTGTGAACCGCCCTTTTTTTGTTGTGAAGCAAATAAAAAACACCTCGAAGGTGCTTTTTGTCCTTATTCTACCTGTAACATAATACTTAGAACTACTTCCTGATTCTCCTGCTCTAAAGATATATCTCCCATATACATCCTTGCAACCCTCCGGATATTATGCAGTCCAATTCCATGCTCCTTCCCGGATTTCGTTGTTTCCGGCAGATCACTGTCCTTATAATTTAACTCTCCCTCATATCTGTTCTTTATGGTTATCATAAAAATACTGTTTTTCCGAAAAGAAGAGATACAAATATAAGGATTTTCTCCACTTACATTTTCCATGCAATTATCCAGTGCATTGTTTAAGATCACGCTTAAATCAAATGCATTTAATTTCGTATCCCCCGGATAATGAAAATCTGATATAAAACGAATCTGCTTTTCCTTTGCTTCTCTTAACTTTTCCATCAGAATCACATCAATGACAGGACTCCCCGTTTTTATCTCAGGAGATATTTCATTCCACTCCTTTTTCAAATGCTCCATATATTCTGCTGCATCATCCATATGATTCTCTGCCACAAGATGTTCCAGCATCTGTATATGATTCCCCATGTCATGACGCAGGCTGCGGATATCCTGATACAGCTTTTCCACTTCCCCGATATGCTTTTTCATATTACTGACCTGATTTAATACCAGCTCCTGACCTGTCTGTTCTTCCTGTGCCACCTTCCAGTTTTGAAACATCGTAGTCATAACAAGAATTGCTATGATAGAGATAAAATAATGCACAAAGCTTAAAGCTCCATAAAATCCATAGGTATCTGTCAGGCTCTTTCCTGTATCTTTTTCATAAATATTCAGATAATATTGCAGAATGCCATATCCTGTAACTCCCACAAGAGAAGGTATGATGAGCATTACCAGCTCTTTAACGTTCATTTCATCATTTTTGTATACATATGCTTTATTGATCAGACCGATTGCAACTGCAAGGAAAACGATACAAAGCACAATATCCAGAATTCTCGTTCCAGCATAAAGTCCATATTGCAGCCATTGTCTTCCTGCAATCGTATTCCCAAAAACCAGAGCTTTTGTGATAAAATCATCCAGTCTGTCTGCCATTGCAACCGCAAGCCAACGGATAGAAAAAAATGTCACTGCAAGAAATATTTTCTGATAGATGTTTCTTCTGTCCTGTATATACATCACAAGAAATGCAGCCACAACCCCCAGCATATATGCAGAAAAATTGCCAATCTGCTGCGGTATCAGATACAGCACAGACATAATTCCAATATAAACAATACTGACCAGAGCAGCTTCCCTTTTCTTTTTCATATATGGATATACAAAAACACCAAAACAGATTCCTGTAATAATCAAAATTGCAATAACAGAAAACTTCGATGTGATCATCCAACATCTTTCCACTAAACTCATCTGACTTCATTTCCTTTCCTCTGGTTATACTTCAGATACCTCCTCACAAACTCCGGATAATTCTTTTTTGCAATCAATGCAGTTCCATTTTTCATAGTTACACAAGTTGCATCATATTTTTCTACATATTTAAAATGCACAAGATAGGCTCTGTGTGTCCGGAAAAAATCTGCTCCTGCCATATCACTTAATTCCTGTAATTTACCATAGTATTCAATATCCGTACTTCGTGTATGGATAATAACTTTCCGGTTATACACCTCGGCATACACAATATCACGCAGAAAAATCTTTATATGACTTCCGGCGGTCTGTACCATAATATACTTTTCGTCTTTTTCAAGTCTGGAGCTCCTTTTTATGTTATGGACTGCCTTTGTCACAACCTCTTTCAATTTCTCATCGGAAAATGGCTTAACCAGATAATGAAATGCTCCGACATCAAATGCCTGAAAAACATACTCCTCTGCTGCTGTCACAAAAATGAGTATCATATCCTCATTGTCCTGACGAAGCATCTTTGCCGTTTCCATCCCATCCATTCCCGGCATCTGAATATCCAGAAAAAGAATATCCGGCTTACTGCCACTTGCGATCAGTTCATCACCCGATAAATATTTCTCTATAACCGCATCCGGCAATAGCTTTTTTATTTTTTCTTCCAGTATCTGAACCATAGATACTTCATCATCGCAGATAGCTATTTGCATATTGTCACTTCCTTGCTTACATATATTTATAGCTATTATATCGGATAAGTTCATGCAATATCTATCTGGAATGTTGTGAAATGACCTTTTTTTGTTGTGAAAAATCAAAAGTGCCACCTGGCACTGCTCCTATGCTCATTTTTTCCTTGCGCACAATATTTATTTTATGCTCTAGCTTCAAAAGACGGTCTATCCTGATCCAAATAATCCGGCATCTCTCTCAATTCTGAACTTCCATTCTCTTTTACGAAATTATATTCGCTCCAATAAATAGAATAAAATTCATCTTTTTTTGCAAGTTCCGCTGGTGTCATCTCATAGCCCCAGCCATTTCCAAGATTAGATAATACCGTTACTCCCTGATACTGAATTTCAGCACCATAACCACCAGTAGTTAGAATTGGACAATTCAATGTTCCTCCTCCCGCCAGTGCAAACTTCTTTTCAGCAAAATTACTGCTTTTTCCTTCTGCCTTCTCCAAAAAATCCAATAATGATAATTCTCCACATCCTTTGCATTTCGAATTGCCAGTTTGTTTTTTTATAGTATTTTTAGCCTGTTCATATAATTGTTTTCTATCAGGTGCAACATCTGATAGATATTCTGCCCGTAAACCAAGAACCTGTCTGGAAATATATTCGTACTCTGTCTTATTTGCTGTCGTAGCTGCTCGTCGTGCCAGTTCTTTAATTTCACTAACAAATTCCGCATGCGTTTTTGAACTTTTCCCTTTTGTTGGAATATAAAGCCAATTCGGTTCTCCGTTACTGCATGAGGAAATTAATTGCTCTTTTCCAACAGTTCCTATACCTGACAATGATATACCCATTAACTCAACTCCTTATGTGACACTTCATAATCACCAAATATGTCATTAATTCTTGTTTCATATGCATACCACCGTGTAAATACAGACATATTCCCCAGGAAATTTTTAACTTTAGAGGTATCTTCTGACTTCGGATAATAATCTTCCATCAAATCCCAGACATTACAAATTTCCCCTTCCGATCCGGTGCGTAACGTCTGAAATGGAACCTTTAAATCGTAATTATTCTCTCCGATTGTTATTTTCAGATTTCCATTAAATTTATTGTCCTCTGTAAAAGATGTTACCTGTTCCTTGAAAAACATCTTAAAATTCTCAGGCGGTATCGCTGATTCCTTTGCCAGACTGCTCCTGCCAGCCTGATTTCTAAATTCAAAATTCCATGTGCTGTTAAAATCAAAACCACCGTCTAATGTAAGGCTGGAATTTGCTTCGATTTTATCACAGTCAATCTCATCCAAATCCCATTTTTCGATCATTTGCTTGACAGATTCCCTCAATGCCGCATTGGTTTCATTGCATTGATAGTAATAATCTGAATTATAATAAGTCCAGTCACTGTGACTATCAGAATAGTATTTCTCATTCAATGCTTTTCCTTCCTGATAGTTTGCCTGACTTGCTGCCCTTGCATTTTCTTTTGCAAATACCTCATACATCTCACTTACGATTTGTGTATTATCTGCTTCATTGGTTCCGGATGTCTGATGCTGACTTGTCCGATAGGTACGCATGGAAGTACAACATTCCTCAAAATAGGAATTAAGTTCACCCCTGCTCACCTTTCCGGCATAAAAATCGGTCATATGACTGGATATATCTTTCTGCATATCATAGCCAAAAGAATCTCCGAAGTTACTCTTGGGCATCCCTGTCACTACATTAAATTTTTGATAACAGTCACATACATATACCAGTGGTTCTGCCATTTTCTCAAAAGTGTCTTTTCTGGTTTGGATTTCTTCTGTCAAATCCTTTACCTTTTCTTTGTATTCATCATATTTGCCCGCATCATTTACAATATTATTTACGTTGTTTGAAGCAAGCGCTCCGATGTAAAGTGTACTGTCTCTCATACATTATCCTCTCTAACTGCTACCAACTTACTTTTAGTTTTTCTAATTTTTCCAGAAAAGCAACATAAACCTCTCTTTCTTTCATACAAGCTCGCTGAACTTCGATACTTTTCGGAACATATTCCCGTGGGTGATCTAAATCGTAAAGAGCCCGACTCGTTGCCTGAATTGCAGACTCTGTTGTATTTCCCAAAATGTCGATGTTATCAGCATCTCCATCTCCTTTAAGCTGTTTATTCAGCCTTTGTACCATCATCTGCGATATATGACTCAACATTCCATTTTTCTTTATTCCCATGCCGTTTGCATTTATATCCTTAGCAGCTTCCATCCATGCATCTTTTACATCCTGTGGAGCATTCGGTCCAATCATATCAAATGCTTTTTCATCAAAGTCTGCTTCTGCCATATATGGATTTATATTTTCATTTTCCTGAACCGCACATTCCGTACTAAATTGAGGGATATTATTCTGCTTACGTTTATTATCATACGGCACGCCATTCACAGAATAATTAGCATTAATCTGCATAGTGCAAGTCCTCCTTATTAATCACGTGACACTTTATAATTAACATAATCACCGTCACTTTCATAATGACTCATTAGATTTTTTGTTCCCTGAACATTGCCATACATTGCTCATTCCCATATAAGACACATTATTAAATCACACATTTTACGCTTTCATATCGAAGTTGCCTTGTGATATTATGTCTTCGTTTATACTGCCAGCCTTTTCTTCACTATTTAATGCTTTTCTCGCCTCACTAAATGCCTCATAATATGTCATTTTTAATGCTGAATGAACCTGTGACTCTGCTTTTGTTTCTTTTTCCTGCCAGCCTACTCCCCCTGTATAGGTCAAAACTTCTTCGCCATCTTCATTGTATACATGAATTGCCGAGCCTGTCCCTGTTCCCTGATATTTTGCCTCATAAGGTATTCCAAACAGCATACAGAGCCATTTTTTGTCTGCTTCCTCAACTTCTTTCATTGCTGACATATTACCTGAATTCATTGATTGACTAAACTTTCCAATTAAAGCAGCTCTATTCGGGGCTACTTTGCTTACTTCCGTCTTTCTCAAATTCATAAATGCATTTCCCATATATACATTGTCCTGTGCATCTTTTTTTGCCAGATCAACAATCTTCTCTTTTAAAGAATCCGTTAATTTCCATTTGTTTTTTTCAGAAGATTTAGAAACATTTTTATTCGATGTGTTCCACACTTTTGCTGTGCTATAATTATTTGATATTTCCATTTAATTGAATCACCTCTCTGTTCTGTCATTTATGTAATCATACAATTCCTTATATGACAGATAACCTGATAAGTTGTTCGAATCATATTGTAACTGCATAAATTCTTTAATCATGCTCATATAGTCTTTCTTTTCATTTATGCTGTCAGAATCATAAGTGATGTTGCCATTCACACCACTAGCCGCATTCATGAAATCTCCAAAAGCATTTTTCGTAAAGCCTTCTACATCACTATATGTTGTATATGCAAGCATTTCCAAATAACTTGCATTTCTTGGATCAACATCATTTATCTGTACATTTGTATCTGTGTAATTTCCTTCTTTGTCCCAATATCTTACCCTGTATTCTGGGTTTGCCGAATCATATGCATCTGATTTATATACAGATGCACTACTGCCATCCGGAAATCCTACTGCTGTTAATGCATTTCCACTATCTTCTGTTCCTGACATATGTAATGTAATATTAGAAGATGTACTACTTACATTTGATAACAAACCGGAATTCATACCGTTTGCTTTCGCAGTGTTTCTTTTTGTTCCTGTATAATAATTTGAATAATTATAACCGTTAATTCCTGCTATACTCATTTTCGTTTCCTCCAATTATTTTCATTCCTCTGTCATTCGGAATCTATTCACTCTCCATAGCATAATAATCCCAAATACCATTAAGCATTTTCCGATCACCATCTGATACATTCAGATTTAGCCTTAAATCTTTCCAATCACCCGAATACTGCTGCGATAATTTCTGGTTATCCGACTGGATGGCGGATAAAAATGCCTGATATGCCGAATTTTGGATAACCCCATTTTCTTTAGATCTTGCAGTATTCTCCTGGTTCTCACCTATGTTCTGTTCATTTGCTGTCTGTTCACTTCCTTTATGGTAAACTACCGATGGTGTAAAATCCTGTAATTCTGACCAGATTTCTGTGGAAGTTGCCATAAAATTACTGTGATTTTCATATGCCTGATTTAGCATATCCAGTTCTTTTTCTTTGGTTAATTCCTCAATTTTGCCCGATTCCGTCACATAATACTCTTGCTCATAATCTTGTGCCGCATATTTTTCTTCAATGCTGTTTTTCATTTTGTTATATGCTGTTGCCATTCTGTTTACATGATGTTCAAAAGTATCTGACTTCACCCCCTGTGTCGTATCTTCCTTTGCAAATACCTCTGTTACTTCATTTTCAAACCGATTGACATAATCCATAAAACTAACTGATGATAAATGCTTAAAGATTTCCTGCCCTGTCTTTGAAATAGAAAGTGTATCTGTGTACTGTGTCATTTTCTTTTCTAAATCTGCCGGAATATTTTGCTTTGTATTTTTTCTGCTGTTTTGTTCGATTGCAGAATATGTAATATTCATATTATTATAAATCTTCATAACTGGTCTCCCCTAAAAGCCTTACCTGTACTCATATATTCACTTGTTTTCGCATTAATCTGTGTCCCTGCATTATCAATTATTTTTTGATTTGTTTTTTGGGCTGAAGCTATATAGGATTTCAAATCAATACTTTTGTCAACATTTGTATTATGTGTTCTTCCTTTCGTATTTTTTACAAGTTTTTCCTTTCCTGATGCACTTATCGTTAAAGTATCTCTTGTACCGCTGCAACCTGCATCTTGACTTCTTGTAGTCTTTTGTTGTTTTCCAAACAGCGCATTAACGAATGACTGATTGGTATAAATTCGGCTGTTAAAGAAAATATTCATAATATCACCTATATCCTTAATATGACTTATATCATGTTCCATTCTTTTATAATTTCATCGGCACTATTCTTCACATATTTTATACGCTCTGCACCAACTACGATTTTTTTGCACCAACTACGATTTGAGCACAAAAAAAGGACAAAACCGCCCTTTTCATGAATTCAGAAACAAATCTGCTACAAATCTGTTTCCATCCTGTTTTAATTGTAAATCCCCATCATACTTATCTATGCTCTGTTTCACATTTAAGAGTCCTATCCCTCTGCCTTTTCCCTTATCTGATACCGGCATACGTTTTTTCCATTTTACCTTTCCACAACTGTTTTCTATATGAACTACCGTCATCTTATGATAGGCACTGATTTTAATAAAAATGTATTTGTCTCCGTCAGCATTTGCGGCAGCTTCAATCGCATTGTCCAGCAGATTCCCGAAAATAGTTGTTATGTCTATCGGCTCTATGTAAGATAAGTCTACATTGTCTATCTTAATGTCCGAATGTATCCCTTTCTCCTGCATGACAGCATTTTTATCTGTCAGCAAAATGTTCAATATCGGATTCTCTGTGTAAGATATAGGAATCAGTGGTGCCAGTGTACTTCTGATTGCCTCTGCATATTCGCCAGCCGTATGCTCCCTCTCTGTTCCATACAAATTCTCGATAGCCCTGATATGCTTATCCACATCATGTAATATCCGTACTGTCTGACTATATTTTTCAGTCTGTGCAAGATAATACTCATACTGCATTTTTGCCTGTTGCTCCAATGCCTTTACGCGGTTTTCATAGTATCTCTTTTCGTCTGCCATTTTGACATAATACAAAAGATACAGGTCAGCCAAAACGATGCAGCCCATATTTACCGCTGACAGATAGCTTTTCTGCCCATCCCTGAAATTCTGCACAATCACAAGCATATTGACCAGACTGTAAAAAAACAGGATTCCATATATGATATATTGTTCTCTGGAACAGGCTGCTTCTGTCCTTTTTATCAATCTGTTTATCAAAACATAGTATAGGAATATCATTATTAGTTTTGAAAATGTCACTTCCAGACAATATTGCATGACAACATCAATATTTGATATTCCACAAATCTGCAAAAAGCAATGTAACAGAAACACTCCCAGAGTTTCACATACAGACATACACAAAACCAATACTTCACACTCTGTAATTCTGCGGATTGGTCTGTCTGCAGCTTCGTAATACAAAAAATATACCGTTACACCAACTCCGACAAACCATATCAGCAGATTCAATATTGCAAAGTTCAGCATATTTATGCAAAATGCAGTATTTCCCATCGCTACCTCTGCCGCTATATACAAAATTTTATTGCTGTAACTTTTCTTATATCTTTCATTCATAAATTGAAAAAGAATTGTACAGATAATAAAACAGGAAAGCCCATTACATATCACAAGTAAAATCTTATCCATCTTCTATTCTCTCCTCTGGGTTTTCTGCAAAAATTCATTCATTTCTTCCCGGAAATCAGAGCTTCTTTTTTGTGCAAGGGACAGTTCTTTCCCATTGTCCAGATAAATATGAAATCCCTGTATCTTCTCAATATGTCTCAGATTTACAAGACAGCCTCTGTGATTTACCACAAAATCATATGGTTGTAATTCTTCCACAAGGTTTTCAAATGTACATTCACATTCATATCTGCAATCTTCCAGAATAATTGCTGCTTTTCTGGATCTTTTTATGTACTCAAAATATAATATCTCGTTTAATTTCAAACGCACACAACCTGCTTTTGTTCCTGATTCATCTAGTATTTCAAATTCCTTTTCTATTTCCGGACATTTCTCCTGCCCCAGAATTTCCATAATCTGCGTTTTCATTTCTTCTTCATTGATCGGTTTACACAAAAAAGAAAACGCATGTACCTTATTAATCGCCTGTGCCATGTATTCTTCATAACTGGTAATGTATATAATTTTTATATCATGATTTTTTTCTTTCAGCTTTCTTCCGAGCGTAATTCCGCCCAGTTCTTCCATGGAAATATCCAGTATTCCGATATCAATCTTGTCATTATTGTTCAGCAGCTCATTCGCCGATAGAAATGGCCGAATCTGATATTGAACCTGATATTCTGAAAGAATTTTATCCAGCATCAGCGCCGCTTTGTCAAGATCTTCCTTATCATCATCGCATATTGCTACTTCTAACAATCCATTCTCCTCCCTGTAATAACTTTTGTTTTTCTATTATACCATATCGGCACTTTTTATAATTGCCGATATGGTATGGTCATCAAAATTATTTTTACCTTCCCTCTCTGCCTCGTTTCCTTGTACCCCGTCTGCCATATGCCTTCGTTCCATGATATTTCTTTCTGGCTTCCAGTTCCTCTAAGAATTCATCATATACACTCATCTTATAACGGATACTCTTCATCTTAGCCGCATCATATCCCATCCTGTTCTTATATGCTTCAAATTCCTGTGAAGTATCATCTGTTGGCGTTGGGAGCTGTCTGACACGCTCCTGTATGGACATCTTTGTATAATCCGGTGGTATCTCCTGCTCTTCTTTATGGGAAGCCGGTTCTGTCTGTTCTTCCGCTGCTATTCCCTGCCACTCCCGGTTAAATTCATCAAACGCAGCACCATAGAACACTTCCTCCTCGTCATCACGAATGTTCTCTTTCTCACAGAACCGGTCAAAGCCCTCATATACACTGATATCCCCTTCTGTCTTTTCATATTCCTTTTGAACACTCCCTGCTGTATCTATACCGACACTTTCCCTAACATCAGATATATCCCATTCCGCATAATCATCATATCTTCCGGATTCCTGTTCGATATCAGCCTTTATGCGTTCATACTCCAGTCTGCTCTTTTCCTTCTTTTTCAGATATTCTATGCAATAGTTGTCTTCTGATTGGAGACTCTAGAAAAAGTGACATGATTACTGCAGAGATCGTCATGCAGGCAATCAATAATAATGAGATTTAGCAGTAAAAGCAGGGCAGCCTGCTTTTATTGTATTTTCCCTGATCTCTTAATCTGCATCATTTTTTATGTCGATCAGATAACTTGCAGATGTTGGTGCAGACAATCTGCGGATGCATAACAAATAAGATCTAAATCAGGTGCATCTAATTTGACGGACAACATTATATTCTCTGATCTTCTCTGTCATAATAAAATCCTCTCTTTCTTAAATTGCATACTTTTCTTTTACCTCTTCTGCTGTTGGGAAAATCCCGGTATCAACATATACTTTGTTTTCCCCTGCAACAACCTCTGCGATATGTGCATCATTATCTGCCATAAGCAGTTTTTCCGCTTTTGCACTCGCATTCTCCAAAGCTTCTTTTATCTCAGCCTCCTGCACCTTTGCACGGATTGCTTTTGTTTTTGGCATGAACTTTGCCCTGCGCCGCCTCTGATACATGGCATTGCGCTCACGAAGTCTTTGTTTTTCCTTTATTTCAGCCAGTTCTTCTTCCGTCAGTTCCTGTGCCGGAAGTTCCACTTTACCGATGAAGTTAAGGTAAATCTCTATCTCCATCACACGCTCGCCATCAATCTTTTCCGCTTTGTGGACAAGTATCTTATCCACAAATTCATTGATGATGACAGGTGTTAATTCCGTGATATCCGTGTATTTATGGACTAATGCCAGAAATTCCTCCGTCCGGTCTGTATCCTCGTCATACTGCGTAAGCTGCTCCCTGCATGCCTTAATGGACTGTTCCAGTTCTGCCTGTTCTTTTTCATACCCTGCCTATAGCATTTCATATCTTTTGTCAGGCAGTCTGCCAAGGGCATTGTCCTCATACACTTTTTTAAGAAGGATATCAAGCTCTGCATACCGCTTCTCCTGATGCTTTAACGCAGCCTTCAGCTTCTTCGCCTCACTCTGTTCCCGGATTTCTGATGCACTGCGGATTCTTTCGACAAATGCTCTCTCATCCATCCTTACACTTTTACACGCATACTGAATGGTTTCAAGCACAAACTGGTCAATCACCTTTGCCTGTATATTGTGCGAACAGCAGACCTTTCCTGACTGGTCATGGCTGTTATTATAATTGCCGCAGTTATAACAGGCTGGAGTTGTTCTGACACTGCCATCCGGCAGTCCTCTCCATTTTCTTCCGGCACGCTTTCCCTCATTACGATAATGCATCTTTCCACCGCAGTCCGCACAGAAAATCTTACCCACAAACGGATTTGACTCGCCTTCTGTGTTTATCCTGCGTTTGGTCTTTCTAAGCTCCTGCACCATATACCATGTTTTTCTGTCAATGATCGCCTCATGGGTATCCGTAAAGACCACTATCTCGTCACTGTCATTCTTTACAGCAACCTTATCCTTATAGGAAAGCTTCTTTGTACGGAAGTTCACAGTATCTCCCATATACTCCGGTTTTTCAAGCATTCTTACGACACTTACTCCTGCCCATTCATATGGCTTTGACATATCACACCGGTTCTTATCTTCCGGATCTTTGATATATCCGTATGGCGGATTGTTGGTAATTGGTTTCCCGTCCCTGCCCTTTGCCTGCAATACCGCCTTTATCTTGCGGCTGCAGTCACGCAGATACCATTCATTCATGATATTTAAAAAAGGGGCGAATTCGCTGCTGGTGTTAATATCACTGTCAACACCATTAGAGATAGCAACGAAATGGACACCTTTTTCCCGAAAGAATACCTCCGTGTAAAATCCTACCTGTAGGTAATCCCTCCCGACTCGGCTCATATCCTTTACAATGACTGTGCCAATGCTTCCGTCTTCAATCTGTCGGAGCATTTCCTTCCATCCCGGTCTGTCAAAATTTCCACCGGAATATCCGTCATCTGTAAAATGCACCAAATCGGTATATCCATTACTCTTTGCATAGTCCTCCAGCATTTTCTTCTGGTTCACTATACTGTTGCTGTCTCCCGCAAGCTCATCGTCCCTTGAGAGTCGCTCATAAAGAGCAGTTATTCTGTTTTTCGATTTGTCAGTTGTCTGTCTGGTTCTGTTCATGCCGAACTCCCTTCCGGCAACTGACTTATTTGTGGTAGCTCTATCTTATCATAATCCGCTTTCTCTGTCAGCACCTCTCTTGAAATAATGTGGGAAATCTTGTCCGAAAAGGTATCTGTACTGTTTTCACTCGTTAATACCCTGATTTTGTAAACTGTCCCACCAATCCTGCGATAAAAAAATCCAGCTTCACATGAGCCGGACTTTCTATCGCCATTATTTAGTTTTTCTGCCTCCATAATCAATCCTTGCCTTTCTCTCTGATAAAAATTATAATTGTTTCATGCTTCCGCTTCGTGTAACCGAAGCTGTATTTTATCCATACTTCATAGCCTTTTTGCTCCTTTCTGTAATTACTTTAGTGATAAAAAGGATTACTCTCTTCACTAATAGGAGAAATACGGCTACAAAATCGGAAGTGTTTTGAAATTATTTTTGAAAAAATTTTTAAGGACTGATTAAATTGCCAAAATATGAGGAACTAAAAGCTTTCCGCAAACAAAACTTAATACCGGCATACAACGATTCTTCCAGTGAGAAAACTATGCTGCACAGGGAAGCCCGTGCATTAGCAATCAGCCGTCTTGAAGAAACTGCACGAACCGAGGAAGAATTTGCAAATGTTATATCGTGTTGGGATAAACTTGATGACAACAGGGAACGCAGAGAGCGATACCATGAAATCGGACGCTCTGAAGTACCGCTTGAATGGCACGCCTCTGATTATGTCCTGTCCGGTAATGACCACTATGACATGGTACTGTGGTAACAGATACTTGCCGGCGATTTTATTGATTATATCTTTGATGAGCCGGATTACATCCATGAGCTTGTACGCAGTCAGGATTTATGCCTGATATTAAAGAATATGAAGGAACACCAGAAACAGCTTTTGTACTATGTGATTGTCCGGTCATACTCCACTCTCCAATACGCTGAGCTGAATGGAAAGACTGACCGCAATGTGCGTGGTGTAAGGGAAACTGCCATAAAGCAGATAAGAAAGAAATATAAGATTGCACTTGAAACAAGGCTGCTTCATCTGCCTTGGACACTTACATTGGACGAAAAATATTTTCTTGAAAATGGGGTAAGAACTAAAGACGAAAAGAATTCTGAAAAACAGTGACTATGCTGCCTGAAATATATAACAGGGTAATATGATACTTTTAATGTTTTGTCAAAAAAAAAAATTGCGTTGAAATTTCAGAATGATAACCCTTGACCTATAATGTGTAATCGAATAGAATTGTTAATAGATTACAGTTTCTTTATATAGAAGTTATACGAATTGAATTTCAGACGATTGCTCTGATTCCAGTTAAATCAGATTGGAGTCTTTTCATGAAAAATCTATTTGAACATACCAGTTCCCCATGGATACGGTACAGTAGTTATGAATACAGCACTGCCGAAGATGGAACATTGTATATTGTAGTATCTGCGGATGCCAAACCAGAAATGTATAATCCTATGAAAGATGCAGAATCACTTGTACTGGATGCTGTCAACATCGGTTTGCAGGTCATGCATAAAGCGCCTGAAGATGAACTGAAAAGTATGGTACTTCGTTTCATCAATTCCTACGGATTTTTAGGCTTTATGACTGCACTTCCGACAACTGCGGAATTTATCACCTATGAATCTGTATATCTTCCGAAAAACCACTTTATTAAAGAAGAATCTCTATCAACAGAAAGTTATCTCGATTACTTTTATCCGTTTGATAAGATGGATTTTCATAAAAAAGGGATAGAATCCAGTTGGTCAGTATCTGACAGGAATGGCATTGCAATCGCACTTGCAACGGGAAAGAATCCACAGGCTGTTACGATGCGTTTTCAGAAGGAATATGCAGAACGCTATGACTGGCTGGTGAAAGAATTTTCTGACTGGGCATTTACCTTTACCACAAGTTTCTTATATTATATGGACTACGACAGTCTTGATGAACAGACAAAAAACCTGTATCGTCAGGGTATGTCTGCATTTGGCGGAATATCCCCGACTTACCATATCTCATTAGCGGAAAATGCCCCGGTCATCGTATGGAACTTCCATTCCCTGCTCGTCATGATCCAGATGTGCTTTTCTTTTATGCTTACGGATTCTGACTGCGATATGAAGCTGTGTAAGCACTGTGGCAGGGCATTTATCGCAAGCCGTAAGGGAAATGAGTTCTGCTCTCCAAAATGCAAGAATCAGTATAATGTCTATAAGACAAGAGCTAAGAAAAAAGAAGAATAGCTCCAATATACAAAACAAAGACGGCAAATCATCAACAACTTGTTGACGATTTGCCGTCTCTTATTTTTGCTAATGATAGTTATGCCATTGCAGACTCTCTCTTCTTAATAATCGCCTCAACTTCATCAACACCTGTTTCAGCTACATCTGCGATCTGATCCAATGTATAACCCTTTTTATACATATTCAGAATAAACTTTTCGCTTGTTTTTTCAGTAGCTTTTTCAGTAGCTCTTTCTTCGATTCCTGTACTCAGATTACACATAATTCTCACATCCTCTCTGAATTCTTGACTGATTGGAATATTATATTCATGTTCTATAATATCCAATTTTTCCTGTTCTTTCAATTCACTTGAAAGTAATGCTCCAATCAACCGGTGCATTTCATATTTTTCATCATGTTCCGAAATCTCATTTGTGATTCCTATTAACACAATGTTTAACAGATCGAGATTACCTTTCCAGTTACATGGTTTTAACATCTCATCTTTTGTCAAATGGATGTGGCTTAAGCTGTTATCATCCCTGTTCATACATATCCATATGCTGAATACCTGCTTAATGTCGTCGTAAGTTAGTATTTACAAAATCTCTTTCCTTTTGTGACGAAATCAGCCTGCTCACATAAAAGATTGCCCTATTTAAAATTTTATATTCCGTTGGCTCATCCTTTTGAGCCTCAATATTCACAATAATCTGCGAAAGTCCATTTTTCCTGCCAACTATGGATGGCATGCGGACATAAAAAATAATATCAAATCTGACTAATCCTTCATTAATTTCAGCATTTTCTGTATTAAGACCTACAATACGCTGTCCTGTAGCATCTGTTTTTTCCATATTTGCTAATCCCGGCTCAACCGGAACAACGCTAATACTCGGTTCACCTTCGATATATTTTACAACATCTTCCGGCTTCATTCCTTTAAATTCATCGACTGTTTTCACCAGAATATGTGCTAATATACTCTTCTGTGCCAGTAACCTTTTAACACGAGTATCATATTGTGCCTTATCTCCTGCTGCATTCACAGCATTTGCTATTTCTGTATTCAAGTCGGCATCCCTCCTTTTGTATTGTGCATAACACTTCTAATATTCCGCAAAAGGCTCTCTGCCTCAATATCATTATAAGCGAGGAACTTTACGGAATCAACTGAATTTTCTATGAACTTTTTCATATGCCAAACAGCGGGAAACCAATTAAGATTTCCCGCTATTTTTAATCCATATAAATCATATCATGCAACACTACTTCCTCTGCTCTGCTCCGGATGTTATTCATCTTCCGCACCCATCCGAGCTGATCTACTGACTTCAGATGCTCCGTCACACCTTCACGCTCAGCCATTCTTACCGTAAGCATATCCATCATGTCATTGCATTCCATATCTACTTCTTCTAGATGTTTCCACAATTTTTCCGTAAGAACCAGATGTGTATACATGGCATGATGATTTTCAAACAAATACCTCTGTCGCATTCTGCCATATTTGCCAATCTGATAATTGCTTCCATCTTCCAATTCCAAATCTGGAATCAATACATCGCCTTCCCAATGATATGTTAACTCCATACACTGCTCCTTCCTTTGTGCTAAATGTTTACAGTTTCAATTAAAAGAGTATCACCTTCTTAATACAACGTCTGCAATCTATCATTCACCACAAATGAGCCAGCCGCCTATGTTGTGTTATATCCGCGAACAATGAGCCAAGCTGTGAAATCTTTACACCATTATTTAATGTTATCATTTTATCTGTCACCATAAATGATACCTCCTTTTTCCGAAGAGCATATTCCATGAAGTGAACTTCAAGTCAAGTATTTTCTTTCAATTTTTTCACTTTTTATTTTTCACACCACTTTACAACTTTTTCATAAAAAAATATCGCACAGGGCTTTCTGATGTATAATGAATTTGCTGAAAACATTACAAAGGAAAGTGACCCTGTACGACAAAAGCATTATACAACGAAAAAACACTGATTGGTAGACTTCATCAATATTTTTTGATTTATTTTGAAACTTTTTCTGTTCCGACAGCAGATACCTTATTTCTGCTGATATTATCCATATTGACCTTAGAATCCGCACATTCTATCCGGTTTCTGTATCAGCATTTTTTATCCGGAATAACGGAGAAATCACTGAATGTATTTTATTATGCATGTTCCTATGCAAAGGTTGATTATTCCAGATTTATGAATACTACTGTCAGGATTGCTTTGAAGCTGGTACCAGATTCACTGCAGACGCAGCCTGTGTTTCTGTGTGTGGATGATACGATGGTATCTAAATTTGGCACAAAATTTGAAAATGTTTCAAAACTGTTTGACCATGCCGCACACAACGGTTCCAACTATCTGAATGGACACTGCTTTGTGAGTGTCATGCTCTGCATACCTGTCTGGAATAGGGATAAAGTTTCTTATCTTTCCGTTCCTCTTGGTTATCGTATGTGGCAGAAAAAAGAGTCTAAACTGGAACTGGCAACCTCCATGATCCGGCAGGTTATGCCTGAATTTCACAGCAAAGATCATGTCGTCATCCTTTGTGACAGTTGGTATACAAAACAGAACCTGGTATCCATCATTGATGAATATCCGAATCTGGATCTGATTGGCAATGCAAGGATTGATTCTGTCATGTATGATCTTGCACCTGCACAGACCGGTCATCGGGGACGTCCTGCCAAACATGGAAAACGTCTTTCTGTTGAAACAGATTTTACGTTTTCCAATGAAAAGATCGGTGATTATTATACCGGTGTCCGCCGGGTTCTCGCTAAGATCTGCGGCAACAGGGAAATCCTTGCCTATGTCACTGCCACAGAAAAAGAACATGGTACAAAACAACTGTTTTTTAGTACCATTTTCCCGGAAGATCTGCAGATTTTCTGTGCATGGCAGGAAAAAGCACCATTGAACCAGACCGGAAGTGACTGTATGAAATACATTCCACTGTTGCTATATTCGTTTCGCTGGAATATTGAAACAAGCTATTATGAACAGAAAACGTTCTGGTCTTTTTGCAACTATATGGTGCGAAGCTGCAAAGGGATTGAAATGCTGGTTAATCTGATCAACATCAGTTACTGTGCCATGAAGATTCTGCCCTATCAGAACGAACATTTTTCTGAGTACCGTACAAAAAGCGTACAGGAGTTTCGTTTTGAATTAAGTCAGGGCATTCGCAGTCAGATATTTTTTGCCACTTTCGTGAAAAATATCGAAACACATATAAAATCAAATGCTATGACAAAGACCTTAAAACAGCTGATTCATCAACAAGTCTATCATTTATAAAGTTGTAAACTGGTGATTTTTCAGATACTTTTTTGTCTGCAGCCTTGCATACATACATATTCCGATCTGCCGCCGCGATCACATTTTTTAACTTTTCATGTTCGCCAATCGAATAACCGACTGCTGCGGTGATCGGTATTTCACAGTCCACCTGCACGGCTGCAAGTGTCTGTTTCCAGATTTTTATCATCTTTTCTGCCGTTTCACCGGTTCCTCCGGGAATAAGTGCAAGCATTTCATCACCACCGTACCGGAATGCCATACCGGTGTCACCTAAAGCAATCCGTATTGACTGCGCTGTTTTTACGATCATCTGGTCGCCTGCAAAATGCCCATAAGTATCGTTCACATGCTTTAAGCGGTTAATGTCCCAGTAAATAACAGCGATCTGCTGGTAATCATACGTCCTTTTCTCAATGATCGAAAGAAGTTTATTTTTATTATAGAGTCCGGTCATCTCATCCGTTGCAGCCTTCTGCTCCATCTTCATTGCATTTTTCAATGATTTCCGTATCACCTTGTTTACAATATTCGATACAAACACAAATGAAATCGCCATGAGACAACGCGGCAGTACATAATATAACGCAAGCGTCATACCCGGATCATCGTTAACCTGATTCAATAGAAAAATACCGTTTTGTGAAGAATTATCTAAAGAGCTCGTGGTAAGCAGCACCATATTTGCATCACAAACACCATAATAATACCCGGCATAAGTGCTGACTATAATCGAAAAAACTGTAAGCACAAATGTATAGATGGATAGACGTTTCGACGTATACATGCCTGCTATGATGATCGGCACCACAATAATAATGACCATGTGATATGTCAGTGAAATACTGGCAGCCATGATAATGAGGCTGATCGATGTTATACTGACATACTTTGTCAGTGGATGCTCAAGTCCTAACAACAGCAAAATCACAATATACAGGACAGCTAAAAAACACCCGGTAAAATAACCTCTTGCAAAAATCGTTTTATCAACAATAAAAATTCCAGCGCAGTTTAACAACATTTCCACAGAATAGACAGCAATGCAGAATATAATAAAACGGAATACATAAATATTCTGTGTCACATTCTCTTTTTCATCATCTGGATCTTTACTGAATAACTTATGTATGGTAACATCCCATTTTTCCATTAACTGCACCTTACCCTTTCGGCTGATACCGGATATCCGACACATGATACACCGTAATAAATGCTTTCGGATCTTCATGATTCATATAATTCATTAATTTCTGGTACTCATTCTTATCCACGATGGTAATGATCTCGTTGCGTTTCTGCATATTGTAAGCACCGATCGATTCATAGATTGTTGCCCCGCTGTGCAGATCATTGATGATAAAATTACGGAGTTCCTCTTCCTTCTCTGTAATAATGCATACACGGCGTTTGATATTATAATCAAAAATGAAATGATCTAAGATAATTCCATTAAAATAAGTTCCTAAAATACTGAGTACCACTGTCTTTTTATCATAAACAAAGGCTGCTGAAAGTGCAACACACATTCCTGATACAGACATTGCCCTTCCGAGATCCATATGCAGATATTTATTCATGATCTTTGCCACGATATCGAGTCCTCCTGACGATGCGTTACGGTTAAATAAAATACTTAACCCCACACTGACTACTAAAATATAGCATAATACATCCAGTTCCTGACTGTCTGTCATCGATCCGAAATCAGGAAAAACTCTTTCAAATACACCTAAAAATACCGGAAGCATGATGCTTGTATAGACAGTTTTCACTCCAAATTCCCTTCCACAGGTAAAAAAGCCGATGATAAGAAGCACCACGTTCAAAATCATGGTGATCGCCGACAACGGCAGCTGAATGAAATTTGAAAGCACGATTCCAAGACCGGAGATACTGCTGACAGATGCATGACTTGGCACCAGAAAAAAATACACTGCCGCCGCAATGATCGCCACTGCTGCTGTTAAGATCGCAGTCTCCTTCATAATCTCTATATAATTCACTTGTTTTTTCATAATGCTCCTCATTTCCATGCAATTTACTGCTAAGATATTTGCCAATGCAAATTGCTGTTTTTCTGATCATACTAGCTTTTCTACTTTGTTTTCCTTTGATGAAACACGGGATTTTTTATCAGCATTACGATCAAAGGTATTACCATGATGATCCATGTGACCGGTTCTGTCCAGATGACACCCCAGTAACCGAAATACCGGACAAAGACCGCTGTAAACACGATCTTACATATCATTTCTATAAAACTTGAAAGTATCGGTGTCTTATAATCTCCCACGCCCTGCATCGTATTCCGCAGGATCACGATCCACACACAGACCATTTCAAAGAGCATGTCCACCCGCAGATAGGTCGTTCCCCAGTACAAGATTTCTGCATTCTGTGTACTTGCGATAAAACTGACCAGATAACCGGCAATCGTATACGCCATGATCATTACCATCACTGCCCAGCCACATCCGAGCAGCAACGCTGCCTTTAACCCGGAAGTAATCCTGTCATATTTTCCGGCACCATAATTCTGCCCGCTGTATGTTGCCATGGTAGAACCAAGTACTGTGACCGGGAGTCCCCATATCTCGAATATTTTTCTTGCCGCTGTATGTGCCACGATCACAGATGTTCCAAGTGTATTGATCCCGGTCTGTAAGATCAGTGTTCCAAGATTTACAAGGCTCGACATCATTCCCATGGAAAGCCCGCCGGACAGCATCGCAAATACTTCTGATTTGTTCAGTTTAAAATGTCTGCGCTCCACCTGAAGGATTGGAAAATGCTTTTTGATATGTATCACACAGAGTACCACCGATACGACCTGCGAGATCACAGTCGCCACTGCCGCTCCGCCAACGCCCATGGAAAATACCAGAATACATACATAATCTAAAATCACATTCAGCACCGCCGCTAAGATCAAAAAGATCAGTGGTGTCATGGAATCCCCGATCGCGCGCAGGACATTTGCACACATATTATAAGCAAGCGTTACGAACATGCCGAGCACCAGAATACTGATATAAGTATACGCCATCTCTTTTTGTTCTGCCGGCACATGCATTACCGTAAGAAGCGGTCGTAAGAATACAAACACTCCTGTTACCAGTATGGCTGCCGTTATAAATCCTAAGAGAATCGTTCCCGCAACACTTCTTTTTAATTTTTCTGTGTCTCCTGCTCCAAAATACCTTGCAGTCACAACCGAAAATCCAAGTGTCATTCCATTAAAAAAACCGGTTAACAGGTTATAAAGGATTGAGACAGAACCGACTGCTGCAAGTGCGCCCTCGCCAAGCGTGCTCCCAACGATTTTTGTATCGATCAACCCATAAAAAAGCTGAAATAAATTGCCTAAAAACACCGGAATCGCAAACTGTAAGATCAGTTTTACCGGTTTTCCCTCTGTCAGATTTGCACCATTTCGTTTCATTTTATTTTTATCTCCATATTAATCTCCATTCTTGCGCTGTTTTTTCAATAAAAACAGCGTTTTTATTTGCATCACAAGTTTGTGCGAAGCACAAATCTTGCGTGTGAAAAATGTATTTTTCACACTATGTTCTTCATATTATCTAAAATCTCCGTCCTTTTTTCTACTCTCAAAATAAATAAAATGATCGATTGCATCTAAAATATCGGAAAAATCTTCCCGCGGCGCAAGGTCAATATAACGTTTTAAAAGCTCCTCTTCCTGATCTTTGTATCTTCCATAAAAAATATCATACAGGTTATGCCCGCGCAGATAAATTTTTATCTCCTCCATATGTTCTTTAATGTCGGATACACTCTGCATCTCATAACCTAATACCTCTGTCAGATGTCTGCCACTGCTGAGACGATACAGATATTCCTTCCATTTATCAAACAGCGTTTCATAAAATGCCCCCTCAGATGCGACCACTCCGAGTTCCGCCATCACTTTCGGATTAAAGAAATAGTTTTCAAAGGAATAATATTTTAAGATCAGAACATTCTCCGGTCTTACCTTTGGCAGTGTGTCGACATCCTCTAAACTCCGCTGTTCATAATAACGGCAGAGCTGTTTTCCTAATTCCATCCTGTCTTTTCCATCTCCGTCACGTATCATCAGAAACTGGTCACGCAGATAGATCTGATTCATATATTTCAGATTGGCATAAGTTTTGATATTTGTACAACTGTTTGTCGTGATGATCGCAATTCTTGAAAGTTTTCCATTTTCATCATAAGTCTCTGAATAATACTTCCGGATCAGAAGCGGCAGACGGCTCTTATCCTGCTTGCCTTCCACGATAAATACGAAATTCACATTCATCAGATCATTTGCCGTATAACCAAGGTCTTCAAGGATCGCACTCACATCCGTCTTTGCACACATCTTTGAATATCCTTCGCCATCTAAAACAATCTGTCTTATCTGCCTGCTGTTAAAATTTGCCAGCAAATTCGGCGAGTGCGTGGAAAAGATCACCTGATTTTTTCTGGACAGACGGTATAAAATCTCACCGGAAACCTTCTGAAGTTTCGGGTGAAGAAATATCTCCGGATCTTCGATCATAAGAATACTTGGAATCCGCCCTTTCGTCCCCGTATAAGTCTCAAGTAAAGACAACATATAAATGCTGCGCATGCCTTTTCCCATCTTCGCTACCGGTCTGGTCAGATTCTGCGCCGGATTATGGATCTCCGTCGTAACTTTTAACATCCGCTCCACATCGCGGTTCATGGAATAAAGGATTTCATCCTGTCCGCCGTTCTTCTTATAATTCTGGTTTACTTTTTTCGCAAATTCATCCAGATTCAACTGGTAAAGTTTATAATCTAACAGCTTTGCTGTCTCAAATGCATCCAGCTCTGCAGGTGACTTTTTCTCGATCAGACCAATACAGGAAAAACAGTGGCCGCATTTTTTTGCCTGATTAAACATACAGGTGTCCGCGCGCATCCGCTTTAACAGCTCATCCTCCTGAAGCATTAAAAGATCTCCCTGAAGCTGATTTAGATCACGCTCCGCATCCAGATAGTATATCTTTGGAAATATCTGTGGGATGCAGGAATTATTTTTGTGCTCCTTATCCTGATACCGCACCCATCCATCCCTGTGTGCGATAAAGGTAAACTGCAGCACACCGCCTTCTTCGTTATTTTCTTTTACCGAAAAAGAAGGCAGCTTTTTGCAGAAATCTTCAAACCATGTCTCATATCTTTTATACTGGCTGACCACGCCATTCTGATGCAGCCATTTCAAATCTTCATCCAAAAATTCCAGTGACAGATCCATCTCGATATTGGCGCTGTCCCCGTCAAAATCTTCCGAAGAAATGCGATAGTCTCCAAAAGCCGCACGGATCGCCTCTAAGATTGTCGTCTTTCCGGTATTATTCTGCCCTACTAAGATCAGCGCATTTTCAATGTTATCGATCTTCATCTCATGGATTGCTTTAAAATTTTTAATACGGATACCGGTCAGCTTCATTTTCGTCTCCCTTCCTGCATCATTCTTTTCTTTTTTATTTTAACACCGAAATACCCGTCCGTCATCCATCTTTTTCCTTCCATAACTTATCAGTCATATTAAAAAATATAGTATGAAATATAAGTTCTTCTTTACAATGTTATAGCAGTGTGCTATAACAGAACTTGTCAAAACTAATATTTCATATTAGCAGAGTAGAACTCTGTGCGTTAAGTGCCATGTGAACAGGGAGTTGTCACACGGACGAAAAACAAAAGCAATGCTTTTGTTTGCGGTACAGAATTCGCATCCCGCTGCTGCATAAAGGTATATGTCTCCTCTATGCGGTTTTAGGAAACTGCTAAGGAAGGAGGCTTTTTTTATGAAAAAATTAAAAGAACTGTATCAACAATCACTAAAAGAGCTGTGTCGCACAAAGACAATCGTGCTCTGTGGACTCTTAGCTGCACTCGCCATCGTGCTTAGTCTTGTGGCAAGTATACAGATTGGTCCCTACATCAAGATCGGCTTTTCCGGTCTGCCGAACCGCATTGTCGAATTTTTGTTTGGTCCGGTTGTCGGATGCCTGTTTGGCGGTGCACTTGACCTGTTAAAGTATGTCTTAAAGCCGGATGGTCCTTTTTTCTTTGGATTCACCTTTAATGCCATGCTTTCCGGTCTGATCTACGGCAGCCTGCTCTACCGTCGTCCTGTCTCTGTGAAACGGATCGTGATCGCCGAGTTTTTTGTAAAGCTGGTCATCAACTGCGGTCTGAATACGCTCTGGATTTCCATGCTTTACGGAAAAGGCTTTATTGCTCTGCTTGGTCCGCGTGTCATCAAAAACGTGATCATGCTGCCAATTGACAGCTTTATCCTGTTCTTTGCGCTGACTTACGCTAGAAAGATTGCGGCGCAGTTTGGATTTTTCACGGTAAAATCAGGTGCGAAGGAACGTGCCTGATGGGTAAAATCTGATAGTGGATTCTTTTTAGAATTGCAATGTCAAAGTTCAGAATCATAGATTGTATCCTGCGCAGACATAGCTATGATCGCAAACAAAATGCAGAGATGTGTATCCGTAAATGAATATACATCTCTGCATTATTTTTTTTATTGAAACTGCTTAAACACCTCTCTCTGGCAGTAATCATATCAGAAAGCCGATGTAATTGTAATGATTACATTTAATACTTCTCGCCATAATGCCATTTCATTGATTTTTGATCCATAAGCAGTACATAAAAGATCTTTCCATAACGCCCACTCTCTACGATTCTTCCATGATCCAGCACAGGCAGACTGGTTTCATCCGCTTTTACCAGATGAAAATACACGTAATCGTTGGCATGCCCCGCATTGATCTGTTGCCAGATACTCTGCTCCACTGCATCTCTTTCTTCTTCTAAAATAAGATTTCGGAAGCTTCTGTCCGTATAAGCAAGCAGATCATCCATCGTCCTGCATCCGGTAAGACGGATCATCTCACGATTTGCAAACAGAATTTCATCTGTCTCATGATCTGCTCTGTATATAATGAAAGCTCCCGGAAGATTTTCTGAGACATCTTTCAGCACAAACCCAAGCTGTGTCCGGATTTCCAGGCGAAGTCCTTCCCGGTATTCCATGCACCCTTGTTTTCCACGCAGTTTTACTTCGTAGAGAGCAGTATCCGCACAGTGCATCAGTTGTTCGAGAGTTTCCGCATCTCGCGGATACTCCGCATAACCAAGAGAAATACTGAACTTTTCCTGCTCACTTTCATATGGAAAAGTTCTTACCAGCTTCGTAAACTGCTCCATCTGTTCCTTTACTTCACCACATGTACAATCTGGGAGAAAAATACAAAATTCATCGCCTCCATTACGTCCAAGCACAGCCTTTTCCGGAAAGAACTTCTTCATGCTCTCTGCCAGAATCTGCAGAGCACGGTCACCGGAAGCATGCCCATACATATCATTGACAGATTTAAAATCGTCAATATCAAGCAGCACCCCGACACAATGATTCTCCGTATTTTGTTTCAGATACCGTTCCACCAGTTCATCAAATCCATGGCGGTTATAGATTCCGGTCAGTGGATCTGTCACCGCAAGTTTTTTGAATTTTTTACGATGCTCATCAAGATTTAAGAGTGTCCTGGTGAGCCCTGTCAAAAGCAGTACGATCAGCGTTCCACCAATCAGAATTTCATACAAATATATATTGTACCATCCATGTTCTGGCATTACCTCAAGCTTCCACTGATTTCCTCCCATATCAAAAACGTAGGACACCGGATTGGTCAGCTTTTTCCCGGAACCATAGACATATTCGTAGGACATCTCCCACGGAGAAACAGTCTTTGAAAGCTGGTACTGATAGCCAAAATCCGAAAGTGCTTTTACCGAGTCCGCAAAAATGTCCGGTACACGAATGATCACGATCGTAAATCCCCAGAAAGTTTCCTGTCCGTCTTTCTGATCCAGATACACCGGATTTCTTACCGCAATTCCATATCCCCCCTGTTTTAACTGAAACGGTCCCTGCATAACCGTCATCTAATGATCTCTCGCATAACGGGCGATTTCCCCACGATTCTTGTCATTCAGCAGATCAATTTTACCTGTCTCATTTCCTTTTTCCGGATAAATATCCGTCACAACGCCATCTGGCGCAAGCTGAATACTCTGAATGGAATCGCTCATCAGATTCCCGGCTATCTGCTGAAATTTTTCAAATTTCCCATCCTCACTGATTAAAATCTGTTCGAGTGTATCCGTAATTCCTATTCCTCCCATGACTTCCGTCTTCATGCGTTCCGCATATGTCATGGCATTTAATTCTGCAGCTGACCGGCTTTGTTTTTGCTGATTTTCCCTTACGCTGTACACCGTTCCCATTAAAACACTGATTCCCACCAAAAATACAAGTAACGGCAGAATGATTGTCTTCTTTTTCATAAACATCTTCGCTTTCCATATAATCAACGATAACGATACTATTATAATAAATTCTAGCATCAATCACATTTTTCTGCTTGTAAAGTGCCTTGAAACAGCTTTCCACCCTGCACAATGGCATTCTGCCCCGACAAAAATCTCATTTTCACACTACCACATTTTTCGAAGTCCTTTCGGATAGTGGTTTTTCATGATTCCACCCGCCAGTTTTCCCCAGCCGCTGCTAAATCCGTCTGCCATGATCAGATACCATCCCTTTTCTCCCTCATAAGAAAAAGTTCCGCCATTTAAATAACCACGAATCACCTCTCCGTCCGAAGCCAGATCTGCCGTATAGCGCACCTGTTCTTTTTTTAGTGCCAGTGCAAGTGCATGTGACGGCTCCATGCGGTTCTTTTTTACCGTTCCAAGATGCAGTCCCGGTCGCAGGACTTTAAGACCTTTTACAGAAGGCATACCTTTCGGTGCAAGGTAAAGCTGATCTCCAAATTTCAGATATGTACCATTTTTCTCCAGTCCGGCTAATGTCTGTGGATCTAATGTATCTTTCGCAAAATCCAGAAATTCCACGATTCCTTTGCCCGGTACTTTCAGATCTTTTGCAGGGATTCCTTTTTCTTCCCCATTCCGGCAATAACCCTGTCTTAGTGTTCCGTCTTTTTCAAGGACAGCCAGATAGTGGCCCTCTCCATTCAGATGCTGTGGCCAGAGACGGATCGTCTGCGCAATCTCAGGCAATACCTGTCCCATTTTTTCCCCGAAATAAGCCCATTCCGGTACTCCTGCCGACATGCCATCTGCCTTTTTTACTTCCACGATACGAAACTCCGGGTGCCGCAGCAGAAAGCGCATCATGCTTCCCTCATTCTCCGCCGGGGCAAACGTACATGTCGAATACACGATCCTGCCGCCCGGTGCAAGCATGGAAGCCGCACAGTCTAAAATTCCATCCTGCCTTTCGGCACAAAGGCTGACATTTTCAGGGCTCCACTCTTCACATGCCGCTTCATTTTTGCGGAACATGCCTTCCCCGGAACACGGCGCATCCACCAGAATACGGGTAAAATAATCCTCGAACATCTCCGCTAAACGCTGTGGCGTCTCGTTCGTCACCATTGCATTTGCAATCCCCATCCGCTCCACGTTCTCAGATAAAATCTTCGCGCGTGCCGGATGGATTTCATTGCAGATGAGAAGTCCCTGCTCCTTCCACTTCCCTGATGTGTACATTTCATGCATTCTTGCCGCGATCTGTGTGCTTTTTCCGCCAGGAGCCGCGCACAAATCTAAGATCCGTTCCTGACAGTCTGCCGCTTCTTTTTGCACCACATCATAATCTTCCATCAGATAGGAAACCGGCGCCATGGCACTCGGCTCCTGGATATAATACACGCCCGCCTCATGAAGCGGATGCCTGCCCGGAGTGTCATCTTTTTCATAGTAAAATCCATCTTTCGCCCAGGCTACCGGCTGCAGGGAAAAAGGTACTTTTTCCTTCATCTGCGCAGTATCTCCCTTGATACTGTTTAACCGCAGTGCCTGATATTTATCCTTGTCATAACTTTCTAAAAATGCCGGATATTCATTTCCGAGCATTGATTCCATTCTGTTTAAAAACGCTTGTGGAAGCATTTTAATCCTCCTTGTTTTGCGGAGCAAAATGCGACTGCCTTTGCAGGAGCAGAGGATTTTCCTCCTTGTTTTGCGGAGCAAAATGTCTGCTATGCTACTTTTGCATAGCATGTGCCTCTTGCAGAAGCAGAGGATTTTCCTCCTTGTTTTGCTTTTCCGTTTCTTTCTGCTGTAAATAAAAAACCGCCTTTTGTGCTTCTATTTCTTCACGCAGTTCTTCTTCCGTAGGCAGATATAATTTATATTTGCTGGCAAATAGCTGTTCATTTCCATGCAATATAGAATACCTTGCAATATCCTCATCTGTTTCCGAACACAAAACAATGCCTAACGTAGGGTTGTCATCCGGTGACTTTTTTAATTCATCATACATGCGAATGTACATATCCATCTGCCCTACATCCTGATGGGTAATTCTGGTTGTTTTCAGATCAATCAATACAAAACATTTTAAAATATAATTATAGAACACCAAATCTATAAAATAATCCTGTTTCTCAGTGTGAATATGCTGTTGTCTTGCAACAAACGCATAGCCTTTTCCCATTTCCATAAGAAATTTCTGCAAATTTGAGATAATGCTCGATTCTAATTTTGTCTCATTAAAAGAAGCGTCCAATGTCAATCCTAAGAATTCTACCACAACTGGATTTTTTATAAATTCTAACTTGTCCTGCTGATACTCAAACGTCTTTTCCTGCATCTCATGCTCTACAGCATCTTTATCTTTCGACTGCAGTAATCTGTAATAATATTGTGTATCTATATTCCGCTGTAAAGTACGCACACTCCAGATTTGCTCATATGCTTCTTTTTCATACCAATCACGCGCTGTCTTATCATGCACCTGTAATAAAGTTCTATAATGAGACCATGAAAGTCTAATATTAGATTGTCGACACAGTGTGTCGACAATCTCTGGAAAAGCTTTATAAAATCGTACACAATGATAAAGATTACTTCTGTCATAACCTTTTCCATATTTATCTGTAAGTTCTTTTGACAATTTTTTGATAATCTCTACCCCATACTCTGCACGATCTTCACCCGCCAGTTCTTCCTCTGCGATCCGATACCCGATCAGCCAGTTTCTCTGTGACAATATTGTATTAACTGCACGATAGGCTTCTTTCTGTGAAACTTCTATGATATTTTGAACATCATTTAAGATATTTTCCGTTTTTTGAAATTTGTTCATAATATCATTATTTTCAATTTTCAATGCATCATTCATCTGCCAGTCTCCTTTCCGGGAGATAATATCTGCCTTATTTTTCTGTATAGACCTGACCTGTACTAGATCTGGTTGTATATTTGTTCTTAATCTTTCAATACCCGTTTATTGTACCATATCCCCACCGTATTTACACCAGTTTTCTCCCCTCTCATAATCTAATCGTAAAATCAGTACATTCCCAGATGCACGCAAAAAGCTGGCATTCTCATCTATAGAACACCAGCCTTTTATTCTCATTTACCATTCTTTCCAGACTTTCAACATCCGGTTATATGCTTCATCCAATACCTTCCTTGGTGATGCCAGATTCAGCCTTATACATCCTCTTCCATCTTCCCCAAATACACTTCCCATATAAACTGACACATTTGCTTTTTTCAAAAACCACTCTTCTAATTTCTGCTCGGTTAGTCCGGTTTTCTGATAATCTATCCAGAGCAGATATGTTCCTTCTCTCGGATAAACATGAAATTCTGGAAAATGTTTTGCGAAAAAATCTCTTGTAAACACTTCATTCGCATCTATATATTTTTTGACAGCCTCATACCAGTCATCACATTCTGTATATGCCTTTTCTACCGCAGTTACTGCAAAAATTGTCGGATTATGCATCCCAATACGATCAATAGTAACCTCTATCTCTTTTCTTAATTTTTCGTTTGGAATTATCATATAGGAAACAATAACTCCAGGAATGTTAAATGTCTTTGTCGGCGAACTTGCTAAAATCAGTCTGTCATTCATCTCTTCTGTAACATCCAACGCTGTCTGATGTCTCACTCCCGCTTTCATCAGATCACCATGAATCTCATCCGTAAATAAAATCAGATCGTGTTCTCTACAGAAGTCTGCAACTTGCACCAATTCTTCTTTCGTCCATGCCCGTCCTGTTGGATTATGCGGATTGCACAAGATCATCATTTTAGTATGTTCATCCACCATTGACTCCATTTGCGCAAAATCCATTTCATAATGTTCCCCATTTTTTTTAAGCGGACTGGACAGCATTTTTCTGTTATTTTTTAAAATTGAATTCTGCAATGGACCATATGCAGGTGTATGCATAATAATACCGTCACCTTTTTCTGTATATGTTTCCACACATATACTGGATGCAATATTGATTCTTGGACAAAAAACGATCCATTCTCTAGGGATATCCATATTGTATTGTTTTTTATACCATCTTTGAATACTGAGAAAAAATTTATCACTTAAATCGGTATATCCCAAAACACCCATATCCAAAATTTTATGCAGACTATCTCTGATTTCAACAGGTGCCCGAAAATCCATATCAGCAACACCCAAATGAATCATATCTCTTGTCCCATATTTTTTATCCATGGTATCCCATCTGCCACAATTTGTGTTTCTACGATTCACTATATCATCAAAATCATACTGTGTTTCCATATACAATCTCCTCGTCATATTGGTTATACTGTTTCATTTTCCTTCTGAAGTGCCAGATACTCATCATAATACTCATCCCCAGGTTTTATCTTTGCAATACCAAAGCCTGTAAATCCCCATATAATCGCAAATATAACACCTGTGTAACAAATAACAGCCCAAGGAAGATAGGATAATGTAGGCACTCCAAGTGTTGTTGCCATATAAACACCTGCTGCTGTCCACGGAACAATCGGTTCTACAACTGTTGCAGAATCTTCCAGAGTTCTTGATAAATTCTTAGGCTGTAATCCCTTTTTGATATAGGTTTTTGCAAACATTTCTCCCGGTATTAAAATGGATAACTGACCGTTACTCGTCACAAAAACAGCCGTAATACATGAAACAATCGTTGCAACAATCAATCCTCCAGTCGTTTTTACTGTTTTCATCAACTTGTTTAAAACAATATCTAATGATCCCGTTACTGCCAGCGTTCCTGCAAATCCATACGCACAGAATGCAATCAAAACCGTGTTTAACATGGAAATCATACCACCACGCTCTAAAAGTCTTGGAATATCTGGTATCAATGCTGCTGCATCAAACCCTGTCTTTGTTACCATGTCAAGACTGAATCCACTGATTGCTGCCGTAAAACACTGCTGTAAGGAAAATCCTTGAAAAACAGTCGCATTAAAAAACGCAACAACGCTTGATATCAACATGACCGGGATCGTCGGTTTCTTTCGAATTGAACCATATAAAACAATGAGTGGCGGTAATATTACAAGCGGATTAAACCGAAACAGGCTCTCTAATGTTGTCAATATTGTTTCTACTTTTTCCGGTGTTGCCACAGTACCTCCACCTGCTGCTGAAAAACCGGCTATTGTATATACAATAATACAAATGATACATCCCGGAATTGTCGTATAAAACATATGCCCTATATGATCATACAATTTCGAACCTGCTGCAATCGGTGCAAGATTCGTTGTATCTGACAACGGAGACATTTTATCTCCGAAATATGCTCCTGATACCACTGCACCTGCTACCATCGGAAGTGGAGCCCCCATACCTGCTGCTACTCCCATCAAAGCTACTCCTATCGTTCCGGCTGAACCCCACGATGTGCCTGTACAAACTGATACAACCGCTGTAACAAGAAATGATGTAACCGCTATGTACCGGGGACTTATAATTTTAAGTCCATAATATACCATCATCGGGATTGTTCCACCAATCATCCACGAACCAATCAAAAAACCAACAATGATTAAAATAAATATTGCCGGCATTGTTTTTGAAAGTTTACCAACAATAGAATCCATGATATCATCCCATGTATATCCCAACGCGATAGCAATGACTGCCGCCACTGCCGCCGAAACCAGCATCAGTACCTCTGGACTCAGTCCCATAACTGCATAACCAACTCCGAGCAGTAAAATCATCGCTAAAATAGGAAGTACTGCCAGAAAAAATGTTGGTTTTTTCTTTTCTCTCACTTTTTGATTACCCATAGATAAATCCTCCTCATGGCTGGATACATTTTTTCCAGCTAATCTTCATTTGTTTTTCTCTATTTCACCACCGCAATTACTTCTACTTCACATAATACATTTTTCGGAAGTGTTTTTACTGCTACACAAGATCTTGCCGGTTTGTCTGTGAAATATTTTGCATATACCTCATTAAAAGCAGCAAAATCATTCATGTCATTCAAGAAACATGTTGTTTTTAAAACCGAACGATAGTCCGTTCCGGCCTCTTTTAAAATAGCCCCAATATTTTCCATAACCTGTTCTGCCTGAGGAACAATACCTCCAGAAACAATTTCCCCATTTTCCGGATTTACAGGAATTTGTCCTGAACTGAACAAAAGTTTATCGTATTGTACAGCCTGTGAATAACATCCAATTGCCTCCGGAGCATTTTTTGTAAAAATTTGTTTTATCATTTCATCCATCTCCTTTATTTTTTGATAATTTGATTATAGCAATAAAATATATTTTAGTCAATAGAATTTTATTCATTTAATAAACTTTTATTCATTTTTTTCTTGCACATTATTTCTTTTTTACTTATAATGATTAAGGTAGTATCAAACTTTACTTTATGATAAAATATATTTTAGTTCATGCATGATTGTATGAACCAGTAAACACAAATGATATGAACTATGAAGAAAGAGGTATTTATTATGGATAATCCTTTTTTAAAACTTACTGTAACAGACCGACAAATTCTTAACTCTTATGCACTCATGTTAAACGGACTTGGTGCATACCTTGGTGACGGATACGAATTAGTACTTCACAGCTTAGAAAGTCTTGATCACTCTGTCATAAAAATCATCAACGGACATTTTACTGGAAGGAAAGAAGGCTCTCCCATTACCGATCTCGCTTTAAAAATGTTAGGGGAGCTTGAACAGGATCCTTCACGTACTGTTTCTCCTTATTTCAATAAAAGCAGTTCTGATTCAATGCTTCGCTCTTGTACAATTCCTATTACAGGCGAACACGGCCGGATTATCGGTTTACTTTGCATAAATTTTCATATGGAAATGCCACTCTCCGAATTTCTGCAAGGAATGCTTCCTTCACAGGACTCCTCTTCTGTAACACAGGCTTCCTCTGAAACTTTTTCAGACAATATTGATGACCTGATACTTTTTTCACTTACAGAAACCAAAGAATCCGTATACAATGATCCCGGCATTTCTTCTTCCAATAAAAATAAAGAAATTATTTTCCGTCTGTATCAACAAGGCATATTTAATCTTAAAGATGCTGTGATCAAAGTTGCCAACCAGTTAAATATTTCAAAAAATACTGTCTATATGCACATTCGAAATTTCAAAGTTTCATCTCCATCCAATTAGAAAGAATCCCAATCGGATTTTTCTGATTGTTCATACTATAATCTGCTTCTTCACAAAAGAATCGCATAAGTTCTTCTTGTCCAGCACAATAGTTTCACAAAACAAATGCCAAAATCCTGCATAAATACAGGATTTTGGCATTTTGGTCCGTTATTTTAAATCCACTTCATCAGTCACAAATCGCTATATGGTATTTCACCTTGCGGAAAATCTTCCACACCAGAATTATCGGCATAGCCAAAACAAGATAAGCCGTGGACAAAAGTCCTGCGGCACCACCAACGATCATCATAACCCAAATAAGAATCTGCATTTTTTCTACCTCTCATAAAATAATATTTTTATTTTTTATTTCATGAGAGCTAAAATGCCATTCTTTTTTCCGTCCGCCCTCCTCACAAACTTTACTAAGAGCAGTCCACGCGGCACGATCTCATCAGCCCTGCGGTACCAGATGCTCCAAAACTGCAAAATCAGCGCTGGGAGTATGACAAGCAGAATCCTTATTGTAACGCCTGCCATTCTGCGCCAGTTTACGGATGCAAACTCTTTTGCCCTCCCACTCTCTAATGTTTCGCTGCGTCCTCTGGCTGTCTCTAACAGTGCATCATACGTTTTTGCCAGCCGCTCGCCTGAGAACATAGTCTGACCGGACGCCTTTTCGATTGATATCATCTGAAAGGCATCCGACTGACTACCAACACAGGTCGTAAGCAGGATCATCCATGCGAATAATAATGGAAATATTCTTTTATAGTAAGTTGGTAAATTTACCAATTTCCTTCGCTTTTTTGTAGATCTCATCACAGTTCATCTCCAGATAGACTTCTAATCCTGCTACTTCCTTATCGGAAAATCCATGATTCTTTGTAATTTTTCCCGGCGGAACCATGCCTTCTGCAATATCACTTCCTCGTTCAAATCTCACAGACACTCTTTTTTTCCCATCGATCTTTAAAAATCCGGACTGTGTAAAGTTTACTTCTTCCTTTTTATTCATGAGAATCTCCATTCCTGCGCATATCAAGCTGATGCATAAGCACAAATCTTACCTGTGAAAAATGTTATTTTTCACACTGATCCGCTTTTCTGACTGCTTCTGCTACCTCAGCAGAAATATGCTCTGCCATATGTACCTTCTTCTCCGGCTCACGTTTTGCATGATATGTCTCTAACATTTCCCCGCGTTTGCGTGCGATCTCTTTTTCCAGCTCTCTTGCGGAGATCAGCACACATCCGGCTCCCCGGATGATGATCTGCTCTAAACCATCCGAAGTCGCAACCGTCACACGGTATTTTCTGCCATTTTCATGTGCGAATTTCTCGATATACTGATCGGCAGTCTCTGCCTCTCTCGTATAAACCACATGAATATTGTGGTAATCAAACATTTCTGTCTTATGCCCCTGCACACGGTATGCGTCAAACACCACGATCAGCTCACATCCGCGCATACCCTGATAATCACACATAATATCGAGAAGTTTTCCACGCGCCCCGTCTACATTATCACGGGCAAGTTCATTTAACTCATCCCATGCAAAAATGACATTGTAGCCATCCACAAGCAGATATTCTTTTTCCGACAGCGGCGGCGTATAAGTTCTTGTCACCGGCGGTACATTTGCACTGCTCCCTCCTGACCTTTTCCAGACATTGCGTCCCGGAGCAGATTTTTCCCGTTTATTAGCATTGTATGTCTGATTTAAGATTCTGTCAATCTCATCCGTGCCAATCCATTCTTCTTCCCTGCTCTGCTGCTGCATGTAAACCTGCTTTGGCTGCCATTCCTCTGTTTCTTTTGCCGGCTTTAGCACACTTTCCAAATGCATATAATCCATAACCTGATCCCATGGGACAACAAATCCTGCTCCATGGGCACAGAATACAGACCCTGTCGGATTTGCCAGATCACGCTCTGAATCATAACCAAGCGCCTCGACAACCTCCTCTGTATTATGGCATGGCAGATAACCGTGCAGCGTGCAGGTAAGGCTTCCATGTCCCTTGGTATATGCCATAACATCTTTTGCATAATCACGTATCGATGCAACCGGAATGATCCCTGTGAGTACTGCCATCTCTCCGTTCCGGTTCGGAGCATCAAATTTACCTGACATTCCTTCGATATCATTCATGGCACGTCCAATACATTCATTCGGTAGTTCAAGCCTGAAATCATACCATGGCTCTAACAGAACGGACTGTGCCTGTTTTAATCCCTGCCTTAAGGCACGGTAAGTAGCCTGTCTGAAATCGCCGCCCTCTGTATGTTTTAAATGTGCACGTCCGGCAACCAACGTGATCTTCATATCTGTAACCGGTGAGCCTGTCAGCACACCGACATGTTCTTTTTCCTCTAAATGGGTAAGCACCAGTCTCTGCCAGTTTCTTGCCAGCATATCCTCACTGACATCCGCTGCAAAGGTAAGACCGCTGCCGTTTTCTCCCGGCTCCAGCAAAAGATGTACCTCCGCATAATGACGCAGTGGTTCAAAATGTCCCACTCCCTCCACGGTATCTGCGATCGTCTCACGGTAAAGGATCTTTCCTGTGCCAAATTCCACCTCCACACCAAAACGCTCAAAGATCAGTGCTTTTAAAATCTCGATCTGCACTTCCCCCATGATCTGTATCTTGATCTCCTGCAGTTGTTCATTCCACACAATGTGAAGCTCCGGATCTTCTTCCTCTAACATCGTAAGTTTCGGCATCATTGCCTGTGGCTGTACCCCCTCCGGCAGGATCAGTTCATATGTCAGCACCGGCTCTAAAATCGGCAGTTCCGACTCCGTCTGGATTCCGAGTCCCTCTCCCGGATAAGTATAGGATAACCCTGTCACAGCACATATTGTTCCTGCTTTTACCTCATCTTGGGTCTCAAATTTTTCACCGGAATAAATGCGGATCTGGTTTACTTTTTCCTCCCAGATATCATCTTCCTTATTCTGCTTATATCCGGTCAGCAGATTTCTTGCCTTTAATGTTCCACCTGTGACTTTTAAATGCGTAAGACGGCTGCCCCCTGCGTCGCGCGTGATCTTAAATACAGTTGCGCCAAACTTCTCCGGATAATCCGGAATTTTGGTATATTCAGAAAGTGCCGCCAGCAGCTCGTCAATCCCGTCCATCTTAAATGCTGAACCAAAAAAGCATGGAAACAATTCCCTTTTCTGTATCATTTGACGGATATCTTCTTCCCCGATACTGCCGCCTTCTAAATATGTTTCTAAGACTTTTTCATTGCAGACAGCCACGTTCTCATAAAAATCCTCATCCAGATATGTTCCATCTGTATTTTTTGAAAAATCCACACAGGCACTGCCCAATGTATCTTTGATCTGTGCCAATAATTTGTCGTGGTCTGTTCCCTGCTGATCCATTTTGTTGACAAAAATAAATGCCGGGATATTGTAGCGCGCTAAAAGCCGCCACAATGTCCTCGTATGTCCCTGCACACCGTCCGCACCGCTTATGATCAGCACAGCATAGTCAAGCACCTGCAAGGTACGCTCCATTTCCGCAGAAAAATCCACATGTCCCGGTGTATCTAACAGTGTAAATTCACATCCTCCATACGAAAAAACAGCCTGTTTGGAGAAAATTGTGATTCCACGGTTTCTCTCCATTTCATTGGTATCTAAAAACGCATCTTTATTGTCCACACGTCCGGCTTTCCGGATGCTGCCACTTTTATATAATAACGCTTCCGACAATGTTGTCTTTCCTGCATCAACATGTGCTAACATTGCAATATTTATATGAGTCTGTGTCATAAAAATCTCCACTCCTGCTTTCTTTCACCTGCACTCATGATAACACAAAATTTGCATTAATGCCTTGCTTTTTTCTCTTCTCCCGGTATTGTTTTATGACACAAAAATAATTCAACGGATATCTCCCCCTCAAAGCCTTCCTCCACTGCTTCTAACTGGCATACCCTGTTTTTGTATCCCATCGGTCCGATCTGCGTGTCCGGACGCATCGCGAAAAATAATGCCGAAGAATGATGCTTTGGTGCGCATTTCAGATATTCCGTTGTGTAAAACTGCATCTGATAATCCCTGTCGCACTCATATTCGATCATGGGCAGGACACAGCCTTTGGGACATATCTGCGGCAGAAGTTCCATAAAGTCGTGCTTCATCTGTGCAATCTGTTCTTTGCTGAAATGTTCCAGATAGTGTTTATCTTCAAAACGTGTCTCTGCCTCTTTCCAGACATCATGGAAACGGATGCCATGAATATAAACACTGCTTTCTGCCTCTCCTGTCAGATGGAGCACTTTTGGTTTTGTATATTCCCCCGTCTTTAAGCGAAATCTTTTTTGTACCAGAACAGATCGGTGCTGTTCTGACAGCGTAACCGTAACATCCTCATTTCCCATATTCCAGAATGCTTCTTCGGACAATTCCTGCCCGTCTTTTCCCGTCAGTTCATAGCAGGTGATAAACAGCCTGTCAAGCTCCACCTGTTCTAACTCCCCTAACTCCGCTCCCTGTCCAAGCATATATAAAAACTGTATCTGTTCCTCTATATTATATCTCTCGCCAGGACAGGTGCCTGTTGCTGAAGCGGTCTCAAAACAGCAGCCACCGCTTACAATTTTTTCGATCCACACCTGGTCTGCTTCTTCCAGATTCTGCTTTAACTCTGCCCGGTTTGTCTTCGCTTCTTTGTATGTTCTGTTTCTGTGTTCATATTCCTGTTCCGACATGGCTGAAATTTCCCACAGATAAAATGTATCCTCTTTTTTTGCAATCATGGGAAGCACTGTATAATGTTCTCCCTCGCCATATGACAGATTCAGTATTTTGGACTCTGTTATAGTTTGAAAAAAGGTTCTTATATTTTGTGTATTCATAATATCTCCGTTCCTCCTAAATATGAAAAATATCGATCAGAAATACCATCGCCAATCCATAATAAGTGATCACTGCAACCAGATCATTCACCGTCGTGATCAGCGGACCGGATGCAACTGCCGGATCAATATGGATCTTGTGGAAGAACATCGGGATGATCGTACCTACAAAACCAGAGATTACCATCGCAACGACCAGAGAAATCCCAACACATCCGGAGATCAGGAATGCTGACATCCAGGCATATTTTTTGAACAGGTGGATGTAAATGCCAAGAAATACAAGTGCCATGACGCCAAGACTCGCTCCGTTTAAAAAGCCGATCTTCATTTCTTTTCCGAGAAGAGCCAGTTTTTTTCTGGTATCCAAATCCTCGTCCACAAGTACACGGATCGTTACTGCAAGCGACTGCGTACCAACATTTCCTGCCATATCAAGCACCAGCGACTGAAAGCAGATCACGATCGGCAGAACTGCAACCACAGATTCAAATATTCCGACAACAGAGGACACTGCCATCCCAAGGAACAACAGTATGATCAGCCATGGCAGTCTCTTTTTCATGCTCACAATCGTCGGTTCCTTTAAATCCTCCTCCGAGGTTAAACCTGCAAGTTTTGCATAGTCATCTCCCATCGCATCATCTACTAACTCGACGATATCCGTCGCAGTCAGAATACCCACAATCTTTTTCTCCTGCGTCAATACCGGAATGGAATCCTCCTCATAATCTGCAATCTTTTCCACACATTCACTGATCTTTTCATTTTCATACACATATGGATAGGAACTGCTTATGATTTCCTGCAAAGGTGTGTTTTCTCTTGCAATGATCAGATCTTTCAGATCGATCGCACCGGCAAACTTTTCCTCTTCATCGGTAACATAGATCGTTGAAATATTATCATGTTCCCCCGCCTGGCGGACCAGTTCGCTCATCGCTTCCCGGATGGACAGCTCCTCTGAAATACAGACAAAGTTGTTCGTCATGCAGCTTCCAATCTCATCCTCCTCATAGGAGAGCAGTTTCTGCACATCTTTCTGTGCGTCTGCATCCAGATGACTCACGATCGCGTTTTTCTTTGACTCGGACAAATCATCTAACACGTCAAGTGCATCATCTGCATCCATGTAGGAAATTACTTTTGCTGCCTGATCTAAAGACAGTTCCTCCAAGTACATTTCCGCATCATCAAAATAGGAAAATATCTCTGCGATCCTTTCAGAGCCGAGCACACGGTAGAGATGCTTCCGCTCAGTCTCCGTCAGAAATGTGATTGCCTCCGCGATATCTTTCTCATGATAATCTGACAGCAGCTTCCGTAATTTCTGCTCATCTTTTGTAACACGGATGATCTTTATCAGTTCTTTTACATAGTCTTTTTTCGGGATTAATACTTTTCTCATTGTGACCTCCTTTTCGCCTGAAATGGGCATAAAAATACATCGCTTCATTGTGATTGCAAGGATCCTCTGATGCGATGTATAAAAGGTGCACAACAATATAGAATATGGCGGTCAGACTCTCACAGACAGCCACATTCTCTTTTTACATCTTCGTACATCGCATATTTTACTTCGTCCTACGCTATCGCAACTGTCCATGAAAATTCACCTCCATTAAAATTTGAATTTTGATATGTCTGAAAATGACGTGGTCATTGTAGCAGAAATGAATGAGAAACGCAACCCCTGTTCTTTATAGATATTTTCCCGTAACGCTCTTTTCATTTGCTGCAATCTGCTCCGGTGTCCCGCAGGCGACCACTCTGCCGCCCTCCTCTCCACCGCCGGGGCCCATATCAATGATATAATCTGCATTTCGGATCACATCCAGATCATGCTCGATGACAAGCACGGTCGCCCCGTTGTCGACTAACGCCTGAAATACGCCAAGTAACGTCTGTACATCCAACGGATGCAGTCCGATGGTCGGCTCATCAAACACAAAGACAGAATCCGACTGTCCTTTTCCCATTTCACTGGCAAGTTTCAGTCTCTGTGCCTCGCCACCGGAAAGACTCGGTGTCTCCTCACCCAGTGTCAGATAACCAAGTCCTAAATTTTTCAGAACACTAAGCCTCTGATGCACCAGTTTCAGATCTGTGACCGCCTGCAGCGCCGTGTTGACATCCATCTCCATCAGTTCCGGCAGGGAATACCTGTTTCCCTGTTTATTTTCATAGCCGATCTCCCATGCCTCTTTCGCATACCTCGACCCACCACACTCCGGGCAGGGGATGTCCACATCCGGTAAGAACTGTACGTCCAGACTGATCTGCCCGGTTCCGTCGCAGACCGGGCAGCGCAGCTTTCCAGTATTGTAGGAAAAATCCCCCGCTTTGTATTTCCGGTCTTTCGCATCCGCTGTTTTTGCATAGATTTTGCGGAGTTCATCATGTATGTTTGCATAAGTTGCCACCGTTGAACGGACATTGATTCCAATCGGTGAGGCATCAATCAGTTTCACATGGGAAATCCCTTCCGCCGAAATACATTTCACATGTTTCGGCAGATGTTCTCCGCGAAAAGAAGCTTCCAGTCCGGGAATCAGACTTTCTAAAACCATCGTGGTCTTCCCGGAACCGGACACACCGGTCACAACGGTAAGCCTTCCCTTTGGAATATCCACTTCCAATGGCTTTACCGTGTGAATGTTATCCGTAGACAGATGCAATTTTCCAAGTGTAAAAACTTCCTCTTTCCCTGCCTGTGTGCGGACATGCATATCTGCCGTTTTCGCCAGAAAAGGACCGATCATGGATTTTTTATTGGAAATAATCTGCGGAATGCTGCCCTCCGCGATCACATATCCGCCTCCCACACCGGCTTCGGGTCCCATCTCGATCAGCCAGTCCGCCTCCGATAATATCTGTGTATCGTGGTCTACCAGAAGAACGGAATTGCCGTCCGCGACCAGATCATGCATCACGGCATTAAGCCCTTTGATATTCGACGGGTGCAGACCGATCGAAGGCTCATCTAACACATACAAAACGCCTGTCGTGCGGTTTCGTACCGCTCTGGCAAGCTGCATCCGCTGCCTCTCTCCGGTCGACAATGTTGAGGCCGTCCGGTCAAGCGACAGATAAGAAAGTCCCAGATCCATCAGCCTTTTCGCAACGGCCTGAAACGATTCACAGATGGATTCTGCCATGGGACGCATTTCTTCCGGCAGGGAATCCGGCACTCCTGCCACCCAGTCCACCAGTTCTTTTAAGGTCATTTTGCAGGCTTCATCCAGACTTATCCCACGGAGCCTTGGTGCTCTCGCAGCTTCAGAAAGCCTGCTGCCGCCACATTCCGGACAGATATCTTCCTTTAAAAATTTTTCCACGCGCTTCATGCCCTTCTCATCTTTTACTTTTGCAAGCGCATTTTCCACGGTGTAAACGGCATTATAATAGGTAAAATCCAGTTCACCCGCCTGGTTGGATTTTTTTGCCTTATAAAAAATATGTTTTTTCTCAGCCGGGCCGTGATAGACGATCTCTTTCTCCTCGTCTGTCAGTTCCCGGAATGGGACATCCGTGCGCACGCCCATCTCACGGCAGACATCTGTCATCAGTGACCACATCAGACTGTTCCACGGTGCGACCGCTCCCTCATCAATGCTGATCGAATCGTCCGGCACCAGCGAATCAAAATCCACTGTCAGCACACTTCCCGTACCGCCGCATCTTTGGCACGCCCCCTGTGAATTAAAGGCAAGTTCTTCCGCACTCGGTGCATGTACTTTTTCCCCGCACACCGGACATAAGATTTCCTGCTCTGCTGCTACTTTTAACGTAGGCTCTATGTAATGTCCATTCGGACAGCGGTGGGATGCCAGTCTCGAATACATCAGCCTTAAGCTGTTCAAAAGTTCAGTTCCGGTTCCAAACGTACTGCGGATCCCCGGTATTCCCGGACGCTGATGGAGTGCTAAAGCTGCCGGGACATATAACACCTCGTCCACCTGTGCTTTTGCCGCTCCTGTCATACGCCTTCTTGTATAAGTAGAAAGTGACTCCAGATATCGTCTGGAACCCTCTGCATACAAAACACCAAGTGCCAGCGAAGATTTGCCCGAACCGGAGACACCTGCAACCCCCACAATCTGATGCAGGGGGACATCCACATTTACATTTTTCAGGTTGTGGACTCTCGCCCCTTTTACCCTGATATATTTTGGTTCATTATGGTTGGTTTCCATGATGGTACTCCTTATTTATTCGTCTTATCCTGCTCACAGAACAAAGAGTCGCTTGCGACTCTTTCGCGCCCGAGCGGTGCTGTTTACAACAAACTCTTCTCCGCGAAGAGCGCATCCCGCCCGTAGGGCTTTTTGAGTCATAGGACGTAATTTCCTATGAAGATTCGGGTGTCAAAAGGTGGATTTTAATTTAGTGGCTGGCAAATTGCACAAAGCAGAGACTGTTTTTGTGACTTGGAGAGAAAATTAGAAAATCTTAGTTTGCCTGTCGATGCGCAGTGTTTTGCTGCCATGGACGGCAGCAAAAGTCTTAATGTCCCATGGACGTCATCGTGCCATAACTGGCGCGAGTTTAAGACGTACACGTCACTTTGAGAGAATTTAACACAGGCAGACTTAGATTTTCTTATTTTCGGACAACGGAACAAAACAGCCCCGGCTTTGTACAATTTGACAATCAAAAATTTGGAAGCCACCTTTTGACACCCGAATCCTATGAATCAAAAAACTTTCCTGACACAGTATAACATAAAATAATGGATTGCACTCCCCTCTATCCCCATAAAAAAGACAGGCATCTTAAAAATTCCTCTAAAAGAACCTGTCTTTCTTATGATTTTATCGTTTTTCAGTTCAACTTTTACCTGCCATTCAGCTTCCAGTCCGCCGAAGCTGTCTGCAGCTCCACCAGTCTTGCATAAAGTCCGTTCTTTTTCATCAGCTCAGCATGTGTTCCGCTCTCTGCGACAACACCGCCGTCAAGGGCACATCTTCATCGGTCGCGTCTTTGCGCCCTATGCGGATATTTTCCATGACGGTATTGTTAAAGAGAACCACATTCTGGAATACCACGGAAAAATCTTTCATCATGGCAACTGAATCGACCGGCGCAATATCCGTGCCGCCAAGTGTGATTTTTCCACCGTTCACATCGTAAAAACCAGCCGCTAAATTTGCAACCGTACTCTTTGCACACGATCGCAGTCGACAGGATCGAACCCCAGAACTGCGGAACGGTATGAGAAAAACAGACTGTAAAACAGGAAATCCAAAATGACATCCTGATCACCGATCGCAGCATGGAAATTTTTAAAAGATCAGTACAAACACTGCGACCGGCATTACCACTGCCCCCGTCAGATTAGGAAGCTGATGTGCCAGAAAATTTTCGGTCAACCCTGCATTGTCATCGATCACTTTCCGCAGGCGTCCGCTGGCATTTGCGCTAAAATATCCCTAACAACACTTTCATATCCCGCTACAATCCTATCAACACTTCCGCACTCCAGACACAACAATCCCGGCGAAAAAGTCCAGTATTCCACCAAGCGCAATCGTGCCTGCAAACAACAGTATCAGTTCCAAAAGATCACAAAACCGATCAATAAAAAGATGATCGTATCAGACGCAAAGAGTTCTCCCAATATCGGTAAATACCTCATATTTTCTCCCCGCTCTAATCTATTCCAGTTTTTTCATAACAAGTCCAAACAACTCTGCCTTTTTCCACCATCACAAAAAACTGACAGACACAAGATGCCGCTCAGCACAGTTCCTTCACAAAATTTCCACCTTCAAAATAAATATCATTTCCTTCACTGTCTTTATGAAACGAAATCCGCTCTGTTCCAACCAGTTGAAAACCAACACTGTTAAGTAATCCAACAGAAGGGAGATTATTTTTTGCTGTTCCGGCATATATTTTTTTTACGCCTTGTTCTTTCATATAATCAAAAATTGCAAGCAGACTTTCTTTCGCATATCCCTTTCCCTGATATTGATCAAGGAATCCATATCCGATCTCATATATTTCTTCTGTATACCCCCTTTCCCTCAGTCATTCATTTACAGAATGTCTTTTCCTTTGCAGTAAAAAAGTGTCTAAATCAAATCTCTAACAATGCCTCATCCCTACAGTCCCAGCTTCCGGTACCGGTTCACGCACGCAAACACTTCCTGCTTTCTCGGCATTGCAAGTCCGCACGGCAGATAACTGCTCTCGCAGACTGCTGCGATCCCCCTCTTCTGCAAAACATCCCAAAGCGCATCGACCGCTTGTGTCAGTGTGTGTTTCCCATCAAAAAAATGGATCTGCATATATTTTAACATATACCCCAGTGACGCAAGCTGTTCCGTATCCATAAGCTGTTCCACATAGCGGACGTCTATGACTTCCCGGTTGATAGAAATAGAATCCCTTCCCATCGTTTTCATCTTTAAGCGGTTGTCCTCACGAAACATCCGGTCAGGCTTTACTTTTCTATCAAAATCAGGCTGCTTTGACGGAGCAATGTCCTGTTTTGGAAGCGGGAACTCTGCCGCTGCCTGCTTTGCTGACTCAGTGATCTCAATCGGCTCGTAACGGTTCATCTGGATGATGCAGTCTGCCTTGTGAAAATAGGAACCGGAGCTTCCGGCAACAAGAACCGTTGAAATACCATATGTGTGATACAGTTCCTCCACACGGTCAATAAAAGGCACGATCGGCTCTGCATCACGGTTGACCACACGCTGCATCAGCTCGTCACGTATCATAAAGTTCGTTGCACTGGTATCCTCGTCAATCAGAAATGCTTTTGTTCCTGCCTCCATCGTCTCGATCACATTTGCCGCCTGCGACGTGCTTCCGCTGGCATCTTCCGTATAAAAGGATACCGTATCTTTCCCATTCGGCAGGTCATGAATAAACATGGAAATATCCACGTCACGGATGCTTCTGCCATCCTCGGCACGGATTTTCATCGCTGTATCGTCCGTGATGACATACTCCCTGCCATCCCCTGCAATGTGGTTATAGACACCTGTCTCAAGCGCTTTTAACAGTGTTGATTTTCCATGGTAACCACCGCCTACGATCAGCGTGATGCCCTTCTTTATTCCCATTCCGGTCAGCTTTCCGTGGTGTGGCAGCGTCAGCGTGGCGGAGAGACTTTCCGGTGACTGAAAACGCACTGCATCCTTCATCGGTCTGCCGGAGACACCGGACTCCCGCGGCAGGATCGCACCGTCTGCCACAAACGCGCAGAGCCCCATCGGATCTAACTGCTCCCTGATATACGCCTGATCCTCGGCAAGATCTGCGGCTGTCTCTACCGTTTCTTTTTTCAGTGAGCGGTAATATAGAGAACCTTTCACACACTCCGGCAGAAAATCAAAGAAAATCTTTTCGAGTTCTCTGGAATTGACTGTTCTTCCATTTGCCGGGAACCCAATCTCCATGCGCAGCACAATATCGCCGTTTTTTACATCCATCTGACAGGCACTGCGCTCTAACACTTCCTGTCCCAGACGGCTGACCGCCATAAGACCGCTCTTTCCGGAACCTTTCGCTTTAAAGGAAACTTTCTCGACCTGGCGCGCAAACTGGCGCAGCAGATAATCCTGCACAGCGATTCTTCTGCAGTCTTTCTGATAAAGATGTTCCGGGAATCCCGCCTGTTTTCCACGGACATGGATGCTTACCTTCGATGGTGCTGCAAACGGATCTCCCTGCACATGGTCAATGGAAAGCACATATCCAGGAAACTCATAAGTCCCCCTTGTGTCCTTATATGCCGGATAACCTTTATGGTCGATACGCTGTAATAAATTTTTTAACTCTGCTGCTGTCTGCATAATTCCCTCCTGCTAAAAAAGCATACTTTCCTGCTCTATCGTACAACCGGTTTTTAAAATATAATCCTTAAGTTCTTTTAATTCTGCCGGAACTTCTGTGTCCCTTACTTTTTGCAAATATTTTTCATCCCGTTTTTCCCCATATTCCTGATATTTGAAAAACGTCTCCCCATCCATTGCAAGCGGTTTCACATCCGGAAAAATTTTCTCTTTTATATTCATAAATATACGGATTCCGCCATAATCTAAGTCACTGGTGTGAAAATACTCTGCCCCCTGCTCTCCCAGACACTCCCTGAGATTTTTCAGGAAAAGCCTCTCTTTCGGTGAGAAAAAACCGTGCGAATAGACAAGCAGCGTTCCCTCTTCATATGACATTTCCATAAAATTGGCTTTATTTTCAACCGTTATAATTTTTCGGATCGTCTGCTCCGGCAATAGTTTTGCATATTTTAATGTCTCTGCATTTAAAATCGTACCATAGGCAAACAGGGCGGTATCAATTTTGTTTCCTGCAAGCTCAAACTGCAGCGGACCTTTGACAGAAAGTTCCTGATGGTATGTCTCAATCCCAATTTCCGATAATACTTCGTCATTTCCCATAACTTCTTCGTCAGCATCCACATCCGGGCAAAATTTTCTCGCATCCGAAATAATTTTATCCTGGACTGCTCTCTGAAATGATTTTGAATTTTTCAGGTATTTTTTACTGAATATCCGTCTTGAAACCGGTTCCTCTATCTCATTTAATCCGGCTAACGTGTTAAAATAAATTTCCTTTGTTTCTTCATCTTTGCATATTTTCGGAATTTTTTCACGTTCCAGGTCATTTTCCAGCTCCCCAATACATTGATCGATCCATGGTTTCCAGGTCTGCTGGCGCCCTCTTAATTTCTGTAACTCCTGACGAAGTTTCAAAAATGGTTCAAAATAGCGCTCATATTTTGGCACCCGCCCATCCATTTCATAAAATCTCGGAATATCAGACAAACGATATACGATCTGCTCTAGTTCACTTCCCCTTGTGTACCATCCACTTATCTTCTGCCCTTTTCCATCCTGTAACAGATGACGTGCCTGCAACTCTAAAACCTGCCTGTTCAGCTCTGTTTTTCCGATTTCATCATACAGCGCCTGAACGATTCTGATAGAACGTTTCCCATCATTTTGCCCCTGATTAGGATATTTTCTCCAATCAGTATCGCCATGTTCATAATCATCAAGGATCACCTGAACGATACTGGTTCTTGTCTCTTTTTCCTTCTCCTTCTTCAACCGCTCTTACTCCTCCTCCACAACCAACTGTGAAAAATCCTTTTTCTCAAACTCCTGAATCGAAATGCTCTTCTTATTCGGATTCGCATAAACGAATGTCTTATCTACATTTTCAATGTAATTCTGGATCTTATCGTTCGTTGCACTGATGATCGCCTGAAAACCAAGCCCGCGGATCAGTTCGATACAGCTCGCCACTTTCTCTGCATCCATCTTGGAAAATGCCTCATCTAAAACAACAAGACGGATCGTCGGACGTCTTGTCAGTCTTGCAGACAGATTGATATGGTATGCCTGCGCAAAACTTGCAAGTAGTGCAATGTAAAGCGGGTTCTGTCCCTCACCGCCGGAATTTTTCTTGATCATCTTGCTAAGACCAATGACAAGACGTTCATCACCTTCCACGATCTGTTCCATCTCAAATGAAAGATACGTACGGTAATCTGCATACTTCACCATGTTCTGTTTTGCCTCATCAAGTTCCTGCTGTGTGGCATTTTCCGGCGGAATAAAGATATGGATCAGATCACTCATCAACATACCGTATTTATTTTCATGCTCCATCGAAAACAGATTCATCTGATGCTCCATCGGCGATGCAAGTGAGGACGGATCGATATCTAAGTCCTCATCCATAAACATATCATAAAATGCGCCGTCGGCTCCCTTATTTCTCGTGATCTTAAACTGATAGCGGTCTTTACCAAAATTCAGGTTGCGGATGATACGGTTTAATTCATCCCTGCGCACATAGGCTTCTTTGATAGCGCTGCGGATCTTGTATACAAAATCCTCCTTAAAATGCTCCACTGCTGCCTTTGCCTGCTCAGCCGCTTTTTTCTGGTATTCTTCCAGTTCATTGCAGGAAAGCTCCGAGAGCAGGCTGTCATAATCGTCATTATTCTCTGCGCTCGCTGAGAAATCACGTTTTGGATGATTCTGAAGATAATTCATACGTACATCCACCAGTTTATTTTTCTGTACATCACACTGACCGGACACCTGTTCCATTTCTTCCTGTGTCGATGCTTTCAGGCTGTCATACTTCTTATTTTTCTGCCCGGCAATATAAACCTCAAATGCCTCTTCTTCCGCAGCGGAACTGCGAAGTTCTCTTTTTTTCGTAAGAAGTTCCTCATTTTTTGTAATGAAATCGCTGCTGTCTTTTTCAATGGCATCTTCTTTTTTCCGGATCTGGTATTTTAAGTCATCGATCTTATCTTCCAGATCTTTTTGTTTTTCGTGAATCTCTTCTGCCTGTTTCTTTAAGATCTCAACCGTACCGGCACCGATCTCTGCCATTTTCTTTTCTGTTTTTGCCTTTTGTTTTTCCTTTTCTTTCTTCTCCGAAAGATCTGATATCAGGTTCTGGTATTCCTCGACCGTATCATTTAAAAATTCCTGGGCAAGAATATTTTTCGCCTCTGTCTCGCGCTCTCTGTATTCTGCTCTGTCCTGCTCTAATTTCTCCAGGCTGGCTGCAAGTTCCTTCTGGCGCTGTTTCTTACTCTTTTCACCAATATATACATGTTTCTTATAATTGTCCGGATTTAAACGGCGTAACTGATAACTCTGGTATAATAAACAGTCTGCCGTCACACCGATCTTGCACTGGCGCAGTTCGTCCACCGAAGTACACTTGATGACATTTCCGAGTAAGAAGTCCACAAATGCCCTCACATATGGCTCTTTTGCTTCTACTTCTTCTGCAAGCGCATTGTCTTTTACGCGCCAATCCTCCTGCATCAGTTTTTCCGTATCCACTAAAGATACACGGAAGAAACGCTTCTCGTCGAGTGTTTCGTATACTTCCATCGCCTGTTTGACATAGGCAGGCTCCACGATCAGCGCAAGTTTGTTCCAGGAAAGATAACCCTCGATCGCATTACGCCATGTTTCATCTTTAATATCAATGAGATCTGCAAAAATACGGACCTGGATATTTTTTCCGGTCTGTTCAGAAAGTTTTCTTGCAATTTCGGATCTCGCAAGTTCTAACTCTCTCGGATATGCTTTTTTACCAAGTTTTAACTCTGTGAGTTCTTTCTCTAACACATCCGCTTCTTTATTCATGGAACGGATCTCCGAGGAAGCCTCCTGCCTGTCCTTTTCTGCCTCTTTCTGCACTTCGACCAGACTTCGTTTCAAACGTTCGATCTCCTCTCCGGTGATCGTGCCTTCTTTGAATTTCTCGATATCCCATAGAATCTGATTCGAAACGATATCTACATCTTCCCAGCCGTTTAATCTTGCACAGATACCATCCCACTTGTTTTTACTTCGCTCTAAAAGGCTTAAGTTTTCTTCCAGACTCTTTAACTGCTCTTCTAATCTTGCATAACCGGTTCCGGCGATCTGCTCATTGATCTCGCCGTATTCTTTTTCATAATTTTCTTTTACCTGAAGCAATTCTGTAAGACTTTCATTCTGCAGTACGACATCCTTTTTCCAGTTTTCCACACGCTGCTGCATTTCCTCTATGGTCTGCTCTAACTGTAAGATCGTCAGTTTGTCCATCCGGTAACGGCAGTTTAACAGTTCTTTTTTCTTCTCCTCCATCACCTGATACTGTGCACTGATCTGCTTTAATTCTTCGATTTCCTGCATCGTGGCTTCGATCTTACGGCACATTCTGCCATAAAGCATCGCCCCCTCCTGCATGTCCTCGATATGGATGTCCTGCTCCATGCAGATATATTCTTTTACAAAATCCTCTAACCGGATATTCATTTTAAATGGGATCGCACGCTTAAACAGGCGCGGGAATTTTTCCATATCCAGTCCGCCTAAATAGACATCATAAAGGTTTCTGCGGAATCTCTCATTATTAGAAGTGTAAAACATCTCATCTTTTGGGAAATTCTGCTGTAAATAGCTGCGCACTTCACCGATCGTCATTGCGCGGCTCTCTGTCCGGTAATCCCCCGGGATCAGCTCGCCCTTATGCCAGAAAAACAGCCTGTTTATCCCATTGGTAGCGGTCTCCACATCAAACACAACACCGATACATTCTTTTTCTTTTGTGATCGTCTGTTCCATCTCAAGAACAATCGTCGTGGAAAAGTTTTTGTTTCGCTTATACTCTGCCTGATTATTCTCGCCAATGTTGATCATACCGCGCAGGTACTCGATCAGGCTTCGGTCAGAATCATCTGCCGCTGCCTTGTTGAAAAATCCACGTCCATCCGTGTTCGCATAAAGCACGATCTGCATCGCATCGATTACGGTGGACTTTCCACTGCCGGAATGTCCGGTAAAAAAATTGATGCTCTCGTTTAACCCTAACACCTTACGGTCAATATAATGCCAGTTATTGAGGCAGATTCTGGTAAAAACTTTATATGCCTGATTCATCTGTTCCATCTTCTGTCTCTCCTTCCTCATCGTCTGCATCTGCTTCATTTTCTGAAAGCGCTTCCTCACTGTTCCACTCCAGATTCTCCTGCCCGTCTACCTCGTTATCTTTTACCTCATCAGAAAAACTGCCAAGCAGCCCGTTTACATCCTCCCGCATCAGCACTAAATTGATGCACGGATAGATCATGATCCTCGTATTTTCAAGCTGTTCTTCGAACACATCCAGAAATTCTACCATCTGATATTTCTTTAAAATAGCAAATGCTTTTTTTATCTCAGTCATGGAGGACGGACCTTTGATCAGACGGAACTCTCCTGCTTTTCCATTCAGTTCTCCAAACGTCGTTATTACATTGACACTGGAAGAAACTGCCGCCATCTTTTCGTCGTAGATCAGTTTTAAAAGCAGCAGGTAAATCGTTGCAAGTTTCGGCAGTTTCTCACCGATTCCGTCTGTTCCCTCCAGATAAATGATTCCAAGCTCTGTATCCTGGCTGAGTTTTATCCCTGCAACCGCAAAATACTCCGTCAGAAATTCCAAATGCCTGTCGCAAAAATCGTACATGCGATCCGGCATCATGCGTCCGTATTTTTTATCATATTTTCGTTCCGGCAGAAATGTCTGGGAGAGCAATGTTCTTATCACTTCCTGCATCCGCTCCACATCCTGCGTATTTAACTCTTCGTAACCTTCAAACATTAATTCTGTTCACTTTCTATTGATTTTTGCTTTGTGCTAAAAGTCATTTTCGGATAACAATAATTGCCATTCTGAATCTGACTATCCTCCACCTGTACCCGGTATCTGCTGTTTTTGCGCATACTGATATCGTAGGCAAGGATCAGCTTTTCAAATGACTCATCATCCGCTATATCCATATGTTCTGTCTCTAAAATACCATCTGTCATCTTCTCTTCGATGAACTCTTCGATCTGTTTTGCCGTATAACGGTGTTCAATCTTATTTAGGCGCAGGACATCTTCCCTGGAAAGCTCTGCATCTTCCTCTTCTTCCTGCAGATCATCCTCAAATTTTCTGCGGCGTCTTCTCTTATAAAGAGGATTGTCACTCAAAACATCAAAAGATGACAGATTCATGTGCCCCGCCACTTCTTTTAACATCTCACTCTGTTCACTTTCCGTCTCAGCCGCTCCAAGTCTGTTCAAAAGCAGGATCAGCATACCGTGACGCTCTGTCTCATCACTGAGCAGATAATTTAACCGGCTCACAGTTGCACGGATATACTTGCTGTGTTCTTTGTCCATGTTTGAGATCCGGTGTTCAATGTCATCAAATCCACGCTCGATCTGGTCGATCAGATCCAACACATCTTCCTGTCTGTTTCTTCTCGCATGTAAAAATGGCAGATCCTCTTCTGACCGCTGCGGTTCAAGTACAGAAGACCTGCTTCCTGCATTTTTCTGCTCCATGCGCTGTTTCTGCCGGATGCGCTCCACCCAGACGTCATCCTCCCGCATTTCCTTTAACCAGCGTTTAATGTCCATTTTATAAATATAAAAATTGTCACTCGTCTTTAAAATGTGGTACTTGCGTCTGACAACTTCCTCCACATAGCCCTCTAAATGCTCCTTTAACAGTTCGTCGTAGGACTGTTTGTTCAAAAGGCGTTCAAAAAATTTATCCATGTTGTGCAGCATATCCTGCAGTGCCTTATTCAGTTTTCTGGTATTGACAAGTGCTGTCTTTAACATGGCAAGATTCATGCGGTGGTCATTCTTAAAAGAAAAAAGAGTCGCATAAACATTCTGGATATAAAGATCCGTGTCATCTAACGGTTCGTCCGCTAATTTTTCAAATGCCTCGATCATCACTGCCGCATAATCCGGTATGACGATATTGGTAGTCATTGCCTCATAATCTTCAATTTTTCTAAGCCATTTTGTGCGTACCAGCCAGTTTAGGATTCGTCCCGGCAATGCAGTTTCTACATCTTCCTCTGTCTCATTATCCTCTCTCATAAAGGCATAACGACGAGAGGAGCACATGTCACTTAAAATCTGGACACATGCTTCTCTGCTTAAAAAGTAATTGTTGTACTGGTATTCGTCATTGATGGTCAGAAGTGCTTCTATATAGATGTCCCGGTTTACTGACCGGAACAGGCCCCAGAAAGATGCTGGGATGTCGTATATCAATTTCACGTTATTCTTTCCTTACTATCATTTCTTACAATCTCATGATACACTGCTTATCTGTATCTGCACACG
>ERZ791702.49-NODE-49-length-87417-cov-78.1079_pt1 | contig 87417 bp, 75 predicted proteins | sample MGYA00510050_ERZ791702 | MGnify/ENA primary metagenome ERZ791702 (study PRJEB30046, sample SAMN00715230) | human gut metagenome | study: EMG produced TPA metagenomics assembly of the A metagenome-wide association study of gut microbiota in type 2... | reverse complement strand
TAATTATTCGTTATTCAATCTTTTCGAGTGCAAAGGTAATGCCTTTTTGTGTGCGCACACAATTTTTTGAGAGAAAACTTCAAAAAACGAGCGATTTCTTGATTTCCGTCAAAAACTGTCATGACAATTGGAGCAAAATGGCAGGTTTTCCTTTCAGAAGTCCGACTTTCAACTGCTGTTTCAACAAAATGATATATCAACATTAAAACTTTTCCCTATTTCTCTTGCAGATTTCAGATGAAAAGGTTATTTTTGCGCTTGATAAGGTATTCATAAGGGTATCTTTGTAAGGGGCAATACCTCCGTGAGGCTGAGACGCTGCGGTTTGAAGGGTATTGCCCTCGTTTCTTTTGTAGTTCATACCATGGTAACACTGCTATGATGAATGAATTCCGAAATTCTATACCATTCTTGCGGCAGTACAATAGTAGGGTGATTCCTCATGCTCATTGTGATGCAGATTAGTTGATATACCCGTTGAACAGCCGAATTTTGCTATAATTTGAAGATTTTGTACTCCTACGCAAAAATACTGCACACCGGTATTGTAATTTTGCATCAAAAACATAGGAGATTAAGAAAATGAAAGAATTTGCAATGAATGGAACCCCGGTGAAGATGTGGGCTAACATGTGTGATGCTACGGCATGGCAACAGATTTCGAACCTCTGCAGCCTACCCTTTGTTTTTAGACATTTGGCGTTGATGCCAGATTTGCATGGGGGTAAGGGTATGCCTATTGGAACGGTATTGGCAACCAAGGATGTAGTTATTCCCAACGCTGTGGGAGTTGATATCGGATGTGGTATGTGTGCTGTCAAGACTAACATAAAGGTGGAGACTATAGAACAGGAGGTACTTAGAAAGAAAATCATGCGAGGCATTCGCAAACAGATTCCGCTTGGGATGGAGCATCATAAGGAGGCTCAGGAGGAGAAATACATGCCAGCTAACCACGATGTAGATAGCATGACTATAGTTAAGCGTCAATATGTATCAGCTACCAAACAGGTTGGTACGCTTGGTGGTGGCAATCACTTCATTGAGCTTCAAAGCGATGATGAAGGCTGGCTTTGGATCATGATTCACTCGGGTTCAAGAAATTTGGGCAAGCAGGTTTGTGACTATTATAGCAGAGTGGCTATGATACTCAATGAACGCTACTTTTCATCAGTAAAGCCGGAATTGAACTTACCATTCTTGCCTCTGAAGACCAAGGAGTTCAATGAATATTGGAGTGAGATGCAGTATTGCATAGACTTTGGACTATGCAATAGAAATCTCATTATGCAGCGTATTGAGGAAGTGATTTCTGATTCGATTCCTAACGTTGAGTTCGAGCCAATGATCAATATCGCTCATAACTATGCGGCTTGGGAGACTCATTTTGACGAGGCATGTATTGTTCATAGAAAAGGAGCCACCAGTGCGAAGATGGGTGAAATTGGCATCATTCCTGGTTCTCAAGGTACTAGCTCTTACATAGTAGAAGGTCTTGGCAATCCATTAAGCTTCATGAGCTGCTCTCATGGTGCAGGAAGGGTCATGAGCCGGACTGAGGCTGTCAAGAGTCTCAATCTTGCGGAGGAGATTCAAAAGCTGGATGAAAAAGGAATCGTTCACGCCATCAGATGCCAAGAAGATCTTGAGGAAGCATCTTCCGCCTACAAGAATATAGAGAAAGTCATAGAGCAAGAAGCAGATCTTGTTAAAATCAAGACTCATTTGTTCCCTGTGGCTGTCATCAAGGGCTAGTGAAGTACCTGTCATAGTTAGTTATCCTCTCACATGTTAGATATGTGGGAGGATGCTCTAATCTTTGTCTTTCATTTCTTCACAAGTCTTGTGAATCTGTTCTATTTTTGTAGAAAGATGTTCAAAGTCCTCTTTTCTGATGACGATGTTACTTTCTATGTATTCTGTTCCTTCATAGAAGAAGTTCAACTTGACGTTAAGTACTCTACAGATTGATTCTAATAGTCCAGTTTTTATGTCCTGGGCTCGTAATAACTGGGTAAAACTGCCAGCTGTCATGTTTAGTTTTTGGGCAACATCTTTTTGTAAGATGCCTTTTGATGCCAATATTTCTCTTAGTTCTTTGCCACTCATAATATACTATTGTTTTTTAGAATCACTTGCTGGTCTATTTCTCTCCTTTCCTTTGTTATGTGTGTCACTCTGAGTATACACTTTCAAGCCACAAATTTACTAAATGATTGGCTATTTAAAACCGTATTTCATATATTTATAGTATTCGTGTCTACGTTTATTAGACATTAACTAAAAAGAAAGTGAGCTGCCATCCAGCACACCTTCTAAGGCTCGGCAAAGCCTATAAATACATGCACGGATAGGCAGCTCACGTATATGAGCTGTCCCGTGCCTTGTATTTATTCTTTTAATTTGCCGATTTAAGAAAGTGAGGCACTTTACTTATTCCCACGAAAATCTATGTCCCAAAGGACAACGATGCAAAGGTACAAAAAAAAATAAAACATCATAATAAAATCCTATTTTTTTTGAAATGTTATTTGTGTGGATGTTTTTTTGAGACTATGTAAGGATGATTCGGTTTAAGATAAAGTTATAAAACCGTCGTATGAGTTTAAAGGCATATTATAAAAAACAAGTAGAAAAATGTTTTAGTTGTTTATTGCGTTGAAAAATAGCACATTACAAGTTAATTAAAGTTAAATCATACATTGTTGGATAGCCTTTATCGAAATAAATACATATCTTTGCATTCGCAAAAAAGATTAGGCTTTTATAGTATCATATTAGAGTCTATAAACTGCTGAAATCTAGATGATGGTTTTAACACTATATTAAACTTAATAATGGAAGCTCACTGGAGTATTCATGTATAAGCAAAAGACGAGTATTAGTATGATTGACATGAAAGAGAACAATTGATTACATTCATTCTTTCGAATCAATCAAATTTCTATTAATATTGATTTAAACAAAATAAAGATGTTCAAAATTAAGAAGAAAATTCATGGCGAAACAAAACCTGATTGGGTTGTATGTGTCTTGTATAAGATACCACCAAGAGTGTATGATTGGCAAGAGTCTCATGCTGCCTGTATGAAGCATTTGATAGTCATCAAGGACATATTGGAAAAGTCCTCGGTGAAATGGCATGGTGGTAATCATAGTTTGACTAAAATTAGAAATCTGAAAGTTGAGGGCGGATGTCTTCATGTACTAACTAAGTCTGGACGTAATAGTCTTTCTTTCAATATTATAGAAGAGTAAAATTCACGTGTGTGCGATTGGAAGGCTTTTTATAAGGTTTTCTAAGATGCTCTATGTAGTTCTAAAATCTTAAAACCCCTGCACAGTAATCTGTGCTTACGATATATTTAAAATCAACATCACAAAATGCGTAATTTCGATAAAACATGGATTAAACTGCCTCGAAGTTTTACTTCCTGGCGATGGTACCATGAGAGTAAGATGGTACATTTGTTTTTGTATCTGTTGCTTCAGGCTAATGTCAAGAAGAAGGATTATCTTTCCTTGACTATATATCCTGGGCAAGTTGTCACAAGTCTTGTGCAAATTGCTCAAGACACAGGATTGTCCATTAGAAATGTGCGAACCTGCCTTAAAAAGTTATCCTCCACAAAGGATATCAAGGTCAAGAGCAGCAACAAGGGAACAATTGTTTCCATTTGTAATTTTGAACGTTTCTTGCAGCTTTCTAATGAAGATGATACTTTGGGCTGGATTAAACTCTACCGCAAAATCTTGTCTTGGAAGTGGTATCAAGATGGGGAAAAGGTTCATCTTTTCGTCCATCTGCTGCTGAATGCGATTTATAAATCTCGACCAGATGAGTCTTTAAGTAGAGCTCAGTTGGCTATAAGTAATCAGGATCTTCATACAGAAACCTGTATTCCCTTAAGTAGTATCTGGTCTATTCTCGGTGATTTGGAGAAGACTGGAGAAATTGAAATTTCTCTCCAATCTAATCTTATTACCATCTGTAATTACAACCAATATCAAGGTGTTTATGAAGGTGTCTTTGATGGTGACATGCAAGTGACACGCAACCGACATGCAGGTGACACGCAGATGACAGACACCAGACAAATCAGCGACATGCAGGTGACAACTCCCTTATATAGATATAATGATATAAAAGCCAGAACTTCATCGACGCATGTGTGTGCGTGTGAGGGTAGAAAATTTCAGAATGGAAAAGAGCTGGCAGAAAAGAAACCAAGCAAAGAAAGCTACTATTTTGCTCTGCTTGATGAATCATCCTGGCTGGAAGCCGTTAGGTCGCGTTATCATTTCGCAAATATTCACGAAGTTCTAGATTTGCTTAGAACCTTTAACCTCGACATGCAGTGCCGTGGTAAAGAGAAGCATGATGATCTGAGTGATTACAAGAGTCATTTCTGCGATTGGCTTAAAAAGCAGGATTTTAAGAAGCCTAAATCAGTTTATGGCTCCCGATATACTCCTCAGGCATCTGATGGCAGGACTATTTATGGTCAGAGTTTTTAAAATACATGGTTAAGGTTTAATCGAGGAATGAACAATGATGAATACTACAGCATTCAGACCGCCTCAAAGTGTTGACGAGGTGATTTATAGAATACAAGCTGCTCCTGTGGGTAGATGTAGTTTTAAGTTGCCAGTTAGTCCTAGATTCTGTTATGAGGCATTGCGTGCAGCCTTTGAAAAGGCAGTAAATGCCAGCTATATCAACTGTATCTATGACGAGGAACAATGTATGGTTTTAAATACAATTGCCTATTGGCTGGTTGGTCAAAGTTATAAATGCGGATTATGGTTGAGTGGATTTGGTGGGACTGGTAAAACCACTATAGTGTCTGCCATACAGAGACTTATAAACTCTCTTTATCTGCCTGATCCCATCAAGGCTTCATCGGGACATATGGTAACTGCTGGCCTTACAGTGATGAGTGCTTCTGATCTTTGTCATTTATACGTGAATGACTATAAGCAGTTCCTGGGTTATCGCAATACGGCATTATTGGCTATTGATGATTTGGGAATGGAGTCTGAGCGTATCATGAAATATGGGCAAGAGTGTTATCCGATTAGTGAGTTGCTTTCCTATCGCTATGAGTGTCGGTTATTCACCATTGTAACCACCAACCTGCCCTCTTCTGAAGTCCGTCCTCGCTATGGGGATCGGATGGCTGATCGTGTGAATCACATGATGCAGGTTGTAGTGATGCCTGATACTAATTTTCGAGAGCTTTCTGAAACCTATAATCCCATTTAGTATGAAGGAAAAAGAAGAAATCCTAGCCCGAACTTCCGGAGGTTTGGACATTTTTGTTCATTACCTGGGAAAGGAATGCCTGAAAAGAAAGTTCAAAAGTCCTTTTCGGGATGATGACAATCGGCCATCTTGCAAGCTGTACCTCAATCAGCCATTGGGAGGTAGAGCCTATTATTATTTGCATGACTTTGGTGATAGCAGATATTCTGGAGATTGTTTTTTCATTGCTGCTCAGATTTTGAACATCAATCTGTCAACCGACTTTGTTCATCTTCTGAAGCAGATAGACAGGGATCTATCTTTAGGAGTGTTTGATTATGGCGGTGAAGAGTTAGGATATGTTTATCGCGCTATACCCCAGAAGGCTATATCTGCAAGGAAAGTGATTCAGGAAGATCCTGGTATATCCTTTAGGGCGGAGGTGAAGTCTTTCTCTCAGGAAGAGTTAGCCTATTGGGGAGCATATGGTATCACAGCAGAAACCCTGTCGAGGTTTCATGTTGAGAGCTTGAAGAGTTGTGTCTTTACCAAGACTGATGGAAGGCAATATGGCATCTACTCCACTTCCCTCACTCCCAGCTATGGATATTTCTTCAAAAGCGGTAAGGGCATCAAGGTGTATCGACCTCGTTCTGAGAACAGGTTTCTTTATGCAGGAGAACTTCCCTGTCCTTATGTCTTCGGTTACGACCAACTACCGGAAAGAGGAAAATTCCTCTTGATCACTGGTGGCGAGAAGGATGTACTGTCTTTGTGTAGCCATGGCTTTCCTGCCATCTGCTTCAATAGTGAAACAGCCAAGGTTCATTCTACACTCTTGGACCAGCTTAAGCTTCGTTTTGAGCATCTGGTGTTTGTGTATGATGTGGATGCTACCGGATTGCGGGAGTCTACCCATAGAGTGGAAGAACTGGAGTATTCCTATCCGGTAAGCAAGGTGGTTCTGCCACTTGCCGGAAGTAAGCAGGAAAAAGATGTCAGTGACTTCTTTAAACTGGGAGGCACCCGGGAAACATTAGAAAATTTGATCTTTCAATCATTCAACAACTAATAAATACAACTATCATGATAAAAGGAAAACGTTTATCCTTTGCTCACCTGGAAGGCGATATATGTGTCTATAACTTAACAAAGGGTGATAAGGAATATCTTAAAAGTAACGGATTGAAAAAGGTACCTTCCATTCTTCAGAGTGTAGAATTTGGAAGTCTGGGAAAACTGTATCAGGGCTTCGGGATTCAAAATGATATGGGAGGCGTTGAGTTCTTCCATCCGGATTATACCAAAAATCCAGTAACATTGAGAGCCTGTGGCATAACCACAGTCCTGAACCCTAAGGTAAAGGATACCCAGGTTTGTTGCCTGTTCTATGACTTTATGGACTATCTGGCTTATTGTTCATTACAGGGATCTGCAGAACTACGTTTGCCCTATCAAGGTACCTGCATCATCATGTCACACGTCAAGAACTTCATGCATATGGTAGTGGACAGTGATGACTATGATGAGGTTTATGTGTTTTTCCCAAATACTGTAGTGGGTGAGACTATCGCACTTACTTTGAAGCAGCGTAACCAGAAGAAAGTCAAGAACTTCAGTATTTTCTATAAGGGTTATAGAAATCTCAGCTCTTTTGTTAAGGACAAGCATATATCATCCGACTATGTGTTCTAAGTATATGAACAACGTTTCTATTGCTATTCCCATATGCATCTTTGCAATAGTCATCATTCTGTTTGCTCTTGCCCTCTACTACGAGATCAAGCATACCTACAGGGATGGCGGTTTATGGAAGTAGTTTTTAGGCTTGAACTATTTGGGCTGATGTGACATACCATGTTCTTTCGGTACTGCTCCTGGGCTTAACTTCCTGGTGGGCGTACTGAATGTTTAGTTTGCCTGTAGGGATTTTGTCACCCAAGGAGAAATAGAAGGCTCATTCTATAAAAAATGCCCATCAGTCTTCTCGCGAAGACCTCTGGGCTTTGAGTATATAAAAATGTGTTGAACTTTAAAACTGCTATTTGTCTGGACGAAATGAATCTTCACTATGTTTCATGGCTTTTCCAAAACCTTTGAATAGCCACATGAAAAACAAAAATAAGAATATTGCTCCCATAATCTTGATCATTTAATTGTTATTTGACAGAGAAGGTTGAAATGTGTCCGAAGTCGGTGGTCGTCACTCCATATTCTCCTGGTGCTGCATCTGAAATTGTCACCAGGAAGGAACTCTCACCAAACTTCTCTACTTCATATGCTACTGTGTTGAAGGATGTCGTTGCCTTCAAGCCTGAAAGAACCCCCACTTCAGCCAGCATGAATCTGCGCTCTTTCTTCTTTGCTTCGAACTGGAATACTCCAATGGTAGTCTTAGGATCCTCATTGTGATCCTTTACTCTCACAACGAACTGCACCTTTCCTTTGGCAACCTTGTTGGGTGAGGATTCACCTTTTACTCTAAGGAACGTCTTTCCCTTGTCGAGTAAACTGCTGCCGGGAATAGGAATGTAGCCAAAACCAGAGGTCTTGGTCTTCATTTCTGCCTCTTCCTTCTCCAGGATCACTTGGCTGTTGGCAGACTGTACGAGTGATACCTGTCCGATATACTCTGGCTCCTTGAAACCTTGCGCCATGCTTGTTGTTGTACAGGTGAGAAATATCATCACCCCCATCATAAAATTCTTCATGTCTATCAATATTATGTAAATGTTATTAATATTCATTCGAAAACCAGAATTTCGCAAACTTTTTTTGCCATTTCAAGAAATTATTCGTATCTTTGCAGCATGAAACTTCCACATTTCATTTAGGAAAATTCCTTTGGCTCGGCCTCTTGTATTCTGAATGGATTCAAGAGGCCTTCCCGTTTCTGGCTAAAAGTCGTATTCCAGCTTCAAAGCCTTGTCAAGATCCATCTGGTTGATGAGCTTTACATGCCTCTTGTCACCCACATATCTGTATTCACCGGCCATGTGATATTTCCCAAGAAGCCTTTCTATGATACACACATCCTCAGAATTCATTTCAGCCATGCTGCATCCCATCCTGACAAACTCCATGGCCTGAGCCTTGCTGATGGGAAACGCCTTACCAAGCATCATCTGTGCCTTATAGGGCTTGCCTGGAGGAAATACATTGGCACTGAGCGGCAAAACACTTATTTCTTTCCATTCAATTTCCTTTGCTTTCATTCTTTTTTCTACTCTTCTAAGCGTGCAAAGATAATAGATTTCTTCTGCATCTATCCCCTCTGCACAATGAAACTTCTATTTTAACACTTTCGGAATATATATACTGCATATATGCATATTGCACAATTTTGCTGTATATTTTTCCATTCGATTTTCCCCACAGCTTCAGACGCAAAGCATCAATAATCATGCCCTGCTTTCGCCCCCTGCTTCGAAGAAAATTCTGGATTTCCTGAGCACCAGCCTTTTTAAAGACTTGTTTTCCACAGGAAACCGAACTTTTTTTTATGACATTCCGGCATACCCTTCACACCATAGCCTTTTTCGTGCCTCCTTTGAAGGATGCTTATCCAGCAGAACGCCAAGTAAGATAGTAGAAATCTTTTGGGAATACCCAATTCCATGGGAATTGTGGAAGGCTTCCGAAAAAGATTTTAGCTTTCTAGCCTTTAGGCGATACTTGGCATCTGCTGTAGCAGCCTTACCTTTGCACGATAAAAGCTCTGAGGGTGAAGGCATAGCCAATCTCCCTTAAAAATGGGTGAGATTTCCTCAAGTGGAGGAACAATACCCCATAGATAAGGACTATCAGGCTATCAACTTATGCAATGTCAATGTCTTGATGGGAGTTTCCCCTTCATACTCGTACATTTCCATACAGTCTTCCTTGTATCCCACAAAATGCAGTTTCTGTATCCCATGAGAATCATTACTGGTCAGTATCTCAACCCTCTCAAACTGACAGGGCAATAGAATGCATCCCCATCTGTTGGCGATTCCTTCTTGCCCTTTGCTCTGAATGATGGCCAGTCCTCCTATTTCCTGCTTAAGACCGTAAGAACATGTCTTTCTTAGATAATATTCATCATCCCGGTCTCCTGCCCTATTGTATTCAAATCCCATAGACTTCCAAAACTCTAAACAATCAGATTTTGCTACTAGCTCGTATATTGTTTCTTCTGGATGAGTGATAATTCTTTTCATGTGCATCGATGATTAGTTGTGAATCAAACATATTTTCTTCATGGAGCTTCAGCAATGCTACCTTCCGACTTTTGCTTTCAGGAATGAACAGCAGCTTGTGCTTGAAAACGAGTGCCTGTATGTCACAAAGGTTGGCCTGGTGCTTCTTCATGATCTTCTGCATGTTCAAGCTGTCAAGCCAATGACTTTTCCGGGCTCTTAGCGTCTCCATTATCTCTTTCTCAAAAAGGGTCATGTCCTTCTGTTCCCATAGATGAAGTAACCAATGAAGGCTGATTCCTCTTTTGATATCGTAAAGTACACATCCATATCCATGGTGTCTGCAGTGTTCCATCAAAGCATACCATTTCTTCTGTACAGCCTGAGTGGAAAACAGATGGTAGGGCATGAGCATCACCATTACGATACATCCATCCTCCAGGATAATCATATAATCAGGAGTGAACGTCAAAGTGAATTCCTCATCATATATAATCTCCTCTGGATATTCAATCACCTGCTCTATCCAGGCACATTTCTCTGCCATCTGCAGGAATATCTCCTGCTGATGATTGTAGAAGGGAACCTTCCTGTCGAGCTTCTTGGAGTCAAAGAGCCCGAATTTCATCCAATCGATGCCTTCCTGTATCACAGGATATAGATAGGTGATATCATACGCCCATACAGAACGCAATCTCTTTCTATCCATTTTTCTCATGTGCTCACACTTTCCTGGATAGATGACCGAGTCATACAATCTGAGCATGTTCTCCGCCGGTTTATTCATTTCCTTTTTCATATACTCAATTTTTTATCGGCTGCAAATATAAGTAGAAATCCTGGAGCCGCCAAATCGATTTAAGGTTCGTTAACGGCCCCTATATATTGCTAACAGGAAGAAAGAATAGAGAAAGAAAATTATAATAAAAGAAAGAGAAAAGAAAGAAAAATCCAATTAATAAACAGTTTAGGATAATTTAACTAGAACACCTCCGCATAACCTCTGTTTTTCAGGTAATAATGCGAAATATACTGTAAGGGCATTAAAAGGAAAGTCCGGTCCAAAGTAACCTTTCACGGGTTGCCTTGACCGGACTCTTGATATAATACTACACCTTCTTTCCCATTTCATAAGCTTCTTCAAGCTTGCTGTTGCCCTCAATGCTGCGAGGTCCATCTACTCCTCCACAGAAAAGTGTAGCGGCTAAATGGCTCTTGGGGTAACAGTCAATCCATCCTGTTAGTCCCATTTCTGCACGTTTTGGAACCTCTGGCTCATCTTCGGCAGCTGTAGTAAGCAAATACACATCCCTGAACTTGTGATCGAGACTGTACATTGCGTTCATGCGATCAATGAGCACTTTCATCTGTCCGCTCATCTCGTAATAGTAGATAGGAGTTGCCCAACAGATGACATCAGCTTCCAATACCTTTTGCATGATGGCGTTCACATCGTCCTTGATGACGCATCTGCCAATCTTCTGGCAGGCCATGCAACCCTTGCAAAAAGCGATTTCCTTGTTGATGAGGGAAATCTTCTCCACACTGTTGCCGCTTTCCATGGCACCCTGAATGAACTTGTCCGCAAGCTGGTCACTGTTTGAGCCGTTGCGGAGACTGGTTGATATCACAATAATCTTTTTCATTGCAGTTTTCATTTAAAGTCAAACTCTATTTGATCATCACCAAACTGTATTTCTTACTTCCAAAACCTATCTTCTCTGCATAATCTGTGATGTAGGTACCATGCTGACGATTGATTCGCTCAATGAGTGGCTTTTCGTCATCACCTGGTTTTCCTTTGTGGGTGAAAACAAGGTCTAGGCAAGCCTGATCAAGAGCCACAGGATCCGTGCTTGCAAGAATTCCCATGTCCTTGAGTTTCGGATCTGCAGGATGGCTGTCGCAATCGCAGTCTACACTCATGTTGTTCATTACGTTGATGTAGATGATGTTGCCCTTGCCGAAATAATCACCCACAGCCTGTGCTGCAGCAGCCATGCTTTCCAGAAAGTCATCCTGCTTGGGAAGATTCTTCCAGGCAGTGGCCGGGTCATCCGTGAAACCTGCTGAATGGATGTAGGCTTTTCCTGCCGTGGATGCTACACCAATGCTTTGGTTTTTCAATACACCTCCAAATCCTCCCATGGCATGACCCTTGAAGTGCGCCAGGTTGATCATGAAGTCATAGTTGGCTAGATGATCCCCCACGATATCATACTTCAGGTGTTTCTTGTCTTTGATTGGAATGCGCATCTGACCGAACTCATCCATCAGGTCCACAGCTGCAATGGAGTCAAAACCATGAGCATGAATGGTCTCCCAGTGTTTACCCTTGTCCTGACGACTTCCGCCGTAGGCTGTACAGCATTCTACCAGGGTTCCGTTTACTTCATCTACAAGATCCCGGATCAATGTAGGTTTGAGATAGTTGTTGCCACCCATTTCTCCAGAACTGATCTTAATGGCTACATGACCATGTGCAGGAACCCCTAAAGCCTTGTAGATACGGACAAGGGCTGCTGGACTGATTTCCTTGGTCATGTAAACCGTTGATTGGGCATGAAGCACCATGGTGCTTATCAATGCCATAAGTAATACCATTAGCTTTTTCATCGTTTCTCTTTTTAAAAGTCTATCTATTCAAATGCAAAAATACAACAAAAAAATGAAAAGTCCATCATCTTGATTACTGTTTTTCTTACCCAAAAGTCTGATATTCAAGCCAGTGATATAGAAAACCGCAAAAATATAATAGAGAGGCTTCCGTTTCGTCACGGTGAGAGAACTCTTCAAAAAGAAGGGCATCAAAGCTCAGAAGAATCTGATATATACTGATGTTGCACATCCAAATCACATTATCAAATAAATAGGATGCATTTAGTCTAACTTAATACCTGTTTCATTTATATCCTTGGCTATTTTACCGAATTTTAATAGATTTCTGGGTTATGATTCCTCAATCTCAACAAAAAGCAGTAACTTTGCACCTCAAAACAGGATGAAAGAGAAAAACTCTTTAGATAAAGCGAAAAGGACTCAAAAAGGAAAAAGATTGAATGGATATGGATAATACAAAATCAAGGAATCAGATTGATATGCTTCATGGACCATTGCTCATGAAGATAATAGTGTTCACCCTCCCTCTGGCAGCAAGCAGCATCTTGCAACAATTGTTTAATTCGGTGGATGTTGCTGTAGTGGGACGCTTTGCCAGCAGCCAAGCTTTGGCGGCAGTGGGAAGCAACACACCAGTCATCAGTTTGCTCATTAATCTCTTTATGGGAGTTTCGATGGGCGCCAACGTCATTATTTCCAACCACATTGGACAAAATGACAAGCGGAGTATCCGGGATGCCATTGGAACAGTAGGAATCACTGCACTGGTAAGTGGGCTCTTTCTTATGGTATTGGGCATTAGCGTGGCTCGACCGATTCTTACTTTGATGAATACCCCAGCCGATGTTCTCGATTTGGCGGTGACTTATCTCCGCATCTTTTTCCTAGGTATCCCTTTCTTCATGATCTTCGATTTTGGTTCTGCAATACTCCGAAGCATGGGCGATACGCGCCGACCACTTTATATCCTGATGGTGGCGGGCATCGTGAATACCATACTCAACCTTATCTTCGTCATCGTCTTTCATATGAGTGTGGCTGGTGTGGCCATCGCTACCTCTATTGCCAATGCAGTGAGTGCAGCTCTCATCATCTACCTCCTAATTCATGAGAAAGGACCATTTCGACTGAACATCAAGAGAATGCGTGTAAAATGGAAGGAACTGAGACGAATGCTGCAGATAGGTGTACCCGCAGGATTGCAGGGAATGGTATTCTCTTTCTCAAACGTGGTGGTACAGTCTGCTATCAATGGTTATGGCTATGGAGCAATAGCCGGTTCAGCAGCTGCACTCAACTTCGAATTCTACAGCTATTTCTTCATCGCTGCCTTCAATGGAGCCGCAATTACATTCATCGGTCAGAACTATGGTGCCGGCAAGCTCGACCGAGTGAACCGCATTTTTTGGATTTGCATGGCTCTGGGGGCATTAACTTGCGCCTTATGTAACTGGTGCTTCACCTGGCAAGATGAATTCTTCCTGGGGCTTTTCACGGGTGACCCTCATGTGTTGGAATATGGAAAGATACGAATGCATAATGTTCTTGTTATCCAGTTTATCGCTGCAAGTTATGAGGTGGCAGCGTCAGCGATGCGTGGCATGGGTAAATCTATAGCCCCTACCCTTGTCACCATCTTCGGTACCTGCGTACTCCGTATGGTTTGGGTGTTTGCAGTGTTACCCCACTTCAATGATTTCAAGCTTCTGATGTGGGTATACCCGTTTTCTTGGGCTTTCACCGGCTTCATGATGCTTACCCTCTATCGAATACATTGGAAGAATGTAAAAAAGCAGAATATCAATTGAATATTCTGCTTTAATTTTTCTGTGTTATTTTTTTAACCATCGAAGAGATATGTTCTTAATCTTCCTTCACAATAGGGTATAATTCTATAAATTCACCGTTGTGGGATTTTCCATCATTGATGAGTTCGGCAAACTTCTCGCCTACAGTTTCAATCGTATGGAAACCTGGCAAAGCCATGTTGCCGTTCAAATCTGTGGTAGTAGGACCAGGATGTACGCTGAAAATCTCTACCGGGATGTTGTTCTGTTTAAACTCCATTGCCATTACTCCCATCATGGCATTCTGGGCAGCCTTGCTAGCCACGTATGCCAATGGATGCCAGTAGGGACTGATCTCGCTTGGAACCGTAATATTGACGATTCTACCTTCGTTAGTCTTGATAAGAGGGAGAAGTGCCTGAGTAATTGCCAGGGTTCCAAAGTAGTTCACGTCTGTTGTCTCCTTGATATCCTTCATGTCTGTCTCCCAGCTTGTCTTGGACATATCGCCTGGGATGCCTGCATTGTTCACAAGGAGATTGAGCGAAGGATACTTCTCCTTGATTTCCTTAGCTGCCAGACTGATGCTGTCGAGATTGCCGAGTTCAATATTTACCCAACCAAGTACAGTACATCCTGTTTCCTTCAACTTGCTCATTGCCTCCAAAGCTCTCGCTTCGTTACGAGCGCCGATGATGATATCCCAGCCACCTAGACCAAGATACTTACTGATTCCAAAGCCAATACCTTTGTTGGCTCCGGTAATAAATGCTGTTTTGTTCATTTCTATCAATTATGTCTGTTTTAAATATTCCCTAAATATACCTTATTGATTCCTTCTTCCTCTGCAATCCTACGGGCTAGATATAAGGTTTCTCTTGGAGTAGGTATAGAATCTTTCATCCTATATTGAGGAAAGAATCTGCTGAAATGAAGAGGGCAATCGTCAAAGCCATGATCTTTGAGCCATCTGCACATATCCCTTATCATACCTTCATCATCATTCACTCCTGGAATCAAGAGGTTTGTTATCTCCAGATGTACTCCAGCTTCCTTGATTGTAAGAAGAGTGTCAAGAACTGGCTGCAAATGACCGCCACATTGCTTCTGATATACTTCATCGGAGAAAGCCTTGAGGTCGATATTGGCTGCATCTATGAAAGATACAATCTCTTTCAAGGGGTCCGGGTTGATGTAACCTGCTGATACCAGAATATTCCAGAGTCCTCTCTTATGCGCTTCCTGAGCTATGTCATAGATATATTCATAGTAGGTAAGCGGCTCAGTATAGGTAAAGGCGATACCTGGCAGATGATGCTTGACGGCAATCTCTACAATTTCCAGAGGAGACAGCTCATAGAAGTCAACATTAGATGGAAGCACCTGAGAGATGTCATGGTTCTGACAGTTGAGACAGCGGAAGTTACAACCTGTACAGGACAGAGACAGGCAGCGGGTTCCCGGATGAAACTCATTCAATGGTTTCTTCTCAATAGGGTCATCAGCCAAGGCACAGGGCTTGCCATAGACCACAGAGTAAAGCCTTCCTTCAAAATTCCATCTGCTGCCGCATTTCCCATGCCTGCCTTCCGAGATGACGCAGCAATGAGGGCAAAGTTCACACATTACCTTATTGGCTGCATACCTCCCTACCCCATCCAGCTTCTTGTAAAATCTGCATTCCTTCATCATATCTAAAGATTTAGAATATTTGTAATCATCAAACCACTAGAATACGATGGCTTCATAGGTATATAGCTCTGCCGTCTTCCAGCCATCCCATCCTATTCCTGCCTTGTCCTGAGCGCAATGGCCCAGGAATTCCTCCTTCGACCACGCTACTTCATCAGCCACCTGTGGAAGGAAGGTACCTGTATGATATCCCTTGCGCATGAAAATACCCTGTTTGCCCAATTGAAACTCATCAATGCTATGGATACGCTTCATCGGAGTGAGCACGGAGATTTCAATATCGATATCATCCAGTTCATCCAATGTAACCCCATAAAAGCGGGGATCTTCAAAGGCTGCCGCCTTAGCCATCTGTACCACAGTCTGATATAATGGCATATCTTCACCAAAATGACCGATGCAGCCTCTTAATCTCCCCTTCTTATGCAGAGAAACAAAGGCACCGCAGTGGGTCTTTAGCATATCAGATAGTCCGCTAGGCTCATACTTCTTTCCCTCAAGAGAAGCCTCGATGGTATGATAAGCGATAGACTTAAGCATCTTCTTATCATCTTGAGTCAATTCAAAGCTGGCAGCTTGAGTGGTAAATACAAAAGAATGATAGCCCACCACCTTGTCTTTTCCTCCGTATCGTGAATCACCGGAGTTGCAGTACATGATGTGATGTGGATGAATCCCTGCATTCTTTTCTGTCATCATCAGCAAGGTGGCAATAGGAGCCATGCCACAGGCACTCGTTGCCAAATTGCCGATATTGAGTTCCTGATTATGCAGTGTGGCATTCACAAAAGCCTCTGTCTTTCCTGTCATGATGCTGTCTTTGGTGAGTCCATCCACCAGTTTGGCATCCATATAGGCAGGATAATGAGAGAAGTCACTGCTGATAACGAAAAGATTTCTTTCGTTCAGATAAGGTTTCAGGCAGCTGGCAATCTCCTTTAGTGTACTGAGTTCCTGAGTCGCGATGATAATTGGAACGATTGGCGGCATCTTCTTCATGTGGTATTGCAGGAATGGCAGTTCTACCTCCAGGCAATGTTCACTCTCATGTGCTGCTGGTACATAGGTAAAGGCATCGCTTTTAGCCATCAAATCCCTGCAAAGGGCTGTATCTACAGCTACTTCTCCCAAAGGTGTGGCGTAGGCAGAAGCACCTTCATTAATAGAAGCCTTGCCCAGATAAACATGATGGCTTGGTCCCAGAAGAAAGATATGTTCATATTCTGCCTCTGGATTGATGGCTGCAAAAGCCGATGCTGCCGTTACTCCAGAAAACACATAACCTGCATGGGGTACGATAACGGCTTGTACATGTTCCATGACAGGATTCTTGCACTGAGAGAAACAATCTCTCACATCCTGGCGAAGCTCCTTGGCATCGTCAGCATAAAAACTACCTGCTACTGCAGGTTTGCGAATCTTTGCTTCCATCATAATGCTTACCAATATTAATACGATGAATAAAACACTTCTCATATCCTCGATGTTGATGTTTGTAGCTATAGTAGCCACCTTGTTGCAAAGATAATGCAAACGAGCGCAATGAAAGCTTGCTTTCAAATTGCCGAGTGCAACTTATCTTATGCAAAGATACAATATTTGATTAAGAAAAGCGCAAGGTAAGGAAAATTTTAAATTAAATTTAATGTAACTCATCATAACTACGAGTGATATATGGCTTAGATATGATACATATCCTTTCAATAACTATCGGAGATACCCACATAGTGCTGCCTATATACTGCTCAAAAGTATATAGGCAGCACCGCCCGAAATAGCAAGAGGCACTTTGCCCCTTGCTCCCTTTCTTAGTAGTTTGATTTGATTCTCTGAAAAACTGCATCATAAACAGTGTCAATGCTACCGAGCAGGACATTATCGCTCACGTCTAACAGTTGCCAATCTTCATCTGTCTCACAAGTGGTTTTGCCCTTGTAATACAAGGTGTTGTTCTCCACTTTGATGTTAGCTACCAGTACTTCTTCGAGTGCATTGGTATCACCAATGCTTCTTATGAGCCATCCTGCATCAAATGATTCCTCATCTTTTAAAAGGTCTATCTCCGTCACACCTTTTTCCATCATCATTTCCTTGATGGCATTCTCTATCTCATGATGCAGCTGCACCTTCCTTTTGACGAAATCTATGTATTCCATACCTTATTTATATTGTGGAGAGGTGGTTAGCCTCTCCGTTACCTATTCTACGCAACAATCTTATATTCATTGAAATATAAGTAATCATCCTCATTCTCGTGATATTTCTGCCAGGTCTCAAGCTGTTCCATTGATATGGAATCCACTTCAAGAAGCTCAGCAATATAATGAAGGGCTTCTTTCTCCGTATTGAAGCATTCATAGTCATATGCCCCATCAAGACAAGAATCAACCACAAAGCGGCAGCTGAAATACTTGCCTTCTGAATCATTTGTGGCATAAACACAGTCACCGTCTTCTTCCACCATGAAATATACCTTCATGTCCTTGTAATGGTTTTCTAGAAAATGGCGGAAATCAGATGCTCCCCATGCTTCTTCTGCCTCGATGGAGAGCATGCCCTCACTAATTTCACAACTTTGGATGAATCCTCTGAGGTAGTAATTATTGGTGTCTCCTCCCAAAGCCCAGACGATGTTCCCTTCCCAATTCTTGTCAGTAAGATTATCGAAAGGGGTTCTTCCGTTCTCATTAAATTCCATGAAGAGGTCATATATCTCCTGAAGGTCTTTCTGCTTGCTTTCTATTCTATAACTAGTTGATGCCCAATTTGCCATTTCCTATCTATCTTTAATTTGTGAATAATACAGCTGTTTCTCCTTCAAATGCTCCATGATGGATGCCGATAACTTGCATGCCCACTCATCACGTGGGTCATACCAACCCTGCTCATAGCAATAAGCTAGCTTGTCAATAAATGCCATCACCACCTTGAATTTCTCATTCACAAGATAACGATGGTCATTAGCCCATTCCTCACCGGTAAGCTGTGCACTGCCCATCTTGCCATTAACGAAACGTGAGAATACGTCCGTAAACTCCTTGTCCTTTTCTGAAATCATTCTTTCCATAAAAGCTTTATTTAAAAGTTCAACATTAAAATTATATTCTAGATTTCCTGAAACCCAGCCTTTTCAAGACTTTTGTTTTGGGAGAATCCGAGATTTTTTTTAATTACATTCCAGCGTAACCTTTACCACTATGCCTTTTTTCGTGCTAAAAAGATGGGTGTCCCTATCAGGGCAGAAAACCAGGCAATGCGGCTAAAAACTTTTCGGAAAACCCAATCTTGGATTGTGGAAGGCTGCTGAACAAGTTTTTAGCAGTATAACCTCTTGAGGTGGTGCTTGGTGTCTGCCAGGACAGCCATACCTTTGCAAAGAAAAAAGCCTGTGGTAAAAAGTGCAAAGTCTGATATGATAAAAAGTGAGGTTCACCTGACAGAACAAAAACGGAGTTATTATATATCATTATTTAGAAGTTGATTGTTTTAGAATAATCATCGTCAAAATAGCTTTTGCTATTATTCACAAGTAGAATACAGGTTTCCATTTTAACACTTTCTTGAGTTTTACTTGACAAAATAACCGGTTTTTAGTTAAAAAACGTATTTGATTGGTTTAACAGGTATTATCTGCTAAAAAAGCTGTTCCTTTGCACCCGTAATCAGGAATTTATCAATCAAATAACAATGGAAACATTTAGCATATTTGCATTAACAATGACATTCCTTCTTGCAGTCTATTATGCGATTATTATAGTCTTAGATCTCAAGAAGATAACGCCAAGTGAAAAGAAGGCGGATGAGGAGGTTTTCAAGACCTCAACAAATCATGTTCCCCAAGCTTTGGAAGAGGAACAGCCTGTAGATGTTGATGAGGACAGTTTCCTTCATTCGTCTTCAGAAATCAGTGAAACTGGGGTGACCTCCAACGATTCTTCTCAGGAACAACCAGCTTCCATAACTGTGGAAGATGTGGAGCAAATGGATGTAAATGAGGTGTATGCAAGAATCAGCAATGCGAAAAAGGAAATGATAACCTGCAAGGCTGACGTTGAAGAGGAAGTCAGTTCCAATGATTTCCTTCAAAACATGATCGATGGCGAAGCATACATCAATAGTTTCGCCGAGAATTTAGGTGGAGTATCGATATAAACAGTATCCAAAATGAGGGATTATACTAAAGTTATGGCAATAGCAATGCTGTTGCTTTCAATCTCCCACCTGGCCATGGCCAATTGTGGAACTACTGATTATAGCGGAAACACCGGAAGACTTTATGATATGGTCACTTATGTGCTCTTATGTAGCCCAGCTCATGTATGCCATCGCAACACTCCTGAGCTTCTATTGTGCCATCAACATCTACATAAAGATGCAAACGGGTGAAGACGGTTTTGCCAAGAGTGTGCTCATTCTAATAGGAAGTTTGATTTTTCTTGGATGTGCCACATTCATTTTCCCGTCATTCTTCGGATTCCAATATGGGGTAACTGACCACCTATGGTAGATAAATTAGTCAAAGAATTATATAATCATTTAATTTTTCAAGAAAAAAATGAATAAACTTTTCAGTAATCTGGCAAGCGGCGCAAAGAAGGGCGCCGCTGCCACAGTAAAGAATGCAAAGGCTTTTGTCAAGAGCCCTCGTATCTGTATGATGGCCATGATGCTTTTCATGGTTAGTATCACTACTTTCGCACAGGATGTGGATGCTGGTCTTGCTGCTATTGAGACTTCCACCGAGAGTTTGAAGCGATATGTGCCAGTGGTTACCAACCTCTGTTATGCCATCGCAGGTATTGTTGCCATGATTGGCGCTATTTCTGTATATGTAAAGATGAACAACGAGGAGCAGGATGTCAAGAAGAGCATCATGATGATTGTGGGTGCCTGCATCTTCCTCATTGCCGCAGCTCAGTGTTTGCCTTTGTTCTTCGGTCTTTAATCTTGGCATATGGGCAAGAAAGATCAGGAAAGATTCAAGGACTACCCGGTTTTCAAGGGACTTCAAAAACCCCTTGAATTCCTGGGTCTGAAAGGAAGGTATATCTTCTGGGCTGCTGGTGCTGTGGGAGGAGGACTCCTGGGATTTCTCATAGGCTACATCCTGTTGGGATTCCTGGCTGGACTTCTCCTGCTTACCACCTTTTTAGGCGTGGGAGGGTCCATGATATTTCTGAAGCAGCATCAGGGACTTCACAGCAAGAAAGCACCCAAGGGTATTTTCATCTTTGCTCGTTCAAAAAGTTATTAAGTAAAACAATATATAATTCAGTAAAATGGTTGCAATCGCAGTAGTAATGCTCTTAATTGCAGTGATTATAGGCATGGGTATCTCCATTTGCGCCTTTGGTACTGGAGGAAAAAGAGCCAAGGTCTTCGAGGACATTTATTTCAGCGTGGAAGATGTGAACGATATGGGAATCATCTATACCAAGGGAGGGGACTATACCGCTATACTTAAAATCAGAAATCCCATAAGAAAATATTCAGCTTCCAAAGATAGCTATTACGATTTCATAAGCCTGTTCTCTTCTATTCTGCAACTTTTGGGGGAAGGTTATGCCCTTCATAAGCAGGATGTCTTCGTTCGCAAGCAGTTTGATATGAATAGCATTGCTGCCAAGGGAAAAAGCTCTATTTCCAAACGTTTCCTTTCTGATTCGTATTTCAGGTTCTTTCATGGAAGGAGTTATGTAGCTCATGAAACCTTCCTGATGATTACAAGAAAAGGTAAGAAAGGAACCATTCACAGTTATGATCCCGCCAAATGGAAGGACTTCCTGGTGAAAATCCAGAAGGTCCATGACAGGTTGAAGGTCAGCAATGTGGAATGTTCCTTTCTCAAGGCCGAAGAATGCAAGAGGTATGCAGACCGTTTCTTTGCCATGGATTTCAAGAACGCCACAGTTTCCATGAGTGATTTCAAGGTCACCAGCGAGGAAATTGGTATGGGAAAGCACCATATCAAGGCCTATAGCCTTTTGGATGTGGATCAGGTGGGCTTGCCGGGCATGCTTCGTCCCTATTCTGAAAGCCAGGTAGGAAACAGTATTCTCTCCGAGGATTTGCTTTCTTCCATCGACTCGCTTCCCGAGGTTGATACCCTGGTGTATAATCAGGTGATCTTCCTTCCCAACCAGAAAAGGGAAATCATGAAGCTGGATAAGAAAAAGAACCGTCATGCCTCCATTCCCAATCCCAACAATCAGATTGCCGTTGAGGACATCGAAAAGGTGCAGTCTGAAATCGTCCGTAACGGCAAGATGCTCGTCTATGCCCACTATAACATGGTGGTTAAGATTTCTGGGGATAAGGATTTCCAAAAGATAACCAATTCCTTGGAGAACCTCTTCGCAAGACATAGCATCCATATATCCAAGAGAGCTTATAACCAACTGGAACTCTTCGTTGGCAGCTTCCCTGGTAATTGCTTCCGGCTTAATAAGGAATATGACAGATTTCTGACGCTCTCGGAACCGGCTCTCTGTCTGATGTATAAGGAACACCAGCAACAGGGTGACTCTTCACCCCTGAAATGCTATTACACAGATCGTCAGGGTTTGCCACTACCCATAGACATCACCGGCAAGGAAGGTAAGGTCAAATATACCAACAACTCCAATTTCTTTGTCCTGGGACCATCTGGAAGCGGTAAGAGTTTCTTCATGAACTCCGTGATGCGACAATATTATGAGCAGGATACGGACGTGGTCATCGTGGACACCGGTGACAGTTATGAGGGAATCTGCAACTACTTCGGTGGGTCTTATATCTCTTATAGCAAGGAAAAACCGATTTCAATGAATCCGTTCAAGATTTCAGAGCTTGAGTATAAGGAGAACTTTGGCGAGAAGAAGAACTTCTTGAAAAGTCTGATTTTCCAACTCTTCAAGGGAACTGACTACCCAAGCAAGATTGAAGATACGGTCATCAACCAGACCATCGCGGAATATTATGAAGCCTACTTCCATCCTTTTGATAACTTCAGCAAGGAGGAAAGAAGGCAGATGAAGGAGATTCTTCTGCTGGAAGATAAAAAGAATGGCAAGTATGACCAATATGAAAAGGAGCTAGAGGATCGATATGAGCAATTGTCTGAGGAAAAGGACATGACTTCGAGAAATTCTCGTCTGGTCAATAAGCTACAGGCCGTGGTGGAAGATACTGCAGCTACAGAGGGTGAAAAGCAAGCAGCCCTTCACCAGCTCCAACGTTTGACTCCGGAACTCGTGGAAAAGAACTATCTCCAGCGCATCGAGCGTAAGATTGACAAGATTGAGCGCCAGAAAAGAAGTCTCAAGGTTTCTGGACTTTCCTTCAATACCTATTATGAGTTCGCCCTGGTGAGAATACCTCAGCTTATCGTTCAGCAGAAGATAGAGTTTGCTATCCATGATTTTGCCGCCATTCTCAAGCCATTCTATAAAGGTGGAGAACGATCTCATATTCTGAATAATGACCTGGATGCTACGCTGTTTGATGAAAAGTTCATCGTCTTCGAGATTGACAAGGTGAAGGATGACCCTATTCTCTTCCCCATCATTGTTCTGATCATCATGGATGTGTTCACGCAGAAAATGAGAATCAAGAAGGGCAGAAAGTGTCTGGTTATTGAAGAGGCATGGAAAGCCATAGCCACACCGGTGATGGCGAGCTATATCAAGTATCTCTATAAAACGGCTAGAAAACATTGGGCTATGGTGGGAGTGGTCACACAGGAGATCCAGGATATCACCTCCTCTCCTATCGTAAAGGAGGCCATCATCAATAATTCTGATGTCTTCATGCTGCTTGACCAGAGTAAGTTCAAGGATAAGTTCTCTGAGATCCAGTCCACTTTGGCTCTTACCGACAATGACTGCCAGAAGATATTCACCATCAACGGCTTGGATAACAAGGAAGGCAGGTCTCCATTCATGGAAGTTTTCATCAAGCGTGGACTCAAGGGTGATGTGTTTGGCGTGGAGGAACCACCTGAGTGCTATATGGTCTATACCACGGAGAAGCAGGAGAAGGAAGCTTTGAAGCTCTACATGCAGCTTCTTCATTCTGATTACAGGACTGCGGTCGAGACTTTTGTCAGGGACTGGAAGCTCAGTGGCATCACGAAATCCTTGGATTTTTCACGAAAGGTTCTCAAGGAAAGAAAAGTATTCAATTATAAACATCCATAATATAAGACTATGCATAGATTCCTTGCATTCATCGTGCTTTCTGTTTTCATGTATTCTCCCCTTGCTGCTGTAAGCTGGAGTAGCATGAACATTGATAAGGTAACGGCTGCCGCCATGACAGCTGCTTATGAGATTGAGGCCTTGGAGGAAGGTTCCACAGCCAATAACATCAGCAAGATTCTGGAGCACTATAAGTCGGCGGGTATTGCTTCTGCTGGTATCTTCCAGAGTAAGAAGATGTTGAGGGATGCACGACGTAACCCTGGACTATTCGCTTCTGAAGAGAACTACTATTATCGCAGAATTTTCCACTTGGTGAAAGATGGCATTATGCCCAAGTTCATCACTGTGGGAGGAAAGATGCTCAAACAGCCCGAGAATGCCATCTATTGGGGTCCCTATCTTTTCAGGACAACTACCAATGTGGAGAATCTCTGCAAGCAATTTGAACTGGTAGTTACCAATGGCCGACATTCTTTCAAGGATATACCGTTTCTGATTCTCAATGAAGATATCCAGAGATTGTTCAATCTAGCCCAACTGGGTGATGTGGATTGGAAGTCGCTCTTGGGAAAGCTGGGAGATTTCGGCAAGGATATTACCCGGGAGGAAATCATGGAGGATTTTAAGAATCTGGGTAGCGTCATTGCACAGGCAGGAAAGGTTACCTATGACAGTAACTTGCAAAGTGCCAGCAAGATTGGGGGAATATTCAAGGCAAAGCCTAAGGAGATAGCCCAGATGTATGAGTCTTTCAAGGACCATTATCAAACCTTTAAGGATGCCGATAACATCAAGGAGATGCTGTTTGCCGTAGTGGGTGAAGGCAACGAAGATGCAGTGGAAAGGCTTTTTCAAACCAGCCACTACAACCTTACAGGCTATATCTCTTCCTATCTCAAGGAACTCCAAGGGCAGTATTATACCCAGAGATGGTATATCTATAAGCATGATGTGGGTTCTGAGATTCTATGTGATTTCTCCCCACCCAGCTATGAGTCCTATGGTGATCAGCGGTGGAATGAGGCATGGCATGTTCATGCCAGTGGGAAAAAGAGGGATTCCTATTCCAAGATTCCCTGTTATAAGAATCTTAATCTAGAAGAGGAGGGAGTCGTGAAGAACAAGCTTTTCAAGCTTACAGAATGGAATACTGCCAAATGCCAGGCTTATAATAAACAGAATCCTGGGCACGAGTGCAAGGTTCAATACTTCAAAAAGCATGAGGACCGGCAACGGCACTATAAGGGTGGAACTTTCAAGCATTCCTATGATGAGCGCTATTGCTTCAACTCCTATGCGGTGCGGGTTACTGACTCTTGGGATATCAGGGAGGAAGTGTATGAGGAAATCTTTGATTCTCAAACCATGGATAAGACAACCTTCATGAATCAGATGAAGGCACGCCTGGAAGGCTATAAGGAAGAAAATGAAGCTTATTTGAAGGATCATCCTTCTGTGACTTTTTTGCTGGGAAGTGATACTCCACGCTACTATTCCATGGCCGATGAAAAGAAGATGGAGGGTTGCAATACCGTGAGTTTCATAGCTCAATGTGAAGATGGAGCATCACTTGGTGAGGGTTCTTTCAACTGGAAGGAAAACGGCGCTCAGGGAAATCATCTGGAATGGCCGAAGTCCAAGGACTTTGCCATGTCCCATTCTCCCGTACTAGAGGATGATGGTTCCAAGGAACTCATCAGGCAGCAAAAGGAATTATCTGATCAGGTGAACGCTCTCAGATCCGAGATCAGTTCCAACGATACCCAGTTGAGATCTCTCCTTGATAGGATCAATCAGGCTAAAAGATATAAGAACTATCCTTTGGCAGAGAAACTGCAAACACAGTATGATGCCCTTTCCAAGGACAATACCCTTCTCAAGGAGCAGCTTGGACATACAGAAAATAAACTCTCTCAGGTTGGCAATGCCCTGGATGAGTACTATCAGGATATGAATGACAACCTGGATGGTCCCTATCGGATCCCTTCCAACATGGCCAGTCTTGCCTCGATGTATCATATTCAATGGCTGGATGAGGGGGAATGGGTGCAGGGCAGTGATGAATATGTCTTTGTAAGGCACGGCTATTGTCCGGATGCCAAGACTGCTGTTACCTATACTGCCACTTTGAAGCTGAGTCGAAAGCCCAAGTATGTTCTAGGTGTCAGAATTCATCGTGCTATTCTCTCTGTGGACTTTAAGCTTACCTCTAGCAGCAGTTCAGAAACAGTACTTGAAGTTCTGAAGCTCGATATGAGCCAGACAGAGCAGCAAAGAGCCGATGAGGTCAACAAGCATCTGAAACAGTGGATGGCTGACCTTCCCAGCTGCAGTATCGCGGTGAGATACAACTATTCAACCCAGGTTGCAGATGAAGAGGATGATGAAGACGGTATCCATCTTCTTCTGGCCAGTGACCGCCTTCAGGTGGCACGATATGTAGAGCAGGAGCTCACTAAGATCTTTGCACAGCTGGTTCTCATAGAAAAGGTAATGACTCAGAGGGAGAGTATTCTTGACTTCCTTAAGAGGCAGATCATTGAGGTAGTGAGCAGAGAAGGAAGAACGGACATAGCTGACTATGCCCTCAGACGTTGGGAAGATGCCAGCTTGAAGGCTATGAAGAAATCCTCTTCTCCGGGCAATAGCGAAAGTCCATAAAATGGCAACATAACAATTAACAAATGACATTTCAATGCAATGAGTAATTTCCAACTTCAATCCTTTTTTCGAAGGAATATTTTGGCTTTCATGATGGTCATCCTGCCCTCAGCCATGTTGGCACAGGATGATCCTCTTTCTCTGGAAGCCATGATAGACAACCATAAGACAGTAAGAACGGTGCTGGATGTCAGAGCCATTATGGAACTGGGTGTGTATGAATATCATAAGGAAAGTAGCAAGAAAATCACGGATTACAGGAAAATAGAAGACCAACTGGATAAATATAAACGAGGTTTTGAGATTCTGGACTTGGTTCTGCAGGGTACTGCTACAGCCTTCCATGGGGTGAATACCTACCATAGCATCAAACGTAACATGGAGGGATATTGGAAACTCGTTGATACCTATCACGACAAGATTCTCTCACATGGAGCAGTATGGTCATCAGATACCCTGATTCTCAACACGAGTTCCAGAACCGTGGATGAAATCAAACTGGAGACAGAGAATCTCTATAAGTCATATATGGACTTGTCACTCATTCTCTCAGGAGCTTCTGAATGTTCCACGGCCAATCTGATGAAGATTCTAAACAGCATCAATGAAAGTATGGATCAAATCGACTATGCTATCTATCATGCCTATCTGGACATCCATACATATATGACCATCCGCCTTGGTTACTGGAAAAAGGAAATCTTCATGGCCCGGGGAATCAAGGAAATCGTCAAAGACTCCTATACCAGGTGGCTGGCCGCTGGAAATGAGGCGCATGCCTGTATTCAGGAGAAAAAGCCATTTAGCCATCTGCCTCTGGGGGGTGGTAGTTTAATAGGAGGAAGAAAAGATTAAAATAGAAAGCAATCATGAAACGACTTCATATTAGAAGGCTATTTCTAGCCTTATTCTTGCTGGCAGGTCTCAGTCTACAGGCTCAGGAGGTGACTTATATCCATGAGCGAGATATCATGAACCAGTTCACTATGATGGAAACTGGCAAGGGCAGTCTCTCGCCGGCATGGTATTACAATGCATTCCATAAGAACTATCAGAAGGATGCCAACGTCAGGAACAAGCTTCTCTACCGAACGGAGGTGATGGCAAACACCATGAAGGAAGTGAATGAAGCAGAGAAGATTGATTCCAGCTATGTAAAACGGGCCAAGGTTGAAGCCCTCAACATCACTTCCCGTTCATCAATCTCGGATATGTCATGGACGTTGGAAAAGAGTAAACTTGATCGGAAGATGGAGCTGTTTAACAAAAACATCAATCATATCGTCTCCTACGGAGGTAGTCCCAGTGATTATCAGAGCTGGCGCAATATTTACAATTGCCTTGAAATGGCCATCAAGGTCACCCATGAATCCTATCAGGACCTGGGTATGAGAAAAAAAGAATATCTTGCTATCTATCAGGATATTGTCAAGAGAAATATGACCTTGGTCAGACAACTTCTTTATTGGAACTCTCTGAAGAAGGGAAAGAAATTTACAGAGAATGATACCAAGATGGAACGAGGCAGTTCCAATACTGTTATAGCTGCTGATGCCTATAGACGATGGCAGGCAGCCATGGCTGTGGATGGCTTTGCTGGTAGCAAGCCCTGAGAAAAGTAGAAACAAAAAATAGAAAAGAAATACAATGGCATTTACATCTTTAATCTTGGACACTTCTACTGGCAGTGTCACAAGTGGAATGAGCAGCTATCTCTCAGACCTCTCCAAGACCATTGGCGTGGATCTGTTTGAGGAAGATATAGACAATGTTGTGTTCCAGACAAATGAGTTTCTGTGCAATGCAGATTTCATCGGTTCACAAGGTCCCTTCTGGTGGATTCTCCAGATGTGTATGGCACTGGGTGCTCTGTTTTCCATTATCGTAGCAGGTTCCATGTCCTACAAGATGCTGGTCAAGGGTGAACCTATTGATGTGATAAAAATCATGAAGATCCTGGGCATTGCCCTGGTGATGTGCTTCTGGTATCCCTCTTCCACCAATAATAAAGGAAGTATCCTGGATGCGCTGGCCTTCATTCCCAACTGCATAGGTTCCTATACCCATGATCTTTATGAAGCTGAAGCAGTACAGGTAAGTGAGAAATATAATGAGCTTATGCCGCTGATTCAGAAGAGGGATTCCCTATATCACAAGGTTGCCCCTTCCCAAAAAGTGGCCAAGGAGCTCATCTTGAGCGAACTTGTACAGGATGCCACCATGCAGGTGGAAGGAGTTGAATCCAATCAGGAAGGTGAGCAGCTGGCGCAGGAAGCCGCTGATAGAACGGTGTTTGCCGGTCTGATCATAGGACTTGATAAAATCGTCATGTTCCTGGCTCTTGTCATCTACCGAATAGGATGGTGGAGTACTATATTCTGTCAGCAGATCATCTTGGGCATGCTTACCATCTTCGGTCCTATCCAGTGGGCATTTTCCGTTTTGCCTAAATGGGAAGGGGCCTGGGCAAAATGGCTCACACGATATCTGACAGTGCATCTATATGGAGCCATGCTCTACTTCGTAGGCTTCTATGTGCTCCTGCTATTTGATATCGTTATCAGTGTGCAGGTGGAGAACCTCTCAGTCATCACAGCAGGAAAGGGGGAGATTACAGGCTATATTCAAAATGCCTTCATGACCTGCGGTTATCTGCTGGTGGCCTCAATCGTTTCCCTGAAATGTTTAAATCTGGTTCCAGACCTGGCAGCATGGATGATTCCTGAGGGAGATACTGCCTTCTCCACCCGTAACTTCGGCGAGGGAGTGGCTGTTTCAGCCAAGCAAAGTGCCATGAGTTTGATGCCGAAATCGTAAAATCCTATAAATCATTTGAAATAATGGCCGTATTACAGAATTTAGAAAACAAGATTAAAATGGTAATGATCATCAGCAGCCTCTTTCTCATAGGCTGCGTGGTCATCAGCCTTGGCAGCATAGTCATTGCTAGAGGTATGGTAAGTGATGCCCAGAAAAAGGTATATGTCTTGGATGGAAATGTCCCGGTTCTTGTCAAGCAGACCACCATGGAAGAGACCTTCGATGTAGAGGCAAAGAGTGATATTGAGATGTTTCATCATTTCTTCTTCACATTGGCTCCTGATGACAAGTATATCCGCTATACCATGGAGAAAGCCATGTATCTCATAGATGAGACAGGACTTGCCCAGTATAATGCACTGAAGGAAAAGGGATTCTATAACAATTTGATAGGAACATCCACCATCTGCAGTATTTTCTGTGACAGTATCCGGCTGAACAAGGATTCTCTTACCTTTACCTACTATGGCAGGCAGCGGATTGAGCGTAGAACCAATATCCTCATGCGTGAAATCGTGACAGCTGGTAATCTGAAGAAGGTACCAAGAACGGAAAATAATCCCCATGGCATCTTGATTACCAACTGGCGTACTCTTTACAATCGGGATTTGGAGGAAAGAAAGAAATCTGAGTATTAACCCCTATACATTATAATATAATGAGTTTAAAGAAAATGGTTATGGGTGAAGAAATGCCTAGCAAGGATGACCCAAAGTACAAGGAAAGATATCAAAAGGAAAGAGAAGCCGGAATGAGATTTGCCGAGAAATCAGGCATCAATTTTCTGGTTTCAAAGGTTCAGCTCTTTGCCAACAGTCACCGGATAGGATTCATCGCACTGGTGTTTACCTTCGTGATTGGCTGTCTTGGTATCAATGTCCTGAACATGGTAAGATCATATAAGCAGCATGCCAGTAGACGAACCACAGCTGTGGAAAAGGTGGATTCTGCCTTATTGAAACGTCAACAGACCAAATAGCAATCATAAGATGAAGACAAATAAGATTAATTTCAGACAGGGAAAGTATTATCTCCCCTTGGTCATCTATGTTCTCGCTTTATTCATTGGGTACGAACTTATTGATGCCTTTCAAATGAAGATTCCGGAAACGGGAAATGGCAATCTCAAGACAACAGATTACCTTTCCAGTGCGCTTCCTGATGCCAAGACTGACAGCTTGTTAGGCAGTAAGATGGATAATACGGAAAGAAAATATGGCAGAATCACTGACCTTACCGGCCTTGAGGGCATGGAGAGTGATCGTGATTCTGTGAGAAAAAAGGAAGAATTTGAGTCTCAGTACAACAAGAAGGAGGCTGAACTGATCAAAAAACAGGAAGCTGAACTGGAAGAGCTCAAGAAACTCAGGGCTATGCAAAGTCGTGTGAGAGAAAATTCCTCCAGAGGATCTGCCTCAAATGATGAGTTTGTGGCTCCAGTAAGCAATTCTGAAATTGCCCGTCTGCAACGAAAGCGAAGAACCCAAAGCTGGGAAGAGATGAATAGAAATCTTTCTGGTGTGGCTTCTTTCTATGATTCAGGTGAGAATGAAGAAGAACGTTCATCCAGCAGATTCCGTTCTTCCGGCAAAGCAAACTCTTCTGATATTCATGAAGAAAGAAAGGATTCGCATGTTAAGAGTCATGAGACGGTATCTTCTTCAACGGATGAAACTCCAGAGATGGTTACCAAGAAGAGTAAAGATGTATCCGAATACTTCAATACCCTTGGCATTGAAAAAAACAAAAGCAAACTTATCTCTGCTATTATTGATGAAGAGGTGAAGGCCGTTGATGGAACCAGAGTTCGTCTGCGTCTCCTGGATGACATTGAAATCGGAGGCACCACTATCAATAAGGGTACTTATATCTATGCCCAGATGAGTGATTTCGGCAAACAAAGGGTCAAGGGTAAGGTGGAGAGCATCTTCTTTGAGGAAGAAATCCTGAGAGTCAGCCTTTCTCTCTATGATACTGATGGGTTGGAAGGTCTCTATGTTCCTCAAAGCAGTTTCAGAGAAACAACCAAGGACATAGCCTCTTCTGCTACTCAAGGCAGCAATTTGATGGAATCATCCACAGGAGGTACAGGTATCAAGAGCTGGGCTTCGAGAACCATGTCCAATGCTTCCCAAAAGGCAATGAACGCTCTGGGAAGAAATGTCAAGAAGAACAGAGCCAAGCTCAAGTATGGAACCAAAGTGTATTTGGTGGATACATCTTCCAAACATGGCAGGACAAAATTATAAACCATTTAAAAGCATTTGCGACAAAATTATAAGAAATGAAACAGTTCAAGAATAAAGTATTGACACTCATCGTGATGTGTCTGTTCAGTATGGGAGTCATGGCACAGAAAACATTTTATGATATGGAACGCCTCACAGTTAATGAGAATGTATCTTCCATCATCACAGCATCAGAGCCTATCCGCATGGTGGATATCTCTACGGATTCCATCGTGGGTGACAAGCCTTTGGATAATGTCATCCGACTCAAGCCCACCTCTTCCCATCATCAGGATGGTGAGGTGATGGGTATTGTGACCATCATCACTGAACGTTATCGCGTGCAATATGCCCTGGTTTATACAAGCAAGATGGAAGAGGCTGTAGCAGATAAGGAAGTGGAGCTTGTTGAACGAAATGCCTTCCATAATCCTGAGATCAGCATGTCGACCCAAGATATGGTGGCATATGCCATGAAGGTATGGAATTCACCAGCCAAGTATAGGGGAACCTACAGCAATCATCATAAACTGAAGATGCGTCTCAACAACATCTATGTTGTGGGAGAATACATCTTTGTGGATTTCTCAGTAGAGAATCTTACCAATTTGCAGTTTGATATTGATGAGCTGCGCTTCAAGCTTCAGGATAAGAAGCAGAAGAAGGCCACCAATGTCCAGACCCTGGAGCTTAAACCGGCACTGCTTCTTGATAGAAGCTTATCTTTCAAGAAGGGTTATAGAAATGTAGCCGTCTTGAAGAAGATGACTTTCCCTAACGATAAGGTTCTCTCAATTGAACTTAGCGAGAAGCAAATCAGTGGTAGAACCATCTCTCTGCAGCTCGATTACGAAGATGTGCTCTCTGCAGATTCCTTCTCCTCCCTCCTACTGCGTGAACAATAAAAGCAAGAAGTATGAAGAAGTATTATGTAAAGATTCTCAAGAAGAGCTTATGGATGATGATTCCGGCTCTCTTGTTTTCCTTATCCTCAAAGGCGCAGAATCAGGGCAGCCATCTGATGGTTGCGGTGGGTGGAGCCTATCCCAGGACCTTGGAAACGACTCTTTCCTATGAAAGAGAAACCTAATATCATAATGCCTGGGAGTACTTTGCCACCTGTACCATCCAATATGATGAGGATCCGGAGGCAGGCCACATTACCAGGACATCGTTTTGGCACAACTATAATACATGGGGTGTGGGTGCTGCCTACAAACCATGTGTTACCAGAGGCAGAAACCACCATGGAAGTCTCAGGGTTGGAGCCAGTGCAGGAAGTGATTTGAACAAGGCAATAGGTGCAGTTCATGTCGGCTACGAACATACCTATAATTTATATGATGGATGGAGTTTCTTCTTTTCAGTAAAGGAAGATATCACCATCAGGGGAAAGGAGCGTTTCAAGACCGGAGTGAACCTGGGATTGAAGATACCCCTTTAACATTTAAAGAGATTCATGACAATGAAACAGAAATATATTTCTATTTTTTGTGGACTATTGACAGTCCTTCTACAAAGTCTATTGGTCTCATGTGACGAGCATGAGCCAATCGACTATGGTCATCACATAGGTTATGTTCTTTGTGAAGATCATAGTTGTATGGACACTGCTGCCTTCTTTTCCCAGAATTCCAAGAAGGCTGTGGGAGTGGTATTTGCAGAAGCAACAGAGCAGCATCCGGCAATGGCTGTCATGCTGAATGAAGCCCATGGAGCTTTCTGTGATTCCTTGGGACTGGCTAATGGAACAAGCCAGGATATAGAAGCTTTTGATGGTTTTACCAATACTGTAGCCATGTTCAACAGTGGAGTCCAGAAAACGGGTAAAGGTTCGCCTATAGCCTTGGAGATGTTCAACTTCCATCATCATGGTCAAAGTGATTATATTCCGAGTGTGGCAGAACAAAGACTTCTGATGAAAAGTGCTCCTCATATAAATTCAATTATTGGAAAACTGGGGGGACAGCCAATAGATCTGTCTTTAGACACCTGGTATTGGACATCTACGGAGGTTAAGGACAATCCTAACTACCAGGCTTGGCTCTGTTCTTCTGCCAATGGCGGAATCATGGAAACACCCAAGACTGAAAGCCATAAGGTGAGAGCCATCGTCAAGTTGAACTATCCGAATTAAGAATTTAAAATCAATCTGATATGGGATTTTGGAAAGAAATGGGTGTAAAAGCCCTTGAAAAAGGAAAAGGTCTTTTTAGAGGTGGCAAGCAAGCCACAGAAGCAGCCAAACACACAGAGGAAATTGTAAAGGGAGCTAAAGTCTCCATGCAATCAAAATCAAAGTTCAATGCCATTCCAAAGTCTAAGGAAACTCTTGCAGCTTCCAGAGAGGCAGTTGAACAGGTAGCCATGAAAGAGAAGAATGTTGGAAAAGCGGCAGGAAAAACTTCCAAAGCATCGAAAGAAATGGCAGCAGATGAAGCCAAGGAAACGGTCAAAGAATCCACTCAACAGGCAAAAGAGGCTACCCAAAAAGCTGTGAAAGGGAATAGTACCCTAAAGAATGCTGCGATGTTCTATACCAAGAACCCAAAGGTTTTGGGCTGGCATGCTGCACTTGGGCTTGGTGGTTATAGCTTGATTTCCGGTGAAGGAGTCATTGACCCGCTTCTTTATCTCATTGGTGGCAAAAAAGCTCAGGAAAATGGTCTTGGAGGTATGGTTGGTCAGGTAGCAGCTGGTGAAAAAGCCCCAAAGATTTATGAAACCGTAGCAAATGCTGCTGGTTCTGTAATCGATGAAGGTGTCGGCTTTTATCAATTCAGCAAAAACTCCCTGGGGAATGCAATGGGTGAAATGACCAATCCATATCAAATGGGGAATGGCTATGTGGGAAATGGCATGGTAAATAATGGTAATGGTCAATACTATGACCCAACCACTCAACAAGTACCTAACCTTTATCAGGCAAGTAATCCTGATACGCAGAGCCAGGAAGGAATGGTTGAACATATGATGGGAGGTATGAACAATCTGGTAAACCAGGTGTCAGGTGGAACGGTATCGAAGATGAATATTCTCGCTTTAGCCCTATCTTCCTATATGATGTTCGGCCGCTTTGGCTGGCTAAGTAAGGCTGCCAGTTTGCTTCTGGGCGGAATGACATTGAAAAATATCAATAACCGTCAGCTTTCCCCTCTACAGCAAAGACAGTCAAACGTTCAGCAGGGCAATCAGTACAGAAATCCATCAGCAGTGTCTCCTTCACAGGAGACTCCTATGTTCAAGAGTTTGGAAAATCCTATAGAAAGCGAGGAAGATAACATCACCTATCGCTCTAGAAGGATGTAAAAAGAGTAGATACAGCTAAAAACAAGCACAATGAAGAAAAATTATAAAGATATGCTTCTTGAATCTGAAAGTGGCTTCATGATGCCATTCCCCCTGGAAGATCAGGAGGAACTCCAGATCTCTTTAGGCTATGGGGAACAGCAGCATCCAGAAGATGGAACACCATTCAACCATCAGGGTGTAGACCTGCTCACCAACGGGAAACCTCTCTATGCGATGGCCTCCGGCATGATTATCGGTGCCGGGCATGATAGTATTCATGAGGATTATATCATAGCCAAGTATGGAAAATATGAGGTCAAGTATGGTCATCTCATGGAAGCTTATTGTCCTTATGGAACTGTAATCAAGGCAGGACAGGAAATCGGCAAGAGCGGTCCCTTCTTACATCTGGAAGTCAGATTCGATGGAACAACCGTTGATCCTATGGAATTCCTTTCCATGATCTGGGCCAATATCCAGCAGCTGGCAGCAATGGGTATCCATTCTGCTCCTATGGTGGAAAAGCTTGGAGGAAAGAAGGTCAAAACCAAGTATGACAAGGAACAGGATGAGATTCTGCTGATGATGATGCGGTGGCTTCCATCGTACATGAATGAACTGAGAACAGGAAGCTATGCTCCTCCGAAAAGACTGAAGACCATGCTCCGGCATATTTTTTCAGAGGCTGCGGAACGCAATTTTCTTTTTGAAAAGCTTCCTGATATGGGAAATCCACTGGGACTTACTGACAGTAGCCTACCTTTGGCAGAAAAGATTCAAAACCTTCTTATAGAAGACTTCCTTGGATATTCATGGTTGCGTTACAATGCATGTCCGGCTTCCTGGAGTGAGACTCAAAAAAAAAACTTTCTCATCAAGTTGCCCAAGATGGATTAGTGGTGGATCCACTTTCTGATTTAAGTATTGAAGTGGAAAGCTATGACATCAAGCATGAAGCCTATGTGTATTTCGATACATCGGGAAGAAGATGCTGGACAAAGGCATGGTTCAACGGAAGGGAAAAGGGAGAAAATGCAATTGAGATTACCCGACTACAGGCAATCAAGTTCATCAATGACGAGATTTCAGAGGAAGATTGGCTCAGCAGATTCTATCCCAAACAGATGACAGTTTATCATAAAGCCATCGAGCAAGCTCGTCAGCAGCTCCTCGGTTTCTAATTCCTATCATAATGGCAAACGAAAACAAATATCAAAGCTTATCGCAGATTGACTACTGCATGAGACAGTATTTTAGCCGCTACATGGCGCCTGCTCTGACAAATGAGGTTCGTAGCCTGAGGCAAAAACAAAGCCGGGAGTTTCGTGACTCCTGGAACCAAAATGCGTCCCCTTTCGTACCGGTGAACATGCAGATTAGAAATGCAGACATGCAACTTAAAGTCAATAGCACCTGGTATAAGAAAACATCAGATGATTTGATCAGCCGCTGCAAGGCATGGTGGGGAAAAGACGCCAAGTTTTCCAAAGACTACCAAACATTTCTCGATTCTTTCTATCGGGAGCTGGTAAGACAAAATGGTGGCAAAGGTTCAGAAAAACTAGCAGCTTTTGCAGAAAATTATGTGGCTAGGAGATTTCAGGATTTCATTCTCGAACAATTGGCGAGGGAAAAGGTTCCCAAGAACAGTGCCACCTATATTGCCAGAAAAGCAATGGATGACAGTCTCTTGGGATTGCTCCCCCAAATTGGTCCAAAGAAGGGCGAACATGATTCTCTCATTGAGAAGAAGGCAGAAGACCTGTATAATCCCAATATGCTGGAACAGGGTATGGCTATTAGCGGTGCCATGGCTATTGATGCAGCAATGACGGGTGGGTATGCATCTGGGAATTCTCTACTGGTAAAAGGAGCCACCAAGGCAGGAATCAAGGTTGCTCCTAAAACCGCATCTTTCCTGAATTCAGCCTGGAGTGGAGCTACTATTGACGGAAGTCTGAGGGCTGGCTTGGCGATTGGTAATAACAAAGGCTGGCAAAATGAAAAGTATGCCAAGCAAGATAGCAAGGAAATCTTTCACGATGAAGATGCCATCAAAATGATACAGACCGGAAGTGATGCCATCAGAAAGGCAAATACCGAAGTAATGTATCAGCTTAATAGCCAACTGGAACGAAAGATCAAGACTTCTGCTCCTACTTTCTCAATATACAGCAGGAAAGAGATGGATCATTTCTATGCCAGGCATAAAAATCAGGCAGAAAAACTTCTATCTCAGATAAAGGCAGACTTTTCCAGGCAAGCCATACCCTTCAGGGAAAACAGACAACCTGCTTCTTGGATGCTGAAGCTCGATAAGAAGCGGCTGGAACAATGTGCTTCTGGCTTTTATGCCATTGCCATGGAGATGTCAAAAAGAAAAAGAGAGTGGATTAATGTTGCTGGAAGACATATGACATTCAAGGAAGTAAGCCAGCGTGCCTTTGATTATGCACAAGCTGCAGTCATTCTGGAGAAAAAACATGCTGCTCCAAAAGCTGTACTTCATAATGATTCATGGGATGAAAACATGCGACAGCTCGATGACATCATCAATCAAACGGCCATACCGGCAGCTTATACTCAACAAGAAGGATCTGTAGAAACCAGCAATAATCCCGCAGGCATACAGGATTCGGGAACTCAATCCGGTAATCAGGAACAAAGTTCTACATTAACCAAGGAAATGTTTTCTGGATGGGAAGATGCTTTGGATAAGGTGGGTCTTTCTGGTTTTAGTGATGTAACCAAGAATATGGGCTATGTCTTAGCCATGCTTCCTGATATGATAATCGGCATGTTCACTGGCAAGAATCCAAACCTGCGGTTGGAAGATAATCTACTTCCTCTGTCTGCCATCTTTGGAGGCATGTTTGTCAGAAACCCTCTCTTAAAGCTTCTTTTGGTAGGATTTGGAGGTGCTAACCTGCTGAATAATGCAGGCCATGCAGCACTTGGAATAGCAAAAAACACTGCTGTTCAAAATCCCACTTATAAGAAATATGAGGAGGAATGTTTGAATCCCAGGATCTCCCACCCTGCCATCAAGGGAAACAGCATGATTGCTGATGTTGACGGAAAGCCCTGCGTCATTGGTATCTCTGAAACGGCTATAGTTGCCTATGAGAAAGGCTTCCTTCCTCTATCTACCCTGGCAAATGCAGTGCTAAGAAAATATGATGAAAACTCTGCACTTGCAGCCGGAGAGTATGAAAGGGGTATTGGTCAACAAGAGCACCTGGATCAATCCAAGGGAATCAAATAGGATGGGCTTCATTTCTGACAAGGTGTAAAGCATCATAGGTAAACGAAGTATTTCAACCAAGTAAATTACGAATTATATATCATTTATGGATTTCGAAGAATTAAACAAGGCTGCTCCTCAGGGAAATGAGCCTACTCGTATTGACAGAGCTCTTGAAAGGTTTGCCAATATGATGATAGAACGCCTGGAGGCCAGCAAGGAGAAAAACTGGGAACAGGGATGGACTAGTGGTACAACCCTGATGGGACTTCCTCAGAATATCAAGGGATGGACTTATGTAGGAGGAAATGCCTTCCTGCTGCAGATGCATACCATGACGAAAGGTTATCATGTTCCGGTTTACATGACAGCTAAGCAGGCACGTGAAAATGGAGCTCTCATCAAGAAAGGAGAACCGTCAGTTCCTGTGTTCAAATGGGGATTGAATGTCAAGGATGAAAACGGCAAGCGCCTGAGTGAGGAAAAATTCCTTCTCCTTTCAAAGGATGAACAAGAAAAATGCCAGGTTCGACCTTATTTGAAGGTATATAATGAATGGAACATAGACCAAACCACCTTGGAAGAGGTCAACAAGAAAAAGTATGATGCCATTCTATCGCGCTTTAACATCATTCCGCTGAAGGATGATGTGGGTATGTACAAGAATGCACCCCTTGACAGAATGTTTGAAAAGCAAGAGTGGCTCTGCCCTATCCAGGTAAATTTGGAAACACCAGGTGCCAGCTATAACAAGTCGCGTGATTTCATCAAGGTTCCTAAGAAGGCGCAATTCAATATTCATGAGGATATCGAAGAAATCTTCAAGGATGGACAGGAGTTCTACTCTTCTGCCCTTCATGAAATGGCTCATTCTACAGGTCATCCGTCCCGTTTGGACCGTCTTCCTCAGGCCTCTTTTGGTTCAGAAGAGTATGCCAAGGAAGAGTTGGTGGCAGAAACTACCGCTTTTGTCATAGGTAATGCACTGGGATTCTCCAGTAGAATTTCAGAAAATAATGCCGCCTATGTGGATAGTTGGATAAAGACGCTGCGTGAGCAACCCAAGTTCATTGTTACCATCATGTCAGATGTAAACAAGGCATCGCGCATGATTTTGGAAGAAATAGACAAGCAGAAAATAGCCCTGGGAGAAAAAGCCCTCTTAGAGGGTAATCTCGATGGTATTGATGAACAAATTAAAAACGATAAACAATTGGAAGAAATGAAGCAACAGAAAGAGCAAAATGTAGAAACTCCTGATAATTCAAAGGAAAAATCCCTTTCTTCTGCCGAGGCATATTTCTCGTCACTGATAAAAAATATCACTTCTGACACGGAAAGTGAGCATACTGTTCTCGCCGTTGAAAGCCTCCCTGAGCTTAGAGCTTATTTTCAGGACAATGAGGTGCTGGGAAGCTGGATTGACGATGTAAGTGATGAAAAGCTTCTCTCGCTTGGAGCCAATCTCCTTCCCAAGCTTCATGCTCATGGGGAGGTCAATGAAACCATAAAGCAGAATGGCAATATGAATGATTCAGATGAGAGTAAGGGGATGAAAGATGATTCTCAGAAGAGAGATTATTATTTCTCGTATCAGTATTTGCAGAGTACTGACAGTACGGACGAGTTTGACCGTCTCACCAAATTGGAGAAATGGGAAGATTTGCTTGTTTTAGCTGAGCAGTATGACCAGGGAGATGCACTCCTTCAAAAAGACACCTTCAAAAATGCGGCCAGACAGCATGGTGATGATCTTCTTGTGGAGAATGATCACTATGCCATTGTCTATAACAATACTGTGGGTGGTACTTATGAACTTTTACGTAGAGTCAGTGTACAGGATATCCAATTTTCCATAGAAAGGTATGGATTGGAAAGCGATGCTAGCCAGGATGTGAAAAACATCGCCAATACCATGGAAAGTCAAGAGGTGGAGCAGCCCATCAGAAATGGAAAGATAGATGCCCAACAATCTCTGTCGGCAGAAATCAAGAAAGAGGAAGAAGCGTTTCTTGATGCTGATGTGAAATCCCAGATGGAAGCTGAATTGGATGCCATAGACCAGAATTTCCCGGAAAATCATCCCAACCCACATGAGGATAGCGATATCACCACTGATGTTGCAGGCAAAGCTGAGCAGATTGCAGCCACAGGAGTTCCTATGCATGAGGCCGAGAAAGAGGCCAAAGCCATCATTGATGATGAGAAACATAGTAACTATCATGAAGAGAAGAGTCACATGATAAAGCAGGAGGAAGAAAAGAAACAGCAGGAAATGACTTCCATTGCCAATGAAAATGCTGCCAAGAAAGAAAAGAAAAGCGAAGCACATCCTGCCTCTCATGCAGATTTGCTTCTTGCTGCACTGGAAAGGGCAAAAAATCATGATGGAGTTTGGATGAATGAAAAAGGCAAGGAAAATGCTGCGTTTCTGGATTCCTTCAAGCCTATCACTGCCTTCAACAACATCATGATGAACTTGCAGAGTGATCTTGAAGGCTTCAAGACCAACCTCTATTCGAGTTATAACAAGGCCAAGGAAAACGATATGCCGGTGATGAGAGGGCAAACCTCGCTTCCTTTCAACTGGACGAAATGGGAATATCAGAACGTGGCTGACCATACGGATACGATATCTAGAGAAGAGTATAACTCTTTGCCAGACATGGAAAAGACCAACTATGCCATCCATGCCAACCGTCAGCGACACCACGTTTATAATATTGATCAGACCATCCTTTCATCAAGTGATGCGCAACGCTATTCTTCGCTGATCAAGGAGAAGGGGCCGCAGATTGAGAACTTTGTTTCAAAACTGGGTACCTCGTCAGAGCAGAAGACTCTCCAATATGTAAGATTACATGAGGTAAAGAACCCGGAAACGGTCATTATGGTCAAAAAAGATAACTTCTATGAAGTTTTTGGTGAAAAGGCAAAGGTAGTCTCACCCATCATTGGTATCGCTTCAACGGAGAAGGATATTGCAGGTGAGAAAGTTGCTCATCTTTCCTTCCCTTCATATGCTCTGGATACAGTATTGCCTAAGGTGATTAGGGCAGGTAACCGGGTTGCCATCTGTGATACAGTCCATGAACCAAAACTAGGTAAACAGGTTATTCCTGCTACATCTATCCTATCTAAGGCCTATCAGACGGCAGAGAATGTAGCCAAGTCCTCTGGTATCAAGTATGAGCGTGTGATGGTTTTACAGGATGCCAAGTTCGATAACAAGGCAAATACATTGACTATTAGCGGAATGAGCAAAAAGGATGGTAATGAGCACGTCAATGCGATTATGAAGGCCAATGATATCTACCGTGCCGTGGTTGCAACCACAGGAGTGGAAAGTCGTCTTGACCGCTCTGGCAGAAACAACTTCCTTCCGGATGATGATGCAAAGCATGAAATGCTTGTGAGGGAACTTACAGCAGGAGTAATGATGGCCCGTCAGGGATTACCGGCAACTTTCTCACAGGACAGTCAGAAGCTCATCCCATATTGGGAAAGAGAACTGAGAGAAAATAGAAATCTCATGGGTATCATAGAACGCGATGTAAACCTTGCGTTGGAGACCATAGATAACCTGGCAGAGAAGCGTAAGGTCAATTATGAGGCCATTCGTGGTCAGCTTCCTTCCAAGGACGTTCTCTCCTCAGGGAAAGACTACTCCATCTCTGCAGATCTCAATAGATTGCCTTCCATGGAATCCAAGGAAATGGTTGTGGTACTCGACAGAAAGCAGAAAACTGCCGATATCATTCTTCCTGCCGGTGCTTCCCTTTTGGTAAACAATGAGGTCCCAGGCATGAACAAGACTAGAATTGGTATTGCCCTGAAGAAAGAAGGTGTGAAGATGGTTAGTTTCTATAATGCCGGTGGAAGTCTTGCCCTCAAGGAGCCAAACAGCTATTATAAGGATAAGGAAGTTACGGTGAGCAAGCTCAAGCAGTTCACTCTTCTTCCTCTTCAAACCTTGGATGTAGCAAGTCAAGCGCAGGAGAAAAAGGAAACAAAGATTGAGAAATTCCAGGCAATTCAGGACTCAGAGGGCAAATATGCTTTCTTCATCAAGCCTGAAAACGAGAAGTCTTTCTCCATATATCCCATGAAGGAGCATCTGAATGCCTACTTCAATGTAATGGGCAAGGACCATAAACTCCAGATGCATAAGGCATTGGCCCAGAAATATTATGATATGGCCTATAGATATCCTGATGCCAAGCAGCAGCTCATCATGCCAAATACGGATGGCATTGATATGAGCCGCCTGGAAAAGGTTAGAATTTGCGCAGACAAAAATGATCCCAAGACAAAGGTAGTGATAGCCACTGTAGATGGGGAGAGAATGCAAAAGCCAATTTCCAAACAGCAATGGTATAATCTCTGGATGGCTGATGACATGGATGCCTACAAGAGAGCTGTTGCTGCCATTACCTTTATCCCGCGTATCAATCAATCAGTCCAAGCATCACTTCAGCCTGCTCAGGAAAGAGAAGCAAGGACAGCTGCTCCTCAGGAAACACCTCAGAAAGAAGAAGTACAGCAAGAAGCAAAGACACATCGCGGATTTCATCGTTAACATCCAGCCATGGGAAGCTGTTCCCATGGCTATCACCAGGGAAAGAATATGGCAATCAATAAAAATGAATTTTATGAAAAGTATGCCCCAATAGCCATTGAACAGCAGATCAAATATGGTATTCCTGCTTCTGTCACTTTGGCACAAATGGGATTTGAAAGTAGTTTCGGAACATCCCGACTGGCCAGAGAAAGCTCCAATTTCTTTGGAGTGAAGCAGGGAAGCTCCTGGAAAGGACCTGTCAGCTATCATATAGATGACCATAATCATCCGGAGGCTTTCCGGGTGTACCAGGATGTGAGAGCCAGTGTAGAAGATCATTCCAAGGTTCTGCTGCTTCCTAGATACCAAAAGCATTGTGGCTCAAAGAGCTCACAGGACTATCAAGGATGGGCTGATGGTATTATGGCAGGGGGATATGCCAGCAAGGAAGATTATAAATCCGACTTGATTGGAGAAATTAAGCGCTACCATCTTGACAAATATGATGAGATGGCTGTCATTCAAGCCAGGAAGATGGGTGTTGAAATGGGTTATGCCAAGCATCAGAAGAACCCACATATTCCCATGTCAAAGGATTATGCCTTACCGATTCAATTCGAGAATCTCAAGGTAACAGGTCTGTTCCATGAAAAGAGAAGTGGTCATCTTCATGGAGGGGTTGATATTTCCACTAGTGGAAAATATTTGCCTGTATATGCTACAGAAAACAATGGCAAGGTCATTTCTGCCTGTTACGGCAAAGATACCGGAAACATGATCAAGGTTGAATATGCCCAGGATGATGGAACCACACTTCAATGTACCTATATGCATCTGAGCCAGATTCATGTGAAGGTTGGAGATACAGTACAGGCCGGACAACAGATAGGTATATCAGGCAATACCGGACGTTCTAGTGGCGCCCACCTTCATTTTGAAACCAAGATAAAGGACCTTTCCGGTAAGATTGAGGCATTCAATCCAATCTCTTATCTCGCAGCTATAGAGGGTAAAACCGGCAAACAAACGCCACTTTGGAGAAACGGCGAAGATCTGCTGGCTGTGGAAAGAAGCAAATATTCCCCTTCTGTTCAACCGCAGGTAAAGGAAAGTAACTGGAAGGAACTTTTAGCCAATGTCACCCATTCCAATGATCCAACCAAATGGCTTGCCTATTTGATGAGCCAAAATAAGGAATATGGCAGGGATAATGAAAAGGATGCGTTTTCTGAGCTGATCTCGACACTCTTTTCTGCAGCTCTGACCATGGCAGCTAAAATAAAGGCCTCAGAAATGCTGGCAGTAGTCAACAAGGATGCAAAGTTATCAGAATCTGAAGAAGTGAAGGACGATTCCTCCTTGATTAAAAGAAATAGGGAAAAGGTAGATGCTTCCAGGCTGCAGATGCTGGCTAGTACCATCTTTGAAACTGAGATTCCAGAGAACAAGCAAGCTGTTGGACTCAAGACAAGCTTGACATGACATAAATGTATCATCAATCATTAAAACTATAACAATATGATTAAATGTAATGTAACAGCCTGTGGCATTATCGTCAGCAGTGCAGTAGAGAAACAGAACAAGGAAGGGGGAAAATTCCTCGCCTTCACTTTAGTTGTCCCTATTGAGGGAAAAGACAAGAGCGTCAAGGAACTCCATATCGGGGTAACAACGGAAGGTGATCAGACCACCGCCGCTAATTATTCTGCCGGTCGTCGAGTAACTATTAAAGGCAACCTCTACATCAGAAAGGTGGAAGAAGCCGTGTATTACAATCTCCGTTCAGAAGGTGCCATTGAACAGAATGAATCTTCTGCTCAAGACCGTCTGGAAGGAAGTATGGAATTCCGAGGTAAGATTGGCCCAAAGGGTATTGAATGCAAGACAAGCAAGAAGGGTTCTGCTTTCAAGGTATTCTCTGCCTTCTCTTCAGATAAAGATGGAGAAAAGCGTGCCTTTACCTGGGTTAGCTTCATGGTCAATCCATCGGTTGAATGTACTGTAGAGGCCGGTAACTATGTGGAAGTACATGGTGACTTGCTGCTTGATGTTTTCAAGAACAATCTTCAGCTGAACTGTCGCATCAATAAGATTTCCCCTTGGGATATGAACATGGAAAAAACGGCCCCAGCTGCGGGATAAGGTAAAAAATCAATCTAGATAGAAATTCATTGCCAGTCAAAGTGGTCACTACCTATGACAAGCAATGAATTCTATCTACTCATTCATCAACGGGAATAGCAAAATATGAACGATCAAATCAATAAAGGTATTGGACATCGTCTCAAGAAGGGATGGAACAGTCTCTTCAAAAATAGTTTGAACGAGGCGTTGAAACCATTTCCGAAAGACCATTTCTTTACTAGAGAAGAGATTGAGTTCCTGAATTGCTCCAAAGGTGAGCTGACTCTGCTTGAAAAATGGGCTCTCCAACTCAGCAATTGGGCAAAAGACAAGGCTGAGTGTGCTCCAACTCTACCAGCCGTCAAATGGCAGAATGGACAGTTGACAACTTGGATTGGTGGTAATGAAGTCATGGAATCCAATAGCCAGCAGGTAGAAAGACTGAAACAGCTCAAGACAGCAGGTTATCAGCTACCTGCATTATATGAGTCTATGATTGCTGAGAAACATGGACTTGATCTGGTGGGTACGTATTTTAAAGATCAATCGGGAAAGAATGAATGCATTATCCAGGTTGAGAGGTTTATCAAAGGGGATGAGACTCAAAAGCCCTCCATCGCCTACTCTCAATTCTGCAGTCCTACATCTGCCCCCATACTCCATACCATACCCTTGCAGGCATTTCAAGACCTCATCCAATCCCATGATATAGTTAACCTGCAACCCTCAGAATTGAAGAAATGGTTAGAAATAAGAGAAAGAGTGAATACTGCTCATGAAGAGTTCCTGGGCTTGGTGGAGGTAATCCATCAGTCGTATCCCCTTATCACAGCAGGTATCCTGCCAGATAAGGAAACTTCTTCACTCTACCTCAAGCAAACTGAAAAGGACTTCCTTCCGATGTCTTGGAGTATGAGTAGTTCTGATAGCCTGATAGTTAGTGGCTATGTGGATGATAGAAGAGATAATCTTCAGAATATATATATTACCCAAGAAAATGCGCATGAACATGTAATGCTTATAAGACTTGTAGAACAACAGGTTGAAAAGGACTGCCTGAATGCTCATTTGGAAAAACTCATGAACACCATGGGAAACAGGATTGGTGATAGTATTCTGTATATACCGGCCAATTCTGCTGGAATCCAAATTACTAAAGGTCATGTAGATGGTATTCTTCTTTCCAACAATGGAAAACTTTCTGCATTTAGAAATCCAGAAAATAAAGAGGTACCTTTAAGCGAAGATGACCTTCAACTCATCAAAAAGGGCTTGTTCGAGGAGGGTGTCAATCAAATAGTCGGGGTGAAGAGAAATCAGATGCCAGTGACAAGGCAGGTTAATCAACTTACCAAGGAATTGCCTCTGATTCTTGGTGGAATGGAGTTTTTCAATCAACATTTGGATAAGGCTCAAGAAGTTCAAGTGCCACTCCAAAAGGAAGCAGAAGTAAAAGCTATAAAAGTTCATTCCAATTCAGATGAAGAAGTCTTCCTAATGAGAGACTATGTGCTTTCGCTTCAGGATCCACTTTGTCCACTCTCCGGCAACAAAGAGTTGCTGCCTCCGGATTCTGATGTAAAACAAATTCTAAATCAACAGGAAAAACTGGAGGAAGAATATGATGAATATGTCACCACCATGGATTTGGAAGCCCAGAATCAGATGGAAGAAAAGATCCAGGAAGCCTCTTGCAGATATGAGGAGAAACTCGCATCTCTGGTCGATGACTATCTTTTTCAAAATCAGGATTCCAAGCAGGAACCATCGAACATCGAGAATGATAAAATTTATCAAAGTCCGGAAGAAGCGTTTTTTGAACCTATCAAGGGTAGATGGCATACGGAGGAAAACCTGCAAAAACAGGCGTTTTCACAATACGGGGCCTTAATGGCTGACCGTTTGAACCTTCAGGTTACCTATCCGAAGCTCCCATGGCTTAAGAGTATGTCCTCTCTCCCAGGTACCTTGGGTGGGGCAGCGTTTGATAGCAAGTTGTCTATCCTTCTGGCTATCTACACTGAAAAGGAGGGCTATGAAGTTCCCGTTTTCTTGTCAGAAGAGGAACTCAAAGGAGAGCATCTTAAGGTGGATATCAGCAGGGAAGCGTTTCTTTTAGCCGATGAAAGCAGATGCCGAAGGATATATAATATCGAGCAGACCAATTTCGCAGAGAAGTACCCTGAAAGATGGGAAGAGATTAAAAGCCGTTATCAAACATTCAAGGGTGAGTCTTCATCCCAACTCAGAACCCTTACTATCAAAGGCCATTATCCCACACTCATTGTTTTCGATGGGAAAAAGAACATGGTGAGCTATAGTGAAAAGGAAAATGTCATTCATATGGCACCTTCCAATCACTTTGACTCAGAAGATGACTATTTAAGAGACTTGTCGATTGGTCTGGTTCGCAGCACCAGGAAAGAGGCATGTAAGCTTCATACGTATGAGCATCTTGTCAAGGAAGACCTGCTTGCCCATATTGGATGTGCCATGATAGGTCAAAAGTATCAGTTTGACGTAAGAAGTCTTGGTTACAGTAAATATTGGAAAAGGCTGCTTACTCAAGATTCTGCTTTTACCAAAAACGTCCTCTCTCAGGCGGAACATTCTGCCTCTATTATTTTTCAGTATGCAGAAAAGGCTTGCCATGCGAAGACTGCTGACAGAAGCATAGATCTGCGCACCACGACTCCAATCGACATGGATGTAGATGGCAATGGTATCGTTGAAAGTCAGGAAAACATGGCTGCAGATTCAGGGCAGGGAGAAAATGAAAGAAACCAGCCTGAAGAAACCATCCCCCTTTATGGGGGAAAGTCGAAACATATAAGATAGAGTAAGCCCTGGGAAATGTCTATCCTAGGGCTTACTAACAAAGTATTATTGAGGGATTGTAACCGAATACCTATATTGAACTTTTATCATGAAAATCAAACATAGAAAAATGAAATAATAAACAGGCATATAGAAACCACTGTAATCTAACTAAGAAAGAATAGTTCTAGTTAAATTAGAGCCGTTATAACGGTATAAAACGCTAATAAATATAAAAATAAGCATTTGTCCTTCAAATATTTATGTTAAAATTTGGAGCTTCTGTAATTTTTTTGTATTTTTGCAGTTAAGTAAAACAAATTCCATTAATTGTAACCACAGTATGTATCAAGACTATTTAGATAATGACATCTATGAAGATGACAACTATGATACTCCGATTGAACGATCTAATTGGGGACCCAATTTGTTTGCAAGAATCGTAGAATTCCTGCAGCAGTCAACTTCTCCAGACGTCATCCGTTTGGGAATTATTGCAGATGTAAGAAACTCTACTCAATCTGAGGATCCTTCTACCCACTGGGAGAAGGTCGAAACCATGCGTCGCTATGCAGACAGTGTCAACAGAGGTTTGGGCTTGCCGGAGGATCCCCATCTCAGGTCACTGCTGCAGTCCACTGAATGGACGGGCTATGGACTGTTTTCCATGAACTTCATTTCCAGGATGAATCTTGACTATGCAGGAATCTGTATGGAGGAACAGACGAATCTTACCTATGAGAGTATGATATTTCTCATTGCGCTTGTCAAGGGTATGAGCATGATTAATCTCAAGCATCCATCTTCTTCTGAAGAGAACATGAATATATATACATACCTCATTCCTAGTCAGTTTTCCACTTTCTCTTATGCTTCTTTCCTCAATGTGGCAAGTAACCGTCTTGCAGACAAGGCTGAATTGACACAGGAAAATATTGAAGACCTCTCTCATCTTGCATTTAAAAGCCGCTATTGGAAGCAAGGCAACTCACTAAAAGGCAAAGATAGCAAACTGTTCATCGATGTACTGAAGAATATCCTGTCAGATATCTTAGGTCTCATACTCAATGTGGATACAGATACTTTCTCAAAGCAAGCCAGGAAAGAAGAATTAGTTGCGTCTATACCGAAAGAAATAACTCTTTCTCTAAATGATAAAGAAAGCCAAAACCTTAGTATCGCAAAAGCTGTAGAAATCGTTCTTTCACAGTATTCTACTCCACAAACCAGAGAAACCCTGCTAAGGGGAGTGATGGGACTAAGACCTGATACTAAGGATAGTAGTTTTACTACAATGCTAGCCAAACTCCATAAGCAAGAGCTGATCAATTATTATGAAGGTGGCCTGATAGGTCTAAAAGGTAAAAGATTTGGAAGAGGCTACAAGAAAGTTGATCGATTGCAGAAGACTGCTAAGATGGAAATAAAGTAAGACGCAAAAATAAAACTTAAGAGGGTGTACCACGGATATATGGCACACCCTCTTACTTTTCAATATTGAGCAATATGCATTTTAATTACGCAAGAAAAAAGGGGGATTTTTCTTGTATTCAACTCATCTGGCTGATAGTTACAGCTTGATGCCGTATTTCCTGATGCCTTCTCCCATCATCTCCTCTGGAATGAATATCTTGAGGGTATCGACTAGGGTGTTCAGCATCCGCTCACGGATGTAATCCTCCCTAATATAGAGCGATATGCGCCGCTGCGACAGATAATCTCCTTCTATCTTTCTTACATTCCTCTTCTGTTCCTCACCCAGGAAAGGGAGGTGCATCTCTGGAATAATGGTGAAGCCACCATTCTCATCCACTATCCTTATCAGAGTCTCAATGCTGCCTGCCTCATAGATATGATGACCCTTGCTGCGCGCCTTGCAGAACGAAAAGGCACTGTTGCGTAGACACTGTGCCTCCTTCATAATCCACATGTTCTCATACTCCAGATTCTCTGGCTTGAAAACAGGGAGCTTGCGCCAGCAGCTCTCGGCAAGATACACATAGAACTTCTCCGTGTAGAGCGGTATCTCCAGAATGCCTTCTCGTATATTGTCGGAAATGGCTATGCCGGCATCCGTCTCGCCACGAAGCAGGGAATCGAGCATGAAATCAGCTTTCAGTTCCTGGATGTTGAGATCTACTGATGGATAGTTTTCCCGATAGTATCTGATGAACTTGGGCAGGATGTAGGGGGCAATGGTTGGTCCCACGGCGAGCGACAGACTTCCGCCTATCTCACCCTTATCTTCCATCACGATTTCCTGGATGCGTTCTATCTCCTGCAATGCCGTTTCTGCCTGACGGATAATCTTCTTGCCTGATGCAGTGGGAGATACGGTCTTGTTGTTTCTTTCGAAGATACGGGTATCCAGTTCTTCCTCCAGTTTCACAAGCATGGCACTGAGGGTGGGCTGCGAAACCTGACAAGCCTCTGCCGCTCTCGCAAAATTGCGAAAGCGGTTGAGGGCTACAATATATTTCAGTTGCTGTACATTCATATCGTTATTCTATTTATATCAGCCAAGTACAGGGCTTATCTTGCCTTGAGCTTGCAGATGAGTTGAGTCATGTTGCCCATCGGACAGAAAACACACCAGGTTCTCGGACGGTAGAAAATGGTGAGAAGCACACCCACTATCAGGGAAGTGAGCATGATGCCATAGAGACCGAAGGCAAACTGAGCCTTCCAGGGTTCTATCTCTACAGGATATGCCCAGTGCCAGGGAACATCAAAGGTCCAGAGCAGATGAATGGTCTGATGGAGATTCTCTGCTCCCTTTGCCACCATCACTGTGAGGATGATCATCTGGATGAAGAAGAACATGAAGAACAGCAGGAATCCATGACGGAACCATTTGGATGATAACCATCTTGGCGCTACCTTCCTGCGCGACCATCCCAGGGTATTTCCTATCTGCAGGAAAAGCTGACCTCGTCCACAATAGTTGTTGCAATATCCCTTGCCGCCTCCGAAAACTGCCATAAACAGCGGAATAATAAAACAGATGACTCCCAGCCACGCAAACACGATGTTGAAGAATCCCAGGGTGAAATAGGTGGCGGATACCAGCCACAGATAATCACTCCACTTCTTGCTTTTTTGTCTTGCCATAAAAATGCTTTTTATCTGTTATCTCAATACCTTGTGCATGACTCCTGCCGGACAATTCCTTTCACAGATGCCGCAACCTATGCACAGATCCTCATTCACTACTGCATAACATCCCCGGTAGATGCTGATGGCATCCTTGGGACACACCTTTACGCAAACACCACATGCCACGCAGCGGTCGCGCTCGCTTTGAGCCTTGTATTTTGCCATCGTTTTCTACTGATCGGTTAGTTTATCCAACTGCTCTTCTAGGAATTCTGCCGCATCGGCTACGCAGAGCGGGCATTCTCTGAGGACCTTTCCCGTACCTACGCCCTTGAGAAGCCTGCACTGGGTAGCTCCGTTGCGCTGCTGGAATTGGGTCATAATCTGTCGCATCGTCTTGATAGACTTTGCCTTATCCTTGGTGGCAAGACCCAATACCACACCTGCTCCTACGAGGGCACCGCAGGTTCCTTCCATATTTCCCATTCCCGCTGCAAAGGCATTGCCCACATTCTTGAGGGTATCTTCGTCGATACCTGTATAATCATAATAGGTACAAACCACTGCCTGGGTACAGTTATGAGATCCACAACGCTTCTTTTCTGCTGCAATTTCTTTTCTTGTTTCCATTTTAATCTTGTTTATTTGAAATTTGCTGCAAAGATACGGTTTTTATGATAGATAAACGAAAGTTTTTTGTTATCTTATCATAGATAATATCTATTAGTTAGGTTTTGGACTAACTTAAAATCAAAAACAAGAGGGTGTGTCATCTGTCCATGATCCACCCTCTTGATATCTTTTAATCCATACAATCCTTCACAGACTATATGAAACCTACAATGTAAAAAATTGCCATTTTAAAATGCTCTTTAATTTTATGAAAAAGTGATAGCGCCTCTCACGAGGAACAATTAATCTAACATGCAGAATGGCAATGAAGAACTGATACAAATGGATTTTATAGAATACTAAAACAAAATCTATATGTATTGTTGGCAAATCTGCTTGATAGCCTTGTCCAACGTATTTTCATCCAATCTGATAGGCTGAAAATGACCATTATTCTCAAAATTTAGGAAATCCACGACATTCCACCATTTTTCAATATCCTCCATGGATACATTCAAAACCCCGGCACAGCAATGCTTATCATGAGAGGTGGGATTTCTGTAACGCCAAAGGGAGATATGCAGTGCAGCATGAGAACTGCAAAGGTCATTGAGCAACTGGGTATCTTTTCGCCAATTCTCAAACATCTCATTATCAATACTATTGGACTTTTCCGTAGAAAGTTCCTCAGAATCCAGGAATAGACCATTATATTCATCCAAAAAATCCATAGCTGCCGCTTCATCCTCCATGCTGGCATGTTGGTGACACCATTTCTTGAACCTATCACCTATTCCCGGTGAATGATGCTCAATATACTGAAGAGCAGAGATGTCTCCCTGCTCATACCACGAGAGAAGCTCATGCTCCTCATAGTAACCTGAAAGTATCATACCTATGATAAATAATTCATTAGCGTTATCGATGAAGAGCGTTACTTCTCACTTGACTTGCCTTCTCTTCCAAGGCATCTATCATCTCCTGGGTATAATCTTCTTCTCTGACGTAAGATAAGGCTCCGTCATTTACCCAACATCCATTAATGCCAAAGCTATATAATGGAAGATCCTCTCCTGCAACTTCCTTCTCCCAGGCAACTCTATCACCATTAACTATTCTAATACCCACGTCCTCTGTCAAGTCGATACCAACGGTTACAGGCGAGTTTTCCTTGCTCAGGCATAGAATTTCACCATGCATAAGTTGCTCAACATCACTACTTACCATATCAATGCTCTTTCTGAGTACCTGGATGTTATGCTCAATCACATGAGAAGGCATGGACATAATCTGATGAGTGGAAGCATCCAATTGGTAATAAAGGGCATCTTGTTCTGAGTATAAAGCATTTCCATTCTGGAGAATGCTTTGCTGCTGCTCCTCAAATTCCTCCAGCAAGGTACTCTCCTTGTAAGGCATGAGCATGACATCAATGCCATCCTCTACTCTTACCAAGGAAAGTCTTGCGAGGTAATTGCCAGCTTTACCTTCACTATCCTGAATACTAATGGGCAGAAGCGGTGTACGCTGCCCCGAAAGCAACTGTTCCAAAACCTTCATGGGAAGATCTTCTACCATCTCCTGTGTGAGACCAAATGAGGCTAGCAACTCGTAAGGAATCTCGCTATCCTGAAATTTTTCTACTTTATTCATATTTCTAGTTTTTTGCCGCAAAGTTAACTGAATTTTCTGATTTCAACCACCTCTGCATAATTAAAGTGAAAAATTAACACTTTTCAGACTGTATCTTGACAGAAATAGCGTTTTTATGTTAAAAATGAAAATCGATTTATATCTCTCAAACATTTAAAAACATTCCTTTTACCTTTGCACCAACATAATAAATTAGGTGACATGAAAAAAAGACTCAAATGGATAATTCTGTGCCACATTTTCCTGCCCTTTCAGGCACTGGCACAGATGCATACGGATGACATGAACTACTGGATAGAGAAATACCAAAGCGTCAGCTATCCCTTAAAAAGCATCCATATCAGCTCCTCCTATGGTAAAAGAGCTGACCCTTTTACGGGAAAAGGCAGGTTTCATCAGGGAATTGACCTGGAGGCTAAATACGAAGTTGTATTTGCCATGTTCGATGCAGAGATTAAAAGAGTGGGCTATGACCCTATGTCTGGTAACTTCATCACCCTGAAAGCCGGCAACTATACCATCAGCTATTGCCACCTTTCTGAAATCTGGGTCAAAGAAGATGAACTGGTTTATGCGGGACAGGAACTAGGAAGAAGCGGATCGACAGGAAGGGCTACAGGACCACATCTGCATATTTCCTGCAGGCTTCATGGTAAAATAGAGAATCCCTACCATCTGCTTACTTTCGTAAGGGACACCCAACTTAAAGCTGTAGATGCATTGGGGCTTAATAAGGACGTAAAGCTTAGTCCTGAGGATTTTCTGAGGACCTATGCTCCACAAGCCATGCACCAGCAAAGAAAGTATGGAATTCCGGCATCGGTGATACTATCCCAAATGGCATTTGAAAGTGGATGGGGCACAAGTAAGCTGGCAAGATCAGGACATAACTTCTTTGGTATAAAGGCCAGCAGCCGCTGGATAGAAAAAGGTCTTCCCTACAGCATCCATGACGATGACAGGGAAAACGAAAAGTTCTGCAATTTCTCTTCTCCGGAAGAAAGTATGGAATATCATTCCAGGCTTTTGATGAGTGAGCGCTACAGACGATGCCATCAGTATGCCCCCACAGACCACAAGAATTGGCTTAGGGGAATCAAGGCTGCCGGTTATGCTACCAACATCCACTATGTAAGAAGCTGCGAGAAAATCATCAACCGATACAAGCTTTATAGATACGACTATCTTGCATACAAGACATAATCCCATTATACATTATTATATATAACAATAGAAAAAGAACGAATGAAAAGATTAAGACTATCATTCCTGGGCCTCTTCATGAGTGCCGTTGCCGTACAAGGCCAGGTCGTCTTCTCAGAGGATGAAAAGAACTATGTGGCATCTTATGCCTCTTCAACATCAATGGAAACTACAGCTTCGACTCCTGGGGCACAAGACATACCGGAGAACGGATTCCGTCCGTCTGACATCTTGTCCAATTGGTATGTATCAGGAAAACTGGCTGCAACAGCATTTGCCGGAACCCCTCAAGGATGCGGCGATCTCTTTGATAGAACCACACCCTCACTCCAGGTTGCCCTTGGGAAATGGCACACCCCTTATTTTGGCACGCGTTTTTCCTTTGAAGGTCTGAAATTCAAAACTGCTCATCTGGAGAAGCATGATTTCAGAAACTACCATCTGGATCTGATGCTGAATGTATCAGCATTTCATCAGGAAAAGAACGAGAACATGTCCAAATGGAAATTCGTACCCTTTATAGGAGCTGGTACAATCCATAACTCCACCCTCCATAAATCACAGTTTGCCATCAACTATGGCTTATTGTGCAGCTATCGAGTGGCCGGTCGTCTCAGTGTCAGTGCAGAATTTGGTGGAATCACCACCAGGGAGAGCTTCGATGGTATGGGTAACGGAAATCGCTTCAAGGATAATCTGATCAGTGCCAAAATGGGATTGACACTTGATATAGGAAAGCAGAGCTGGAACCACAAACAGAATCCTGGACTTATCTATAGAGCTCCTGTTGCAGAAACTGCACCCATGTCCTTCCCAAAGAATAACTATCGTGGATTAAAACAACTCACAGAAAGGGTGAAGGCTAAGGAAGAAATGGAAAAGAGCAACTTGGGGAATCATTTCGATGCACCGATACTTTTCTTCTTCAAGATCAATACCACAGACCTGATTGATGCGCAACAAAAGGTGGAAATCGCAGAAATAGCGGCAGCCATGAAGGAATATAACCTCAAGGCCAAGGTCATCGGTGCTGCAGACAGCCAAACTGGTTCCAAGCAGCATAACAGAAAGCTCAGTATCAAAAGAGCCAAATATATCGCCAAGCTCCTGATTGACGCAGGAGTAGAGAAAGAACGACTCCGTGGAATCAGCCAAGGTGGTATCAATATCTACAAGCCCTATACTGCCAACCGCCATACATGCGTCATTCTTTCAAAGTATCAAGCACCAGATGATAAACAGTAAAAAATGAGTGTTCTAAGAAAAAATACAAACCCTAGGAGTTGGGATATAGCACCCCAGCTCCAGGCCACGTTGAATGCCAATGGTATGCAAGCCCATCTTATCCAAACTCCTACCGGGCAGTTTCAGCTTGTAACCCTGGCACATAACTCTTCCACTCCAAGGTATTATGACCTCACCTCAAAGCAGGTGGAAAACCTTAGAAACGGAGGAACCAACTCATGGAATAAAAAAGCCTATGAGACTTTTACATCCATAGTTAGAAATGACTATTATATGCCGGATGCATGGGCCACAGCCAAGAATGCCAACTCACCGGTAAACCACGGACTATGGGGACATACTATCATGGATGGAGAGTATGGCTACCGAGAACCGCGCTTTGGTCCTTTCATGGGAGCCAGATATGGCAGATTCAACAACTTCATGGATAGATATGCGATGCATTCTCATAGAGTCTTCCATATAAGACGAATTGAGGGCAGACCTTATATTGCTTCCTCAGCTCCGGTAGTCATTGACCGTCCCGACGGAAAACTAAAACCAGGAGAGTTCAAGAGCGGTGCATATGGTTTCTATGACAAGGGAAACCAGGCTACCGATCCACTCAGTTCTCTGGAGATTCAAGCCAAGCCAAAAGTTCTCGTCCGTCCACAGGGACAGGCAGAACCACTTTATAAGGTAATGGGTACCAACCTCTATCCTACGCCAGAGCTCTTCCAACATATGCTCTCCACCCATGGGGTCATCATTGATGAGAAAAACAAGACCCTAACAATCAAGTCCTCCCAGGTGAATAGAAATCTGCAGTATGAGCTGAAGGACGAGGAACTTGCCAAGCTCATGGCGGAAAACTTCAAACCTTCGGGTAAAAAAAGCTCCAAACAGGACAAAGTTGTAACCATCGATGAGCGCCTTTCAATCATCAACCAGGTGATAGAAGGTGATTTCAAGGATCAGATTACCCGGCAGATGCTCAACTCCAAGGATTATGTCAGTATCTGTCTCAAGCCTGAGGTGGAAAAAGAGCTCTTTATCAGCCATGCAGAAGCCACTCATCACCAAAAGCAGCTTGACGTCATTGCTTTGGAGCACTCCCGTGCCAGCTATCATACAGGCTATATAGACAAATGGAACTCCATTGGAGTGGCGGATGGAAGAATGCTCTCTGAGGACAAAGGCTTCTACCTTCCCGTCAAGGATGGAAGAAGGGTGAGTGTGGGAGAAATCCAGGCCTACCCTACTCATGATGGCGAGAAAACATCATTCAGAATGACTACCGTCATCAATAATCAGATCATGAGCCGCGAGATATCCAAAGATGAATACATCAAATTCATCAACTATGATGACGAGCATCGCCTTGTGCTATTTGACAAGGTTTTTGACGAGGTAAAGATCAAAGCTGCATCCAATGGCAGAAATGAAGATTCCTTCCTCTCTGGGAATCTGGACAAAGCCCATGGAGTAGTTACTCTTGAAGGCAATTATAGTTTGGTGGGTGAATCAACCAAGGCCTATATTACATCAGCCATGGCTTGGAGGGATCAGATTTCCGGCGACTATCTTCTGAACCTGCGAGATTCCAAGGATGTGGGCATGTGGTCGTTCAAGATTTCAGAGAAGGATTATCAGGATTTCAAAAATGCCAGCAATGAAGAAAGAGCCAAAATGCTCATCCAGCTTCTTCCTCTCAAGGATGAAAAAGGCAACAAGCTGGAAGTGATGAAGGAAATCCAGCTCCCACTGTCCAAAGCAGAACAGAATCTCAATACTGGCTATAGCAACGAACGTATGGCCAGCTTCCTCAAGCAACGTGGGTTTCATGTTGAATCACTCTCGAAAAAAGACCTTCAGCAGCTTTTTGCCTCAGAGAGTAAATCCTTGGGAAACATATCATTGGAACAACTCCAAAAGGAAACCAGGATTGCCTTGCTGGGAGATGCAAAGGTCAATGGAGAAGGACTGGAGAATCTCAAACCAAGCAAACAGTGGAGAAGAGGTGGTGAACATGGACGAGCCACCGAGGTCAGTGACATCGCTGTAGAACGTCTGAAAGATGCCGATGGAAATGTCATAGAAGGCAAATATAAGATGTCAGCTGTCATCGACGGTAATGTGTTTTCACACGAGATTACCCAAAAGGAGTATAACAAGTTCCTGACGGTCAACGACTATCAGAGGATGAAGCTCTTTGACAAGCTCTTCCCAGAAGTCAAGATGCATACCAAGGAAGGTCACGGGTTTAATCTGGGAGCAGCCATACTAGCAGCTGTAACCACAGGTTTGGATGTAGCCAGCAGTCTGGCAAGACCGGCCATGCCACGTCCGGACATCTATGAACATAAGGGAGTTTATTATAAACCAGGGGTGGTATCTCCTGCCGAGGTGGCCGCTGCCAAGTTTGAGAATTTCAATCATGAAGAGTCACTATCTAGGGGCGAAGGAAGGGGAATGGGCATCTAGTCTCACTCTCCTTTCAAAGAATAACAATCAATCCATATCATATGCATAACAATGAAAAAAATATATATCCACGGATGACGCTGCGTCCTTGCTTTAGGTACATCATTCTTACACATCTGTTTTTTGTTCCGTTGATATTGGTTTTGGCAGGGATGGATAATCCCTCCTCCACGAACAGAATTTTGGGTTTTCATACCATTGCCTTCATGTGTGGAGTTGGTGCCATAGTCAGCATTTTATCTCTGCTGATGACCAGTTACACAATAACCTCAGAACAGATCATCATCAAAAAGGGACTTATGGCAAGAACAACCCACTTTATAGAACTCTACCGCGTGGTGGATTATGAGCAGCAGCAAAACCTTCTACAGCTATTGTTCGGTATCAAAACGGTCTTTATCCTTAGCCGTGACCGAACCAATGGCTGTCTTAAAATGGTGGGAATCGACGCAAGCAAGGATATTGTAGGAGAAATCCGGAGAAGAGTAGAATACAACCAAAAAAGAAAGGGTATTTATGAAATTAACAGTTGACAGGCAAATCCTGCTGATTGCTCTGCTTTGCTGGGCATTTGGCATCAAGTGTCATGCACAGGGAGCAGTGACCTCCAACCCCTTGGAATACGCAGCCATCCAGCAGGGAGAGGCCAGAATTAATGGTCAGGTGAAAAGCCAGACTGATGGAATGGAAAACCTGGCGGGTGTGCAGGGAACCATGGTGAAGGAAGCAAACATCATGAAGAAATGGGAGAAACAGTATAACGCCTATCTCACCACTGCACAGGGCTACGCCGAAAAGATAGCTCTGGCATCCACCTTGTTTCAAGATGGCATGCAAACACTTACCCATCTTTGGGAGCTAGACCTTGCCAGAAGAATCAATCCTGAAGGAACTTTTGCTACCATGAGTATGAACAACCTCTATATGGAAGCGGCAGCTGAACTTGCCAAGACCTATCGTATATTAAATAAGGTCATTAAAAAAGGAGGTAAGGAAAGCATGCTCACTGGTGCAGAACGCACCATGCTCCTCTGGCAGCTGAGCAGTGAACTGGAGCAATTGAATAAAAAGCTCCGCAGCCTGACACTTAGCATCACCATCTATGATTTTGAAGATGTGTGGAACCGTGCCATCGCAGGCAAAATAGAGAAAACCAATGCCATGATAGCTTCTGATGCCCGAAAGCGTCAAGCCAAGGCCATGAAGCAGGTGGCTAGGTTCTACAGGGTAAGGCAAGAACATAAACCATGGTTTAAATAATGAAGAAGAGATGAAGCAATATATCATATTATTGGGAGTATTTCTCCTCCTCTCTCTCCAGGCAAAGGCCCTGAGCGGAGGAGATGTGACAAGAGCCGCGCTTTTCACCACCTATGCCAAGCAAGCCAAGCAAGCCAAGCAAACTCTGCTGGCTCAGAAGAAAGCCATGGGACTCAATCTCACCGGTCATAAGTTCCTGAAGGAGGAAATGGAAGAAATCACCGATTTTCAGAAGCAGTTCAATGACTATCTTGACAGTTTTTGTGATATTCTGAGCATTGCTGCCGAAGCTTATGGCATCTATTTCGAGGTGGATCAGGCATTCAAAAACATCCGTCAGCTCAAGCAGACCAGCTCAGCTTGTCCTGCCAACCTCATTGCAGTGGCTGTTTCTGAGCGGAAAAACAATATCTATACGGATATTGTAGAAAACGGTATCCAGATAGCAGGTGACATCCAGCATCTGCTACCTCTAAAGCAAGATAAAAATCAGAATGCAAAAATGACCACCCAGGAGAGAATCCAGAGCATGAGTGATGTCAGAAGAAGCCTGAGGGCACTTAACTACAAAATGAGAAAGATGAACAGGCTTGTATCCTATACCACACTCATGGACTCATGGTTTGAACTTCGGGGTAATCCCAAGCGCACCAGAACCATGACGGAGATTGTCACATCCTCGCAGAAACGATGGATGCAAAAAGCCATCAGTGTCAAACATAACAAGTAAGAAATGGAAGAATCAAAAGAATTACAGGGAACCTATACCCTCTTTAGGGGCGTCATTTACGTGACACTCTTGCTGGAATTCTTCATGTATGCCTTCAGTCCCGAAGACCTGGACTTCCTGGGAGGCATCATTACGGGTATCCACCGCCAACTTCAGCATCTGTCAGTGTATCAGTTCCTGCCCTACAGCAAAATCGTGACCCTGATCATGGTCATCATCACCTGCATCGGCACCAAGAACAAGAAGCAGATCGAGTATGATGCCAGGCGCATGGTCTTCTGGCCTATATCCTCCGGCCTCCTGATTACCCTTTTGTCCGTGGGTATCTATTACTGGGACTGGAACTTCAAGATAGGAATCCTGAGGGGAAACATCTGGCTATATATGCTGCTGTCCATAGTAGGAACGATTCTGGTACATGTAGCCCTGGACAACATTTCCAAATACTTCAGAAGCGGCATGCTCAAAGACCGGTTCAACCTGGAGAACGAGAGTTTCGAGCAATCTACAGAATGCGTCAGCAACGCCTACTCCGTAAATATCCCGATGCGCTTCTACTACCAGGGGAAGTTCCGACATGGCTGGATCAACATCATCAATCCCTTCAGAGGAACATGGGTTGTGGGAACTCCTGGTTCCGGAAAGACCTTCTCGGTGATAGAACCCTATATCAGACAGCACTCCCAAAAGGGCTTCTCCATGGTGGTGTATGACTATAAGTTCCCCACTCTGGCCACCAAGCTCTACTACCACTATAGAAAGAACAAGGAACAGCACAGACTCCCCGAAGGATGTAAGTTCCGAATCATCAACTTCGTTAACGTGGAATACAGCTGCAGGGTCAACCCTATCCAGCAAAAGTATATCGGCAACCTAGCTGCCGCCCAGGAAACTGCCGAAACCCTGATAGAATCCCTTCAGAAAGGTCAAAAAGGTTCAGGAGGAGGTAGCGACCAGTTCTTTCAGACATCCGCAACCAACTTCCTGGCTGCCTGCATCTACTTCTTCGTCAACTACGGCAAGAAACCATACGATGAACAGGGTAATGAACTGGATGCTGAATATAGCGAAGACCCGGAGACACACCATAAGCGCCTAACAGGTAGAGTGTACGCAAAAGGCTGCCTGGGACAGATGGATAAATTGGTAGAACCTGCCTACTGGAAAGGCCAGTACTCCGACATGCCCCATGTGCTATCCTTCCTGAACCATTCCTATGAGGAGATTTTCGAGGTTCTGGTCACAGACCCAGAGGTCTATCCACTCCTGGGACCATTCAAGACAGCCTTCGACAACAAAGCCATGGAACAGCTGGAAGGTATGATCGGTACGCTGCGAGTTCAGACATCGCGCCTAGCTACCAAGGAAGCCTACTGGGTGTTCAGCGGAGATGATTTCGACCTGAAGGTTTCTGATCCTAAAAATCCAAGCTATCTGCTTATCGCAAATGACCCGGAAATGGAAAGTATCATCGGAGCTCTGAATGCTTTGATTCTCAACCGTCTGGTAACCCGAGTCAACAGTGGGCAGGGCAAGAACGTCCCTGTAAGCATCATTGTGGATGAGCTGCCGACTCTCTATTTCCACAAGATAGACCGTCTCATTGGTACTGCCCGAAGCAACAAGGTGGCAGTAACGCTGGGATTTCAGGAACTTCCACAGCTGGAAGCCGATTATGGTAAGGTGGGTAAAGACAAAATCATCACCACTGTGGGTAATGTCATCAGCGGTTCGGCCAGAAGCAAGGATACCCTGGACTGGCTCTCAGGTGATATCTTCGGTAAGGTTGTCCAGCTCAAAAAGGGTATCACCATTGATAGAGACCGTACATCCATCAACCTCAATGAGAACATGGATAGCCTGGTACCAGCTTCAAAAATCAGTGACATGGCATCCGGTTGGATCTGCGGACAGACAGCCAGAGACTTCACTGTTACCAAAACCGGCAAGAACGGCTCCATGAACATCCAGGAAGCAGAAGAGTTCAAAACCTCCAAGTTCTTCTGCAAGACAAACTTCAACATGGACGAGATCAAGGCAGAGGAAGCAGACTACAAGAACTACCCTCTCCCCATATTCTATAACTTCAAGTCCACTGATGCCAAAGAACGTATCCTCTATAACAACTTCAACCGCATCGATCAGGAAGTGAAAGATATGATTAAGAAGATACAGACAGAATTCGGCAAGTCAGGAAAAATGGAAGCTCCTGCGTCCAAATAACTATGGATAGGAGTCCGCATTTTGCAGACTCCTATCCATAAACCTTTATGTTTTCGCATCATATCACTATCTTAAAACAATTGCTTCAACTATTAACTATGACGATATTGCTCGTCAATTCAAGAACATATTTTTCCATGAGCCATCTTTTTCAGTCTTAGAGTTCTATTGTATCAGTTTTTTTATTACCTTTGCAGCAGAAAAAAAGATGAAAACAATCAGTATCATGAATCAGTCTGATTAGAAGTAAGAAAACATTAATTGAATCTATAATGACAGATATGTCCATAAACATACCGATAGTTCTCGGATTAGCAGCCATCATTATGATAGCTGTCATTTTGTACGTCTGCATCAGAAGACGGCTTCAAGCTATCGTGAAGGATAAAAATGAATCAATCACAGAAGAGCTCTATGGTTACGACGCAGGAAAGAGACAGCTAGAAAATGAAATAAACGGGAGACCCAAGAGTCATGATGACATAAATGACTTCGTTGAGAGCAAGTTTGCTGACTCTTTCATTACCCATGAAAATGAAAGAGAAATTAAAGACTTCTTCAATCCCCTCTACGTGGAACTTAGCTCACTCCTTAAAAGAATGAATATCTTTTCCATCACAGATGAAAAGATAACAGACTTCATCTATCAATATGAACATATATCCAACCTGGTTAAGCAGCACAATGCTCAGCAGGAAGATAGAAATATCAAAGCTACGAAGGACTTCTTTGACCATATCCTCAAGTATCCTTTGGACCTGCAGCAGAGAAAGGCTATCATTTCAGAGGAAGACAATTGCCTGGTAGTAAGCAGTGCCGGCAGTGGCAAGACCTCCTCTATTGTAGGAAAGGTCAAATATCTAACTGAAATCAAGCACGTAGATCCCAAAAAGATCTTGCTCATCAGCTATACCAACAAGGCTGCAGCTGAATTGACAGACAGAATGGATATCCAGGGGCTAAGAGGTTATACCTTCCACAAATTGGCATTGGATATCATCGCCAGGGAGCAGAAAGCCAAACCGAGCATCTGTGACAATACAGATTCCCTCTTTGTTTCAATCTTCCATCAACTCCTTGAGGATGAAAAATTCAAGCAGGCAATTCTGGTATATTTCATCGACTACCAGGTACAGGAGACTGATGAAGAAAAAAAAATTAAAGCAAAAACGCCAAAAACTTGCCTCCATGAAAGATAACAGAATCAAGGCTGTAATGCCAGACATGGATGGCAAACCTGTTTACGTAAGAAGTGAAGAGGAGAAAAAGCTATGCTTTGTTCTTTCCTCTCTCGGGCTCAAATTCAGATATGAAGAAGCTTATGAGCATCAGGTCTTAGACGAATATCATAGCCAGTACAGACCTGATTTCAGTATTCACTATGAGAAAAATGGCATTCAGAAGCGACTCTACCTGGAAAATTTTGGAGTGGACGAGCACGGTATGGTTCCCATGTGGTTTGCTGAAAGCAAAGGCATTTCATACGAGGAATGCAATAAGCGATATGGCGATGGGATTACCTGGAAAAGAGAACTCCACAGAAAGTTTGGTACCACGCTCATAGAAACCAGCAGTGCTGATTTCCATTATTTCGATATAGCAGAAAAAGTAAAAAAGCTTTTAAAGAAAGAAGGTGTTCCATTTGCAGAAATACCAGGAGAAAAGCTCTATGATATGGTTCTGCCTAAAAACAGCAAGGAGGAAAAGGTATTCATCCGCCTCGCAGTTACCTTCATTACACTGATGAAAACCAACTGCAAGAGTATTCCTGAAATCAGGAACCTGGCCAATAAGGCACATGACGAGAGAAGCCTATTCATCATTGATAACATCATCTGCCCAGTGTATGAGAAGTATGTGGAGTGTATGGAGAATAGCCAGCAGAAGGATTTTACGGACATCATCCATGAAGCTACCAAGCTCTGTGAGAAATGGCAACAAAGTCCTTATGAGTATATCATTGTAGATGAGTTCCAGGATATATCCATGGATCGATACAGATTTCTGCAAGCCCTGAGAAAAGGTGAACCTAAGGCCAAGCTTTTCTGTGTGGGAGATGACTGGCAATCCATCTACCGATTCTCCGGAAGTGACCTCTCTTTGTTTACGGATTTCGAAAGCTTCTTTGGGCATACGGACTTGAAAAAGATAGAAACCACCTATCGATTCGGTAATCCTCTGGTAAAACTGTCTTCTGAGTTCATCCAGAGAAACCCGGTACAGATAGCAAAGCACATCTCTCCATTCAATGAATCGGCCCATACAGATATGCTGTTCTATGAATATGACAGATATAACTATGCATCTACTGTCAGCAGTATCATAGCCAGCATTCCAAGTGACAAATCCGTATTCCTCCTTGGTAGATATTCCTTTGATGATTACTATCTATCCCATAACTTCCAAAGCGTGAAAAGAGGCAACAAGTTCTTCTATATCATCAACGGAAGGGAAATAGAGTTCCTCACGGTTCATAAGTCAAAAGGACTGGAGGCAGATTATGTCATCTTGCTTCAATGCAATAAAGATACCTTTGGTTTTCCATCACTGATGAATGATGATCCTATTCTCAATCTCATTCTTGGCAAGGGTGATGAATACCCTTATGGAGAGGAGCGGCGTTTGTTCTATGTGGCAATCACAAGAGCCAAGACAAGAACATTCATCATGTACCACACCAAGTGTCCTTCTGTCTTCGTAACGGAATTCCTCCATCCAGAAAAACTCAAAGAGGATTATAGTCCTCATAAGAATGCCAATAAACGATGGGGCAGAAAGGGAGATGCATACCTCTTGAAGCTATTCTCAGAAGGCAAGAGTATCAAGCAAATCTCACAACAGATGGGACGTAGTCAGACATCAATAGTCATGCGCCTTCAGAAGCTGGGTGTCAGCTTTTAACTTACAGGAGAAATTCAAAAAAGCAAAATGTGCAGACCTAGTAATTAAGTCTGCACATTTTATATATTCCTTATGCTGAACAAAGCTATTAAGACTCCCTGTCACTACCAAATATTTGGAAAATACCAACCATCAAAACGGTAGCGGACCCAAAGAATCAGATAAAGGAGGTGGTGGTGGAATGCTACCCTTCTTCTTTAACGGATCTGAAACTTCAAAACCCATGTTATCAACCAAATCTGACGCATCACTCATCAAACCGGTAGAAGTATTAAACTTGGCATAGCAACGTCCCAAAGGTCCCAGTCGATTCTTGGGTACACTTATCTCTATTAAACCATGAAGATCATTTCCACGCTCATCCGAATAAATATGATAATACTCTGGACGATGCAACAAGATAACCATATCACTGTCGTCTGCCACAGTTCCACTATCCCTCAAATCAGCCAGACGCGGACGTTTCTCCTCCAATCCTTCACCATCAATCCTGTGACGATTCAACTGGGAAAGAATGACTACAGGAACCTCCAGCTCCTTGGCCAGCTCTTTTAAGCGACGAGTAATGTAGTTCAAGTCAAGATAACGATTATCAGAATATCCGTCCCTTGCATTGAGCAGCTGTACATAATCAATGAATATGATATGTATGTCATGCTTTTCCTTAACCTCACGGGCCATCTCACACAACTTGTCTATATGGTTAATCATCTTGGCTTCCAGATATATGTGAGCATTTTCTGCAGATCTTGATAGCTTATCGAAGGCCACCCATTCGTCAGCATTGAGTTCTCTTGAATTCAATGCCGTAGTCTTGATATTGCAGACAATAGACAGGAGCCTATTGGTCCAAGAAGTATATGTACCCTCTAAAGAAAAGAAGAGCACAGGATGTTGCTGCTTGATAGCAAATTCATTTACCAGATTGAGCGCAAAAGAGGTTTTCCCCATTCCGCACATTCCACCAATCGTCACCAATGTTCCCGAATAGAAGTTCCTCAAGAGTTCATCAAGATGCCTGATACCACATCTAAAGGTGTTGAAATTCTTGTTAACAGCCGCATTAATAAGTTGATGTCCAACAGTCTGCAGCAGCTGAGATATGGGTTTGACGTTTTCTTCCATTTTCTATATTTAAAAAAATCATATATTAAACCTATCATTTACCAAAAAGAAATTTGAGTACATCCCCAAGTCCAAAAGTGGTTCTGCGATACACCCTATTATAGAGAGATTTCTTGGGATTGGTCAGCAAGCCAATCCCTCTTCTCCCATAACCAGAAATGATAGCACGTTTGATAGCACGCTTGGCTCTTCCAGTAGTTCTGGCAGAGATACTGCGCTTAAGTGATGGTGTTCTAAATCCGAATTTCATGATCTTCACCTCCAATTATCTTTTTGATTTACTACTACTCACCCAATAAGAAGAACTCTTAGACGGTATTCTTCCCCTTACCTGTCCTCTGCCAGTAACCTGACCATACTTGTCACGATAGGTGATGGTACCCTTGTTACCAGAATGACGATAAATGCTGGTTCCTGTTTTCTGTCCATATCTATCCTTGTAAACAGTAGTGGTGGTTGGTGAAAATGCCCCCTTTGTCCTGCTGATGGAAGTACCTGTTTTCTGGCCATACTTATCACGATAAATAGTAGTGGTCTTGCCTAAAGGATTGGTCCTGGTTTCCGAGGTTCCAGTCACCACTCCATACTTGTCTCTGTAGACAGTGGTAGTTTTTCCACCACGCACTCTGTTTTCAGATGTACCCTGGTATTCCCCAAACTTTCCTCTGATAGTTTCCTTAAGAGTCTGAGCCTGCAACCCCATGGAAAACATCAATGTGATCAATAAGAAATAACCCTGTTTCATAAGCTACTTTTTTAAGTTAGCGGACGACCATATCCGTTTTCAGACTGTAAAAGTACAAAAATTATAGATACGGCGTCACATTTTTCTTCATTATTTGCCACAAAGGTAGAAAAAATCAGTGCATCCTATCTGCACAGCGCTAAAAAACATAAGATTTTTCGATTTCATCGCAAACTATCAAGTTGTCCTCATGCTATAACCATCATGAGCTTATTCTTAAATGCAGCTTCAAATACAAAAAGAATGTTTGAATTAGCCAAACTTAATATGTTAAAGTATAGTTATCGATGTAACTTTTAAGTGATGTGTAGACCAGGCAGAAATGAAAAACAAAAAAGCCACCAGATAACTCTGATGGCTCACCGATTTGAGATATAAACTAACTATCCTAACTTACTCATTACTATGCTTGCGAGAGAAGTATGGAAGGCTATCTGAAGCCTTGAATACCACCTTGTCACGAGCTGCAATGGTAATCTTCTCGCCTGTTGCAGGATTAACACCCTGGCGTTCCGCTACATGCTTGATGGAGAAACGGCCGAAATCAGGGATGGAAATCTCTCCATCTCCCTCCACGATGTTATCAGCCATCACACCCATCAGAGCGTTAAAGAACTTGGAGGCATCAGTCTTTGTGACGCCAGCCTTCTCAGCAAATGCTGCTACAATCTGTGTCTTATTCATTATTCTAATTTTTAAAAATGTTGTGCAAAAATACTAAAAACGATTGACATGAGCAAGTTATTCCTATGAAAACTACTTTCAAGCCCTACTCCAACCTTCAAAAGAGCCTACAGCTTAGCATTAGAATCTCCTTTGGCAGTGTGGACACATCTTAATCTCGCTATTATGTTCATCCTTTGTAATTAAAATCTGAGATCCACAGTTAGGACAGAAAAATATGTTCTTATCATTATGTCCATTACCCAACATCGCATTCAGTTTTTCCGGCACTGGTTTACCTGCCAATATATAGAGTTGCACCTGCCTTGCATACATGTTATCATCACAGCATGACAGACAATCAGGACAAATGTACCAGTTGTTTGGACATTGTTTTGTATCCCTAGAATCAATCAATCCTTTCTTGCACCTGAAGCAAAAATTCAGATATATTGACTTCCCATGCTCTGGGCAAAAAGGATTGACACAAGAGAAGTAATTGTATCGATTGAATCCACGACTCTTGTTTGCAAACATCAAATGTCCGCATCCTCTACACTTTAATCTTCTAAACTTTTGTAGCACTCTGTTTGCTATTGCAATGAAAGTACGCACAGCATCATCCGGCTCGTATCCAGCTTCTTTTAAATGTAATTTTGGATACCCTATAATTTCAGCCAAATGATATAAGGAGTACTGATACCATCTTACCCTGCTATCAAGAGATTGGTTATTCAAATTATTATGAAAGCATTCATTACCTCTACACCAGAAATATGGTAAATTGATGGCAAAGAAATTTACGTCATTCTGTTTTGGAGCACATAAAGGCACAAACTTAGTATTTAAAGACCTTCTTACCAAGAAATCATCGGAATAGTTATTACCTTTATCAGAAAACGCTTCCCTGAAATAAAACTTATTGATAATATCTGTCAGAACATTCTTTTGATATGGAATCTCGAAATATTCACCATTGAACTCATTTGTACCCAATATAGACTTTAAAGATTCAACGCATCTCTTTGAAATTTCATCAGAAACAAGCTGGCGATATTTCTCTTCTGCAGCCATATATCCAGATGAATGTTCATTTCCGAGTTCAGCTTCAGAAAGAGTCTGGCTTACCTCCTTCCAAAATCCGAATATATCAAGATTTTTATCAGCCTTAATTTTCTGGCGAGGCATAATACGAACCTTCAAGATGTCCCAAAATTCTTCAAGTACTTTAATTTCAAAAGTCTTTTGTTTATATGAAGGAACCAAGAACTCTCCATTACCTAAACAAGTGTATTGAGAAACTAAGTACATAACATACTGACGAAAGTTTTCAATTGAGATCATATCCCAGGAAATAACTGCACCATGACCAAAATTCGGACTTGTCTGCAACGCTTCGAATTTTTCTTTCTTTATAAATACTTTTAAGCAAGGTACATTTTTGTCAACCACCCATTTATCAGGATACAGTTTAAAATCTACACAACTTAATTGCCAACCAGTCTTTCCATGTTTCTTTAAACATTGTTTACTTAACTCCATATCTGGAAAAGAGCCATCACCATACTTGCATACAGGATATTTTAATCGGTCAAAATAACTATCAAGAAAACTTTTAATAACTACCTCTAAGCCTTCCATGTCATCAAGTCTACTCTGATTTATCTTACAAATATACTGATAATCAATAAAGCCCTTAAAACTATTATTGATTATAACTCCATGATTACAGGTGGGCAAAATTTTATCTAGCTTCCAATCCACAGCAGGATGAGAAGAATCACAATGAGTAATAGCAAAATCCAAAATACCATTGAAACTCTGAAACTCTTTTCCTTTGGTATTATACAGAGTCAAAATGGTATCGCACAATAATGGCACTGTTAATACAACATCATCATTAGGTGTGTTGATACCATATCGGTAACGGATAAAACTATCATACTTATTATCAATGAACTGCTTGATGAGTTCGCAATCGAATCTAGTATTCCCCAATCTCACATCATGAAAGTATCGTTTCACTATCAATAATCTAACAGACTCAGAAACCAGAGAAAATAAAGACGGCAAAATAGAGTAATCATCAAACGATTCATCCGTCATAAACCACTTACGAAGTTTTATCAAAGGATTATTTGTCTTTTCAGCAGATGAATCAACGAGGGGCTTATTACTCATGACAAAATCTACCAGTGAAAAGAGATTGGAATTCTCTTTGTCTATCTCATTTTCACGATAAAAATCCAGAGCCTCCACCAACATAGCTGGCATATATATATCATATCTTACGCCGAATTCCTCGCAAACACCAGTCAATACCTTTTGCTTATTTCTCGATAGGCATCGTCCATGCTGTCTCAAGAGATCAAGAACATAAGAACGTGATTGAGCATTAGGTATTTTACGTAATACACTCATAAGAGTCTGTTGGGAGATAGAACACTTATCCAAAACCCATATCAATGTTACGAATGAATACTTGTCCTCCTGATTCATGCTTCTTGAAACGCAATCAAATAAAATTGCACTTAAATCCTCTTCTGATGGAACGACATCATGAAAGTACATAGTAACCTCATTTTTATTCATTTGTCCGTCTTTATCAGAAACAAACTCTGCCCGTTCAACCTTACATAAACAATAGCCCAAGTTTCGATTTCCAAAATTATCAACAGAAAATTCTATTTTATCTTTATGATTAACTGAAACCCATTTATAATGAACTTCCTGTTTACCTCTATTATCATAACTTTTTTCTGCATGAAGTTTGATGAAGAAAAAAGGATGTTTCCTCATTTCTTCATAAAGGGAATTTTCTATTCTTATTGAATTCTGCATAAGCTATTAAGATTGTAATTGTCATACAAAAATAGTTATTAAATTTTAGAATAGAAACTAATTACTTAAATATTATGATTTTTTATACGAAGGGCTATGAAAAACAAGTACTACTCACAAATCCCTACTACTAAATAGGGAAAATCCACCTTCCATTTAGAGTATCTCCCTTTGTCATCCCGCTAAATCGCCGTATCTTTGCAACCATAATCAAGAGACAGAAGATGTCTCGATGATACTGTAGAAGTAATTTGAATAGTAACCCTTTAAAGAACATGAGTTATGAAAAGATTGATAATGACAATGGTAATGGCAGCAGTCATGAGCATGACCGTTTCTGCACAGAGAATCGATAACACCATCAAGGAGGCACGCATCCTCACAGACAAGATGGCAGAAGAATTGAGCTTGAATAACTGGCAAAGAGAGAAGGCTTACCAGATGAACCTCAACTATCTGAGCAGCATCAATAGCCACCGCGATATCCACTCACAAAATTGGAACCAGCGCAACTCCCAACTTAAGGGTATTCTCAGCTCTGCTCAATGGAAACTCTACAAGAAAGCAAGCTATTTCTACCAGCCAATCAGCTGGAAAAAGGGAGCATACGTACATAACATCTATGCAAGATACCCAAATACAGGTCATACTTTTGGGGGCAATAGAGGCAACAAAAATGTTGCGACCACTGCTCCTAGTGGAAGACGCCCAGAAATCATAGCAAGACCACAGCAGCCAAACTATACGGCATACCATAAAAATGATAGCAAGTTAAATGGCACAAACTCTGCCAACACTTCTAGAAGCTTTGGCAGCATGAAAAGATAAATAATATATCAACAAATAAAACGTGAATATTATGTGTTAAGGCAGGTTGAGACAACATTACTCTCACCTGCCTTTTTTTGTTTCTAATCATCTATCAATCAACTTTCTGGACGTCCTTTCTCAATATCATTTTCGCAAAAAGGTTTATTTGAAAACAAACATGCAAACATGTTTGCTTCCAAACATACATGAAAACAAGTCATTTGTTCCAAAGATTAATATCTCATATCAGGATAACTCCCTCATAACCCTGCGAATAATTTTCTTTCAGCTTATCATAATAGCTCAAAAATACTTACCCCACATTGCAGTCACCCGTTATGTAACTCCCTGATTTGCAATATCCGGATTTTTTGAAGTATGATTTGGGTGTAGCATGGATTTTCTTTTCCCGAGCGGTTTGGGGTTAATGTAGAGCAAACCGTAGATGGTCAGATGCTTCCAATATTCCAGATGAATCCTACCAGGATAACATCGGCAGCTATGCCTCAAACGAAATTGCCATCAACAGGAACGCCTATCTGGTGTCCCTGCTTGGATGGATAAACTAAGAGCGAATTGGAGATTATCAGTATAAAGACCAAAAGGGGGAGAGAACCAAACTCCTCTCCCCCTTAACGCTATAAATCTCAACTATCAATCAATCGTCAATACCCAATATTTCTTTTATTCTCAATGTGGCAGCCTTCGCTAACCTCAGCTCCGGCCCCCCACTGAAGGTTTCTGTCTTACCTTTCAAGATTTCATCCATCACCTCTTCACTCACGGAAACCGGTCCCTTGATATTGGTAAGAACAAAAGGGCAACAGTCATCTTTCATGATGATTTCATGCTTCCCTTTTACAAACGGATAGCATTCTTCATCCACAGCTAATACCATCATCAAATATAGCCTATAGCTGCCATCATCCTCTTGACTAAAGAATAGGATATGCTCTCCTTTTTCTGGCAAATCATGATCAAAAGTCGGTAAGCAGCACCATCGATAATAAGCCATGCCCTCCTCATAGAGATCCATCTCCAAAGCTCCCCATTGGCCAGGGCTCAGGCTCATCGCTCTGAAAAGGCCCATATTTTCTTCCTTCTCTTCCCTAAGCGTGTCTTCCTTGGACTTGACGGTGATGGTGATACGCAGCTTCTCGTATTCACTCTTGGGATTAATTTTAGAAATATAAGCATCAAATGCCCTTTCCCATCCCATATCCATCATGCTAGCCAAGGCAGCATTGTCTTCTCTTGGAACATAGCCTAATATATCAGAAAAGTCCAAGTCCTCAGGTTCCTGAAGAGAAGGATCATTTAAAGAAACGGCCACGGCATTCTCATCATGCTTGTTATCACGATCTCTCATCAAATGTACCTTCCTACCCACAAAGATCGTGTCAAGCATGTCATCTACATGGTGATAAGACGTACCTGCAACCCTACACTCCAAAAACACTCTGCCATTTGGAGACTCAATAGGTGAAGGATCATCTGGCATATTAAATTCTTTCATCATCCCAACAATCCCACTGTCATGTACCTCCTCGATACTCTTATCGGCAAACTCCTCAACCAGTTTCTGAAGAGTCTTGTCAGAAGCAATGGAATCAATTCCTTTCTTTTCAAGCTGCTTCTGAAGGGCATAAAGCTCCTCATCACACTTGAGACAACTACCCATGCAGCTGCCGTCATGCGTACACTCAGAAGGCTCATAGTCAAGCCCATATTTCTTAGCCACGTATTTGCGGATCTTCTTGAGAATCTCGCACTTGTCCTTTCCTTTCTTCATATATCACACTATGTTATTATTTTCTGTTTAGCACTAAATACTCAAACTCTTGGATATCCTTAAATCCCAAGATCTTAACTTGCTCAATACTACGATTAACATCCTCATCCGTATTGAAGCCAGGAATGTGGGGAACCCTGATGGTCACATTGTCAACAATCCCATACTGCTTCAAATAGCAGAGTTGATGAGCTGAGTCACCTACCCTCCCTGTATATTTCTCCCTGATTCGGGGATTCATATCCTTGATGTCTACTATCCAATGATCCACTATAGGTGCAAGCAACTCAATGTTATGAGGATGACAGGCCAAGGCTGTCTCCACCGTTATCTTCCACCTCGTTCCACAAAGCTTCCTGAACGCCATGATGAATTCCGGATGTTCCAGCGGTTCCCCTCCACCAAAACAGACCCCACCACCAGTGGCCTGAAAATATATATTGTCTTTCTTCAATATATCATAAAGCTGCTGAGGAGTCAACATAAGGATACCCTTACATGGCGTGACTCCATCATCTTTATATACCTTCCCATGACACCGTTCATTCAGACAATACTTGCATCGAAGCTGACACCCCATGAAAGTTACCAATGTGGTAACTCCCCTTCCATCGAGACCCATTCTTAAGCGGCTCACACCAAAGAAGGGCTGCAGAAGACTGTCTGAACCAGGCAATCCGTCAATGACATAATCATCACTAACACGATTCCAACGATACTCTACTGAATATAGTGCTTCTTGAATTGCCCCTAACTGATAACCAGCCTCTTCTGAAGCCTGTAACTCCACAATTCTAAAGGTTCCATCAGACATGGAAGAAAGTTTGAAACGGTTCAACACCCGACAACTTCTATATACATATATATAACCATCATCCAAATAAAACCCATACCTATCATCAAAAGTGGGCTGAAATGCCTTTAAGATTCGCCTGCGCAGCTCCCTGGAAATGATCTTGTCCCCATAAGGATTAGCAACATCCTTCCAAACATGTCGTTCAACATTTGTCATAGCACAGTTCTTGGCAAAGAATGTCCTACCTGCCCTGTATAATGCCTGAAATCTAGAAGGAACATTCACAAGACCTGTCAAACTACAGCCTTTTCCATACTTAGCCTTCACCATATATCTGTCACTTCCATACATGGCATCGGCCAAAGCGCCTACCAGAATACCATTCAAATGTCTGTCACCCGGCAACTCCATTGCTCGATGTAAGGCACTGCCAAAATCATAGGAAGAGTAGAAAGCACCCCATGCCCGAATCAGAACACCCAGAATGGAGCTTTGCTCATTCCATGAAATATCCTCAACGAACCCCTTGAAGGAAGATACATTCTCCACCATCAAGGCATCTTTCTTGGAGGCACCATGACGAAGAGCAAAGATGAGCTTCCACATAAATGCTCCAGCATACCAATCCTCCTTGTCATAAATAAAACCATACTCCTGATATGCAGAAGCAGTCTCAGCCTCTGTATCATAGAGCCATCCAATTGCAATGGCGCGCAACACGGTAGCCTCAGGAGAAATACGCATGCCTAGACTTTCATGAACCTTGATATCACTTCCTCTCACCTGGGCAAGAGTATCCGCCATCAAAAGCATCTCCTTCATCATCTTTGAAGGAGATGCCTCTGACGATACAAGCTTCCTAAAAAAGAGATCTTTGTCCTGTTCCCAAGTCCAGGCTGCCAAATCTCCTAAAATAGCACCATTCATACCCTATAAGAACACAGTAAATAATACGTCAAAACCAATAAAATACTACCGTCTATAAACACATTATTTATCTAAGGAAACTTCATCAGCCATTGATGTCTCACCACGCATTCCTTTATAGATATAATTAACTGCTTGAAACTCCTGACTATCCATATCATAGGCTGCAATAATCTCTTTCATATCTTTATCAAAGATATAAAGCATGTTGCCACCCACGGTTTGTCCGGCATTATTTTCCGCTCTGTATGTATGAATGGCCTTAAACCCAATGAAAGTCACATCCTGATCTTTCAAAGTTCTCAATTCCTTCCCTAATTTTTCACCTTCTTTTTCGGCTTTCACCTTCTTGGCTAAAACTGCATCATACTTAGCCTTATATTCCTTGTAATTCTGACGACCAAAAGCTGACTGATAAGGTCCTTGCCAAAGAGACATACTCGTTCTTAATTGACTGGCTTCTTCTTCACAATCAGAAACCAAGATACCCAGCTTCGCAACCTTAAGCGTCTTTTCATAAAAAGAAGGATCATCATATGGTGCAAATGCACTGTCCAGTTGAGTACTTGAAGGAGCATAAGTATCTGGATAGTATAATGTGCTTTGCAGATTATCCTTGATTAAAGCTTCAGCCTTCTCTTTAGGTGACTGAGAACAAGCTGCCAACAATAATGTGCAGGCAGAAAGAAATAGGATTCTTCTCATAGGTAAATTATTAATTGTCTTCATTAGTTATGGCTTTACCGTGATGTCGAGGGCTAAAATGCGACATTAAGCAACTGTGAGACGTGCACTGCTGCCATCATCATGATTACAGGGCAAAGTTAAACAAAAAATTGGTGTTTGCCAAATATCCAGCAATGTTTTTGATCAAAAAGGAGTGATTTCCCCAAAATCTTTCTCAAAATAGCACGCAAGATAACCCGAACAGAGAAAGTATAAAAAAACAACCCCTGCCTGATAAGAAATCAAGCAGGGGAAATCTTTCATGAACGATATTTGTAAGGAAGAGTTTCAGATACCAAAATGCTTCTGATATTCATCTATAATGAAGCTATCCACCCATTTGTAATAGGCATCCACTTCCTTCGTTGGATAACTCTTGGAACTTCTGATCTTATCAATCAACACTTCACCACGAGAAACAATCTCACTCTCAATCGGCTCTATCAGCTGTAGGATACCAGTACCCTTTTTGTTGATGAGCTGAGCAATATCGATGTAATTGCTTCTGCTCTTGGTACGAAGAGGAAACAATCGCTCCTTGAGCTTAAAACCATAATGACATAACAGGCTACCTCCGTCTTCCCCTTTAAGTACCACCTTTGGAAGTACACCGGAAGGTGTGATCATCAGTGGTATGGCGACAGTGGCAAGAGGAGAACCGATGATGTTCCATCCTATGGTAAACAAAGGATTCTCTCCTTCCTTTACACCCTGTATCAACTCTGCAGAAGCAGTAAGATAGCGGGGAATATAATCTATGAAGGGAAAGAACTTCTGCTGGGAATCATCTTCCGGCTCCAGGTCATTCAAATCAATGTGGGTCAATCCATGCTTCAGTAAACGTGGTATAGTACGCAATACATGCACGGCATCCAGATTATTTGAGAAACTTGCCTGTGTCATATACTCATTGATGGCCATGTAGCGCTCTACTCCTGCATCCAGCTTTCTGTCACCAATAAAACCATGGTTGGTCCTGATGAGATATCCGTAAGGAACAACCGATGGGTCATTACAATCAAACTTCTTCCATTGATTGACTCCCACCTCATAGTAGGCACAACCACCCTCTGCATCTATGACACCGAAGTTGGAATTGGAGTTCCTGGGACTGATGCTGTCTATCAGATTCTCAAAATCCTGAACGGTGGCACAGATTTCCAGGGCTCTTCTCATGATGATGCCATCCATCTCGTCACTTATCTTACTGTCGCCATTCAGATTGTAGGCAGCAGTGTTGATGATGGCAAAGCCCTTCTCATTATGCCCTGACCAGACACTCTCCGGCCAGGAATCAGAAGCAGAGGCCACTGCAATATACCTGTACTTCTCTCCCTTTCGCTGAACAATCAGGTTGTCCAAGGATGGAGTATCACGGTTCTTCAAAATGAAAGGCCTACCATCCTTGGAAACCTTACCCGATACTAGAACTGAGGTACATGCCTTTATCTTATTATAATAAGGTGAAGTACCCAATAGCAACATCGCAACCCCTACCATAAATATTCTAACCATGCTCTTTAAATCTTTAATGAAACCATTTTCTTTTCGGATGCAAAAATACGAAAAAAATCTTAGAAGAGCAATACCACGAATAAGTTAATCTCTCCTACCATAAATCTGTGTAGCAGCCCAAGCGTTCCATCCTTTCATGGATGATAAAATGTTTTCTCAAAGCATCTATGATTCTATCGTTGATACCAACAGCAGTAGCAAACTCCGCCAAATCAAGTGAATCAAAGACTATCATCAATACTGCCCGCACCAATGCCGTACGCAGAGTTGACTTCTGCCGAGTACAAATGTACTGGGCAATAGGACAGCGTATTGTTGAAAAGGAACAACAGGGAAAAGAACGTGCCGAATACGGAACTTATCTTATAAAGAACCTTGCCAATGAGATAAAGCCAGAATATGGAAGCGGATTTGGGGTACGCCAACCGGAACGTTGTCGCCAGTTTTATACTATCTATCCCATTTCGTCCACACTGCGGACGCAATTGAATTGGTATCAATATAAGCAACTTATTGCTATTCCCGACCCCGACAAACGAGAGTATTACGAACTGGAAGCTGTCAACGAGGGTTGGTCTGGTCGAAACACGACAATTGCTGAAATTGCCTAAAAAAAACAGGGCTAAAGTATCGCGTCTGTATGCAGAATTAGTAGATGAAAATGCATTTTTGAAAACAGACGACAGTAAAGCTAACAATGTGAAATACAGAAGAATAAGAAAATCATCGTTTGCAGTTTCGTTTGCGGTTTTGCTTCTAAAAACAAAATTTGCAAACAGAATGCAAACAGGAATGACAAGAATGAAAGCCATGAAACAAGAGATACCAACACCTGCATCAATCCGCAAGGCATACGTGGAAGAATATCTGAAACGCAGACCGGATGCAGAGGAGTTTAAGTTTTATGAGGCTATCATGATACATCAATGAGACTTCTCGGTTTTTGAGCCGAGAAGTCTCATTTTTATTATTTTCTTATATATCAAGTATTTAAAGCCTATTTTTCAAGCAAAAATGAGACTTTGATACTTTTTTCGAGAAAAAAACTTTTTCATGTAGGCAATCGATGCCTATAAAACTTGAAGATTATTCGATAATGATACCGCCATTAGGCTGAATCACCACCTTTGCCTTACCATCCTTGCCAACCTTCAAGGTCTTCTTGACAGAAGTGAAGAACTTATCGCCCTTCTTCTTTGGCAAGTCGGTGATATAAGTAACGGTCTTACCCGCAAACATCGGCAAATCCAAGGTTAGAGCCAGAGGCTTGTCTGTAGCATTCAGACCGCCCACAAACCATCTGCCGGCAGTAAGCGCAGCACCGGAACCATTCTCTACACTCGACTTGCGAGCCACTACTGCATACTTAGTAGGATAGCCGGCAATAAACCTGGTATCCTCCCAGGCAGTAGGAACATTCTTGAGCCAATCCAACTCCCACTGTGGTACATCCTGCAAATTGTTAGGATAGAGACAGATGCAGTTTACGCTGCTCTGATTGGTGATGGCTGTAGCCATCTCAAATACATCGCTGGTATAACGCTGGTGGCGGCTCTTGTTGTCCTTAGAGAAATACTTGTTCATCATCACACCACCCCAGTCGAAGCTGGCAACGGCATTCCTTGAGAACGGATGTATCGTCATCTCGAAGGCCTCTTTCTTGGCATGATAATCCGTGAAATATACATTCTCAGAAGCCAGGGCTGCCTCGCTCGATACATAGTTAGGATACATACGCTCCCAGCCACGTGGCATGGTGCAACCATGGAAGATCACCTCCAAGCCATAATCGTTGGCATCGCTGAGGATATCCTCATAGAGCTTCATCGTCTCCTGCTTGTCGCCGCCGAAGAAATCCACCTTGATACCTACCACGCCAATCTTCTTCATCCAAGCCATCTCCTTCTTGCGGGCGATGGAATTGTTCATAATCTGGCGAGGTGTCTGAGGAGCATCATTCTCGAAACCGTTGGAATTGTACCAGAGCATCAGGCTTACCTTCTTGCTCTGTGCATACTTACTCAACTCTTCGATGCGCTTTCTGCCAATCTGCTTGTCCCACCAGTTATCCACCAAGATGGCCTCGTAACCCTGGGCGGCAGCTACATCCACCATCTTCACCTGGTCGTCATAGTTGATGGAATTGTCCTGCCAGATGAGCCAGCTCCAGGTATAGCGCGATGGCTTGTAAGTCTGACTTGCCTCGTACAATGGCTCAACTACATCGTAAGGGATGGTGGTCTCTACGATAGGAGCCAGCGAAGAACCCACAGTGATGGTACGCCAAGAAGTCTCGCCCGGCAATGGGATACCGGCATATTCAGAACCGATGCCATTGTTCTCACCCTTCTGAGGGAAGGCTACGGTATAGCCCTTGCCTGGCTCGTAATCAGAAAGACGACTGCCTGGATAAGCGCTCGACACACCGGTTTCGCTGACCAGTACCCATCCATCGTTTCCTACCTTGAAGAGACAAGGAAAAGTATAGCCTACACCGAACTGTGACTTCACGTTCATCGGAGCATCCGGAGTATATTCCTCCTCATAAGATGGCTTGGTGCGCTCCCAACCGGTCATCGGAGTAATCTGAGGACAGAGGAAGGTAGTGGTCTTCTCCGGGAAATTGAATCCGCTCACCTCATTATATATAATCACCGACTTAGGATTATCCTTCTTAGGACGGATCATCTCATACTTGTAGGCGATATCGTTGTTGCTTACATGAAGATGGAGGGTCATGGAATCCTTCTTACTGTTGAGGAAACCGATGGTAGCATCCACCACATCCTTCTTGATGTCACTCTTCTTGATGCGGGTCATCTTGTAAGAAAGCGGCTTCACTTCCCCACCCTTCAGGATGCCCATGGTGAGATCCTTTGAGAAATCACCGTAATTGGCAACCAGTCCGAGCGCCGAAGTTCCCAGCATCAGCTTGCCATTGTAATCTACCGTGTAGGAAGCCTTGCCTCCCTCACAAGCAACATTCACTACCAATTTACCGTCTGGCGACTTCACTGTATAGTTGTTAGCCTGCATACCCAAAGCAGCAAGCAACAAAATACCAGCGATACTCATTTTTTGCTTCATATTATTTCCTTCTTAGGTTTGATTTATTTTAATGCTTGCAAATACTCACTTATTGGTAAGCACAGACAATGTAAAAGGACAATAGAAGGCAAATCACCACCACAAATCCCAAACATCATTTAGCATTCTCCACATGTTGGCATTAGCTTTTGTCCCTTTCTCTGTAACTGTTGGTTCATAGCAATCCCAACTATCCAACCCATAGGTGGGGCCTGTGCCCACTCTCGGAAGCTTTGCTTCTCCTAGGCACAGACGCTATTAACCAAAACCATGAACAAACTAACAAAAGTTATGACCGTTTCCTTTATAAAGATACATGTTTACTTGTTATATCCAGGATTCTGAACAAGATTTGGATTCTTATCCATCTCAGACTTCGGGATAGGCAACCAGTACATCTTGTCATCCCATTTACGGTCACCACCCACATCACTTCTCAACTTATCCACCTCATATGTCTTCTTTCCATCAGGATATTTCTTGATAGTGATGGCATGAACGGTAGAACCGAAGTATTTAGGAGCTTCCTTCCAGCGACGTACATCAAAGTAACGATGCTCCTCAAAAGCGAATTCTATGCGGCGCTCATTCTTGATAGCCTCTAGCAGATCAGTACCTGTAGCTGTGACAGCAGGCATTCCTGCACGCTGTCTTACTGGCTTCAATGCTTCTCTAGCACCTTCTTCGTCACCTGTGTAATATAGCGCTTCTGCCTTGTTTAGATATAACTCTGCCATACGGAGGTGGATCCAGTTTCGGGCACAGAAGTTCCATGAGTTCAAGGCATATCCCTCATCCATAAACTTCTTCATATTGTAGCCCGTTGGTGAAGCATTCCAACTGTCATTGCCAAACTTGGTGTCTTTTCCACCACCAGTGATATTGCCATTGCCGTCAACATCGAAGTAGGTTTCCACATTTCTGGTCATCCACTTGGCTCCATCATATAAGATGGTGGCATAGAATCTAGGATCACGGTTGGCATAAGGATTTGCCTTTTCTTCCGGATTGTTCCAGTCAAACTTGCTGGCAACGCCATCCTTTACCACTTCATAGGCATCCACCAGCTCCTGCAAAGGACAGTTGCCTCCCCATCCACCATAGCCGTTAGGATTGTTGTACTGATCGCAGCTGGAGATGCTTTCACCATCAGCGCTGCTGGTACCCATGCGGGCAAACAGTGTTTCCTTGTTGGCAGCTGTGTTGTCCATGAATATCAACTGATAATTCTTGGAAGGATCACCATTCAGGTTATAAAGCTCATATCCGGCATTCTGTGCAGCATCCAGTGCTTCTGTTGCAGCCTTGGCAGCCTTCTGCCATCTGTCAGGTTCTGGGGTAGTATAGCCTACCTCTGGTATCTTGACATCCTCATTCATAAGAGGACTGGCAGCATAAAGCAGGATACGGGACTTGAGAGCCAAAGCGGCAACGCTGGTTGCTCGTCCATAGTCATCCCCACTCCAGTTAGCCGGCAATTCCTTGGCAGCCTGATCCAATTCGCTAACCAGGAAATCAATACATTCCTTATACGTATTGCGCTTCTGTCCTACAATTTCTTCACGATCGTTGATAGAAAAGCTCTTGGTAATGATAGGCATGGCACCCCATCTGGCAATAAGATCCCAATACTCAAAGGCACGGATGAATCGTACCTGTCCCACCAACTTCGTCTTTTCAGTCTCGTCAGTGAAACCTACATTGTCCACACGCTCAAAGAAGATGTTGCAGTTGGAGATGTTGGTCCACTTGGTACTCCAGGAACGATTGTCCCATCCCCACCAGGCACCATTCATTCTACCCAGGTCTGTAGGACTTAAACGAGCAAAGTTATGTGTCTCACAACCGCGCAACCAGGTAAGCTCCGTTTCATCCACAATAGAACTTTGCATGGATTCAGCACCATTAACTCCCACCTGATTATATCTTGAATTGACAAAAGCCTTCAAGAGAGCCGGATCCGACCAGAGGTCATTGTCTGAGATTTCTGTCAGAGGCTTTTTGTCCAGAATATCAGCACATGAAGCCAACATCGTGGTAGCCATCAATCCTATAGTAAGGTACTTAATATATAGTTTCATAATTCTTCTAATTAAAATGTGACGTTAATTCCGAAATTGTACACTTTAGACTGTGGAGTGTTCCATGCAGCCCATCCCTGACTGTTCTCCTGTGTCTCAGGGTCGATATTCTTGATACCAGTAAAGGTAAGAAGATTATAACCCGTCAAGCAGAGGCGGACACCAGATATTGGAGTGCCCTTGAACCAGCTCTTAGGACAGTTGTATGCCAATTCAATGCTCTTCAAACGCAGATAGGATGCATTGTTGAGCCAGAATGAGTTACGGTAGTTACCACCACCAGTAACCGTTGCATCACGGTTATAGGTACGAGGATATTTGGCATTAGGATTGTCCTCCGTCCAGCGGTTGTCATAGAAATCCTTGGTAAAGTTACCGATGATACCTGCCTCCATGAAAGTATATTGCCATACACGGGCTGCACCCTGCCACAGCATGTTCAGACTCCAGTTCTTGTAGGTGGTACCGAGGTTGATGCCATACATGATTTCAGGTACAGCAGGCTTGTCCATTCTAACCTTGTCATCACCATCAATCTTCTTATCACCATTCACATCTCTGAACTTGACATCACCCACACGTGCATCAGAAAGATGAGGATAGGAATCAAGATCGTCCTGAGTACGGAAAATACCTATAGACTCATACATCAGATAATTGCTGCCCTGCGTACCAATGGTCTTACCTGTACGGCGCTGCCATTCCAAGGTTTCTGCAGGCTCGTCAATATAATCAATTGTACCATGGCTATAGCTGAAGTTACCACTCAGGTGAAGTCCCCAGTCCTTGTTGAGCTGGCGATTGTAGCCAAGGGTAAACTCAGTTCCTATGCTCTTACATTTACCGATGTTCTCATCTGGAAGCGAAAGACCGGCATACTCTGGAATAGCTGCATTTCTGGCAGTCAGGATATTGCTTCGCTTGGTTACGAAGAAGTCACCCTCAAAGTTGAAGTAATCAAGGAAATTAGACTCGATACCCACGTTCCAGGTATCAGCCACCTCCCATGTAATGTTAGGGTTGGCCGTACGGTTGAGACGCAAACCTGTATTTGCTTTTCCGCCATTGGCACCAAACACGCCAGGATTGCTGAATGTATAGGCAGTTACATACTGGAATGCGGAAACCTTGTCATTACCCATCTGACCCCATGAAGCACGCAGTTTGAGGTAGTCCATCCACTTGACGTGTTCTTTCCAGAACTTCTCCTCTGAAATGCGCCAACCCATGGATACACCAGGGAAGAATCCGAAGCGGTTACCCTTAGGGAAATTCTCGGAACCGTCATAACGCCAGTTGAACTGGAAGAGATATTTGCCTGCATAGTCGTAATCTACACGACCAAAGTAGTTGAGACGGGCTGTTTCGGATGCAGTTCCGTCATTGGTTGCTGAATTGGAATCACCGGCAAAAAGCTCATCAATGGAAGTAGAAACAAAGTCCTGGCGACGACCAGAGAGATAGTCGTAGCGGCTCTTGTATTGCTCCCACGCAACAAACGCACTTACATTGTGTACCAAATTGAATGTGCGCTTGTAATTGATTCGGGCATTCATGGTGATACCCAAGGTCTGGTGCATATTCTCCGACAATACATTCTGCCCCTGCTGTACAGGAACATAGTCATTGTTCTCATATGAATAGAGATAGAACTTCTTCTGGAAATTCTTATAGAATACATCAGAACGGTCCACATAGAATCCTGCATCGGCAGAGAGACCCTTTGCCAACCAAGGCATCTCCAGATGCATGGTGAGATCAGCATTCAGATAAGAACGACGGTCGCGCTGATACCCCATTGTATCATCCATACCGGTGGCAGGTGCGAAGTTATCCTGCTTGGAAGATACCGTACCATAGTTGGTACCAGGATACCAGACATTCACCATCGGATTATATTTGATAAGATAACGCCAGATATCCTCAGAACCGGTAACAGGAGAGTTGCGGTCTTCCTGTCGGAAGGCAACATTCACGCTGAACTTCAAAAGATCCGAAGGAGTGATATCTATGTTCGATCTTAAGTTATACTGATTATAATTGCTGGCACTATTCTTGTAATAGTTGTCTTGATACTGATAGCCAAGTGAAACATAATATGATACCGTCTTACCTCCACCACTGGCAGAAACATTGTGCTGGGTTTGAACAGCAGGCTTGAGCATCAGGTCAAATGCATCAATATTAGGATAGTTCAAGGGATCACTTCCATCCTTGAACTTCTGAATTTCTTCTGCAGAATACTTACCTGGAGTGATTTCATTCAGCAACTCTGCATACTGCCATGAGTTACACATCTCAGGTAATACAGTAGGAGAGCTGACACCCACATTACCAGTATATTGAACCTTGAGATCACCCTTTGAACCACGTTTGGTGGTTACCAGAATGACACCATTGGCTGCTCGGGAACCGTAGATAGCAGCAGATGCATCCTTCAAGATGGTGATACTCTCAATATCATTAGGATCCAGACGTCCCAAAGAACCGGCGCGGTCAGCCACGCCATCCACAACCAGCAAAGGAGATGCATTGCCGATTGTACTGGCACCACGAATCAGAAGACCAGCGTCATCGTAACCCGGCTCACCACTGCGGTTGTAAGAGATAAGACCAGGAAGACGGCCAGCCAATGTATTGGTAATGTTAGGAGTAGGAACAGCAGCCAGGTCATCACCCTTGGTAGATGCCATGGAACCAGTTACAGAAACTTTCTTCTGCGTACCGTAACCCACCACAACAATCTCCTCAAGGGACTTATTGTCTTCCTTCATGATCACGCTGAGCGATGATGAGTTGCCAGTCTTGATGAGTTTTGTACTGTAACCTACATAAGATACTTCCAACTCATCACCTGGAGATACCTCCAGCGAGAAATTACCATCCAAATCAGAGATGGTTCCATTGCTCTCATGTCCCTTTACTCTAACGGTAGCACCGATGATAGGTTCGCCGTTTCCGTCCTTGATGACACCTTTTACACGTCGCTGGTTTCCCACCTGCTGAACGCCTTGATGCTTGACAGAAGCCTTTGAAATAATGACATTTTTTCCTTTCAAGGTATAGGTTACGCCTTGACCTCTAAGGACTTGTCCAATAGCTTCTGCACAATTGGCTGCATTGACTGAAACACGTTTGCTGGTGTTTAGGTCTTTTGCTTCATAAACAAAAGAATAGCCGCAAGTCTGCTGCAACTTGTTAAGTGCCTGCTTTACCGTGACGTTCTGCAAATTCACGCTCTGAGCCGAAATGCTCATGTTCAAGCACAAGGCAGCAGCAGTTAGAAAGATTTGTCTTTTATCCATAACAAATTTCATTTAAGTTGTTAATTGTTGTTGCTAAATTTGGCTTATAGACGACGTATTTTGCAAAATGGGTAGTGAGAAAGCACATTTTTTCGGAAAAATTCTTCTATAATCTGCTGAATAGCTTAAAATGAGCGATTTATAAGTGTTCAACCTCAATAGAGGTAATGACTTGGCAATAGTCACAACTTCTGCAATATGCATATGTTTGCTTTGCCTAACAACTCTTTACAGTTGCAAAAATACAAAATAAAAATGAAACCACACTATGTTGGTGCAAAAAACAATAGTCATAAAACAAAGATTAACTTCGCCTTATGACTATTGTTGTTATATAAGCTACATTCAATTGCGTTATCCACATTAAACTTATTTATCATTTAATTGGTTCCGCATGCACATAGTATTCACTGTTTATAGGGTCTTCCCCGTCAGTTTTAAGTATCAGTACCATGCGAGAATGTTTTGTACGCCAATATGCTTTAATATCAGCATCTTCGGGTAGTGCCTTAAACGTTTTACACAGCGAAGCCTTTTCTGTTTTTTTTATAGTACTATGTGCTTCATAGTACTGGTCCATAATCTTCAACAGACCTTCTCTTTCACGTTCAAGCACGCCTAACATATATTCCTTGTCGTTTTTGTCTTTTGCTCCTTTCAGTACAATACGTAACTCTGCATACGGTTTTGTAATGTCTTCTTTGTAGGCAGTAGGTGGAGTTAGGATAAACTCACGGCTCTTGTCCAGCAAGCAATATTCTGTTAGTTCGGGGTTCTTGGAATTATACCTTACGTTATCCCAATCGTAACCAAAGAATCCATCATTCACCAAATAGAGCCTCTTTCGGGCTTGATAGACAATACGGCCATCTTTATAGCCATTGGCATAGACAATAGTATTGTCATGAGGCGTGAAGAAGTATGTGCTCCACCAATAGGAAGTATTCAAACAGTTTGTCTTACGTTCCATGATTCCAAAGCTATCTGGCATATCACGACAATCACTCGTCCAAGTAATTGAATCGTAGTAGTTGTAATAGGCATTATCTGAAGAGTTGAAACCATATTCATCGGTAAGCTCAAATGTTACAAGGCAGAAGGTCTGAAACACAGGGTCTGTGTTGTCTTTGTCGTCTTCTGCATAGTATGCCTTAATCTTAAACTTGCAGTTGTCGGGAACAGAACGGTCAATATCCGTATCATACGTGTAACTTTTCTTCATCATTTCCAAATCGGTTTCGGTCATGCGTTTATATACAATCATGCCATATATAGACTTGTAACCATTGCTGCCATCACTCGTCGCTCCCAATTTTTGTATGGTGTACATTAAGGTCTTGCCATTCGACTCGTCAAGCTTAAGAATCTGCATGTATCTGCTGTCTGTTGTCTGCTTGTTGCTGCCAAACAGTATGAAGCCTTTGTCCATGTCATAAGTCCATGATACACGACTGAAACAAAAGGCTGGCAAGGCATCACTATAAAAATAACTAAAAGCTTGCTGTGATGTCTCAAACCAAAAGTGTGTAGGGCTGCCACCAAATCTGTCTTTCCAAAATTCCTCCTTGCTCAACTTTCCGTTTTCCTGTACCTCATAAGTGGCAATACTCTCCCAACCATAGCCCTTGACCTTACTCTGTATTTCTTCTGCTGCTATTGGCTTTCTCCCTTTTAGCACACAGCACCCCTCATCATTAACAGTATAGGTTTGGTTGAATAGATTCATATCCAACTTACATTGCTCAACACTCAATTCCTCAGACTTATCGCAACTGCCAAATACAACAGTGCAAGCTACGATGAGTGCTATTAACCAAAACTTCTTAGTCATAATAATCCAAATTTAAAGATTTTACATATAGACAGATTACGGATTTTCAGTGTTTCAAATTCTGCTGTCCAAGATAACTGAGTGCAAAAATACAAAAGTATCAACGTAATAGTGCATTTTTTTATTTTTTATAACACTCAAAACATACTTTTGTGCAAATAAAGGAAGAATAAACTACACCTGACAAATCTATTTACATATTTCTATGCACAGCCTACAGTTGGTACACTCACTTTCTGCAACCGTTGGGAGCAAAATTTCTCCGCCCTCATGGTGGAGCGAGGCGTTTTGGGGTTCCCAAAACATAACCTCGCTCCCTCCTCTAAGAACAAAAGACGAG